>Ga0182038_10001539_pt1 | contig 11991 bp, 10 predicted proteins | sample sta12Can44000108_FD_125976 | JGI IMG/M metagenome (GOLD analysis project Ga0182038, IMG submission 125976) | Lab enrichment of tropical soil microbial communities from Luquillo Experimental Forest, Puerto Rico - statanox.12C.anox.44.000.108 | ecosystem: Environmental > Terrestrial > Soil >...
CTGCAGGGGATTGCCGAGCCAAACACCGTGGTCATTGCAGAAGCGACGCGCAGGCTTCTCGGCAATCTCTTCGAGCTAAAGGACCTCGGTGCCAGAGACCTTAAGGGTGTCGCCGAGCCGGCGCGAGCCTGGGTGGCGCTGCGGGCGAGCACGGTCGAAAGCCGCTTCGAGGCATTGCATCCGAGTGGTCTGACTGCCCTCGTCGGGCGCGAAGAAGAAACCGAGCTGCTGTTGCGACGCTGGTCGCGGACAAAGAGCGGCGAGGGCCAGGTGGTGCTAATTTCCGGCGAAGCGGGCGTCGGCAAATCGCGGCTCACAGCTGCTCTCCTGGAAAGCCTTGCTTCTGAACCGCATACTCGTTTGCGCTATTTCTGCTCGCCCCAGCACACCGATAGCGCGTTTTCTCCGATCATCGGTCAGATGGAACGTGCGGCGGGATTTTTGCACGACGATACGTCCCAGCAAAAACTCGACAAGCTCGATGCTCTGCTGGCGCAAGCGTCAACGTCAATCCAGGACGCCGCACTCATTGCCGAGATGCTCTCACTGCCGAATGATGGCCGGTATCCCGACCTCGAACTGACACCCGAGCAGCGCCGGCAAAAAACGCTGGAGGCGCTTTCAGCGCAAATGGAGACGCTGTCGCGGCAACAGCCTGTGCTGATGGTCTTCGAGGATGCGCATTGGGCCGATCCAACGAGCTTGGAAGCGTTCGGTCAGGTCGTAGACCGAATTCGGGCACTTAGGGTGCTGTTGCTAGTGACGTTTCGGCCGGAATTCGACGCGCCGTGGGTTAGACACTCTTACGTCACCGCCCGCATCATCAATCGACTGGCAGAGCACGAAGCTCGCGCCATGATCGACCGCATCGTCGGCGACAGCCAGCTATCGGCCAGCATTCGGCAGGACATCATCGAGCGTACCGACGGTATTCCCTTGTTCGTGGAGGAGATGACCAAGGCGGTGTTGGAAGCAGGGAGCGAGGCCGCCGCCGCGCGCGCGATTGCTGCGGTCCCGTCTCCAACGCTGGCGGTGCCCGCGAGCCTCTATGCCTCGCTCATGGCGCGGCTCGACCGGCTCGGCGGCTCGGCCAAGGAGCTGGCCCAGATCGCGGCAGCAATCGGCCGCGAGTTTACCCATGCCTTGCTCGCCTCGGTGGTGAACCAGCCGGAGGCGCAGCTGAGATCGGCGTTGGACCGTCTCATCGCGGCTGGTTTGCTGTTCCGACGGGGCGTGCCCCCGCATGCGACCTATCTGTTCAAACATGCCCTCGTGCAGGACGCGGCTTACGGGACGCTGCTGCGCGGGCCGCGACGCACACTACATGCCCGCATCGCTGAAACGATCGAGAGCGAATTCGTGGAAAGCGCCGAGAGCCGACCAGAATTGTTGGCGCGACACTGGACCGAGGCCGGCGTGATCGAGAAGGCCGCAGACCTTTGGGGCAAAGCGGGCCAGCGGTCGCTGGCGCAGTCGGCGCTGGTCGAAGCGGTAGAGCAACTCACGCGCGCCCTCGATCAAATCGCCGCTTTGTCTGCCACGTCTGCGCTGCGCCGTGAGCAGATCAAGCTTCAGGTCGCGCTCGCAAACGCTCTGATGCATGTCAAGGGCTATGCCGCGTCGGAGACGAAAGCGGCGGCAGAGCTGGCGCGTGTGCTGGTCGAGCAGGCTGAAGCGCTGGGTGAAACTCCCGAGGACCCGCTGGCGGTGTTCTCTGTCCTCTATGGGCCGTGGGCTACGAGCTATGTCGCTTTCAACGGCGATATGATGCTCGAACTTGCGGCGCGTTTCATGACGCTTGCCGAAAAGCAAGGGGCGACAGTCCCGCTCATGATCGGACATCGCATGGTGGGTCTTTCCTTGCTGTCTACCGGAGGGATAGCCCAAAGCCGAGCTCACCTTGATCGCTCGATCACACTTTATGATCCACCCGCACATCGAGCGATGGCGTCACGGTTTGGCCACGACAATAGAGTTGCGGCCTCGATCTACCGCTCCTGGGCGCTGTGGATGCTCGGGTATCCCGAGGCCGCGCTCGCGGACGCTGAACGCGCGATCACGCATGCCCGCGAGCTTGGCCAAGCTGCCACGTTGATGCTCGCGCTATGCTTCACGAGTTTGACTTATAGCTTGTGCGGGAGCTATTCGGCAGCGAATGCACGATTGGACGAAGACCTCGCGTTGGCGAACGAAAAAGGTGCCGCGCTGTGGAGGGCGTTTGGTATGTTGTCTCAAGGTTGCGTATTGGCGCTGACCGGCAAAAGTTCGGATGCAGCGCAGACAATCACCGCCGGTCTCGCAGAGTTCCGCGCAACGGGATCAACGTTCTGGACACCACTATTCTTGTCATATTTGGCGAAAGCGCACGCGGAACTCCGCCAATTCGATGACGCTTGGCGCTGCATCGACGAAGTGATAACCGCGGTGCAAGCGACTAAGGAAACATTGTGCGAGGCCGAGGTCCACCGCGTCGCTGGCGAAATCGCTCTGCTATCGCCTGAGCGGGATGTGGCCAAGGCAGAGGCGCATTTCGAGCGCGCTCTCACTGTCGCACGCGCGCAGCAAGCAAAATCTTGGGAGTTGCGTGCGGCGATGAGTATGGCGGGTCTCTGGCGCGACGAGGGCAAAGTGCAGCAGGCGCGCGAACTGCTCGCTTCGGTCTACGGCTGGTTCACTGAGGGGTTCAGCACGCGCGATCTGAAGGAGGCCAAGGCGTTGCTCGACGCACTGGCGGCGTAGGCTATCACGCTGCGCTTTGCCGTTACTTACCCTTCAGCCGCGCTTGGAAAACCCTAACAGCAACTACTGTAGCTCGAAGGGGAAGTTCGTAAGCAAGCCCTGTGATCGAGTAAAACGTGCTCAGTTCGCTGCGCCTGCTCACGTCTGGAATCGGCACTAGGCGGACATCGGAACTCACTCCGCCAATGTCCGCTTTTGGGGTAAAGCGGACATCAATGAGCGCCTATCCGATGTCCGCTTTTGACCCAAAGCGGACATTCGTCGCTTGATATTGCTGTGCCGCACCACTCAGTCCTAGCCGTATGCTACGGTGCCATCGTCAACGCGAGGCGCATTCATGAGACGGCGCGAGTTCATCATACTTGTCGGCGGTGCATCGGCCGGTTGGCCGCTGACTGCGCACGCGCAGCAGCCGAGGCCAGCGATCGGATTTCTCGACGGCCAGACCTTTGATCCTTACCTGATGACGGCATTCCGCCAGGCGCTGAACGATACCGGTTACATCGAAGGCAGGAACGTGGAGATTTATTTCCGTTCCGCGGATGGTCAGACGGATCGACTTGTAACGCTGGCTGGGGATATCGTCGGCCGGCGCGTAGCCGTTATGGTCACGACGGGAGGCGGTGCCGCCGCGCTTGCGGCCTACGCTACAACCACAACGATTCCAATTGTCTTCGTAACCGGAGTCGATCCAGTCACATCTGGCCTAGTCACGAGCCTCAATCGGCCGGGCGGCAACGCAACCGGGGTGTACATCTTTCAACAGGTGCTGGAGGGAAAGCGACTGGGGCTGCTGCGCGAGATGATGCCGGGTGCAGCGCTGATTGCGGTGTTGCTCAATTCGACCAATGGGAATTTTCAAACTCAGTTGAGGGGGGTTCAAGATGCCGCTCGCGCCCTCGGGCAGCAAGTAAGCATCTTAAGTGCGAAATCCGAACGCGAAATCGACGTGGCAATCGCAACTGCGACTGAATCACGTGCCGGAGCGCTACTGGTTGGTTCCGATCCGTTCTTTAACAATGAGCGCGATCAAGTCGTTGCGCTGGCAGCGCGCCACGCCATTCCGGCGATTTATGAAGGACGTGAATTTGTCATGGCCGGCGGCCTGGCGAGCTATGGCGCGAGCCTTGCCGATGCCTATCGCCAGGCTGGCATCTACGCTGGCCGAATTCTCCGGGGCGAGAAGCCTGCCGATCTGCCTATCGTGCAGCCAACCCAGTTCGAGTTCGTGATCAACTTGAAGACCGCCAAAGCGCTTGGCCTCAACGTGCCGCCAGGCCTGTCAGCAAGCGCCAACGAAATCATCGAATGAGGGCGTTCGACTTATGTGCGGTCGGGGTCATTCCGCGCAAAGGCAGATTTAGGCGAAGTGAGGCAGGCGCTTACTTCGCCTGCTCGTAGGGGTATATCAACCTGCCCGACTCGTATTCAGCAGGCGCCACCACCACCTGGGTCGAGATGTCCTTAAACTGAGTAAGGTCATTCGTTTTGACATTCCGGAATTGGACTTGAAGGACGCGCGACTGCGCTAATTCGCCGTCGCTACCGAACTTCACGTCGCCCACCACGGTCTTGAAAGTGTTGGCCCGGATATAGTCGCCAAGCCTGGCGTCATCGAGGCTTTGGGTCGCTGTCACTGCCTGCTGGAGGACCTGGAGTTGAGCATAGCTCCACGGCACCATGTAGTAACCAAGCGCATCTACGCCTTCCACTGCCGCGTGCGCTTGGTATTTTTTCATCAGCTCATCCACGCCTGCGAACAGCATCTTCGGAACCGGCAGCCAGACGTCGTAAATGGTCCAACCGTTGAGCAGCGGACCGAGCCGAGCCTTAATCGCCGTGCTCTGTAGGCCGACCATGGCACCGCCGATCATTTTCGGCTTGAAGTTTGCCTCATTGACCGCCCGCACCATGGCCACTGAGTCGGGCGGATAGGAGCAGACGATGACGAGGTCTGGATTTGTCTCGGCAATTGCCCGAACCACCGGTACGAGGTCAGAGGTCGCTGACGGATATCTGCGGTCGTAGACGACGGTTAGGCCGCCGGCCTTCACATTTTCGCGCACGCCTTCGGCGCTATTTAGGGCGAACTCCCCGTCGGCGGCGACGATCGCGACCGTCTGCGGCCTGGGACTCTGCCGCACCGCAAGGTCGACGAAGCCTTTGGTGTAGGATCGCTTCGGCTCGGGCCCGTTGGGGGCAATGCTGAAATAGTTCGAATAATTAAATGTGCTATTCACCGCGGTTCCGAGCAGGCCGATGAAGACCTTCTTTCGTTGCATGGCGATCGGCATCGCGGGCGCCTGCAGGTTGGTCGCGTAAGGGCCGATGATCAGGTCGACTTTGTCGACGTCGAGCAATTTGACATAGATGTCGGGCACGGTCGCAGGATTGGTTTGATCATCATAATAGATGAGCTTCACGGGACGGCCGAGCAGTCCGCCCGTGGCGTTGGTATCCTCCTCCCAGATCTTGTGGGCGAGCAGGGCAGACCTGCCGTTGGCGGCGAGGCCTCCCGTCAGCGACATGCTGTAGCCGATCTTGAGCGGTTCGCCGGCCTGTGTCGCCGTCGTCGATGCGAGGAAAAAAGCACAGGCGGGAAGCGCCGAGAGAACAGCGAAGAGGGCGCCGAACACTGTGCTGGAAAGTCGCCGGAATTTCAGCTCGAGGGGCATGCGCAATCCCACCAGTCCGACCAAGACGTGCCACGGCAGCGTTAACGGTCAAGATAAATCGATTTCGGCGCGGTTTGACAGCACCGCATTCGCCGGCGTCGCACTGATTGCTGCACTGCACTTTGGTCACATTTGGCACTAAGCGGACATGAACTACGTCGGGACCCATGTCCGCTTTTGGGGGTAAAGCGAACATTGAAAACTCGCCCCGTCATGTCCGCTTCTGACCCAAAGCAGACATCAGCGTCCTCAAGACTGTTGCCGTGTAAACTGACCCCTAAACCCCATTCCGCTGGCAGCAAATCCTTGCTGTAATCGCGTCCTATTCGGCGTAGTCCCGGCCTCAGGCAAGGCAATGCGACGACGCGATTTCATCAAAGTAATTGCTGGATCGGCTGCCTCGTGGCCGCTGGCCGCACGCGGACAGCAGCCGGCAATAGCCCTGATCGGAATACTCGGGAGCGGCTTTCCGACGTCGAGCGCGATATTCGTCGACGCTTTCAAGCAAGGCATGGCTGAGAATGGACTCGCCGAAGGATGTGACTACATGCTCGACCTACGCTGGGCGGAAGGCGACTACACGCGGTTTGCAGCACTTACCGCCGACCTCGCGCAGCGCAAACCCAAGCTGATTGTCGTCAGTACGATTCCGGGGGCGCGGATCGCTCAGCAGGTAGCGCCGACAATACCGCTTGTCATGTCCGGACTCATCGATCCGGTGGGTGCTGGGCTGATCGCTAGCTTGGCACGACCGGGAAACAATACGACAGGCATTTCCAACATGACGCAGGATCTTACTGCGAAGGGCTTGGAGCTCCTACGCACTGTCGTTCCAACGATCAGGACGGTCGCGGTTTTGTTCAATCCGGCTAATCCGGGAAACCGGCTCATCATGGAAGATGTGAGGAACAAGGCAGCAACACTGGGTCTGACGGTACAACCGATTGAATTCAAAGGGCCTGACACGCTGGATAGAACAATCGAGGCCGCGACCGGCAATGATGCGTTCCTGATGGTTGGCGACGCGGCACTCATCGATCTGCGCGACCCTATTGCCGCGCTGACGCTTCGGCATCGACTGCCTACGGCCCAGCTCTATCCCCGAGTTCACCGATGCCGGCGCGCTTATTGGCTATGGCCCATCGCGTCGTGCCTTCTACAAACGCGCCGCGACCTACGTGAAGAAGGTGCTCGATGGCGCGAAGCCGTCCGACCTTCCGGTTGAACAGCCGACAGAGATCGAATTGTCAATTAATCTGCGGACAGCAAAAGCACTCGGTATTGTTTTTCCCGACACATTGATCGCGCGCGCTGATCGAGTGGTCGAATGAATCGGCTGATGTCCGCTATTGGCACAAAGCGGACATGGCGATCACGCTCAGCGATGTCCGCTTTTGGGGGAATAGCGGACATCGCAAATCCGCCTCGTGATGTCCGCTTTTGACCCAAAGCGGACATCCCTACCCACGGCTATGCTATTAAAGGCTTTTCTCGCAGCCTGTTAGATCAGGGCAGCTTCCACTACGCTTACTGCAGACTTAGTCGGTACAACCCGCCTCAGCCGGAATCCCGCTTTATCGAGCAAAGCTCGGTATTCTGGTTCGGTGCGTTCCTGTCCGCCCGGAACTGCAAGCATGATGATGTCGAGCATCTTGCCGAAGTGCGGCGCGTTACCCGTTGGTAGGACCATCTCGATGATGAGCAAGCGACTGTCGGGTCGCATCGCGCGGCGACAGTTATTGAGGATGGTCAGGCACTGTGCTTCGCTCCAATCGTGTATGATGTGTGAGAGCAGATAAACGTCGCCGCCTGAAGGGACATTTTCGAAAAAGCTGCCGCGTTCGATCTTGACACGGTCGAGCAATCCGCGCGCGCTAATCAGCTCCGGTGCGTCGGCAACCACGTGTGGCAGGTCAAACAGTATGCCACGCGGCTTCGGATAGCGACTGAGAATGGTGCTGAGCAGGTTACCAGTGGCTCCACCCACATCGATGATCGTTCCAGATTCAGCAAAGTCGTAGGCTGCTGCAACAGCGGGAGGCTCCGTTCCATGCAGCCCGACCATAGTTTCGCTGAACATCGACGCCTCTGTCGGATGGCTTGCTAACCAATCAAAAAGGGGCACTCCAAACTCTTTCTCGAAGCTAGTCTTTCCGGTTTGGACGGAATAAAGCAAATGATCCAGCGCGTGCGTGAAGGCCTCACCCGCCAATGTCAGGACCGACGCGCGAACCGAGCCGGGGGTACACGTCCTAAGGGCCTCGCCCAATCGCGTCAAAGAAAAGCGATGCTCGGAATCCTCCGTGAATAATCCCAGACTGGCCAGTGTTCGCATAAAACGGTACAGGGACGACGTGGTGGCCCCTGTTAACTGGGCGATCTCTTCGGCGGTTTTCGATTGCTCAGCGAGCTGGTCGGCCAAATTCATTCGAGTTGCAACGTAGAGAAAACGTGAAACCCAATAGGCCGTGGCCATCTGGATGAGTTGACTCTGTGGTGACGGTGTTTCGGTTTTTCCGTGAGCGATGTCAGACATGCTGGATGTGCCCCGGTGACAGACTAGCGACAAATTTACACAAGTTGCCGATGTATGCGGAAGGCTGGGTGACGACGTGATCAGGTGAGCCGAGCCGATGTCCGCTTTTGCCACAAAGCGCCCTTTTGCTATACCGCACTGCGCCGTAATTACCCATGATCTGCTAGGGTATTGCCTTCAGCCTAGGGGCAACGTCCATGAGGCGACGCAATTTCATCGCCGGTCTTGCCAGCACGGCTGCTTCGCCAGTCTCGGCGCGTGCGCAGCAACCGCTGCTTCCAATTATTGGTTTCCTCAGCAGCCTCTCATCTGCCGCTCTCACCGGTCCCGTTGCCGCGTTCCGCCAGGGACTTAAAAGTTCAGGCTATGAAGAAGGGAAAAACGTCGCGATTGAGTTTCGATGGGCGGAAGGGCACTACGACCAATTACCCGCTCTCGCGACCGAGCTTGTGCAGAAGCGAGCCTCAGTAATTGTCACGATAGGTGGAGACGCGCCGGCCTTTGCAGCGAAAACAGCGTCGGCTAGCATTCCACTTGTGTTCATGGTCGGGCAAGACCCCGTCAAATCAGGCTTGGTGACAAGCTTGAGCCGACCGGGAGGTAACGCAACCGGCGTCAATTTGCTCATCGTGGAAACGGAATCAAAACGTGTCGATTTATTGAGAGAACTAGCGCCAGCGGCTTCCGTTTTCGCTGCATTCGTAAATCCAAGTAGCACGTACGCGCAGATGCAATCAAATGCGGTGACGTCAGCCGCTCACAGCATTGGACAGCAGATCGAAATTGTTACTGCCAGCAACGAACTTGAGCTTGAAAATGCCTTCGCCCGGTTCGTACAGGACAAAATTGGCGCGTTCCTCCTTACAGCCGATCCGTTCTTCGTGTATCGCCGCGAACAGATCATAGCCGCGGCGGCAAATCACCAAATTCCTGGTGTGTACTTTCTTCGCGAGTTTGCGGAATCTGGAGGTTTGGTAAGTTATGGGACCAGCCTGGCGGATGCTTATTGGCAGGTAGGGGTTTACGCCGGCAAAATTCTTGACGGTACAAAGCCAGCTGATCTACCGGTCGTTCAGCCGACCAAGTTCGAACTTGTGATCAACCTCAAGACCGCTAAAGCGCTCGGCCTCGCGGTACCTCCAAGTCTGCTAGCGATTGCCGACCAGGTGATCGAATAGTGCTGCTGATGTCCGCTTATGGCACAAAGGGACATCCCAATGCTCTCAGCCATGTCCGTTTTTGGGGGTAAAGCGGACGTGGCGCGGACCTAATGCATGTCCGCTTTTGACCCAAAGCGGACATTCACCCCTGATCTCGGCCTAGCGGTAATCTCGGTCCTGGCGGTAAAAGTGTCCGGCGGTAAAGTGTCCAGCGACAGGTCGTGCCACAGCGCTTGTCCTAAAACCATATCGGTTTCGGTGATGAAACGGCGTGATACCACTAAGGTTACAACGCGACACACCAAGAGTGTGAGGCGTAAGGGCAGCGAAGCGCCCATGATCGCGCGTCGCGTTGCCAATCTGGAAATGCAAGTTAGCGCTCTCGCCCGCGAACTAGCAGAGAGGCGAGAGGCTGACCGGCAAGTGCTGCATAGCTCAGCGCAGTTTGCAATATTGGTTCAAAGTATCAAGGAATATGCGATTTATATGATGGATCGTGCGGGTCACATCATAAGCTGGAACGGCGGCGCCGAACGCATAAAGGGTTACAGCCGCGATGAAATAATCGGCCAGCATTTTTCCCGCTTCTACGTAGATGTTGATCGGAAGTCGGGGCTTCCAACAAAAGCGCTTCGTCAAGCGATCATTGACGGCAAGTTTGAGGGAGAAGGATGGCGCGTCCGCAAAGACGGCAGTCAATTCTGGGCAAGTGTTGTTATCCACCCGATCTACGATGGCAGCAAGACGCTCATTGGCTTTGCAAAAGTGACCCGCGACGTAACTGACCGACACCAAGCGCAGGATTTGTTGGAGCAGAAGAACAAGGACCTCGAACGGTTTGCTGCTAGGCTCCAGCGCGAACGAGACGATAAACTAATGAATGCGCAGGCGATTGTGGCCGCGATTGCTCATGAGGTGCGACAGCCACTCACAAGAATCACCGCGGGCGGCAATGCAGGGCAACGCTTTCTTAAAATGGTCCCACCCCAACAGGACAAAGCACAGACCGCTTTTGAAGGCATAGTAAATGCCGGTCATCGCACCAGTGAAATAATCGATGGCTTTCAGGCCTTGTTCGCGAAGAGCGATCAGAGACGACAACTGGTGGACGTAAACGAGATTATCCGAGGGGCTCTAGAGTCAATGAGCCGCGAGCTGGCAGATCATCACGTCGAGCCGCGCGCCGAGCTAATGGCCAAACTCCCAAGCGTCTACGGCAATAGGAGTCAATTACAACAGGTCATATCCAACTTGATCGTGAATGCCATCGAAGCAATGGAAAACACGTCAAATCGCAGTCGGCTGTTGCTTGTGAGCAGTGAGCTTCGCGATCAAAAAGATGTTGCGGTGGTGGTAAAAGATTCCGGGCCAGGAATTGATAAAGATAGACTGGACAGCATCTTCACTTCGGTTGTTTCGACCAAGCGACATGGAATGGGATTAGGATTAGCCATCTCCCGAATGATCATTGACTACCACGGCGGTAAACTTACCGCATCGTCGGACGGCAAAGACGGTGCATCATTCCAGTTCCTCCTGCCAACTGCGCCTATAAATAAGAATGGCAATCGCGCGGAATTAGCTACTGGTTCTTAAATCATAGTTCGAGGTGATCGAATGAGCGGAGTGCCGATACCTCTGTGAAAAAAATCTGGACGGCGCCAAACTCCAGTGGAGCAGCCAATGTTGATCGAACTCTCTATTAACATGCAGACCGCGAAGGCTCTCCACATCACTATTCCCGACACCTTAGTCGCCATGCTGACCGTGTAATCGAATAGGTAAGCCGAATGTCGCCTACTGGCACAAAGCGGACATTCCCGCCGCCGATTCCGCTGTTTTTATCGCGATTTGTCCTTGCTGGGCATGGCCGTGGACGATGGTATTAGTCACCGAAGTTGCACGATTTTGACATGCGAGCCGAATAACGCGATGGGCGAGCTGCACGATCGTATGCCGGTCATCCTCGCAGAGAAGGACTGGCCAAAGTGGCTAGGTGAAAAACCGACGAGCGAGCAAGACTTATTGGCATTACTCAGACCGTGCCGGGACGAGGACTTGAAAATTTGGCCGGTCGATAAAATGGTTGGCAACGTAAGAAACAATGGGCCTCAGCTAACCTTGCCAATCCTAAGTAATGCAGTTCCCACATAAATTGCCAGGACGGTCAGGATGGAAACAAAAGCCACCATCCTGCATGCGGATCTCGATGCCTTCTATGCATCAGTCGAGCAACTTCTCGACCCGTCGCTGCGCGGCAAACCAATCGCCGTCGGCGGCGGGGTGGTGCTCGCTGCCTCATACGAAGCAAAGTCATTCGGAGTTAGCAGCGGTATGTCGGGATGGCGGGCTCGTGAGCTGTGTCCACAATTGATCTTTGTCGACGGGCATTTCGAGGATTATGGGCGGCTGGGTGATGCTGCCATCGATGTGCTCAATGATTTTACCCCTCTTGTCGAACGGATTTCCATCGACGAGGCCTTTGCTGACGTTGCGGGGTGCACTCACCTTTTCGGTTCGCCACCTGAGATCGCGAGAGCAGTATGCTGGCGATCTCTCTGTCCCATCTTGAGCAGAACTGGAAACTGCAGCTCGAACTTCCACTTGGACTTGAAGATGAAAAATGCCGGCCAGGCTCTCAGCGCGGGATGGCGCGTTGGACGGCAGACCGCGCTATTGACCTGATCCGCGATCGTTTCGGATGGGACGCGGTCGGATATGGATCAGTCATGTTGGGACTATCCCGGTCTGTACCTGATGAGTTTCGCGAGCTCGCCGAAAAGAGCCTTTGAACGTCCCAAAGCACCCAACCGATGTCCGCTTTTGGGGGTAAAGCAGACATCGCAAAATCCCTCCCCAATGTCCGCTTTTGACCCAAAGC
>Ga0182038_10001561_pt1 | contig 11888 bp, 7 predicted proteins | sample sta12Can44000108_FD_125976 | JGI IMG/M metagenome (GOLD analysis project Ga0182038, IMG submission 125976) | Lab enrichment of tropical soil microbial communities from Luquillo Experimental Forest, Puerto Rico - statanox.12C.anox.44.000.108 | ecosystem: Environmental > Terrestrial > Soil >...
GGTAGCGACCCGACAACTCGGCCTAATCTACTTCGAGCAGGGCCGGTTGGCCAAAGCCTATGAATATTTGCAGAAGGCCGCATCACTTGAGCCCGAAAATGATGTGGTGCAGCTGAAGCTGGGCGCGACTTTCCTGGCGGTCGGTGGTTATGGCGAGGCCCGGAATATAGCAATGCGTGTACTTGCGAGGGAGACGGGGAACGAAAAGGCGGTGCTGCTCTTAATCGATGCTGTCCGCTCGTCGCGAGAGATTGACGAGACACGGCAACTCATTGAGACGTTTCGTCAAAATCGCGGGGACTGCGCCGCCTACCACGTGGGCTTAGGTATGCTGTATTTGCGGCAACAAGATGCATCAAACGCCGAAAACGAATTTCGCATAGCCTTGCAGCTGGATCCGAAGTCTGGCGCCGCCCATTTCGCGTTGGGTCACATTTACTGGATGCGCAACGAACTCAAGGAGGCGGATCATGTCCTTTGGGCGGCGGCTCAGCTCGCACCCCTGCGATCTCCATGGCGTCTTCGGTATGCCGATTTCCAACGCCAAACCGGAGCAATCGAGGCGGCGAACAAATCCCTGGCAGAGATCACCGGGAGAACGCCGGATTACCTTCCGGGCTGGATCGATCTGATGAGCGTCGCATGCAAGGAGAAGCATAATCACGACTGCGCCGACATCATCGGAAAGGTTCTTGGGCAAGACCCCCTGAATTATGAAGCACTATTGTCGCAAGCTGAGCTGACGCTTGCCGAAGGCAAGGTCCTCGAGGCGCTGACAGAATTCGATCGGGTGCGCGCATTATATTTCCGCGTTCCTGAAGTGCATTACCGTCTAGCGCTTGCCGAATTGGCTAGCGGCAACGCCGACGCGGCCCTGCGTAGCCTCACCCAAGCAATAACGTTGGCTCCAAATTTCGAAGACGCCGTCTTGCTGCGCGATGACATCAACATCGCACGCGGCGAGCTCGCTTCTGCCATTGCTTCGCTAACGCATGTGGTCAGCCAGCGGCCGCAGCGGATCAGCGCGCATCTGCTGCTGGCGGGCGCCTATCTTCTCCAAAAGCACAGCGAAGAGGCTTTGGCGGTCTATCGTCAGATGACCGAGCTATTTCCCCGAAATCCCCAACCGCCGTTTCTGATCGGAATGCTCTTTGCCCGGCAAAATCAGCTGGACGATGCTCGAATGGCCTTCGAGCAGTCTCTGCGGACCGACCCCGTTTATCTGCCGGCATTGGAGCAGCTCGTAGGCTTGGACCTTGCTGAAAATCGGAATTCGGCGGCGACGAAGCGGGTGCAGGCGGAAATCGAGAAACATCCGAAAATTGCCGGGCTTTGGTGTCTCGAAGCAAAGATCGACATGGTTAAACAGGATTTCGCCCGTGCGGAAACGGCCTTGCTGAAAGCTATCGACTTGGATGGTGATCTCGAAGCGGCTCACCTGCTGCTCGCTGAGAATTACATTGCTGCGCACAAGTATGAAGAGGCATTGCTTGACCTGGTGCCGTTCGCAGCCAAGAACAATAGCACTGCCGCACTGATGCAAAGCGGGATGATCCAAACCAAGCTCAAGCAATTTGAAGCGGCCCGCGATGCATATGAGAGGCTGCTCACCATCGAACCGAACTTCGGGCCCGCGCTAAACAATCTAGCCAGCATATATTCCGAGCAGCTGCAGCAGCCGGCCAAGGCGTACCAGCTGGCCGAGAGGGCGAGAAGGGCTCTTCCCGACGACCCCTACACCGCTGACACCTTGGGCTGGATTTACTTCAAGAAGGGGCTATACCACAGCGCCCTTCCTCTGCTGGAAGAAGGCGCTACGAAGCTGGCTGTCGAGCCCGAACCCCAGTTTCACCTGGGGATGGCACTGTCCGTACTGGGCAGAAGAGAGGAAGCGATGCTCGCGCTACAGCGGGCCGCAGGAGCGACCAGGGATTTTCCGGACAAAGAGGAAGTGCGTCGGCAGCTTGACCAGCTCGCCAGAGAGCCTGCGCATGTCGAATGACGCACAAATGGCTGTGGCGGCCTTGGCTTAACCTAGGGGCGGTCCCTACGGACGATAGTCTTCCGTCGCCGCCTCGCGAGCCCGGACGAGATCGCGCAAGATTTCGTGACTCTTGATGTGCTCGCGGAAAATCAGCCGTGCGAAGTTCCGGCACCACCATTCTGCGTGAGGATAGGCCTGGCCAACCCGAGCGACCCTCGTCATAGAGCAGCGTCGGACCGCTCGAACATCCAGTCTTCGGTCTTAACAGGGTGCGGAAAAAAGCAGCGGTCCGTAAGGTATTTAGTCGAACTACGAAGAGCGCGCTCGTCAAGGTTGTGGAAGCCTTAGGCTGGAAGGCATTTGGGTTCGATTGATCAGGAGCAATGTTATTCGTTGGGCACCATCCGGGCGTGGCTATGCCACTGCTTCCACCAGCTTGGGCAGCCGAACGAGGTCGTAAGCCGTGGCGGTCAGCGTGAACATCCAGCCGACGCAGGCGAGACCACAATGACGGGTCGTGCGGAAGCCGGCGGTCGCCTTGGTCCAGCCAAACACCTCCTCGATGCGCTTGCCCACCCGCCCACTGACGGCGTCGCCGGGATGGCGGGTCGCGCGAGCCTCGATTGCCGAGCGCCGATGGGTGGTGTTCTGCGCGATGTGCGGCGTCTCGTTGTAGTACCGCAGATCGGCGACAAAGCCGACGACATCATAGGGCTTGTCGGCAGCGAGCGTCATCCGGTGATTGCCGCGTCGTGTCGCCGCCATGTCGAGCGCGGCCTCGCGTTCCGTCATACCGGTGGCCAGGGCCAGACGCATGTCGACCACCAGAGCATGTCGGTTCTCCATCAAAACATGGCCCAGATAGGCCAGCTTGGCCGGCTGGCCCGGCCCTTTGCGCTACAACCGAGCGTCGGATCGGTGGTCGAGGCGTGCGGCTGGTTGCTACGCTTCTCGCCGTGGAGGTTGCCTTCGCCCCCGGCCTTCGCTGGGGCAGGCTATTGGCTCCTGTCGAGTCTAGCTACCTCCGAATAACCGTAAGCGATGAGCCGTGGCCACGATCTGTACGGCTTGACAACGGGTTTTGTTTGTCGCCGCCGATCAGAGTGCGCCAGCCCAGCCCCAAGGCAGGAGTTCGGCGAGCCGGCTATTGGGCCAGTTGTTGACGAGCTTGGTCAGCACGTTGGTCAGATATGCTTCCGGATTGACGCCGTGCAGCTGAGCGCATTGAAGATGGCCTGGGCGATCGACGAACTGCCGGCAACCGGTACCAGGATCTTCTCGAGCCAGGCCTCAGCATTTCGGCGAGTCGTTTGCTCTTCTACTGTTGCACCGCGCGGCGCTCGTCGGCGCTCTTGCCGCCGATCTCGCCTTCAATCTCGTAGAGTTCGGCGATCCGCTTCAGCGCCTCGGTCGCGGGTGGCGCCGGCGGCGATTTGGTAATGTCGAACCACTGCCGGCGCCAATGTGCCCAACAGAACGCGAGCCCCTCGCGCATCAGCCGCCACAGCGGCTTGATCTCGGGTGCGGCATAGCCAACCCAGAAGGCCAGAGTCGCCCGGTCGATCTCAATCCCCAGCCGCGCGAAGATCAGGGCTTGGCGATAGAGAGGGCAGCGATCGGCATATTTCGCGACCACCACATCGGCGACCACTTGCTCGGTCGGCAGGCCGCCTCGATCAGCCGGGCCGGCGCCGGCGCTTGAACCACAGCTTCCTGGCAGCGGCGGCAGGCGTATTTCGGTCGACGCGTGACGATCACCTGGTATTGCGCCGGATCACGTCCCGCCGCTGTGAGCGGTCCTCGCCGATGACATGCATTGTTCCGCCGCGCGGTCGCGCTCGATGACGACCTTGACTCGCGACAGATGATCCGGCAACGGGCCACGGCTGGTACGCCGCTTCTTGGCGCGAGCGCGGCGCGGCGTCGGATCAGTCTTTTGTGCTTCGGCTTCCGCAGCCCGCGACCGCCTGCTTGAGATCTTCCAGTCCCAGGGCGAACTGGTCGGGAGCGAGCTTCTCCGAGCGCCTGCGAAAATCCGAGGCGGCCTGCTGAAGCCACAGCCCTCGCAAATTCTTTGAGCTGGCTGATCTGCGCAAGACGCCACTCCCCAGCGATACGGTGCACCGCATCGAGGCGATTTTCGCGATCGAGCGCGACAACAATGGCGCCACGGCTGAGCAACCGCTCGCGGTGCGCCAAGAGCGGGTCAAACCGCTCGTCGACGAGCTCGAAGCATAAATGCGCACCGAGCGCGCCAGGCTGTCACCTCACGCCGATATCGCCAAAGCAACCGATTATATGCTCAAGCCCTGGCCGGCCTTTTATTCGCTTTCTTGACGATGGCCGCATCTGCCTGTCCAACAACGCTGCCGACGCGCTTTGCGCGGCATCGCTCTCGAGCCCCGGGCGTGGTCATTCGCCGGTTCTGACCGCGGCGGCGAGCGGGCAGCAGCGGTCTACACCTTGACCGCCACGGCAAAACTCAAAAGCCACGAGCCATAGGCTTGACTCGCCGACATCCTGCGCCGCATCGCCGACCATCCCGCCGCCTCGCAGCTACACGAGTTGCTCCCCTGGCACTGGAAGCACCGCGATATCCCAACCGCTGCCGCCTGACGATCACCCATCACGGCCGTGGCCGGATGCCTACGAAACTGTGCCCACCTATTGGCAATTTACTTGGCGACCAACCCCTTGCCTCGACCCGACAAGGCAGCATCACCCCATTGTCGTCATCCGGGTGCAAGGTGGGGGTTCAGCCTCCGCTTACGAATAACCCGACAGGGAGTGACTCTTACGGTCGGTCCACGGCTGCGCCCGCGTCAAGCCAGACACTTCGCGTCTCCGCGCTGTGGTCGGATGGTCTGGGGCTTCGGCCCCCAGCGCTTCGAGATGTACCAGTAAATTGTGGTGTGCTTGCGACGAGCTGCTCGTCGATGATCTACGAGGCGATAATGACCGCGTCCCTCAAGCTGCATATCCAGCGCATCCGGCTGGTGGCGCAAATCGATGCCCTCGCCGCCGCCTCCGACGCAGTGGCCTCAGATGTTCGTCATTATAAGTGGCACCTGTCCCGAACTGCGTATCGCATGCCACCGCAGCTGAGGCTACGCCTCTCACGTCTAACGTCGACACGCTGCAGGCGCTTGTGAACGACGCCCACGTAGACGCTGCGGTGAGCGCCAACTTCGAGAGGTTCTCCGATCCCAGAAGTTGAGGCGTGGCCTGCTATGCGCGAAAGCGCCAACGCAGCTCAGGGCTGTATAAACGGCGTACCGGCCTGATAGCGCGCGTATGCAGGCAATGTATAGAATTGGGTAGTCACCCCCAGCGGATCTACAGGCGGCCAAGTATAGCCGCTACCATCACTAAAGAATGCCGGCGCTTGAGTCAGGAACAGCGAATTCGGCAGGGTATGTGCCGTGTCCGCCGATGACCAATTCACCTGATTGGTCAGGTAATCATAATTCCCGTCAATGTCAGCACTACCGATAGTGGTCGGATCGTAAACCTGATTTGGCAAATCGTTCCAGCCCATCATAAATATCTGTGACGGCCAGTTGCCATTACCCAAGTTACTAACATCGCCATAGATGAAATTACCCATCTGGCCGGGAACGCCTAACACATTCCCAATAAAGTTAAACCAGTACGCATAGGCGTGCGCGGCCGCAGTGCGAAGCGGGCCATTCGTACTCTGCTGAGCCATATCATTCACCACAACACCGCTAACGTAGTCGGTAAACTGTGCCCGGAATCCAGTTGTATAATTCCGGAAGAACGTGTGGTAAATGGAATTGCCGTGTGTCTGATCGGAATCCATATTGAAACTACGGTTGCCCTCGAACAACGTATGGTGAGATCCAACATAGTGGCTGCTATTGAGGCCAATCTCCTGCCAACCATCAGTACCACTAATAAATCCCATGTCCATGTAGTTGTAGGCGACAACCGATCCTGCACCAGAAGCGCGCGTCACCATAACTTTGTTGGCCAGCACTGAGATACCGTCCCAAATAAGGATCTCGGAGGATCCGGCTGCAAGGCTAATGTTATAGCCGCCGCCGCCAGGAACCGGCCAGACCGGCTCGTGGTTGTAGAACTCTTTCAACTCTACGCGGAACGAATTATTAACTCCAAAACCATCGCCCAGCCATGACGTATTCTCCACCATATAGGCCCAACAATAGGCACACCACTCAAAATCTATATTATCGTCATCTCCATGTTCTACCGTCATCTGTTCGACCCCGGCATTTTGTACATGTGGAGTCGCGAAATAGTAGAGTTGAGCCTGATTATTAACTCTGTAGGAGATCGTTACAGGAGAGTCAAACGTTATGGTATTACCAGAAATAGCAGATATCCTATGAAACTCGGCGGTTGGCCGATCACAGTTCGAGAACCAACACCCGGCTGTACCAGCTTGGTACGGATACTGACTGGCCGAGAAGTCATCTATATCTGGCTGCGAGGGGTTGTGCTTCTGCCATACTACGCGGTAATCCGGGGCTGCCCAGATCTGACCCAACCCTTCCACATCCGGCTGCCATCCAGCGCCTGAGGCTTCATCCATCAGAACGATCTGCCCTACAAAGAAGCCGGTCGCGCTTGTTACCTCTACAGATGTATCACCTTGATCGGCGTCGGCAGTCAGGGCCGTAGCAGTCTCACCGTTGTTGTACGCCTGAGGCCCCAAAATAATCATCGGAGAAGGGTTAGAGCCGGGGGTATAGCTCCCCAATGTAGCCCCACCAGTACGTGTTAATATGGTGGTTCCAGGACCTGAACCGCGCAATGTGATGCTATTGTTGACTAAGACGAAGTTACCCTCTGCAATGGTGAATGTACCTGGATTAAGGAGCACCACCTGCTCAGATGGGCACGCAGCAATGGCATTGTTGATATTCGTTGAGTCATCCCCGCCACTAGGGCTAAGAGTGGCACAAACCGTCGTTCTGTTCGGGATTCCCCCAACGGAAAGCATGCCCGCCATCTGCCAGTTTGCACTCGCATTGCTGTCGGCGGGAAGGAGGGTTCCAATACTTCCACTTCCACCGCCACCAGAACCAGGTGTTGTAACGGCAATCGGGATATTAAGAGAAACGCTCGATGATTGCTGCGCTTGCACAGTGATTGCTTGAGTTGTGCTGCCAAGAGCGGCAAGACTGCCATTCACAACTATATTGTTTCCGCTCAACGCGAACAGGCCCCCATCGGTGTTATAGGGTGAAACAAATGAGAGGTTACCGGTGAACGGCATCCCATTGCTCCAGCTTGCCATCAGCGTCGTAACAACGGTACCTACAGCCGCATCTGCGGATACCGAGGGCGTAGAAGGACTATCACTAAGCTGAAGTGTGGCCGTTGCGGTCGTTGCTAAAGTTGCATAAAGGGACCAAGTCGTCGAAGTACAATTGGTCGGTAGAAAGGCGAGCGCTGACGTCGCGGCTCCGCCTCGCCGTAAACGGCTGATCATCGCTCTGGGTGTCGAAGCAATTATTTGCGGCAAAGTAGAAGTAAACTGCAGCGAGTAGTATCGGCAATTACCACTGTTGTTTTGCTTCACGAAAGAAAGGGCGTCACTGCTGGGCAAATAAGCCAACCAATAATTACCCGCCGCTAGAGTTGGTGTCGTCGTCGTAGCCGCAACATTCCAACCGACTTCAGGTATAAAAGCAGCAGTTTGAGCCACCAGAGTACCGGGCCCACCCGATGGACCAGTAGCATCATAGATGCCAAGCACAAGCTCGCCGTCAGCTGCGGTGACATAGAACGACATGCTTTGAATCGTCGCCGACTGCGAGAGGGACGCCTCTTGTGCGGAGAGCATGTTGGCGTTTTGGCTATCGTCTGCGGTCAGGACTGCGGTTTCGCCCATCGTAACGGTCTGACCCGCCGCTCCGAACGACAAGGCGCTGGCAAGCCACACCGTAAGAAGAGCGGTTCGCAGCATCATTCCCGGTTTCCTTCCTCTCAAGACAACGCGTAGAGATCTCGTCCCGAAGACGTCAAAGTTCTCTTTACTCATATCCGAGGTTGGCCATGTTGGCGGGCTACACGAATGAAGCATCCGTCGTATGTTAGACGCGCGTCGAATGGTTTCCTTCCGCACGGTTAACCATTAACCAAACATAGTCTTGAGTGGAATAAGCATGGAGATTGACGTCATCCAGGAGTGACAGGGCAGACAACGATTAGCTAATCGACGTGATATCCAGCTGTCAACCCGCTTTTGGACGAAAAAGAACGGATGCACCAGCGTGCTCACGGATAATGGTCAGAACGGCGTTGATATTTACTTGTGAAATTTACCATTTGTTGTGATCGACAGCCAATTAATCTTGGTTAAAATGCGAAGGCTGTTCGTAGGTCGTCTTGGCTAAGTAAGGGAGCCGGTCTCTGTTCCAAACTTACTGGCACGCCTAGTTTTTGGCACTTAGGGTCAAAATTGTTGCACCACTTGGAAGGTAATCACGGTTGCCAATTCCAGTGGGCGTTTAGGTGGTCCAGAACTATAACATTGCGCTATCACCGGTAATCGGATTATACTCAGGGCGGCGCTGCGATCAATCCACGCCATCCGAAATTGCATGGTCAGTGAGACAGATGAAACGCGCTTTTTTTGCTGCTGCGCTGTTGACTGCGCTGCTGCCCACAATCGCGTCGGCCGCCACGGTTCGGAATAATCTCGCGGTCACGGTTACGTCGAGCGGGAGCAGCCTGCTGCCGACCGATCGGAACGCGTCTGCGAACTGGAGTTCCGCTGGGATGCTTTCCGTCGGCGGCATCCCGGACCGAACCAGACTGTGCGCCACCGTTAGCCCTCTCGGGTCAGGCACGGACGACACGCCCAATATTCAGAACGCCATCAATGCCTGCCCGCTCGGCCAAGTGGTCCAGCTCGCAGCGGGCACCTTTACCATTGCTGAGGGCAATTATGTCGCGCTCAACAAGGGAATAACGCTGCGCGGTGCCGGGCCGGGCGTCACGATATTGCAGAGGACCAATGGTGCCACAGTGGGTAGCTACATTCCCGGCTCAAAACCATCCCCTATCGTTATCGTCGGGCCGCAGCGGTACAACAATAATCAGACCGCGACTGCCTTGGCTGCCGATGCCACGAATGGCACATATTCTGTCCAGGTGACCAGCACGTCTGGGTTCTCGGTAGGGCAAGTCGTCAAGTTGGACGAGGCATCGGGCGCGAGTTGGCAAACTGACTGTTGCGGACGAAACCAGATTTGGGCGTCATCGGATTTCCGCGTGGAGTGGCAGAAGCATAACCCCTCTCAGAACTATGACGATTTCTCGTCCAACCAGTATCCGTACCAATCCGGCACTGCTGGGTGCTGGTTTTCCAATTGCGATCGGCCAACCGCCGATATAAAGCAGATATCAGCAATTACCGGGAGTACCATCACCTTCAACTCACCGGTCACTATTTCTTATCGAGTCAGCCATCAGGCTCAGCTTCACTATTGGCAGACCCCGCACACGCAAAATGCCGGGGTCGAGAACATGACTCTATCTAACGGCGATGACGGCCAGTTGCGGTTTGAGTGGGCGGCATATTGCTGGGCGCAAAATATCGAGAGCACGCTATGGCTTGGCGATGGTGTTGCCATCGACAATTCTTTCCGTGTCCAGTTAGAGAAATTCTACGTTCACCACACCGTCTGGCCGGTGCCGGGTGGTGGCGGCTACGCCATCAGCCTCGCGAACGGATCATCCGAAGTGCTGATCGAGAACGGCATTTCGGTGCAGGCCAACAAGGTGATGGTGTCGCGCTCCTCGGGCGCGGGCTCGGTCGTCGCTTACAACTACATGGACGATGGCTATATCAGCGGAGCGGAATATTGGCAAGAGATCGGCCTCAACGGTAGCCACATGGTCGGTTCTCACCACATGCTGTTCGAGGGCAATTACGGGTTCAACATGGACAGCGATGATACCCACGGTAACGCCGTCTATCACACTTTCTTCCGTAATTGGGCAAGCGGCTACCGGGCGAGTTTCACGGAGCCACCAGTGCTCGGTGGTGTAGTGATTGATGATATCAAGAATTTGCCGCGCGGTAACGGTCCTATACGCGCTGCTGGTGCGACGACTTATACGTATTGGATGTCTTGGGTAGGCAACGTTCTAGGGACGCCGGCGCATGCAACCGGCTGGCTCTACGAGACTACCTTCACCGGCGGCTCGCCTCGCGTCTGGTTGCTGGGTTGGGATCCGATTAGCCCTTACCCAACCGACGCCCAGGTGGCTAACACGGCAATTCGCCACGGCAACTTTGACTACGTCACCAACATCGTGCATTGGGACCCGACCATCATCAACCAGACGCTGCCGAACTCGCTATACCTGACTCAGAAGCCGGCCTATTTCAACGCAGGGAGTGGGTATACCTGGCCTTGGGTCAATCCTACCGGATCGCCCCAGCTCTACACGCTGCCGGCCAAGGCGCGCTACGACGCCGGGACACCGTTCACACAACCTTGAGCCACCGATACGCCCGGCGCGGCTGTCGATCAACAATCTCACAATGCCGCACCGGGCGCCGACCCCACCTGCGTAGGCCTGATGGTGCATCAGTCAGTAGCCGACCGCAACAATACTGATGGTATCTACGAAAGTCGTAAAAATTCGTGGACCAGATGCCGCCACTAACTGGCGGAGAGCTTATCGACGGCAGGCCGGCTTGGGTTCGCGACCGTTGCCCGCAAACGCCACCTGCGGTGTTCGCAGTAGGAGTTGCTCGATCCCCGGGCGATATGAGCGGCAAGCCGGCCACACGGATACCAGGCGGCAGTCGTCTGCGAACAGCTACGCCCTTGCCAGTCTAGTCCGCTAATCCTGAATCGCCTGCGTGCGAAGCCGCCTTTGCCTTATCTGCCGATGCCGCTGGGACGAATGAGGGGCCAGTTGGAGAACCGGGCGTTGTGGAGATCGCGGGCATGCGGTGCAGTATTCAGTGAGCTGGACCCCGAAAACGAGACAAATGGTTAAGGTTGAGCCCTGCCCCTAGGGAAGCGCCGATGGCGCGGGAGCAGGACATGAAGCAGACACGCAAGAAGCACGGGGCGGCGATCAAGGGCGACCAGACCGTCGCCGAGTTGGCGCGCGCGCACGGGGTTCACCCGAACCAGATCTACGCCTGGGAGAAGCAGCTGCTGGACGGAGCGACGAGGGTTTTCGAAGGCGGCACAGTAGCGGAGGATACGGCCAGCGCCGCGCAGGTTGATGTTCTGTACCGGCAGATTGGCCAGCTGAAGGTCGAAAACGATTTTTGGGCACGAAAGCTCGGTAAATGAGCCGGGTGGAACGGCGCGGTCTGGTCGAGCGCGAGGCTCCAGCGCTGCCGGTATCGCGCCAATGCCGACTGTTGGCGGTCTCCCGCGCTTCGGTCTACCGCCGGCCGGCGGAGGTCAGCGAGGAAGACTGCACGATCGTGGAGCTGATTGATCGGCAGTACCTGGCGCGGCCGTATTACGGCTCGCGGCGGATGGCGGCGTGGCTGGCGACCCAAGGCCATGTCGTCAACCGCAAACGGGTCCGGCGTCTGATGCGGCTCGCCGGCCTGGTTGCGATCTACCAGCGACCGAACACGAGCAAACCGGCAGTTGCGCACAAGATCTACCCCTATCTGCTGGGTGGGCTCTCAATCGAGCGGGTCAATCAGGTCTGGTGCTCGGACGTCACTTACATCCCGATGGCCAAAGGCTTCCTCTACCTGGTGGTGATCATGGACTGGGTGAGCCGTGCCGTGCTGGCGTGGCGGCTGTCGAACACGCTCGGCGCCGATTTTTGTGTCGAGGCACTCGAGCAAGCGCTCTGCCAATACGGCAGGCCTGAGATCTTCAATACCGACCAGGGCAGCCAGTTCACCAGCGACGATTTCACC
>Ga0182038_10001563_pt1 | contig 11886 bp, 14 predicted proteins | sample sta12Can44000108_FD_125976 | JGI IMG/M metagenome (GOLD analysis project Ga0182038, IMG submission 125976) | Lab enrichment of tropical soil microbial communities from Luquillo Experimental Forest, Puerto Rico - statanox.12C.anox.44.000.108 | ecosystem: Environmental > Terrestrial > Soil >...
AGACGGAGCGCAGCGAAGCATCTGCTGTTTTCTCATTGAAAACAAACAGCAAGCAGATCCCTCGCTTGGCTCGCGATGACATCTTGCGGCGTTTCTCCGCAACGGCTGAAGCCGTGCCCTGACACGGTACGAACCCGCCGGCCAGCGGCTGTGGCGGAATAAGTCAACTCATTTTCGTAACGCAACACCAGCAACCCTTCAAATGATGATCAGTTGCTGACGATAGAGTTGTCGGGGAAGGCGCGGCGATACGAAAAGCGCCGTTGCTCCCGTACCCGTGGAGTAGTGTACGAAACCACTTGCAGCAATCGCGGAGAGTTATCTGATGTTAGGCGCTTTGATCTGCGCCATGATCGGCGCAGTGAGTGACATTCGAGCAGGGCGAATTCCCAACTGGCTGACTTAAGGAGGCCTGGTAGTGGGGCTTACCCTTCGCACGATCCTTGAAGGCTGGCGTGGGCTGGGACAAGGAGCGGCTGGCATTTTGGCTGGCGGAGGAATCTTCTTTCTCTTCTATCTGGTCCGCGGCATGGGAGCCGGGGATGTGAAGCTGATGGCTGCCGTGGGTGCCTGGACTGGTGTTCGCCAGGCGGTCGTAGTGATGATTGCTACGGCTGTTGCAGGTGGAATTCTCGGCGTGGTTTACATGGTTTTTTACCGGCGGGTCGGCAGCACGGTGCGGAACATTGGCGAGTTGATTCGCTTTCACCTGACCTCAGGGATTCGGCCCCATCCGGAAGTCAGCCTGAGCGATCCAGGATCCATCCGTGTGCCCTATGGTCTGGCGATCGCCATGGGGACTCTTTATCTTTTGATGTCAAATACAACGTTCTAGCGGGGGTGACTTACGGACACAAGACGGATCTTAATGGCATTGTTGATGGCGGTCATCGTAGCCGGCGGTGTCACGTACTTTGCGTATAGCCGGTTGCGGCGGAACGTTGCCCGCCCGCAGGTAACCCAGCTTGTTGCCGCTGCTAAGGAACTACCGGCTGGGGTGGCGCTGACGGCGGAGGACGTAAATCTCATCGACTGGCCGGCGGCGGTTCCTTTGCCGGGCTCATTCTCCAAAGTTGCGCAGGTGGTGGGTCGCCCTCTCATCTATCCATTGGGCGCCAAGGAGCCCGTATTGGAGCGTGACCTGGCGGTGGCTGGTTCCGGTCTTGGCCTCTCGGTGAAGATACCTTCTGGAATGAGAGCGACTTCGGTCCGCTCCAATGAGATTGTGGGCGTGGCGGGGTTTCTGTACCCGGGGTCGCACGTGGACGTCCTCGGAACATTTACCGTTCCGGGCAATCCTAGTCCGGTGACGCAAACTATTCTGCAGAACGTCGAGGTCCTGACCGCAGGCGAGAAGATTGAACCCGACCCGCAAGGCAAGCCCCAGACCGTCAACGTCGTAACCTTGCTTCTCGACTCGGAGGACTCGCAGAAGCTTCTCCTGGCCAGCACACAGGGCAGCATCCAGTTTGTGTTGCGCAACGGAGCCGATCAAGGAAAGGCCACCGTGACGCCCGTGCGGTTGGACCAATTGGTGGCTGGCGCTAAACCGCCCACACCGGCGCCTGTTGCCAGAGTAGCGACACCAAGAGTGTCTCCACCCCCAAGACTACCCGATGTGTATGTGGTGGAAGTGATCCAGGGAGAGAAGCACAGTGCGGAAAAATTCTGACCTGACCTCCGAAGGGAGCGGTTTGGAGAAGCAATGAAAAATCTACGTGGCATCAAAACAGTAGTCCTTGCTTTGAGCGCGGTTCTCGCGACTGCAAGCGGGCCCGGGTTGGCCCAGGAAACTCCGGTTTCGCCCGAGGCCCAGCCTCTTCACGTCCTGGTGGGCAGGTCAGTTGTGGTCAGTATGCAAACGCGGCTGAAACGTGTGCTGGCGAGTAACCCGGCTGTAATCGAAGCAGTGCCGACGAGCCCGACACAGGTTGTTGTGGAAGCGAAGTCGGCGGGCAACAGCAGCCTCATCCTGTGGGATGAAACAGGCCACTCCCGCATGCTGGAGGTGATGGTAGACCTGGATGTGGCAGGCCTGCGAACGGCTATTGAGCAAGCGTATCCGAATCAAGCGATCCAGGCACAGGCCGACCAAGGGCGCATCATTCTTTCAGGGACTGTCCCGAGCCAACACGTTGTGGAAGACCTCCTGAAAATGGCGGCCGCGTACTCCAAGGACGTCGTGAACTCGCTCGTGGTAGTCGGGCCCCACGAACGCCAGATTCTGCTGGAGGTGAAGTTCGCCGAGGTTGATCGCACGAAGTTAGACCAGCTCGGCTTCAACTTCTTCAGTACCGGCGCCGGCAACACGATCGGCACGATCTCCACTCAGCAGTTCGGCGCGATTGGCGGCAGCGGGGGAGGTCCCCTGTCGGTCACGCAAGCCACCGGTCCCACAACCCCAGGGTCGACGACCTTCGGCCTCTCGAACCTACTCAACATCTTCCTCTTCCGTCCGGATATCCACTTCGGGGCCACGATACAAGCCCTTCAAGCGAAGAACGTGTTGCAGATCCTGGCGGAACCGAATCTCCTGGCACTCAATGGCAAGAAAGCGAGCTTCCTGGCTGGCGGTGAGTTCCCCTTCCCAGTGGTCCAAGGAGGGCAGAACATCGGGGCGGTCACGATCCAGTTTCGACCGTTCGGCGTTCGGCTGGACTTCGTTGGTGAGATCAACGAGGACAACGTCATTCGCCTCCAGGTTGCTCCGGAGGTCAGCACCCTCGATTACGCCAACGCCGTGACCATATCGGGCTTCACCGTCCCGGCCATCGCGACGCGCCGCGCCGATACAGAGATCGAGTTGAAAGATGGCGAGTCGTTTGGAATTGCCGGGCTCATGGACCAGAGGGTGATAGCTCAGCTCAACAGGATCCCGGGTATCGGCGATATACCTATTCTCGGCGAGCTTTTCAGGTCAAAGAGCGTCCAGCGGAACAATACCGAGCTCATGGTACTTGTAACCCCGCACGTCGTTGACCCCGTACGCGGCGGAGCCAAGGTGACGTCGACACCCCAAGCGGCGATGCCTTATCTGACCGTTCCAAAGTTTGACGAGAATTTGCCTGGTCACAAGGAGCTTGAGCACCCGTCGCAGCCTGCGACGCCGAGGTAGAGCAATGATTGTGAATACCCGAGACAGCACTGCAGTCCCCCTTTCGTCGGGAGAGTCACTCTCACTGGTCAGCATTTGTATGGATGCTGAAGGTGCAGACGAGTTGCGGCAACTTGTGCGATCGACGCCTTCCCTTCGCCTGCAGGCTGAATTCGCAAGTTACGTGACCGAAGATGACTCGGTGCTCGAGTTGACTAAAGGCGCCGCCCCGCACATTTGCCTGATTGACTTTGACCGGGACCGCAAGAGTGCGATCGTTACCGCGGAACGGATTCATGAGAGGTTGCCGCACACAGCCATCTTTGCAACCTCTTCGAACTCTCAGCCAGACCTCATCATTCAAGCCATGCGGTGTGGTTGCAGCGAGTACGTTGTGAAACCGGTCTACCGTGAGCAGCTCTTAGAAGCGTTTGCCCGAGTTGGTGGGCGAAGGAGAGAAAAACGGGAGCAGCTGCCTGCGCAGGTGCTGACCTTCCTCGGGGCCAAAGGCGGATCAGGGGTTACGACAGTAGTGACGCATCTGGGTGCACTGCTGGCGAAGTCCTGCTCGCGCAAGACTCTCGTCATCGATCTTCATCCTACCCTTGGCGATGCCGCGCTCTATCTCGGGTTCACCAAGCATCAGTACCACTTTTGTGAGCTCGTAGAAAACGTCGAGCGGTTAGACCCGGAGCTACTTCAGAGTTACGTGTTACGCCATTCGAGTGGCTTGGACCTGCTACCGGCGCCAGACCTGAGCGAACCGGCGCCGCGCATTTCACCGGAAGCAATCGGCCAGACGATTGAGTGGATTCGCCTTCGGTATGAATTTGTATTGATTGATAGTCCCCCCGGTATCAACGAACAGAACCTCGAGCTGCTCTGTCACTCGGAGCAGCTACACCTGGTAACGGTGGCGGAAGTGTCCGCCATGCGCAATGTGGTCCGTTACCTGGACTGCCTCCAGCGGATCGATTTCTCCCAGGAGAGGATCCGGGTGGTTCTTAACCGCCACCAAAAGAGAAGTGCGATCACGGACGACGAAATTGAGAAAGTTATACGCAGGAAGATCTACTGGAAGGTGCCGAACCAATACAACCAGGTGATCCGGACGATCAATGGCGGCGATCCAGCTTCTCAGCTATCGAATTCCGAGGTGGCTCGCAGTCTGATCGCGTGGGCTGGACAACTAGGGAACAGGCCAGGCTCTGATGTGGAGACAAAGAAAACTTCTAGGGCACCCTTGCTAGCGTTGGTTGGCTTATAAAACAGCCGACCCTGGGGCCAGGAGTGAAATTAGGGAGAACTCAACGCGATGAGTACATTGCTAGACAACGCGGGCGCACCGCCTGTGAGCGAAGAGAAGAAAAAGAAGGCCGGACTGCCGTTCCAGGCTTATCAGGAACTTAAGTCCTCAGTACATCGGGAGCTGCTTAACCGAGTAGACCTTGAAAAGGTTGCGACGTTGCGCGACGGGCGTATTCGAGGCCAAGTCTTTGGAATCATCCAGGACCTGATCGCCAACCTCAATGCGCCGATGAGCGGGGCCGAGCGTGAGCGACTGGCCCGTGAAGTGCTAGACGAAGTGTTCGGCCTGGGCCCCATCGAACCCCTGCTGCAAGATCCTACGATCAACGACATCCTGGTCAATACCCACAAGCATGTGTACGTGGAGCGGGCGGGAATTCTGGAAGAGACCAATGTGATGTTCAAAGACGATGCCCATCTGATGCACATTATTGAGAAGATCGTCGCGGCTGTGGGTCGGAGGGTTGACGAATCTTCGCCGATGGTAGACGCTCGCCTTCCTGACGGCTCCCGCGTCAACGTCATTATTCCGCCTCTGGCGATCGACGGCCCGACGCTCTCTATCCGGCGCTTCGGTCATGTCCCCCTCACGGCAGACGACCTGCTCACGAACCGAACGCTGACGCCACCGATGCTGGAGCTTCTGCGAGAGGCGGTGAAGGCGCGACTGAGCATGGTTATTTCAGGTGGAACCGGGGCCGGAAAGACCACGTTTCTCAATGTACTTTCTGGGTACATCTCGAATAAAGAAAGAATCGTCACCATTGAAGACTCTGCGGAATTGCAATTGAAGCAACGCCACGTCGTTCGCCTCGAATGCCGGCCACCGAACGTCGAAGGCAAAGGAGCGGTGATGCAACGACAGCTCGTCATCAACAGCCTCCGAATGCGGCCGGACCGGATCATCGTGGGCGAAGTGCGCGGCGAAGAGGCTTTGGACATGCTCCAAGCCATGAACACAGGTCACGATGGCTCGCTCACCACCGTTCATGCCAACAGCCCTCGGGACGCAATTGCCCGGCTGGAAACTATGGCGCTGATGGCCAACTTGAATCTCCCTGAAAAAGCCATTCGCCAGCAAATCGCGTCCGCCATCGCCATCGTTGTCCAGGTGTCCCGCATGAGCGACGGAACTCGTAGAGTGACCCACCTGACGGAAATTACGGGAATGGACGAAGAGGTGGTGAGCATGCAGGACATCTTTGTTTTCGAGAAACGGGGAATCGCTTCCAACGGGCGCGTCGTGGGAACGTTTTCCGCCACGGGTATACGTCCGAAGTTCGCCGAGAAACTCAAGGCCTCCGGCGTTACCGTGCCTGGAACTATGTTTGATCATACTGCTCAAGTGTAAAAGGTCGAGGATTCGCTATGTCCCCCGTGATCTTGTTTGGCCTGCTCTTGCTCGTTACCTTCGGAGCTTTGGTTTGGGTATTGAAACCCACCAAACCCGAGGCCGACATTCAGCGTCACCTGACAAGCATCGGAAGTTGGTACGCGGTCGACACTGACGGAACCACAATCCTGAAGCAAGAAGTGCTTAGCTCGCTTCCCTGGCTGAATACCATCTTGGGGCGAGTGCCGGGTTGCCTTAAGTTGCGGCTGCTGATAACGCAGGCCGGTAGCAACTGGAGCGTCTCCACCATGCTGCTGGCATCGGTGGCGGGAGCTCTTCTTGCTGGGTGGCTCGGTACGGTGTTCATGCCAAGCCTTCCGCTAGCTCTCGTCTTGGCAGCAGCTGTGGGCCTCGCGCCCTATGGATACTTGCTGGTGAAGAGAGCAGCCCGGTTCAGTCGTTTTAACAACTTTCTTCCAGAGGCTATTGACCTGATGGCCCGAGCGTTGAGAGCCGGGCACGCTGTCACTGCTGTGATTGAGATGGTTTCCCAGGAGACACCGGAACCAGTCGCTTCAGAATTCCGCATTGTTTTTGAGGAGCAGAACTTAGGGCTGCCTTTTCGGGAGGCGATTCTCAACTTGTCCGAGCGAGTGCCTCTCGAAGATGTTCGTTTTCTCGCGACGGCACTTCTCGTACAGAGGGAAACGGGAGGCAATCTGGCGGAGATTCTGGACAAAACGGCAGCCGTTATGCGGGAGAGGATCCGGCTTAAAGGACAGTTACGCATTTACACCGCTCAGGGGCGGGTGACGGGCTGGATCCTTTGCTTGCTACCGTTCATCGTGTTCTTTTTGATCAACCTGGTGAATCGCGATTATGAGAAGAAACTCTGGACAGACCCACTTGGGCTCCATATCGTTTACGCGGGTTTGATCATGATGGTGGCGGGTATTTTAGTGATTCGTAAGATCGTTGATATTAAAGTGTGATATTATGAACGTGTTCATTGTCATTCTCGGAGTCGTGCTCCTGGTGGGCTTCTTTCTGGTCTTTTTGTTGTTGGGCCGCCCATCCCCAGAGAGCACCTTGTTGGCAGAGGTCACGAATCAGGTCTACCAATCGGGTTCTGAGAATATTCGCAAAGGGTGGCTTAACACCGAGCGGCTCGCGAAGCCATTCGGGTGGCTGCGCGGTCTGTTTGGCGGTGCGCCAGCTCCCCAGCTTGTGCGGCGCCTTCTGCTGGCCGGTTACCGCAAGCCTTTTCACGCGGACATATTTGCTGGCACGAAACTGCTTCTTCCAGTCATCGCCGGCTTGGCTGTGGCTCTCTGGGTTAGGGAGAACGTCATCTTTTCATTTATTCTAGCGGTGGTGTTGGCATTCTTGTTGCCGGAATTCTGGCTTAACTACGCTATTAAGAAGAGGCGTGAGCACATCAAACGAAGTTTGCCCGACGCTCTGGATCTCCTTGCTATCTGTATGGAGGCCGGATTGGGACTGGATCAAGCCATTGTGAGAATCGGCCAGGAGCTGAGGCTCAGTCACCCGGAGTTGAGTGAGGAGCTTCTTCAGATCAATCTCGAACAGCGAGCCGGGAATCCCCGGGTTGGGGCGTGGCGCAACATGGCAGACCGAGTGGACGTCGAGAGCGTGCGGTCTTTTGTCAACATGTTGGTGCAGACGGAACGCTTTGGAACGCCGATTTCGAAGTCTCTGGGAGCTTTTTCCGATGCCTTGCGTACCCAAAGAAGACAGCGAGCCGAGGAACTTGCGGCCAAGACGACAATCAAGCTGGTTATCCCGCTGGTTCTTTTCATTTTCCCCAGCATCTTTATCGTCACCGTGGTTCCGGCAGTCATAACGCTGATGAAGAGTTTTGGCACTGTGATCTGAGAGGTTTTCAATAGAATCTCGATGGAAAGGAGCGAAACTGTGGACAACGTTAGCTTAGTTCGAGTAGTTTCGGGAGTCATGGCTGTAGTAGTGGCGTTCATTCTGATCTACAGGATGAAGAAAAATTCTCCCCGTTAACGATGGGTTCGCCGTCACTGGCCAGAACTAGGATGGATTTCTCATGGCTGAGAAACGCAGCGAGGTGTACGTGTACAACCAAACGAGAGAGGCGTTCTTGGCCTTCCGGGTGGAGGTGGCGGATTCGGTATTGGGACGCCTGGTTGGGCTTCTCGGTAAGCGGTCCCTTAAGCCGGATAGCGGTGTTTGGATCGTGCCGAGCAATTCCATCCACACCATTGGCATGCTCTTCACGATCGATGTGGTGTTTATCGACGAAAACTTCCGGGTTGTCGGCCTGCGCGAATTAGTTCGGCCTTTCTCAATCACGCTACCAAACTTTCGTGCGGAAAGCGTCTTAGAGTTACCTGCGCACACCATTTTCAGAAGCCACACGGAGCTCGGGGACCAACTGGTGATCGAGCGGTACGAAGCAGACCAGAGAGCGCCGGGTGAGTCATATCGAGAAGGCAGCCCCGCGGTCAGAGTTTGACCCCGTTCCGACGCTCACTTGCTGGGATGGCGACCGGCTTCGAGATGTTGGCTGGGTGGCCGGCGAGCCGTTTGCCGGAAGGCACTCCGGTCCCTCCATCCCCGAGAGAGTTAACAGGTCAGGGCGTAGAGGTCTCATGCGTAGGGTTCTAATACTAGTCACGATGGCAGTCGTCCTTACCTCGGCGCAAGAGAGGCTCAAGGCCTTCCATGTTGCCAAACAAGAGAAACATGAGCTCAAGAAGCGCCACAAGGAAGAAAAGAGGATACTCAAACGGCGGCAACGGGCCATGAAGTCGGTCATGAATCAGCACGAGCAGTCCAGCGACGAAAGCGAGCGCTTCAAGCATGACCTGAAGATGCAGCGACAGTTGCTCCGAAAGGACCAGAAGGACGAAACTCAAAACCTCAAGAAACGTGACACCTTCGTGAGACAGTCGCACCCATCATCCTGAACCGCGCTGTCGACGTTGCGTCAGCTCGATCGGGCGACGTTGGGACCGTTTTGGGCCTCGCGGCGGGTGGAAGTAACTTCCGTCTCGTGGTTTACGGCGTGCCCGGGTCTGAAGGTGCACTCCAAGATCGCCCTCGTTGTGCGTTAGGAGGGGGAGGCGATTCGCCACTATGTGCATCTGGCCACCGGAAACTACAACGCTACACAGCGCGCCTTTACACGGATTTGGGCTTTCTCACTTGCGACGAGGAGATTGCAGACGACGCTACTCATTTCTTCAACGCTCTCACCGGCCATGCAGCCAAACAAGACGACCGGAAGCTACTGGTAGCTCCCGTGGGTTTGAGGGAGGGCTGGAGGAGTTGATCCGCAGGGAAATCAAGCTGCACGAGAGCGACGGGCAAGGACATCTGATCTTCAAAATGAATGCGCTGGACCCTCCACGCCTGCATGGCGGATGAGACGAAGGTCCGCCACCTGAGAAGCTACGGCAGTTACGTGAGAAGCCTCAAGGTGAACGATCCGGACGCAATGAACGCCCAAGCTTGGTTGGTAAGCCGCCAAGGCGCCGCGTAAGAAAGCTCTGTCAGTCGTCGACCCGCATGTCCGAAAATCCACGCTGCTGCCTCACCTTCCCTTTTTGAGTCTGAGCACCGCGAAAGCCCGCCCAAGTAATTCGACCCCAGCAACCGCTGTCAGCCTGCTTTCGCCTCGACCGCCATCCAGAGAGTGATCCCGCGCACGCCTAATGAGTCTGTGTGAAAACCGATCTCCTGGACGCTTTTCGTAGCGGCGGCCTTCAGGCCGGCACATTCTTGCCAGCAAGATGCCCGGCTGAAGCCGGCCTCTACAAGAGGCAATCTCGGGTTTTCACACAGACTCTTTAATGCTCGCTCGGTATCATCTTGCGACAGAGCCGGATCAGGCGGGCGTAAGGAATTTCTTCACTGGGCGGCAACATCACTAGCTCGCCCTCACGGAAGCTGCTGTAATACCATCGCGCGAGCAGGTTCAGGGGTTCCCAGGACGGTGGCGGGCCAATGCGAGCCGCATCTGCCGCGGGAGGTTCTGGACGCGCCAGCGAGTCGAGCAGAGTTTGAAGCTGGGCATCCAGCGGCAAAGGTGAGGCAACGTTTTCGTCGAGTGAAAGCGTCGCCGGACCCCGCACCTCGCCACCCGTGATGCGGAAGAACGCCACGCTCCTGGGCTGCGCCGCGGGCTGGAGCATAACGGCATGAAGTTCGTCGACGCGCCGCACCAGGCCGGGTTTCAAACGAAGCACCCCGTGGATCTTCTCCAGCTTACGGTGGATTTTGGCAGCTTGTTCGAAATCCAGGGAATCGGCGGTGCGCGCCCGCTCCTCCTCCAGGGAACGCACCAGGGCATGTCCATCACGGTTTAGGAACGCCACCACATGACTCAGTTCGTGCTGGTACTCCTCATCCGTGCAGCCGACGAAACAGGGCGCCAGGCACATGTGCATCTGCGAATAGATGCAACCGGGATGGGCGGGATCGGGGTTCAAATCCTCAACGCAACGCCGAATCTTGAACAGGTCGAGGAACTCGGACGCGAATCGCTCAGCAGCGACTCGGCTGGCGAAGGGGCCATAGTAAAGCGAGCCGTCGTTCGAAAGACGCCGCGTGGGGTAACACCTGGGAAACCGGTTCCCTAAGCTGACCTTGAGCAAGGCGGGTGGTTTCAGGCGCAGGCGATGCCGATAAGTGCGAGGATAGTAGACCTTGTTGAGCAGGTATAGCAGCCACTGAGCTTCAAAGGTCGAGCCGACTCCCTGGTATTCGACGCGGCAAGTGACCTCGCGCAAATTAAGGCGCTTGGAGCTTGTCAACGCCTCTCCCAACAAGCGAGTGAGCCGGCGACGGAGATCGCGGGTTCGGCTAATGTAAGGGGCGGAGCCTGGCGCGGTGGTTTCCGGGAAAAGGGCGAATACGGCGGGTGCCGAAGGCAGAAGATCAAAAAACGACTGCCCGTCCGAACCGTGACCGAACGGCAGCGAGACCTCCAGTTGCATGCTAAGCCTTCCCCTTCCGGGGTACCAACGAGGCGATTCTAATCAGCGCTGGAAAGGCGGGTCAAGGCGAATCCACAGATTGCACACATTACACAGACGGCTCAGATCAGATTGCGGCGAATCCGCTTAATACGCCAACCCGGAGCAAATCTCGTTGAATGTGGACGAAGGCCTCCGCCATGAGCGGCTTCACAGGCTGCAGAAAAAGTGTTGTGGCGCGCTCCGGAAGGGCTAGGCTTCAGCCCCGCCGCACAAAGCGCGCCCAACACATTCAACAATTTGCGGTCAGGGCGTCGGCGCGGCGGGGCTGAAGCCCCACCCTTCCGAGGCCCTGAATAGCGTTTTTCCGCAGCGGCTTCAGCGGAGAGAGCGCAAAGCAGTGTCGAGTTTGTCGTAGGTAACAAGCAGGTCCTCGGGCAGCACTCGCGTCTCACCGGTGACCGTCATGAAATTGGAGTCTCCGGTCCAGCGGGGCAGGATGTGAAGGTGCAAGTGGTCCGCCACGCCGGCGCCCGCGCATTTGCCCAGGTTCATCCCCAGGTTGTAACCCTCGGGATGGTGACTGGCTCCGAGCGCAGCCTCCATCTTCTGAGCCAGCCCCACCATCTCGCTCAGGGCAGGCGCATCCAAATCGCCAAGATTGGCCACATGAGCGTAGGGCGCAACCATAACGTGCCCCGTGGTGTAGGGAAAAAGGTTGAGGAGAATGAAGTTGAAACGGCCCCGGTGTAGGATCAGGTGATCACGGTCTCGGGCTGCGTCCTGGACATGCAACTCGCAAAACACGCAGCCCTCACTCTTCACCCCTTCGCTGACGTAGCGAAATCGCCAGGGACTCCAGAGATAGTCCATTTTTCTGCAGCCTGCTAGCCTAGATTGGGGCGGGGCCCGAGGGGGCCGGCGTAGCAGGCGGCGCCGGAGAACCAGCGGCCTCAGTGCCGTTGACCACGTCCTTCAGTTCCTTGCTGGGCTTGAAAAAGGGGATCTTCTTGGCGGGAACCTCGACGCGAGCGCCGGTCTTGGGGTTGCGGCCCACCCGTGACTTGCGCTCCCGGGTGCGAAAACTACCGAAGCCGCGAATTTCGATCTTGTCACCGCTGCGCAATGTTTTCACGATGCTGTCGAAGACGGTTTCCACGATGACCTCGGAATCCTTGCGG
>Ga0182038_10001569_pt1 | contig 11865 bp, 8 predicted proteins | sample sta12Can44000108_FD_125976 | JGI IMG/M metagenome (GOLD analysis project Ga0182038, IMG submission 125976) | Lab enrichment of tropical soil microbial communities from Luquillo Experimental Forest, Puerto Rico - statanox.12C.anox.44.000.108 | ecosystem: Environmental > Terrestrial > Soil >...
ATCGGGAACCCGCTGGAGACGACGGTGTTTCTGTCGCATTTGATTTTCGAGGGAACGCTCGATCGCTTCCCCGGACTCAAGATCTGCGGCGCTCACTCGGGCGGATATCTCGCTTCGTACAGCGGTCGGTCGGACGCGTTATGCGGACGCGGCGCAGGCGCCGACTGCACAGCACTCAAGAGAAAGCCGAGCGAGTACTTTAAGAGCCAGCTCTATGTTGACACGATGATCTTTCACGACGAGGGACTCCGTCACCTCGTGGCCGAGCTCGGCGTCGATCACATCTTCTATGGAACCGATTACCCGTTCGACTGGCCCGTTGGAGTTGATTTCGTCCTGAACGCGTCATTCCTGAACAACGCGGAAAAGGAAGCCATCCTCGGAGGAACTCTGATCAAATTGCTGGGGATCACATAGTCATCGAGTGACACATCGTCACGCAATCCAGGAATTCCGCAGATGAATTCACGAGATCACGCGCACGCCTCTCAACCAGTGCGTCGGAGCGGTGACCGCGGCTTCACCCGGCGTCGTTTTCTGATGACGGGCGCGGGCGGGATCGCCGGCACTACGTTCGCCCTCGAATCCTGTCGGAGCGCGTCGACGACGACTGCGCCCGCTCCGCTCGCGGGCGTCCGCTCGGCAACGCCCGCCGATCTGCAGAACCTGATCGGCGATGGCCGCAGGCGCCGCATCCTGCTGCGGGGAGCCGTCGTTTTGACACTCGACCCGAAACTCGGCGACTTCGAGAGAGCGGACGTCCTCGTCGATGGCAGGACCATCGCAGAGATCGCGCCAACGATTTCCGCCGGTGACGCCGAAGTGGTCGACTGCTCGGGCACGATTGTGATGCCCGGCTTCGTCACCACGCACAACCACCAGTACGAGGCGATTCAGCGGAGCGTCATTCCCGATGGCCTTCTCGCGGGCGCGTGGCCGCTCGAGACCTACGGGTCGGTGGTGCAGAACATCTGGACCGCAGGCCGGATCGTCGACGCCGGAGACCCCAACAACGTCCTCTGGGACCTGGGGCGTGTCCCGTACGACCCTGAGGATTGCTATATCGCCGAACTCGTCGCCTGTCTGAGCCAGATTACCGAGGGCGTCACCTGTGGCACGGATACCTCGCAGTCAAGTCACTCGCCGATGCATACCGACGCCCTCATCAAGGGATTAATGGATTCCGGCCGCCGTATGCTGTTCGCGTACAGTCCGGGGATTGACCGACGTGGCGACGGCGTTCCGTACGAGTTTCCCGGCGCCATGAACGACACGAGCAAAGGGATCGGGCGCATCGCCAGAACGCACTTCAGCTCGAGAGACCAGTTGGTGACGCTCGGCTTCGGCGGTGGTGCAGGACCGGCGTTCGAAGACGCGCCGTACACCGGCTGGCAGCTCGCGCGCTCGTTCGGCGCATCGATGAGCAATCACGTGGTCGGCAACCCGAGAGGGATTATTGCGGCGGCGGCCGACGCCCGCAACGGCACCGACTGGTCCGACGTCACGTTCATCCATGCCACGCGGTGGCAAGACAGCGCTGTAGCCGCAGTCGGACCTCGCGCGGACGGGTACCCGAACAGCAGCCAGTCGAAAGCGTGGGAACTCGTTCGCGATCGCGGGGCGCACATCTCGATCGCGAATCTGATTGAGATGCAGATGCGGCACGGAATGCCGCCGTTTCAGCAGGCGCTCAACCACGGGATTCTTCCCAGCCTGAGCCCAGACGTCGAGACGAACATGACCACCGATCCGTTTTCGCTGATGCGCGGCGCGTTCTGCCTCCAGCGTGCGTTGGCCAACGAGCTCGCGTTTAAGGAGAGTAATCCCGGCAACCTGCCCGTCCCTCAACTCGTCACGTCGCGTCAGGTGATAGAAATGGCCACGATCGCGGGCGCCGCGGCGAACCGAGTGCTTGACAAAGTTGGCACGCTCACACCCGGCAAAGAGGCGGACATCATCGTGCTCGACGCGCGCAACATCAATACATGGCCGATGAACAACGTTCCGGGCGCGATCGTGACGATGATGAACCCAAGGCATGTCCGTGACGTGCTGATTGCGGGGAAAGTAGTGTACTGGAAAGGCAAGCTCGTCGGATGGGACGTCGACCGCCTACTGCGCCAGGCCGAGGAGTCGCGGAATCAGGTGCTTGCCAGGATCAACGGGCCGGCAAAAATTGGTAAGCTGCCGCCGGGCAACAACAGTTTCAGCGCCCCCTATCGGCCGAATTTCCTGGGCGACTGCTGTCACAAGGGAGAAAACACCACTGCTCCAGAGTACGAGTTGAGGCCATAGCGAACAGAGTTGTCGAGCGCGTAGTGTCCGGGAATTCGATCGCGCCACGTACACGTTCTGAGGGAGGTTGCGATGACTTGCAAATACGTGATTCGAATGGCGATCGTGTTCGTCAGCGTGATGGCGGCCCCAGCAACGGTACGCCCACAGGCACCGGCGCGCCCGACGAAACCGCCGGTCACAAAACATCCCCACGATCTGGATTCCAGCTACATCCGCATGCCTCTCCCGGCCGCTGAAAAGAAATACGGCGGGCTGGAAGGTGAACACATCAAGTCGTTTGATCGCGAAATCGTGGCCGTCTCTGAAAAGAGCAAGTCCGACGGCGATCTCCTGTGGGGCCGGGTCGCCGGAACGAAATACGACGACATGGTCGAGGGCATCGTCGAGGCCAAGTTCAAGCAGTTCGGGCTGCAGGACGTCCATCGTCAGTACTTCGATCTGCCCGCGCAATGGTTCCCCACGAAGTCAGAATTTGTCGCGACGAGCGCCGGCAAGACGTGGCGGCTCGAGACGGCCAGACCCGCGACCGGATCGGTGTCGGCGCCAAGAGGCGGGCTGGACCTTGATGTCGCGTGGGTGGGCCTGGGAACCGCTGCAGATTTCGCGGGGCGAGACGTCAAGGGCAAACTGGTGATCATCCAGTCGATGCCAATGCCGGGTGTCGTTTCTCATTCGGCCGTTTACAACGGTTCAGCGCGTCGGGCAGCGGAACGGGGTGCGGCCGCCGTCGCCCTAAACGTCGCGATCCCCGGCAACTTCCAGGTGCAGATCGGATTCAACAGCGGACTGCCGACGTTCACCATGGGCACGGAAGACACCGCCGCATTGCGCGAAGCTCTAGAGAAGAACCCGGTCAAGGTGCACGTCGAGCTGGAAACAGAGAGCCGCTCGGGGCTGCGAGACGCGAGCGTCTGGGGCGTTCTCCCAGGCACGACCGACGAAGACATCATCGTCATGGCCCACCACGACGCGTACTTCGACGGAGCGCTGGACAACGCGTCGGGGATGTCGGTCATGCTGGGCTTGGCGGAGTTTTTCGCCAAGATCCCGAGGGAACAGCGGCGCCGCACGTTGAAGTTCGTCACGACCTCGGGTCACCATGCTGGCTCGTTCGGCACCCAATGGATGCACGACAACCGCTCGACCTTTTTGGCGAAGACGGCGTTGGTCATCAACTGTGAGCATGTGTCTGTCACGCAAGCCTACTTCGACCGATCGGGACCCTTTCTGCACAATTCCGACAACATCGATGCACGACGTTGGTGGGTCAACGGCAGCGACAAACTTGCCGCGACCGCACTGGCCGCCTGGAAGACATTCGGCGTTACGGTGTACGACACGATGGATTCGAATGCATCCGGCGACATGGGCGCCATCGACCGTGACGTACCAACGATGCAGTTGATCGAGTCGGCAGTCTACTACCACACCGATCACGACACACCGCAGATTGTCCCTGCCGCGGGCCTGGAAGCGGTTGCGCGCGGTTACGCGAAGATCATCGATCAAGTGAACACGATGGATCGGGCGCAGTTGATGCCGGCTCCGCCGTCCACGACATCCGCGGCCCGGCGATGACCGTGCCATCATCGCGGCCGATTTCTTCGTGGTCTCGATCGCGACCTACCGCCTGCTGTAATACGCGCAATAGCGTGTGATCAGCCCGCTGGAGACGGCTGACGCAGCAAGTACCCGATTCTCAGTAACCACAGGCATCTGTCGAGTCCTGCGCGCAATGCTATAGTGCCGCCCGATGCAAGGGCAGCAGCTGGGCAACTACAAAATCCTCGATAAGTTGGGCGAAGGCGGCATGGGCGAGGTGTGGCGGGCACGCGACGAGCGGCTCAATCGCACGGTCGCCGTGAAAATCTTGCCATCGGATGTAGCCGATGACCCGCTCCGGCGTGCGCGATTCGAGCAGGAAGCAAGAACGCTTGGCGCATTAAGCCATCCCAACATCGTGGCTGTCTTCGACGTAGGCCAGACTAGCGGTCGCGCATTCATCGTTTCGGAACTGGTGAACGGCGAGTCACTGCGTGCCATCGTCGATCGCGGCGCCTTGCCCGCGCGAAAGCTGATCGATTATGCCGTGCAGATTGCTGAGGCTTTGGCCGCAGCGCACCAAGAAGGGATCATTCATCGTGATCTTAAGCCGGAGAACGTGATGGTGACGGGCTCCGGACTCGTTAAAGTGCTGGATTTCGGGTTGGCGAAGCAGCACGCGGCGCCCACAGCCGACAGAAGCGCCACCATTGCCATTTCACAGCCCGGAATGGTCATGGGCACCGCTGGATACATGTCGCCCGAACAAGTTCGTGGCGAGGCGGCGGATGCCCGATCTGACATCTTCAGCCTGGGGTGCGTGCTCTACGAGATGATCACCGGCAAGCGCGCTTTCCAGGCGCGATCTTCAGTGGAGACCATGAATGCCATCCTCAACGAAGATCCCCCTCAGTTCGATCCGGACGCCGCTCCGACTCCAGCGCTAGCAGCCATCGTCCACCGTTGTCTGGAGAGGCGTCCGGAGCAGCGTTTCCAGTCTGCCGCCGACCTCGGTTTTGCATTACGGGCCCTCACCTCCACTAGTTCGTCCAGCCTTCTGAGGCCGGTCGTCAACGAGAGACGCCAATGGGGGCCTTGGATTGTTGGGATCGTTGCGGCAGCGGTGCTCTTCACAACCGGGTTCCTGGCGCGTGACTGGACAAGCTCCCGTGTGTCTCCGCAGTTCCAACGTGTCACGTTCCGCAAGGGCTTCATCAACAACGCCCGCTTCACACCCGACGGCCGCAACGTCATTTACGAGGCCAGTTGGGAGGGCAGTCCGTCTCGTGTCTATCTCGCGGTTCCGGGCAGTCCAGAGTCGCGCGATCTCGGCCTGCCGCCGGCAAGCCGTCTCCTCGCCTTGTCATCCAAGGAGGATCTCGCGTACACCGACACGTCGGGAAATCTGATGCGCGGCTCGATCTCCGGTGGTCAGATGCGTCCCCTGCTCGGCAACGTGTTAGCAGCCGACTGGTCGCCGGATGGGTCGGCACTCGCCGTCCTGCGCGTGGTCAATGGCAAGAACCGAATTGAATATCCGATCGGAACGGTGATAGCCGACGATCTGCGCTTTCTCCTGGACACAATTCGCGTTTCACCTGACGGCAATCGAGTCGCGTATGTCAGGCTGTTTCGCGGGCGTGCCGTGGAGCTCAACGTGGTTGATCGGAACGGGAAACGGCAATCCTTGGGCGCGGTTTCGGGCCAGACTTCTTCCAATAACCCAAATCCGCTTAACTGGAACCCAAGAGGCGATGAAGTCTGGTTTCGCTCCTTCGATACGAACGACCAGCGGACAATTTACGCCGTCGATCTGAAGGGCCGCAGGCGCGTGGTGGCGAGTTTCCCAACCAACGTCGAACTCTACGATGTCTCTCGGAATGGCTCGGCAATAGTGAGTTCAGGTTCGACGCGTTGGGGCATCCTGGGCGCCGCGCCCGGTGAAACGCAAGAGAGTGACCTATCATGCCTGGACGGCGGCGTGCTCATGGGGATCTCGAATGATGGCGCGATCATCGCGGCGACCGTTACCGGCGAGAGCGGTGGCCCCAGGGGCAGCATTTATGTGCGCAAAACAGACGGATCGCCGCCCGTTCGTGTGGATGATGGAACCGCGTATACCATTTCACCAGACGGAAAATGGGTTTCCGGGTATGTCGTCGATGATTCAGGTTTGCGGCGCTTCGTGCTCTTTCCCACTGGACCGCGGGAACAGGTCACTGTAGATGTTCCAGGCATCAAGCCGGCCGCTGTTTTTGGCTGGCTCGCTGACGACAACCGCTACCTCGTCGCGGGCCGATTGCCTAACAAAGAGTATCAGTGCTTCGCCTGGGACGCCCGCCGCGGGACTGTTCAACCCGTTTGCCCCGAAGGCACGCCAGACCGCGTCGAAATTGCTGCGTCACCAGATGGAACAAAAGTGCTGAACGCCGCGAGCGATGGCAACGGTTGGATGGTGTATGCGGTCGACGGCGCTCCGGCGCAACAAGTCAAAGGAATTGCTCAAGACGAGATGCCAACTGGTTGGGGCGCGGACAGTCGATCGCTGTACGTGAGACCGCGCCGTGCGGGCGAGGTGTCAACACAAGTCTGGATCGTCGACATCGCGTCGGGTAGGAGGTCGCTGTGGAAGGAGATTCGTCCATCGCAGCCCATCGATTTTCGGTCCGACCTGCACCTGCATATCACGCCCGATGGTCGCGCGTACGCCTACAACGTCAGCCTCCGGCTTTCAGACCTGTTTTTGGCACAAGGACTGCGCTAGCTCAAAACGTACTACCTGACTCGCCCGAACGGCGTAAACGCCCTCCTTCTGGGGTTCGGGTCGGTGCCTCCCGACGCGCTCCGCGCGGGCATGAAGCATCTCGCGGCCGCGATCAACGCGGCCAGGCGCTCCCGCGCCCGGGCCGTAGCCGGACAATCGTCCGCCGCTTCGTAATCGGCGGTGGTCTTAGGCGGATCGAGCGAACTGGTTATTGCGGCCGTCGCTGTCACGTGTTGAGATCCGGAACGAGTGCCAAGCAGGGTGACATGGCGTATGCGGCCGGCGGCTCCATGATGCGGCTGGCCGCCCGGCCCGGTCAGGGGAGCGCCGTTCAGGAAGCTCTGATCAGCGTTGTTGCGTGCTCATCTGTGCCCACGGGGATCACGTGTTTCGCACTTATTCTGTGGGGCCTTGGCATCGAGCCGGTGAAGCCGGAGGTCCCTCGCGCGTGACGGCCAACCGCTTCGTACTCGTCCTTCTCTTCGGCTTCGTGCTCCTCTATCTACCGGCCCGCCTTTTCTCGATCGTTGTTCGACCCGCGCGGATTGGGATATCCCAGATTGGAGGGATCGGGATCTGCGCAACCGGTGGCGCGATCGCCCTATGGTCCGTGATGAATTTCGCGCTCATTGGCCGCGGCACACCGGCACCGTTTGCCGCACCCCGCCGGCTGGTGACACGCGGTCCGTACCGGTTCGTACGGAATCCCATGTACATCGGCGTAGGATTGTTCTTTGCCGGCACGGCAGTTTTTTATCAATCGAGCGTGCTTCTCGCCTACGTCGGTCTGTTCGTCACCGCCAGTCACCTCTTCGTGGTTTTGTACGAAGAGCCGACTCTGCGCCGCATGTTCGGGAGCGAATACGCAACATATTCCAGCCGGGTCAGGCGGTGGTGGCCTCGCCGGTGGCGCTCAGCCGTTTGAGCCGCCGATTTTACGCTCGCGATGCTCGCGCCTTCGGGGGTACCGACGTGGTCATAAACTCAGCCTTACGGCAACGCCATCGCCTCGACCGCGGACCCATGCGGCTCGCGGGCTGCCGCCCGACTCCGCCGGCTGCGATAGATGTCCAGGCGCGTGCGCGCCGGTGCTTCACGCGCACGCGGCACTCCACACTCTATGTGAGGTGCCTCAGGTTACTTCTTGCCACGATCAGAATGGGAAGGCTGTCGTCTATGATTACTCGTCAGATCGCTCAGGCACTGCGTCGATGAGTTACAGCTAGCAAATCCACAAATCGTGGTGGCAATCAGCACGCTGTTGACACCGAAACCTCGATCGTGCTCGGCCGTGGAGGGTTAAGATGCGCCGATTCGTCGAGGCTCGGTGACTCGGCAAGGAGTCCGCGGTGCACTGGCTGCGATTTACCGTACGGCGTCTCGCGTGGTCGCCCGCGTTCACCAGTACAGCGTTCCTGACGCTGGCGGTGGGCTTCGGCGCCGCCACGACAATCTTCAGCATTGCCTACACCGTCCTGTTGCGGCCGCTGCCGTATCCTCAGTCGGAACGGCTGGTTTCGATTTCTCACACGCTGCAAGTGCGGGGACCCCTCGAGGTCGATCAGACCGACGCCAGCATCCTCCTCTATCAACGTCACAATCGCGCGTTCGCACAATTCGGCGGCTACCAAGTGGGCGCTGCGGCTATCAGCACACGGGGCGCCGATGAAGCCGAACGCGTGGCGGCGGGAAGGGTAACAAGGGGCGTCCTGGATGCGTTTCGTGTGACCCCGCTTCGCGGGCGTCTGTTCACGTCGCCTGACGATGAGCCTGGAGCGCCACCGGTGGTCATCGTCGCCGAGCGCCTCTGGACGAGGCGGTTCGGCAGAGATGCTGATCTCCTGCATCGCCGCATCATCATCGACGGACAGGCGCGGGAGGTGGTCGGCATCCTCCCCGACGTCGTCCGTTTTCCGGCGACGGATACGGAGGTGTGGCTCCCGCTCGTCCTGGATCCGGCAAAGACCGATTCCGCGTCATTCGATTACAAGGCCGTGGCCCGCCTACGCGATGGCGCCTCGATCGAGCAGGCGGAGACCGATCTCCAGGCGCTCCTGCTGCGGCTGCCGACGGAGTTTCCGGGGCGCCTGACGCGTGCGGCGATCGATCAGACACACATGCGCGTGTCTGTGCAGCCACTAGCGTCGGTCCTGGTCGGCGGTGTCGCGAGACTGCTCTGGGTGATCCTCGGAGCGGCCGTCTTTGTGCTGGCCGCCGCATGCGTGAACGTGGCCTGTCTATTGCTCGTGCGTGCGGAAGCGCGTCGACGAACGTTTGCCATTCAACACTTTCTGGGTGCACCCGCCCGTCTCGTGCTCCTGGAATTCCTGAGTGAAATTGGTGTGGTGACAGGGCTCGGAGGGCTGTCCGGCATCGCCATCGCCGCGACGGCGGCGCGAGCAATCCGATCGCAGGCGCCCAGCATCGACATTCCGAGGCTCACAGAAGTACGCATTGACACCGTCCCGCTGGCCGCGACCGGCCTCGCCGTTGTCGGCATTACGGCCACGATCGCCGCATTCACTGCTTGGCGCCTGCGCCCGTCGACCGCAGAAGCGCTGCCGTCGCTCGGCCCTGGATCCACGGCGAGTCGCGCGCAGCATCGGACTCGATACGCCCTCGTCGCGGTGCAGGTTGCCCTGGCGATGGTGCTCGTGGCCGGGTCTGGATTGATGGCGCGCAGTCTGTGGGCGCTGCGCCGAGTCGAGCCGGGGTTCAATCGGACGGGCGCGCTGACCTTCCGGCTCGCGTTTCCGCCCTCCATCTACCCGAGTGCCAGTGACGTCGTCCGTTTCGTCGGACGTCTGTTGGACGCCGCCGAGCACATGCCAGGAGCCCAGGCGGTCGCTGCGGCGTCGCGGCTGCCTCTGGAAGAGCGGCCACAGACTGAAACCGCCGTCTTTGCCGCGGACAAGATGCTTGCGCCGGGCGAGCTGCCCCGGCTTCATCCAGTGGCCTATGTCACGCCTGGGTACTTTCAGGCCATGGGCATACCAATCGCCGCGGGTAATAACTTCAGTACGTTCGACCCGTCCAAGGTGCAGCTCGAAGCGGTCGTAAGTCGCGCATTCGCAAGAAGGTACTGGAGTGAAGAATCCACGATCGGGAAGCACATCCGCATTCTCGTGGGCGGTCCCCTGTACAGGATCGTCGGCGTGGCGGCCGATGTGAGGCATGCGGGACTGGATCGACCCGCGGACGAAATCGTTTACTGCCCGCTGCTGCCACCGCCCACCGACGCGCGATGGCTGCCGCGCGATTTGGCATTCGTTGTGCGCACCTCTGACGATCCAACCGCAACCGTTGAAGCCACTCGAGCGGCCGTGCACCGGCTCGATCCAACCCTTCCTTTGTATCGCGCGGCAGCGCTGTCCGATGTGATGGCCGGGAGTACCGCGCGGCGCGAGCTGGTCCTGTTGCTTCTGACGATGGCGTCGGTCGTCGCCGTGATTCTGGGCGCCTTTGGCCTCTACGGCGTCCTGGCCTACGTCGTATCGCTCCGCACGCGGGAGATTGGGATCCGGATGGCCCTCGGCGAACGACCGGTCCATGTCGGCCTGGCCGTGGCGCGACAAGGCGTGGGCGTGGCCGCGCTCGGTGTCATCACGGGCATTGTCGCCGCGATCGGTCTGGCTCGGGCGCTCGGAACGATGCTGTTCGACGTGACGCCGTCCGATCCGCTGGTGCTGACATTCTCGGCCGCCTTCGTCCTCGCGCTCGCTGGCGCAGCCAGTTGGGTACCGGGCAGACGCGCCGCGTCGGTCGACCCGGCGTTCGCGTTGAGAACCGAATAGGTCAACGATCGTTGGCGTCGTCAAAGACGTACGGGAAAACGGTCATCAGTCGGCCGTCAGGCCCGGCTTCTACTACACTGGGGCACAGTCTCCCTCAGGGCAGCGTCTCGATTACCTGATCGTCCGCACACTCGGACGGCCAAACGATCTGGTGGAACCGATCCATCGGATCATCCGGCGCGTCGATCCGGATCAGCCAATTTCCGCCGTACGAACATTTGACGAGATCGTCGACCAGGATGTCGCCGATCGGCAGCAGCACATGGTGCTCCTCGCTTCTTTTGCGGCGCTCGCGCTGCTGTTGCGTCGATTGGGATTTACGGCGTGTTGTCGTTCGCGGTCAGCCAGCAAAGCCGCGAGCTCGGATTGCGCATCGCGCTCGGCGCCACCGGCGCGTCGATGATGCGTCTCGTCCTCGGTCGGGGACTGCTGCTGACCGGGGCCGGCGTTGTGTTGGGAACGGCGCTCGCGTGGGCGTCCACGCGCACGTTGCAGAATCTCCTGTACGGCGTCAGCACTCTCGATCCGCGCACGTTCGCTGCCGTCGTTGTCTGCCTCACGCTCACGACGCTCGTCGCATGCTACATGCCGGCGCGTCGTGCGGCACACCTGGATCCGATCGTCGCGTTACGCGACGAATAAGGGGCGTTCCTCTTGACGCGTGCTAGGTGTCGCCCGAAATCGTCTGTTGCGGCGACTAAAGCAGCCATCTGCGGCGCGATCGTTGTCTGATGCTGCGCGCGCTTGCGCACGGTGGCGGCGGCACGCACATTGCGACGCTGTCGATCGGACGCAGTAATGGAGCGCCGAACGGAACGACGAACAGGCAAGAATCGTCGCGGGGCCAGGCGTGGCGGCCGGCGCCAGGAGGACGCGACCGCCAAAGAACGCGAGCGGCGAATCGAGCAACAACGCGAGTATCTGAAGCAACAAAAGAAGCGGAGCTGTGTCGACGGACATTCTGCGCTTTCGCGCGGGTTCTTGCCGTAGTGTCCAGAAATTTGACCGATTCCTCAGCTTGGCGGGATCTGAACGGCAATGGAGCTCACCGCTTGTAATCAACAAGAATTCGTAATGAATTGAGTCGCTGGCCTTGGACACTACCGGCCGCGAAGGTTCACTTCACCGGGCGAAGCTTCACCACGCGTTTAGTGCGCGTTTCGGCGACATAGATTGTCCCATCGCGCGCGACCGCAACGTCATGAACCGCATTGAATATCGGATCGCCGGGGTTTCCGAAGCCTACAGACGCGACAATTTTCCAATCACGGTCGAGCTTCACGACGCCTGTGTGTTCGGTATCGTAGTCCTCTCGGCGGATGCCGAGGTACAGCGCGCCCGTCGCATCGGCGGCAACAGAAAAAATACGGCCTGTGGTGGTCGCGTTCTTCACACCGAACCACTGACGTTTGAACTTGCCGTCGCGATCGAACAGCTGAAGGCGCGAATTCTCGCGATCGGCAACGA
>Ga0182038_10001570_pt1 | contig 11857 bp, 9 predicted proteins | sample sta12Can44000108_FD_125976 | JGI IMG/M metagenome (GOLD analysis project Ga0182038, IMG submission 125976) | Lab enrichment of tropical soil microbial communities from Luquillo Experimental Forest, Puerto Rico - statanox.12C.anox.44.000.108 | ecosystem: Environmental > Terrestrial > Soil >...
GCGCTGGCCGCTGGCGCCGCGCACGATTGGCCGAAGCGATCCGTCAATTTCAAGAAGCGATCGAGTTGTGCGGCAACTGCGCCATCAAGGCGGATTTGCACAAGAAACTCGGCCTTATCGAATGCCAGATGGGAGACCTCGACAGAGGCGAAAAAGAACTTCGCCTCGCGCAAGCGTTGAAGCCATCGGATCCCGACATCGAACGAGCGCTCGACCGCATCGCGGCGGTGCGCTGAAGGCAAGCGGAGCCCTACCCTGACTGAAACAAAGCATTAATCTACCTAAGAAGTACCAACACGACCAAATCGCTAACGCGGCCAACTCCTGAGGGTAATAGCCGATTTCGGAGCAGACCGGCTTCGTTGCGAACAGGCCGTAAAACCGCTGGTAGCGAACCGCAAACCGCAGGGCCACAGTGTCCGGGAACCGAGCACATCGCGCGCTCGGTCAAATTAGATCCTGCTCATGTTAGGGGGGCGCCAAGCTAGAAAAATTCCAGTCCCCGGGGCGTTCTTTCCCTCAACTTCCAGTGCTTTTATAGAACTCAATACTCTCGCCGGTCTTCCCATTTACGCGCAGCCGGCTTTTTGCAGCCGGACGGAGACGGAATAGTGGTGTCGACCGGGACCACCGGACCCAGTGCTGAAAGCGGCTTATCAAATTCCGAGCTGTCGCCCACTATGACCACCGGGCGCTGCTCCTCCGACCGACTGTCATTATTGACAGTCCTGGAGTCGAATCGAGACCTTGTACACTCTCTCTTTGATGCGAATTGATCGGATTGAGATCAGCTGCGCATCATGCGTTTCGCCTGGGCGGGTTTAATGGGATGATGCGGAATCGTGAGCCAGAAAAAGAAATCCTGAGCGAGATTTTTAAGCTCATCGAGGAGCAGACACGGGCGCTCCAATCGCGGCTGAGCGCCGAGGTAGCTGCCCAATGCGAAGAACGTTCGTACCGAATTCAAAATCTCCTTCAGCAGGTCAGCCGAGATATCCCCGTTCTCAAGAACGGAGCCTTGCGGCGCAGCTGGTAAGTTCCTCGTCGAATCGCAGCCTCGATGTCCACGCACTCGGAGTCTAATCCGCCGAATTAACATCGTTCCTGTCTGACTTCGTGGCCCACACAATAACCAAGTTGCTTTGGGCGCTAGGAATTTACTCGTTTCGGACTAGTTCGTTGGCGGTGGCTGTAGGAGTGGCGGGTTGGCATCGGGATGATCGCGCAGATATTGCTCCAAGGGCTCGTCGCGCATTACGACGCGAAATCCTCGGCGCGTGTTCACATCGATGGTTTTCTGCAAATCCAACTCGTCCAAGGCAACTACTTTCTCGGTGGATTGTGCTCCACGCTCCTCAACGGTAATGAAATGTACCTGGCTGTTCACGAACCAATAGTCGGCCACGTCATATGCAGTGCCGTGTTTCAGATAGAGCCACACCAAGTCGCGATTCTCGGGGACATAGATGTACGCTGGATATTCATAGGTGGGCAGGATTACGTAATTTTGAGAAACATTTTCATAGGCAGAGAAAGGCAAGCTGCAACAGTCAAATCCCCAACTCCAATAAGGACAGTAGTTCGGCCACCGTCCATAATTGAACCACCACCAGCCCGGCCCGAACCGGAAAAACTGTGGGCCGAAGAACACGCGGTGAGGAAAACTGTTAACTAGGCCCTGGTGAAATTGGAAAGTATGCAGCTCGGCTCTCGCTCGAGGCTGCCCCGTGGAAACGGGCGGGCGCGAAATCGTTGTATGTGCGGCTGACGGTGGAACCGGTGGTCGCGGCGGGGCCATGCGCCCGCCGGCTGCGGGGTGGGCGACACCTCGTTGTGCCAACGCCACGGCAGGTTGAAGGAAAGAGCAAGCCAGCACACAGGCAACCACAAGCAAAAAGTTTCTAGGGATCGAACTGCGATGGGCGAAGCGCGCCATAGCGTTTCCCTCCTTGCAACCCTGGGTCGAGGCTGCGAGGACCGCGTGGACTTAACACAGATGTAATCTTAATACCTTTAGGTGGCCTTTGCACCACGAGCTTGCATCAGGCCAAATCGGCGTTGGCTGAATTTGCCTGATACCTCCCGTTCAGGCTAGCCTTTCGTTTGACTGATCTAAGCATCGCCGATTCCTGATGTGCCTAACTCGATAAACGGCCCGGGTTATGCAGGTCACCGGTTACGCCCTTTTCAAAGCGTTGCAATAAGATGTGGCGCCTGGGCGAGGAAGGCGGGAGAAATGTTGCGATTCATGGCGGGACTCTTTGCGATGATATTGGTGAATGTTTGCCTGGCGGACGAAAATCCAACCCTACTATTGCGGCATCCCAGTGTGAGCGCGACGCAAATCGTCTTTGTGTATGGAGGCGATTTGTGGAGCGTTGCGAAGGAGGGAGGAACCGCGCAACGGCTTACGGCCACGAATGGAGCGGCGTCCCGACCGGTGTTTTCGCCGGACGGAAGTGAGATCGCCTTTACAGGCACGCACGACGGGAACGCCGATGTTTATGTGATTCCGGCCGGCGGAGGTACGCCTCGGAGGCTAACTTATCATCCATCGCCTGACCTCGTTATGGGTTGGACGCACGACGGAAAGCAAGTATTGTTTGCGTCCACGCGCAGCAGCAGCATCTCTCGACACAATAAGCTTTTCACAATATCGCGCGAAGGAGGATTCCCTTCCGAACTGCCGCTGCCGATTGCCGCGGAAGGGTCGTATTCGCCCGACGGTCAGGAACTTGCCTACGTTCCGTTGGATCATGCCTTCGAGATTTGGAAGGGCTACCGCGGCGGGAGGACTTCGCCGATTTGGATAGCCAAGCTTTCCGATTCCAGCGTGACCCCCATTCCGCGCGACAATTCTAACGACTTTAATCCAATGTGGGTTGGCGATCGCGTGTTTTTCCTGTCCGATCGCAACGGACCGATGTCCCTGCTGAGCTATGACAGGAAAACCAAGAGCGTCAGCGTGGCGCTGAAGAATGATGGGCTGGACTTCAAGTCGGCGAGCGCCGGACCGGGCGCGATTGTGATTGAGCAATTTGGGGCTATCTGGCTTTACGATTTGAAGGGCGGGACGGCCCGTAAAGTCGATATCCGTATTCCCGCTGATTTGCCGCAGTTGCGTCCACGGTTCGTCAACGTCGCGAACAGAATCGCCAATGCCGATGTTTCTCCGACAGGGTTACGCGCGGCGTTCGAAGCGCGCGGCGAAATCCTGACTGTCCCCGCAGAAAAGGGCGACATTCGCAACCTGACGAACATGCCGGGTGCGGACGACAGATATCCCTCGTGGTCTCCCGATGGGACCAGGATCGCGTACTTTTCCGATCCATCAGGAGAGGTCGCCCTCTATATCAAGAACCAAAATGGGCAAGGAGAAGCGCAGAAGATCGACCTGGGCACGCCGCCCTCCTATTTTTACTTTCCGGCCTGGTCTCCAGACAGCAGGAAAATTGCCTACGCGGACAAGCGGCTGAACCTGTGGTACGTGAGCCTTGAAAACAAAACACCAGTCAAGGTGTTTCGCGACCGGTTCACCGGCGACCAACAGATCTACCGGGCCGCCTGGTCCCCAGACAGCAAATGGCTGGCTTACACGCAGCAAGAGTTAAGCCACATGCGCTCCGTGTTTTTGTATTCACTGGAGACAGGGCGCAGCCAGCGCGTTACGGACGGAATGAGCGATTCCTTTTCCCCCGTGTTTGACCGGAGCGGTAAGTATCTTTATCTATTGTCGAGCACGGACGCAGGCCCGACCATGGACAGTTCGATGGATAGTTTTAACCGTCCGGTAACCAGCAGCATTTACGTCGTTGTGTTGCGCAAGGACGTTCCTTCGCCGCTCGCACCTGAAAGTGACGAGGAGGGCCAGGGCAAAATGGAACCGGGAAAGACAGAAGCATCAAAGACAGACACTGCTAAGGCCGAAACGACAAAAACAGATGGCCAGGAGAAGGAAAAACCGAAACCGCCGGAGCCTCTAAAAGTGGATTTCGAAAAGATTAGCCAGCGTATCCTTGCGCTACCGATTCCGGCAAGGAATTATTCGGAGATTATTCCCGGCAAGGAAGGCGTGCTTTTTCTTTTAGAGGGTCCGCCCGTCGAGCCGCTCAACGGGCCCAACACGTTGACAGCAAGCCGATTTGATCTGAAATCGCGTAAGACCGACAAGCTGTTGGAGAACATCCTTTCGCTCCATGTGTCGTCAAACGGAGAGAAATTGCTTTACCGGCAAGCTGGTGGTCCACCGCCGGCGGGAAATACAGCCCCGCCGCAGACTTGGGTGATCGCGTCGGTGCCGCCAGTGCCGTCTTCAAGCGGGCCTGGAGCAGCTGGCCCGGTTGGAGGAGGTGGCGGGCTTCCTGGAGCGAAAACTCTGAATCTGAGTTCGATGGAGGTTCGTGTCGAGCCCATGACGGATTGGAAGGAAATCTATCACGAGGCCTTCCGGATCGAGCGCGATTTCTTCTATGACCCAGGATTCCACGGCCTCGATTTGGCGGCGACGGAAAAGAAATACGCGGCTTATCTGCCGGGCTTAGCCTCGCGCGAGGATTTGAACTACATCTTCGCCGAAGCCATGGGCGAGCTCACCGTGGGCCATTTGTTCGTTTCCGGCGGGGATGGTCCGGAAGTGAGACGCGTTCCGGTGGGACTTCTCGGGGCGGATTATAAGAACGAGAATGGGCGTTACCGTTTCGCGAAGATCTACGACGGCGAAAATTGGAATCCCCAGTTAAGCGCGCCTCTGACGCAACCCGGCATAAATGTTGTTGAGGGTGAGTATTTACTCGCGGTCAACGGGCGCGAAGTGCGCGGCAGCGACAACATCTATAGCTTTTTTGAAGGTACCGCCGGGAAATCTGTGCTGCTCCGCGTAGGGCCGAATCCGGACGGCACAGGCTCGCGCGAGGTAGCCGTGGTCCCGGTTGAGAGCGAGTCCGGTCTTCGAGAATTGGCGTGGGTGGAAGGCAACCGCCGAAAGGTCGACCAGTTGAGTCATGGCAAGCTGGCGTACATCTATCTCCCCGACACGGCATCAGCGGGTTACACGTTCTTTAACCGCTATTTCTTTGCGCAAGCCGGCAAGCAAGGAGCGGTCGTGGATGAGCGGTTTAACGGTGGCGGAGCAAACACGGATTACATTTTGGATTACTTGCGGCGCACATTGATGAACTACCGGACCACGCGTGATGGTGAAGACATGACCACGCCTGTGAGCCTGATTCTCGGCCCCAAGGCAATGATCATCAATGAATATGCAGGGTCTGGAGGGGATGCGATGCCTTGGCACTTCCGGCAAGCCAAAATCGGTACGCTAGTGGGAAAGCGTACCTGGGGCGGGCTGGTGGGTTTCCACGGGCCATTCGAAGTGTTGATGGATGGGGGAGTTGTAACCACGCCAAGCCGCGGGTTTTGGACCCCTAACAATAAGTGGGAAGTCGAGAACCAGGGAGTCGCTCCAGACGTCGAGGTCGAATTGGATCCCAAGGCCGTGCGAGAAGGCCACGACCCCCAATTGGAGCGAACCGTCGAGATCCTTCTTGCAGATTTGGCGAAAAATCCCGCGCCCGTGCACCAGCGGCCGTCCTATCCCAAATACCACAGCAGTGAGCTTCCTTCAGCTCATCCAGACCACTAAGTAAGCAGGCGTTGTGGCTGACACGCGGTACCAGCCTCCACACACTTGGAGGAAGACCACTCATTTGACTGCCACCAGGGATGGATGCTGACTTGACGCCTGCGACGAATACTGTGGTGGCCGGAATTCAATCGTCACGTCCTGTTGAACTTGGACCGGCGTTTTGTCCAACAGAGTGGGCCTGTAATGCCACTGGCGAATGGCCCGCTTTGTGGCAGGAAGAAGAGAAACGGAGCCGCTCAAGAAGTCTACGTCCAGCACTTGGCCAACCTGCCCGATCGTGGCGCGGACCCTTATTGTTTCAGCCAATCCATATCGATCCCCGGACCTTGGATAACGGGGCCAAACGAAAGACACAAGCTCGCCACCTTCTAATCGAGCGGGTTTATGACCCACTGTAGGCCCGGACTCCGGAGAAACGAGAACAAGAAGCCGCGAGGTCATCGCGAAGGAAGACGTGGCGGCGATCGCTTTTATCGGGAAACTCACCCTGAACGGTTGGCTGCCCCGGCCTGGGACAGTGACAAGGATCGCGGAAGGTCTTGGCAGGTGCGGCGCTGCGCCTACGGTAGGGGTTAGCCTGTATGGGACGGGACTTCTCGGCGCACTACTTATCGGGCCGACAGGCTTGCGTGAATGTGCGAGCTTGGAACTCGCTCGAGGCGACATGTTTCGTGCAACCGGCCCGATCGTTCCGCTGTGCTCAGAATTGACTTCAGGCTTAGCAGCTGGTTTAGATTCTGTGGGCGGAGCTGAAACGGAATCCGTGGAGCGCCCTTCCGCGGAATATTCTGAGCCTCGGGTGCTCTCCTCGGACTCTTCTTCGGAAGGCGTGGCGCCGTCGAGGCCATTGGTGCCAGCGGAGTCATGGGAACTTGCCAGTGGCGGAGTGGGAGGTCGCGAAGTCAATTCGTCCGCTTGATGAGGCAGTGCCGGTGACTTGGCATCCATAGCGAGCATTGATTTCGGGGCCTCTCGGAGGCGTCTCCCGAGCGGGCCGCGCCCCACCCTGAGCCCAACGGTGAAGGCGATCACCGAAAATGAAAGCAGTAATGCGAGTACAGCGACCTGAAATGCGGATATTTCCAAAGCAGGAAAGCGCGAGGACGGGCCCTCGATGTGATCTGCGAACGACTGGCCCGCTCGAACTTGCGCTACAAAACTGCTAAATGCAGGGGAGTGATGCCCTTCCTGGTGAGGACGTTCGACGAGCGATGGAGACTCAACATCCACGATCTCAGAGGTCTCGATCTCAAATTGTTGAGACGCAGTGTGTGCCATCCGTTCCGCCAAGCAGGCCTGGTCTTGCTCCGGGAGAACATCCTTAATCGACACGGCCGGGAACTCGTCGGCGTCGGTCGAACGCTCTGCGGCCTCCGTAGCGACACCTCCGAACTCGCGAGGACTGATTCCCAGGGACTTGTCGTGGTCCATAGCGCGTTCGGTGTCGGGCCCGGCTCCTTCCCCTTGTGCCTGGGGGCCAGTTCCCTGCTTCGCCCTATCCCGCTTCGCGAATTCAATGAGCGCCGCAAACCTGCCGCCGGCAGTCGAAAGAGCGTCAAAAACATACGCAAGGTTCTTCGAGTTGAACTGAAGCTGCCGGGCAGTAAGGGACAGCCGGAGGCTGTCGTCAATTTCGGCCCTTTGGCTCTCCGAGAGAGAGTCTCGCAGTTCAAAATAGCGTGCGCCGCTCTCGTAGTTCTCTCTCCAATCATGAATGGCCTGAAGACGACGATTCGCGTCTTTATCCAATTCCTGTTCCTGCGGTTCCGCGCCTTCGGTGAACGTTTCTGCTTCGCCATGCGGCAATACCATGGTGATTTCTCTCAGCCCACCGCGCAGTTCCTGAACCTTGTTGGACGGCAAAGATGTTTTTCGACACACCCACTCTCCGCGCTTTTTGTCGAAATCAATCCTGGCGCGATACTCTTCTGTTTCATACTTGAATACCGGCAGCGGCTTCAGCGGTGGCCACTGACCGGTTAGGATGGATTTCATCTCGGACTGCTGCCCTGGAGAGGTGAGTCCAGCAATGTTGGCCTTAATCAATCTCATGACTCGGCCCAACGACCGCTATCCGTCGCACGACGCTGTCGTGGCGACCAACCTGTACTGTAAACCCCAACACCATCCGAAGAAACTAGTTTCTCATCCCCTTCTAGAAACCGCCTTCGGCCATTCTCCGGGATATCTGTTTGCTGCGTCCCGGCCACCAGATCACAGTGTGCGTCTTTGCCATCACTCCCCGAGGTTGCAAAGCCTTTCTTGCTCTTGGCTCCTTCAAACTCTTCCTTTTGAGCTACATACATAACAAGGTGGAATGAGGCTATCGGCAACAAAAGCACAAATCGGACATCCTGGTACTAGTATTGCGCCTGGGAAATACATTCTCATCGCCTACCTATTCGCTCTGTGAGAAGTCTGCAACTATTATGGCCAGCATCTTCCTAGCCGACCTTCCCGACAGAGCTTTCGCTAGTAGGACACTTGGTTGGCATTTACATCGTGCCGCCGCCGCGCCACTCTTCCTACCGAAGCCCCAGCACCAGTGTTTCCTCCACGATGTCCCGTCACTCTTTAATGGTTCGGCGACGTTCCTCGTCTTTGCCGTCGTCGCCTGAGTCGGCTGACTGAGTGTGTCCACGATTCCTCTGTGTGGACACAAACGAATGTGTCCACAAAGGCCATCATCTCCGACTACACACACTCTGTACAGACGGCAGGAATTGGCGCTACCGGATGAGCCCCTGGTAAACGAGATTCCCGACAAGTGGGTTCTGATACGAAAATGCGTAGACATTCACTTGTTGAACGGCGATTTTCCCGTTGTCGAGTCAAACGCGGTTTGGAACGGGCGTATCATTTCCAGTTGCAGTGTTTGCGCAAGAACGCCGGGATCGTGTTCCACGATGTACCGCGCCTCCGATCCGTCGGTTACATTAAGCAGGATCATCCCGCCACTGGTGTTATCTAGGAATGGCCCTGCAAGTTGAAGCGATCCTCGGTTCATAAGTCCTTGCAAATACCTGCCATGCTCGAGCAGCGGCTGTTCGGAAGCGCTCTTACCCTGAATCCAGTTAGGGCCAGGCTTTAGAATGACGACGTATTGATGCTCTGGATGCTGCGGTGAGGCTTGCGTCTCAGATCTTTCCTGACCCAGCGTGACTCCCACCATCGATGCGATGAGCAGTACTGCGGTAAGAAAGCTCGTGCTCCTGCGGCGATTGCAAATGTTCATCTGTGCCTCTGGTCGAAAAACGCTTGGGATGATCCTTCCACGCGGACGCCTGACTCACAGACGAGTCCTATTCATGACGTGCGCGCCGCGTAGCATTTTACTGCTTTACTGATGCAATTCATCGGGGAGGAGGATGGGTACCGCGAGCGGCATTCACAGAAGACATTAGCTTGGAAAAAAGCATTCCCGACTTGCGTTTAATGTACCAGAGATTTCACCCCCGTTGGGCCCACGTGCCACCCAAAGAATCGTATCTCCCGCACTGGCGTCCGGTGGCTCGATTCTGACCCTCGAGCAGAAATTTGAAACCCTGTCGGGTGAAACAGTCCCGGTACCCATAAGCCTATTCGGGAGTTGGATTCTTTCCGGCTTCCGTGCGACTCGCTCGCAAGAAGGTCAAACGCCCTGGAAAACGTCTCCGATGAAGTCTTTAGGGCTCCTAAAGCCGTTGCCCCACTTTTCGTCTGTAGCAGCGGTAGGCTTTGCGGCGACAATTTCGTCAAGCGATTTGCCTTGTTTCTTCAGAGCCGCCACTTTCTCGCGCGTGCCAACCAGCAAGTCGCGATAAAAGGCGAGTTGGGATTTATCGCCAACCTCACCGTGGCCTGGGATGACAATCATCGTGTCCGTTACTTTCGCTAGGTTCTCTTGGGTAGCGCGAATCATGCCGTCGATGGTGCCGCCTGTCGAATAATCAATGAACGGATAGTAGCCGTTCCAGAACGTGTCACCGACGTGGAAAATGTCGGCGTCGGTAAAGTGAACGGAGATGTCGCTGTCAGTGTGGGCCGGGGCGTAGTGCTTGAGCGCAATCGTCGTCCCATTGAGTTTCACAGTCCGCTCATCATCAAAGACTTCTGCGGGAATTGCTCCGGGTGGCGAAGGCGGAAAGGTGAAGTTCCATCCCTCCACTCGCGTGGTGTTGGACAGGCGTTTTCGCGTGTTCACCTGAGCGAGAATGGCTGCACCCGCGGAGTGCAACCATTCGTTGCCATCGGTATGGTCAAAGTGCCAATGCGTGTTGATCAAGTGCTTGATCGAGTCGGAGCTGATTGATGCGAGGGCGGCTGTAACCTTAGGACGCGCACCCGCAAAACCGGCGTCGATAAGCAGCTTACCGTCGCGACCAGGAAGGACGGCGATATTTCCGCCAGCGCCCATGAGGACGCTTATGTTGCCGCGGAGTTTCTGGACGGTGACGGTAGCGGCTGCTGCTGTTTTTCGGGCTGTCTGTACAAGTCCGTCATTTTGGGCAAAGAGCTGCCGCGGAGCCGTTAAGGCGACGGTCGTAGTCGCGATTGTCGATGCAAGAAAGCTCCGACGAGAAATACGAACATCCAATATCGTCGTCATACGTCCATCCAAGTTGATTTGAGGATTCACTGGTGCCCGACAAATGGCTTACGGCGCTCCGAAGTTTCGATCGCTGACTACAGCAAGGCGGCTGCAGCACTGGCTGCGCCTTTGAAGAACGCCAGCAAATCCGCGTTAATCTTGTCGGGATTGGTGGTGCACATGCCGTGTGGAAGTCCAGGATAGACTTTAAGGGTTGCGCGCTTGAGGATCTTGGCGGACTTGAGTGCCGCGTTGGCGACCGGCACAATCTGGTCGTCATCGCCGTGCATGACCAGCGTAGGAATATCCATCTTCTTCAAGTCTTCCGTGAAATCCGTTTCGGAGAAGGCCTTGATGTAATCGAAGTGCGCTTTGGTGCCGCCCATCATGCCTTGCAGCCACCAGTGTTCCCGGATACCTTCCGAAATCTTCGCGCTGGGCCGGTTGTACCCATAAAACGGCAGGGTAAGGTCCAAATAGAACTGCGAGCGATTTTGCGTGTATGCCGCCCGAATGTCGTCAAACACGGAAATCGGCACGCCATCGGGGTTTTTGTCGCTCTTCACCATGACTGGAGGCACTGCTCCAATCAACACCGCTTTGGCCACCCGTTTCGTTCCATGCCGGCCAATGTAGCGCGCCACTTCCCCGCCGCCGGTCGAGTGCCCAATGTGAATTGCGTCTCTTAGGTCCAGCTTCTCCGTCAGTTCTGCCAGATCGTCGGCGCAATGGTCCATGTCGTTGCCTTCCCAGGTCTGATCCGAGCGTCCGTGCCCCCGCCGGTCTAACGCGATGACGCGATAGCCGTGCTGCAAAAAGAACAGCATTTGCGCGTCCCAGTCGTCTGAACTCAGCGGCCATCCGTGCGAGAAAACAATCGGCTGCCCGGATCCCCAGTCTTTGTAGTAGATCGTGGTGCCATCTTTCACTGTAATGGTGCTCATGTGATTTTCTCCTCGTCAGTTAAGATGCCATGGGGAAGAAGACGGATTGTCAGAATGCGGAGAACTCTTCCGCCGGTAAATTGCCATCTCGCTGATTAGACTCGCAAAATAAGCTCTCAAGTCCCGGTAAACGCGGCTACGTTCAAACGAGATTACCGGAACAGTAGGTTCCGGTACGACCACACATCTTCGTGGTTGCGCTTTTACTTGGGCGCCCAACCCTTCGTTCCGAGAAGAACGCCGTGGTTCCGGCCTTTCTGATTGATGTCGTATAGACGCAGCTCTGTCCAATCGAATAGCGTTTGAAGCTGAGTCAAAGAAGGAGCACTGACCTTCTCGTAAATCTGTGTCACGAAGAGCAAGTTGTGGTTCGAGAATTGACGCGCAATTCGCTCGATCACCTCACTCATAAGAGGTGTAGTGCGGCGAAGGTCCAAGCCGTAGACTTCGTCTAGGGCGGAACCGCAAGGCGGTGCGACGAACGCGACGATCCCCAGGTCTTCTGGGACGCGGCGTTGGTCAAGCAGCTTTACATAGTCGCCCTGGATAAGTTCCATCCTTAGTCCAAGAGCCTCAAGGTTACGACGCGTGAGCTCGCAGACCTGTGGGTCGGATTCAAAAGCAATTCCCTCCGAATTAGGCAGGTGCCGCAAGATCCAAAAGAGCGTATTGCAGGAACCGGCGAACAGGTCGATTACA
>Ga0182038_10001574_pt1 | contig 11840 bp, 11 predicted proteins | sample sta12Can44000108_FD_125976 | JGI IMG/M metagenome (GOLD analysis project Ga0182038, IMG submission 125976) | Lab enrichment of tropical soil microbial communities from Luquillo Experimental Forest, Puerto Rico - statanox.12C.anox.44.000.108 | ecosystem: Environmental > Terrestrial > Soil >...
CTGACGTGGGGTCCGCTGATGCGCGAAATCGTCTACGCCGCCACCGGCAAGGACATTCGCGAAATCCTGGCCACCGAGATCCTCGACCCGCTGGGCTTCCGGTGGACCAACTTCGGCGTCGCCAAGCAAGACATCCCGCTGGTCGCTCCCAGTCATGCCACCGGACGGCCATTGCCGCCGGTCGTGGCCGCGATCTTCCGCAAGGCGATCGGCGGAACCGTGCACGAGATCATCCCCTACACGAACACCCCGGCGTTCCTGTCCACCGTTGTCCCATCGTCCAACACGGTGTCGACCGCCAACGAGATGTCACGCTTCGCCGAAATCTGGCGCCGCGGTGGGGAACTCGACGGCGTACGCATCATCGGCCCGGAACGCATGTACCTCGCCGTGCAGGAATGCCGGCGGCTGCGGCCGGATTTCGCGGTGGGCCTACAACCGGCCCGTTGGGGTACCGGCTACATGCTGGGCACAAAACGGTTCGGACCGTTCGGGCGCAACGCTCCAGCGGCATTCGGAAACCTGGGCCTGGCTAACATCGCGATCTGGGCCGACCCGGCGCGCGGCCTGGCCGCCGGCGTGATCAGCAGCGGCAAGCCCGGCCGCGATCCCGAAGCCCGGCGTTACACCGCCCTGATGGACACCATCGCCGCCGCGTTTCCGCCCGGTTAGGCGACGCCAGAAGACCCTCCCCGGCGGCCGGCCGACACCGCGAGGCTGGGGCAATGTGGTGAAGGTCGTGCGGCGCGGTGCTCCGTTGGCAGAGAATGGTCACGGAGGCAGCGGTGGATCACACGATTTCCGGCGTACCAGTGACCATCACGATCTTGGTGGTCTCCGTAGCTGTCGTGTTCACCGTGTGGGTGCCGGTGATCATTTATCGCGCTGGGCTACGTCATGGCCGTTCGACAAGCGCGTCGCTGAGGTTGGCGGGCGCCCTTACGGCCGTGTTCGCAGTGTGGTTCGGCTTGTCGGCGGGATACACCCATGTGGAGGCTCTTCGCGATGGTCCGGGCCGACCACCGTGGCTCGTCTATTTGTTCTTCGCGCTCATCGTTGTCGGACCGATTGCGGTGGCACGCTCGTCGTCGCTGGATGAGCTGTTGGCCGACCGGCGAACGCTCGCCGAGCTGCTGATCTCACAGACTGCTCGTTGGTTGGGATGCGTGTTCCTGGTGTTGCAGGTCGGCGGTCAGCTTCCCGGCTTCTTCGCCTACCCCGCCGCGTTCGGCGACATCGCAGTCGGTGTCACTGCCTGCGTCGCCGTGATCGCCCTGATCTCGTCGACGTCGAACAGCATTCCGATCGCGTGGTCGGTGCTAGGCCTTCTCGATTTCGTCGGGGCGGTGGGAACCGCGTTCCTGGCGTCCCAAGCTATCGGGGTGGTGCATACCAATCCATCGACGTCTGTGTTCACCCTGTGGCCGCTGGTCCTCTTCCCGATGTATCTGGTGCCCTTCTCGATCACCCTGCACATCACCACGATTCGCGTGCTGCTGGCGAACCGGAGGCGCGTTGGGGATCAACACGCGTCCGTCGCCACGTCGACGATTACGGCCAGCCGATGAGAAACGGCGGTGGCGGAGGGATTTGAACCCCCGGACGGTTTTAGCCGTCTCTCGCTTTCAAGGCGAGTGCATTAGGCCGCTCTGCCACGCCACCGCTGATAAGGGTAACGGGGGCTAGTAACGTCGCGCCCATGCGCGCCATCGTCGCCGAATCCTCCGAACAACTGTCCTGGCAAGAAGTGCCCGACGTCACCGCCGGGGCCGGCGAGGTACTTATCAAGATTGCCGCGTCCGGCGTCAACCGCGCCGACGTGCTGCAGGCCGCCGGCAAGTATCCGCCACCGCCGGGCGCCAGCGAAACCATCGGCATGGAGGTGGCCGGCGTCGTCTCCGAAGCGGGCTCGGACGTCACCGAATGGCCTGTCGGACAAGAAGTCTGCGCCTTGCTGGCCGGCGGCGGATACGCCGAATACGTCGCCGTTCCCGCCGGCCAGGTGATGCCGATTCCCGACGGCGTGGACCTCATCGACGCGGCCGGATTGCCGGAGGTGGCGTGCACGGTTTGGTCGAACCTGGTGCTGACCGCTCACCTCGGCGAGGGCCAGCTTCTGCTGATGCACGGCGGGGCCAGCGGCATCGGGACGCACGCGATCCAGGTAGCACGAGCGCTGGGCGCCCGCGTGGCCGTCACCGCCGGATCGGCCGAGAAGCTGGAGTTCTGTCGCGCGCTGGGCGCCGAGATCACCATCAACTATCGCGACGAGGATTTCGTGGCGCGACTGCGGGAGGACACCGACGGCGCCGACGTGATCTTCGACATCATGGGCGCCGCCTATCTGGACCGCAATCTCGACGCCCTCGCCACCGACGGACAGCTGGTCATCATCGGCATGCAGGGCGGCGTGAAGGGCGAGCTCAACATCGGCAAGCTACTGGCGAAGCGGGCGCGGGTCATCGGCACCACATTGCGGGGCCGGCCGGTGAGCGGGCCCAACAGTAAGTGCGAGATCGTGCAGGCGGTGACGGCCTCGGTGTGGCCGATGATTGCCGACGGGCGGGTGCGGCCGATCATCGGCGCGCGCATGCCCATCCAGCAGGCCGGAGATGCGCACCAGCAGTTGGTGTCGGGCAAGGTGACCGGAAAGATCGTGCTGACCGTCTAGGACGTGGGGCCGGGTCGCGGGCGTAACACAATCAACCTAGGGACGCCAGCGCACGCACCAGCTGGTCCACCTCGGCGGTCGTCGAGTAGTGCGCCAGCCCGATGGTGACGGCGCCGCCGACGTCGTTGACGCCCAGTACGTCGAGTGCGCGCGACTTCTCGTTGCAGACGGCCAGAATTCCGTTGTCCGCCAAGCGCTGCACCACGCGCTCGGCGGGCACCTCATGCAGAGCGAAGCTGACCACTGGTATCCGCGCCTCCGGACGGCCGATCACCATCACCAACGGCAGCGACCGCAACGACACCATCAGGTAGTCGAAGACCCGGTTCAGGTACGAGGTGGCCGACTCCATTGACACCGAAAGGCGTTCGCGCCGGCTCCCACGCGCGGACTCATCGAGTGCCGCAAGGTACTCGATGCTGGCGACCACGCCGGCCAGCAGACCGAACTGATGCGCGCCGACCTCCAAGCGCGCCGCGCCGGTGGCGTCGGGGTCGGTCGAGATGGAGCTGAACGTGCCGATCAGCCCCGGATCGCGAAACACCATCGCCCCGATCGGGGGACCACCCCACGCCAGGGCGTTCACCGCGACCACGTCGGCGTCGGTCTCTTTGACGTCAAGCAACCGGTACGGCGCGCCGGCGGAATGGTCGACCACCACCAACCCGCCGGCCTCGTGCACCAGCTTGGTCATCGCCCGCAGATCGGTAACCGTGCCCAGCGTTGCCGACGCGGACGCGACCGCGACCAGCCGGGTCGACTTCGCGATCAGGCTCTCCCACTGCCACGTCGGCAGCTCGCCGGTCTCGATGTCGACCTCGGCCCACTTCACCTTGGCGCCGTAGCGGTGTGCCGCACGCAGCCACGGCGCGATGTTGGCCTCGTCGTCCAGGCGGCTGACAATCACCTCGTAGCCCAGGCCGGCCCGCGAGGACGACGCTTCGGCCAGCGATGACAGCAGGACGGCGCGATCGGCGCCCAGGACGACGCCCGCCGGATCGACGTTGAACAGGTCCGCCACCGCCGCACGCGCCGCCTCGAGCACGGCAGCGCTGCGCCGCGCCGACGGATGGGCCCCCACGGTGGTCGCGCCAGACCTGCGGAACGCGGTCGACACGGTGGTCGCGACGGAATCGGGGATCAACATGCCGGCCGGCGCGTCGAAATGCACCCATCCGTCACCCAGCGACGGATGCAGTCCGCGCACCCGGGCGACATCGAAAGCCATGCCAGCCACCTTAGAGCTTCGCAATTTCGCGAGAATTGTGACGGTAGCGGGTGCCCCACAAGCGTCCCGGCCGCGCGGCGGCTTGGCGAACCAGATCACCCGGCCAGCCATACTAGTCCAGTGGGCCTCTGGATCGGAACGCTGCTCGCACTGTTCTTGCTGATCACGCCCGGGACGATCGTCGCACGCCTCACCCAGCTAACTTGGCCGGTCGCTATCGCAGTTGGCCCCGCGCTGACATATGGCTTGGTAGCGCTGGCGATCATTCCGTTGGGTGCGCTCCAAATCCCGTGGAACGGTTGGACGGCGCTGGCAACACTGGTCGTGGTGTGTGTGGTGGCGGCGGGTTTGCGGGTGCTGCTCGCCCGCTACCGCGACAAAGAGGCAGAGGCGCGCGGGGTCGGTCGCTTGCCGGCGGTGATCGTGGCGGCCGGGGTGCTGTTGGGCGCTCTGCTGATCATGTGGGCCGGCTACCGCGGCCTGACCCATTGGGAGTCCGTTCCCAGCACCTGGGACGCGGTCTGGCATGCCAACGAGGTGCGCTACATCCTCGACACCGGCCAGGCGTCGTCGACCCACATGGGCGAGCTCCGCAATGTGGAGACCCTCCAGCCGCTGTATTACCCTTCGGTGTTCCATGCCCTGACGGCCGTGTTCTGTCAGCTCACCGGCGCGGCACCCACCACCGGCTACACCCTCACTTCGCTGGCCGCGTCGGTCTGGCTGTTTCCCTCGAGCGCGGCCACCCTCACCTGGTTCCTTCTGCGCCCGATCAGCACCCAATGGCGCGCCGCGGGCGCGTCGGCCACCGCCGCGGCGCTGTCGGCGTCGTTCACCTCGGTGCCCTACGTCGAGTTCGGCGTCGCCGCGATGCCCAACCTCGTCGCCTATGGAGTCGCGATTCCGACGTTCGTCCTGATCGCCTCGACGCCGCGGCACCGCGACCGCGTTCCGGCGGCCGTGCTGGCGCTGGTGGGCGTCCTGTCGACACACCTCACTGGTGGATTCATCGTTGTCCTGTTCTTGTTGGCCTGGTGGCTTCTGGACGCGCTGTGGCATCCGGTGCGTGGGCGGCTCGCCGACGTGCTGACGCTGGCCGCGGTGGCCGTGCCGACCGCGGCGATACTGGCGCCGCAGTTCATCGGGGTGCTCCGGCAGGCCGACATCATCGCCGGGCATGCATTCCCCAGCTTCAAAAGCGTGAAGCAGGGCATCATCGATGCGCTGCTCCTGCACACCCGCCATCTCAACGATTTTCCGATCCAATACGGCCTGGTCGCGCTGGCAGCGATCGGCATGGCGATGCTGCTGTACAAGAGGATCTGGTGGCCGCCGGCGGTCTGGCTGGTGTTGACCGTGGCGACCATCTACTCGGGGGCGCCGTTTCGCAATCCGGTCGGCCGCGCCATCGAAGCGTTCAGCCAGTTCTTCTACAACGATCCGCGCCGGCTCACGGCGGTGGTCACGATGCTGGCGACGCCGATGGCGGGCATCGCGTTGTTCGCGATCGTCGTCGCAGTGGTGGCCTTCGCCAGACGGCTCACCGACCTGTTCAAGCGGCTGCCCACCCCGGTCTGGCGCGCGGCCACGGCTTTGCTGCTGGTGGCGGCCACGGTGCTCACCGCCCGGTACTACCTCTACCGGCACCTGGTCCTGTTTGGCGACAAATACGACTCGGTGATCATCGACCAGCGAGACCTCATGGCCATGGCCTACCTGGCCAAGCTGCCGGGCGCACACAACACCCTGATCGGCGACTCGAATATCGACGGCACCGCCTGGATGTACGCGGTGGCCGACCTGCACCCGCTGTGGACCCACTACGACTTTCCGCAGCAGACCGGCCCCGGCTACTACCGCTACATCTTCTGGACCTCCGCGCGCAAAGGCGAATCCGATCCGAAGGTCATCGAGGCGATCAAGGCGCTCAATATCAGGTACATCCTGACCAGCACGCCCAACGTCAGGGGGTTTGCCACGCCCGACGGACTAATGTCGCTGGAGAAATCGAAGTCGTGGGCGCTGATCTACGACAATGGTGGAGCCAAAATCTACGAATGGCGCGGACCTGCCGAAGCGCCCCGCCCCTAGATGCGCAAGAGGATGGTGAATGGATTTGAGTAACGGAAACGACGGCCCGGACGACAATGGCATCGAGGTCATCGGCGGCCTCGATCCGCGCATCATGGCGATCCGCGATGCGGACGAGGACCAAGACTCCGACGGGCGTTCCCTGACCGACCTGGTCGAGCAGCCCGCCAAGGTGATGCGCATCGGCACCATGATCAAGCAACTGCTCGAGGAAGTGCGCGCGGCACCGCTCGATGAGGCCAGCCGCAACCGGCTGCGCGAGATCCACGCCACCAGCATCCGCGAGCTCGAAGATGGCCTCGCACCGGAACTGCGCGAGGAGCTCGATCGCCTCACCCTGCCGTTCAGCGAGGATGTGACGCCGTCGGATGCCGAGTTGCGCATCGCCCAGGCGCAGCTCGTCGGCTGGTTGGAAGGGCTGTTCCACGGCATCCAGACCGCACTGTTCGCCCAGCAGATGGCCGCCCGCGCACAGCTGGAGCAGATGCGCCAGGGCGCGCTCCCCCCGGGCATCGGGAAGCCGGGCCAGGGCGGGTCCGGACACGGGCAGTACCTCTAAGCGGATTACGGTGCCTGGTCCGGGTCCTCACATCGAGACACGCGACGCGTGGGTGGAATTTCCCATCTTCGATGCCAAGTCGCGTTCCCTGAAGAAGGCGTTCCTGGGCAAGGCGGGCGGCACCATCGGTCGCAACAGTTCCAACGTGATCGTCATCGAGGCGCTGCGCGACATCACCATGACGCTCGAGTTGGGCGACCGGGTCGGACTCGTCGGCCACAACGGCGCGGGGAAATCCACACTGCTGCGCCTGCTTTCGGGCATCTACGAACCCACCCGCGGCTGGGCGAAGGTCACCGGGCGGGTGGCGCCGGTCTTCGATCTCGGCGTCGGGATGGACCCCGAGATCTCCGGCTACGAGAACATCATCATCCGCGGCCTGTTCCTCGGGCAGACGCGAAAGCAGATGCTGTCGAAGGTCGACGAGATCGCCGAGTTCACCGAGCTCGGTGACTACCTGTCGATGCCGCTGCGCACCTACTCAACCGGGATGCGGGTGCGGCTGGCGATGGGCGTGGTCACCAGCATTGACCCCGAGATCTTGCTGCTCGATGAGGGCATCGGCGCGGTAGACGCCGACTTCCTGAAGAAGGCCCGGTCCCGGCTGCAGAGCCTGGTGGAACGCTCCGGAATCCTGGTGTTCGCCAGTCATTCCAACGAATTCCTGGCCCGGCTGTGCAAGACCGCGATGTGGATCGACCACGGAGTCATCAGGCTGACCGGCGGCATCGAAGACGTGGTGCGCGCCTACGAGGGCGAGGACGCAGCCCGGCACGTGCGCGAGGTGCTGGAAGAGACCGAGCGCGAGCCCCACGAGATCACGGCCGAAAAGCCATTGGCACAAAGAGCATCCGGGGATGAGTGAGACGATCTTCGCCGTAGTGGTCACCCACCGGCGCCCTGACGAGCTCGCGAAGTCGCTCGATGTGCTCTGCACCCAAACTCGGTTGCCCGATCACCTGATCGTGGTCGACAACGACGGTCCCGGCGATAACCGGATTCGGGATCTGGTAGCCGGCCAGCCCATTTCCACCACATACCTGGCATCGCGCCGAAACCTCGGCGGCGCAGGCGGTTTCGCACTCGGCATGTTGCACGCACTGGCACAGGGCGCCGATTGGGTGTGGCTGGCCGACGACGACGGGCGTCCGCACGGTTCTCACGTGCTGGCGACCCTGCTGGCCTGCGCCGAAAAGTACGGCCTGGCCGAAGTATCGCCGATGGTGTGCAATATGGATGACCCCCAGCGGCTGGCGTTCCCGTTGCGGCGCGGGCTGGTATGGCGCAGGCGCACAAGCGAATTGCGCACCGAAGAAGGTCAGGACCTGCTGCGTGGGATAGCGTCGCTGTTCAACGGCGCGCTGTTTCGGGCAGCCACCCTGGACGCGGTCGGCGTCCCGGACATGCGGCTGTTCATCCGCGGCGACGAGGTCGAATTGCACCGCCGGCTGGTGCGCTCGGGCCTGCCGTTCGGAACCTGCTTGGACGCGATCTACCTGCATCCCTGCGGATCCGACGAGTTCCGGCCGATCCTGGGCGGCCGGATGCACACCCAGTATCCCGACGACCCCACCAAGCGGTTCTTCACCTACCGCAACCGCGGCTACCTGCTAGCGCAACCAGGCCTGCGCAAGCTGCAGGCCCAGGAATGGCTCCGGTTCGGCTGGTTCTTCCTGGTGTCCCGCCGCGATCCCAAGGGGCTGTGGGAGTGGGTTCGCTTGCGCCGCTTGGGACGTCGCGAGCAATTCGGCGGACCCGATGCGGGAGGACCCACATGACGTTTGTCGACGCGGCGGCACAGTCGCGGACTTTTACCCGCGCCCGGGGCGATCTGGTCGCCGGCTTTCGTCGTCACGAGCTGTGGCTGCACCTGGGCTGGCAGGACATCAAGCAGCGCTACCGCCGCTCGGTGCTGGGGCCCTTCTGGATCACCATCGCGACCGGCACCACGGCCGTCGCCATGGGCGGGCTGTATTCGAAGCTCTTTCACCTTCAGCTGTCCGTGCACCTGCCGTACGTCACGCTCGGCCTGATCATCTGGAACCTGATCAACGCCGCCATTCTGGAGGGCGCCGACGTCTTCGTCGCCAACGAGGGACTGATCAAGCAGTTGCCGACGCCGCTCAGCGTGCACGTCTACCGGCTGGTGTGGCGGCAGATGATCTTGTTCGCGCATAACATCGTCATCTACGCCGTCATCGCAATCATCTACCCCAAGCCGTGGTCGTGGGCCGATCTCTCGGTCATCCCGGCGCTCGGGCTGATCGTCCTCAATTGCATATGGGTCTCACTGTGTTTCGGCATCCTGGCGACCCGCTACCGCGACATCGGCCCACTGCTGTTCTCCATCGTGCAGTTGCTGTTCTTCATGACGCCGATCATCTGGAACGACGACACGCTGCGGCAGCAGGGTGCCGGACGCTGGTCAAGCATCGTCGAACTCAACCCGCTGCTGCACTATCTCGACATCGTTCGGGCGCCGCTGCTGGGCGCCCACCAGGAGCTGCGGCACTGGGCGGTGGTGCTGGTGCTCACCGCCATCGGTTGGGTGCTGGCGGCATTCGCGATGCGGCAGTACCGCGCCCGGGTGCCGTACTGGGTCTAAAGCGTGGCCGCTGGTCGGCGCGGGCAAACAGGGATAGAATCGCGCGCCTATCGGTAAGCATTTTGGATAACTGACTGAAAAACGAAGGCGAGGACGTGAGCGACAAACGCCAATCAGCGGCGGATGCGGCGCGGGAGAACCTCGCCGCAGAGCTGGATCGGCTGCGCCAGCGGCACGATCGCCTCGAGGTCGAAGTCAAGAACGACCGCGGCGTGGTCGGCGACCACGGAGACGCGGCGGAGGCGATACAGCGCGCCGACGAACTCGTGGTCCTCCGCGACCGGATCAATGAACTGGACCGGCGGTTGCGGACCGGGCCGTCGCCCTCGGACGCATCGGAAACGCTGCCCGGCGGTACCGAGGTAACCCTGCGGTTCCCCGACGGTGAGGTCGTCACGATGCATGTGATCTCCATCGTGGAAGAGACTCCCGTAGGCCGCGAAGCCGAGACGTTGACCGCCCGCAGCCCACTGGGGCAGGCGATTGCCCGACACAAGCCGGGCGACACGGTGACCTACTCGACGCCGCAAGGGGAAAATCAGGTCGAGTTGATCGCGGTCAAGCTGCCGAAGTAGCTGGCCCTGGGGTGCGCGGCTTGCCCGCTAGAATGGCCCCGCCATGTCACAAGCCGCGCCGCCGCGCCCACCACTGAGTCTGACGACGCAGGTGTGGCGTTTCGTCATCACCGGCGGTCTGGCCGGGATCGTCGACTTCGGCCTCTACTTGGTGCTGTACAAAGTGGTGGGCCTGCAGGTTGACCTGTCCAAAGCGACCAGTTTCGTCGTCGGCACCATCACCGCCTACCTGATCAACCGTCGATGGACATTTCAGGCAACACCGAGCACCGCCCGGTTCCTCGCGGTCATGGGCCTGTACGGCATCACGTTCGCCGTGCAGGTCGGCCTCAACCATCTGTGCCTCGCGCTTTTGGATTACCGCGGGTGGGCGATACCCGTGGCGTTCGTGATCGCGCAGGGCACCGCGACGGTGATCAACTTCGTCGTGCAGCGAGCGGTAATCTTCCGCATTCGCTGAGCCACCGGTTGTGCACGCTTTGGGTGTGCGTCCTGGGCGAGAAATCGGCTGAATTTCCGCCCTGGACGCTCACTCAAAGCCGTGAGCGCACACTGTGCGTCCCGCGTCGTCACAAGACCAAGCGGTACCCTCTTTGACGATGTTGAGCAATGGTGTTTCGCCCACCCCCACCCGGCTGACCGGGTGGGGGCGCACCGCGCCGTCGGTGGCGGACGTACTCCGCACCCCCGATCCCGAGGTGGTCGCCAAGGTGGTGGCCAGGATCGCCGACAACGGCGGTCGAGGGGTGATCGCGCGCGGGCTGGGCCGGTCCTACGGCGACAACGCACAGAACGGCGGCGGTCTTGTGATCGACATGACCGAACTGAACACGATCCACTCGGTCAGCGCCGATACCAAGCTGGCCGACCTCGACGCCGGGGTCAACCTCGACCAGCTGATGAAGGCGGCCCTGCCGTTCGGGCTGTGGGTGCCGGTGCTACCGGGCACCCGCCAGGTGACCATCGGCGGCGCGATCGCCTGCGACATTCACGGCAAGAACCATCACAGCGCGGGCAGCTTCGGCAACCACGTGCGCAGCATGGACCTGTTGACCGCCGACGGCCAGATCCGCCACCTCGCTCCGGCCGGTGAGGAGTCCGAGCTGTTCTGGGCAACGGTCGGCGGCAACGGCCTGACCGGGATCATCCTGCGGGCCACCATCGAGATGACGCCCACGGAGACCGCGTATTTCATCGCCGACGGCGACGTCACCGCCGGCCTCGACGAAACCATCGCCCTGCACAGCGATGGCAGCGAAGCCGGCTACACGTATTCCAGTGCCTGGTTCGACGCGATCAGCGCCCCGCCCAAACTGGGCCGTGCGGCGGTATCGCGTGGTTCCCTGGCGACCGTCGAGCAGTTGCCCGCGAAGCTTCGGAAGAACCCCCTGAAATTCGATGCGCCACAACTGCTTACGTTCCCCGACATTTTTCCGAACGGCCTGGCCAACAAATACACCTTCGGGCCGATAGGCGAACTCTGGTACCGCAAGTCCGGAACCTATCGCGGCAAGATCCAGAACCTGACGCAGTTCTACCACCCGCTGGACATGTTCGGCGAATGGAACCGCGCCTACGGCTCGGCCGGTTTCGGCCAGTACCAGTTCGTCGTGCCCACCACCGCCGTCGAGGAGTTCAAGGGGATCATCGGCGACATTCAGAAGTCCGGGCACTACTCGTTCCTCAACGTGTTCAAGCTGTTCGGCCCGGCCAACCAGGCGCCGCTGAGCTTTCCGATCCCGGGCTGGAACGTCTGCGTGGACTTCCCCATCAAGCCGGGGCTCAACGAGTTCCTCAACGAACTCGACCGCCGGGTGCTGGAATTCGGCGGCCGGGTCTACACTGCCAAGGATTCGCGCACCACCGCCGACACCTTTCACGCCATGTATCCGCGCATCGACGAGTGGATCGCCGTGCGCCGCAAGGTAGACCCCCTGCGGGTGTTCGCCTCCGACATGGCCCGACGCCTGGAGCTGCTGTAAATGGTGCTCGATGCCGTGGGAAATCCGCAGACCATCCTGCTGCTCGGTGGTACCTCCGAGATCGGCCTGGCCATCTGCGAGCGCTACCTGCAAAACGCGCACGCGCGAATCCTGTTGGCCGCCATGCCC
>Ga0182038_10001576_pt1 | contig 11832 bp, 10 predicted proteins | sample sta12Can44000108_FD_125976 | JGI IMG/M metagenome (GOLD analysis project Ga0182038, IMG submission 125976) | Lab enrichment of tropical soil microbial communities from Luquillo Experimental Forest, Puerto Rico - statanox.12C.anox.44.000.108 | ecosystem: Environmental > Terrestrial > Soil >...
GCTCGGCCTCGTAGACCTCGCCCATCCCACCGCGGCCCAACAGCCGTTTCAGGTGATAGGGCCCAAACATCGAGCCCACCCGTGAGCCCCGCGCGTCGCTCATCGCCGACCCTCCAAACCAACTCCAGACTCGCCGACCATATCAACACCTCCCACACCGACCAGCCACCCACAACCGGCCAACCCAGCAACCTTGGACGGGGCGGGCCTAGGCCCTGTTCCTGTCGCCCGCGGCGATCTGGAACGTGAATTCGTGGTCGCAGATGCGGATTTGGTCGCCGTCGTGCAGCGTGGCGGTCGAGCGGATCCGCTGGTGCTGCACGTGCACACCGTTTGACGACCGCAGGTCGTTGATGATGTAGCTGGTGCCCGTGTCGACGATGACGGCATGGTGGCGGCTGACGTTGGCGCCGTCGAGCACGATGTCGTTATCGCTGAGACGCCCTATCCGGGTCGCCGCGGCTTCGAGCGGGTAGCTGCGCCCCGAGGCTTCGTGCAGATACGCGACAGCCTTCTGGCCGGAGACCATGGTGCGCTCATCGAGCGCCGTGACCGTGCCGGCGGCAGTTGTTTTGGCCGCTCGTTTGACGTCCAGCGGTTCCTGGCGCAAGATCCGCTCGTTGAGGGCACGCAGGGTCTGGCCCGGGTCGATCCCGAGGTCCTCGGCGAGCGTCGTTTTCACGCGGCGATAGGCCGCCAGCGCGTCGGATTGGCGGTCGGTCATGTAGTAGGCCGTGATCAGCTGCGCCCACAGCGGCTCGCGGTAGGGGTGCTCCGCGGTCAGAGCTTCGAGCTCGGTGATGACGTCGAACGCGCGTCCGCAAGCGATTTCGGCCTCCGCCTTTGCGGTGCGGACCAGGATTTTCTCCTCCACTAGGGAGGTGGCAAAGGTGTCGACGAACTGAAAGTCAAGCAGGTCGTCGAGCACCTGTCCGCGCCATTGCGCCAACGCGGCCGACAGGTGCCGGCTGGCCTCTTCGAACCGCCCGACCGCGGCCGCGTGCACGCCCGCGGTCTTCTCGGCGATGAAACGCCCTAGATCACAAGTGTTCTCGGGAATGCTGAGCCGGTAACCCGGTGGCGCCGCGGCCAACACCGCTCGGGGGTCGATCCCGACACCGCTGAGCAGCTTACGCAGATTGGACACATAGGAGTGAATGCTGGCCCGCGACCCCGACGGGGGCGAGCCTTCCCACAGGGCCGTGATGAGCCTGTCGACGCCAACCGGACTGTTGCGGTTCATCAGCAGCATGGCCAGCACCGCCCGCTGTTTGGGGGTGCCCAACGGCACCAGTGCGCCGTCAACGCTCATCTCCAATGGTCCGAGCAGACCAAATTCGAGACGTTCGTCCACCATCGCACTTACCAGCCCTTCGAGAGCGTCATAACTTGTCATTGTGATACCAACCCGGGTGATTGCGGCTCATCCGAAGCCGCGCGACTGAAATTCGGTTGCCTAGGTTGTGACGATCATCAGCTCGTTGCTCGCGTCCCACGCTTTAAGGAAAAGCGCCATGGGGATCTGCGAGTCGCGGCCCTTGGGGTCACCGCTGTCGTTCACGTGGACGGTGTTGGAGGCGGTGTCGACACCGGTCACCACCACGGCGTGGTCCCCAAGCGGGTTGCCGTAGTCATCCGTTGTTTTGACGGGCTTGTGCCAGATGAGTTCGCCGTTGACGCCGACGATCACCTTGTGGCCGGCGTCCAGTTGCTGTTCGATTCCCCCGATGCCCACGGCGATGCCGTCTTTGGCAGCGTGCTGCTTGTTGGTGACCAGAGCGCGGACCTTGTACTGCGCCAGCAGCTCCGGGACGTCGGCAAAGCTGGTGCCCATGCCCGAGTTCGGGTTCCTGGTGTTGGCCGGCTTGGTGTAGATCGTGCCCGGGTGAACGACGCTCGGAGTCGATTGGGCTTTCTTGATGATGGCCTCCTCCGAGGGCTCCTTGCCCGTGACCTGACCGATCACGTCGGCGCTCGCCATGAGGACGCAGTCGTCGTATTTCTGGTGGCGCCACCACTTGGCGGCGGCAGCGGGGTCGCCGTGCGTGGTGCCCGAAGCCGCTTCGGCCGGTCCGGCCAAACCCAGCGCGACGGCGCCGGCGGCCACCGCGAGAATGATCGTCTTGGCGATGTTGCGGGTTTTCATCGTTTGTCCTTTTCTCGTTCCGCTTGTTGCGGGTTGGTTGAGAAAAGATTGCGATGTAGGCCTTTTCGTTATCTCTACGAATTCTTGGAGTGATCTCGCGCGCGGTAGCTGCGCTCCAGCGAGAAATGGGGGATCCCGGTTACGGGATCCCCCATCTTGTGGGTGGGTTGACTAGGTGAGTTGGCTGGAAAGTTGCGGGCAGTAGACCCTGGTCGCGTCGACGACGAAGTAGGCAGCCTGCTTGGTCGTCAGGTTGGTCTGACTCAGCACCTCAGTGGCGACGTCCGTCCCGGTCTTGCCGGCGTTCAGCTCAATGCACACCTGGTGGCCCTCCTTGACGGCCTCCTGCGGTGAAGTGAAGGTGATGCCGAGGCTCGTCATCCGGGCGATGAAGGCGTCGTCGGCGGTGGTCGCCCCTGCGGCGCCGGCGGTAGCGACCGCGAGCCCGGCGCCGGCGACGCCGAAGGCGACCGTGACGGCTGCGATGATGCGAGGGGGTGAGAAAAACATTGTTGCGATCCTTTGCTTGTGGGTTCGGCCCTGGACATGCTCAGCTTCGGGCCGGCCCCTCCACAAATTCTTGATAACTTCTTGGCGCCGTCTGAGTAACGGCTACACCCGGGTCATCGCGTAGTAGGCGCCCCGCCGGGCCAACAGTTGAGCGTGGTTGCCCTGCTCGACGATCCGGCCGGCCTCCACCACCAAAATGCGGTCGGCGTCTCGGATCGTCGAAAGACGATGCGCGATAATGAAACTCGTTCGATCCTGACGAAGCTCGCGCATGGCGTGCTGAATGAGGGTCTCGGTGCGGGTGTCGACCGAGCTGGTCGCCTCGTCCAGGACCAACAGCTGCGGACGGGCAAGAAATGCGCGGGCGATGGTGATCAGTTGCTTCTCGCCGGCGCTGATGTTGCCGCCGTCGCCGCTGACCCGCGTCTGGTAGCCGGACGGCAGGGTGTGTACGAACCGGTCGACATAGGCCGCTTTGGCGGCTTCGACCACCTCGTTTTCGCTGGCGTCTGGCCGCCCGTAGGCGATGTTCTCCGCGATCGTCCCGTCGAACAGCCAGGTGTCCTGCAGCACCATGCCGATTCTCGATCGCAGCGACTGCCTGTTCATCGTGGTGATATCGATCCCGTCGATCAGTATTCGGCCGGAATCGACGTCATAGAACCGCATGAGCAGGTTCACCATCGTGGTCTTGCCCGCCCCCGTCGGTCCGACGATCGCGACCGTGGTGCCTGGTTCGGCCACCAGCGACAGGTCCTGGATCACCGGGGTGCCCGGCCGGTACCCGAAGTTCACGTGCTGGAACTCGACACGTCCGCCGGCGCGCGGGCCCTGGCCGTTGGGTCGCGGCTGCGTTCGTTGCCGGTCCGGCTCGGGCCCGGGCGACTCTTCGGGCTCGTCGAGCAGGTCGAACACCCGCTCGGCGCTGGCCACCCCGGATTGCAGGGCGTTGTACATCCCGGCCACCTGGCTCAGAGGTGCGTTGAACTGCCGCACATATTGAATGAAGGCCTGGATGCTGCCGAGCGTGATGTGCCCGGTGGCCACCTGCAGGCCCCCCACCACGGCGACGGCGACGTAGCCGAGGTTGCCGATGAACGTCGTCGCCGGTGCCACCAGGCCGGAGAAGAACTGGGCGCCGAAACTGGCCCGGTAGACGTCGTCGTTGAAGCGGCGGAACTGCTCGCGCGCCGCGGCCTGATGGCCGAAGGTCCTGACCACCGTGAACCCGCTGTAGGTCTCCTCGATGTGGGCGTTGAGGCGTCCGGTGCTGGTCCACTGGGCCACGAACAGGCGCTGGGAGCGTCGCGCGATCGCACGCGTCGCCAGCAGCGACATCGGCACGGCCAGCAACGTGATCAGGGCCAACAGCGGCGAGATGGACACCATCATCGCCAGCACCCCCACCGCCGTGAGGGCCGCCGTCAGCAGCTGGCTGATCGTCATCGACAGTGACGATTGGACGTTGTCGATGTCGTTGGTGACCCGGCTCAGCAGCTCACCGCGCTGGCGCCCATCGAAATAGGACAACGGTAGCCGGTGAATCTTGTCTTCGACGTCGGAACGCAGCGAGACCATGGTGCGCTGCACGGCGAGGTTGAGCAGCCGGACCTGCGCCCAAATCAACAGCGCAGCAACCAGGTACAGGGCCAGCGCCAATCCCAGTGTCCTGGCCACCGCGCCGAAGTCCACTCCTCGGCCCGGCACCACGTTCATCCCCGACAGTAAGTCGGCGAAGGCGCTGTCGCCGCGGGCCCGGGCTGCCGCGACGGCCTGTGCCTTGGTGATTCCGGCCGGAAGCTGTCGCCCGATGACGCCGTTGAACAGCAGATCGGTGGCATGGCCGAGAATTCGCGGGACGATGACGCCGATCGCCGTGCCGGTGATGCCCAGCGCGATCACCGCGATGCTCAAACCTCGTTGTGGCGCAAGCCGTTTCACCAGCCGGACGGCCGAACCCCAGAAATCGCGGGACCGCGCGGCAGCCGCCGGTGAACCCGGCGGGGCGCGGTTGACCGTCACGGTCATTGCGTACCCCCGACCCCGGCGCCCACCGATTGCGAGTCGGCGAATTCCGCGTAGGTGGCGCAGTCGGCCAGCAGCGATTCATGCGTGCCCGAACCGACCAGTTTCCCATCGTCGACGACGATCACCTGGTCGGCCTGGGCCGCGGTCGAGATCCGTTGTGTGACAACGATAATCGTCGCACCGCCCGATACCTCGCCCAGCGATGCCCGCACCCTCGCATCGGTGTGCACGTCGAGCGCGCCGAACGCGTCGTCGAACAAATAGATGACCGGGCGGCGGATGACCGCTCGCGCGATCGCCAGCCGTTGCCGTTGCCCGCCCGAGAAGTTGATGCCGCCCTGGGCCACGCGCATTTGGAGTCCGTCCTCGTGGGCCCGCACGAAGCCGTCGGCGTCGGCTACCCGCAGTGCTTCCCACATCTCCTCGTCGGCGAGCACCTGATCGGGGGCCGCGCCGTAGCGCAGATTGTCCGCGACGGTGCCGGAGAAGAGGTAGCCGCGCTGGGGGACCAGCCCGATCGCCGACCAGAGCCGCTCGGTCTGGTAATCGCGGACGTCGACGTCGTCGACCAGCACGGCGCCGGCGGTCACGTCGTAGAGGCGGCAGATCAGCGACACCAGCGTCGACTTGCCCGAACCGGTGCTGCCGACGATCGCTGTCGTCGTTCCGGGCAGCGCGGTGAACGAAATGTCCTGCAGCACTGGGCGATCGGCGCCGGGGTAGGTGAATGTCGCGCGCTCCAAGCGCACCACGCCGCTGATGCCGCTTCGCGGGAACTTGGGGCTCGGCGGGTCCTCGACGGCGGCGCGGGTGGAGAGCACCTCGGTGATCCGTTCGGCGCACACCGCCGCGCGCGGCAGCACCACCAGCGTCATCGTCGCCATCAACACCGCCATCAGGATCTGGGTGAAGTAGGCCAGGAAGGCCGTCAGCGAGCCGACCTGCATCTGGCCGCGATCGATGCGCAGCCCGCCGAACCAAATCAGCGCGACGCTGGACACGTTGACGGTCAGCGTGGTCACCGGCAGCATCAGCGCTTGCCAATTCCCCGCGCGCAGCGCGGTATTCGATAGCGCGGCGTTGGCGCGCGCAAACCGGTCGCGTTCAAAGCCCTCGCGCGCAAACGCCCGGACCACCCGGACACCGGACAGCTGGTCGCGCAGCACCCGATTGATGCCGTCGATCAGGCTCTGCATTCCGCGAAACAGCGGCAGTACGTGCGACATGACCCAGTAGTTGACCACGGCCATTATCGGGACGCTCACCAGCAGCAGCCACGTCAGCGCGGCCTCCTGGTGGATGGCCATGACGATTCCGCCGGCGCACATGATCGGCGCGGTGACCAGCACGGTGCCCGAGATTTGAACCAGGTACTGGATCTGCCGGACGTCGTTGGTGCTGCGGGTCAACAGCGTTGGCGCGCCGAATCGGGCGGTCTCGCGCTCGGAGAAGGTGGTGACGTGTTCGAATATCGCCCAGCGCAGGTCGCGGCCGAAGCCCATCCCGGTCCGCGAGCCGAAGTAGACGGCCCCGACCGCGCACAACGCCTGCAGACCGGTGACCGAAAGCATCACCATGCCCAGCCTGACGATGGTGGCGGCATCGCCCTTGGCGACGCCCTCGTCGATGATCGCGGCGTTGACCGTCGGCAGGTACAACGACGCCAGGGTGCTGATCAGCTGGAGCGCGAGCAGCACCGCAACCAGCCGGCGGTACGGCTGGATGTACTGGCGCAGCAGTGCCAGGAGCATTGGGTAACTGTCGCACATGGCGGGGCGCCACGGTCGCCACCAACGCCGCGCGGTTTGGGCTCCGGTGCCGCCCTGGCCAAGAACGCTGAAATGGCTGCTCAGGTGGCGCTTCGGTGGTTCACCCCGTGGGCTGCCGCTACAGTGCATCGTGTGGAGCAGCAGCAGCCTCAGGGAAGGCCGGGTAGCGGTGCGACGTAGCGTGCGGGCGCTGGCTCTTGCGGCGTCAGCCTTGACGATGTTGATCCTTGCGGGGTGCTCCAGTTCCGGTGACAACAAGCCGGGAGCGACAGCATCGTCGACGGCGGGGAGCGGCGAGGGCCGCCACGGGCCGATGTTCCCGCAATGCGGCGGCATCAGTGATCAGACGGTGTCCGAGCTGACCAAGGTGACCGGGCTGATCAACACCGCCCGGAACTCGGTGGGGTGCCAGTGGCTGGCGGGCGGCGGTATCCTCGGCCCGCACTTCTCCTTTTCCTGGTACCGCGGCAGCCCGATCGGGCGTGAACGCAAGACCGAGGAACTCTCGCGCGCGAGCGTCGAGGACATCAACATCAACGGGCATGGCGGTTTCATCGCCGTCGGTAACGAGCCCAACCTGGGCGATTCGCTGTGCGAAGTGGGCATCCAGTTCCAGGACGACTTCATCGAATGGTCGGTCAGCTTCAGCCAAAAGCCGTTCCCGCCGCCCTGCGACATAGCCAAAGAACTGACCCGTCAGTCGATTGCGAACTCCAAATGAGCAGAAGAAGCGTCCACGCCGGTGTAGTCGTCTTGATAGCGGCGCTGTTGGTCATGACCGGTTGCTCGAGGGCCGTCGGCGGTACCGCCGTCAAGGCGGGCGGCCCCCAGCGGAACAACAACTCCGAACATCAGTACCCGAACCTGCTCAAGGAATGTGAGGTGCTCACCAGCGACATCCTCGCCAAGACCGTGGGCGCCGATCCGCTCGATATTCAAAGCACGTTCGTCGGGGCGATTTGCCGGTGGCAGGCGGCCAACCCGGCCGGTCTGATCGACATCACCCGGTTCTGGTTCGAGCAGGGCAGCCTCGGCGAAGAACGCAAGGTGGCCGAGTTCCTGAAGTACAAGGTCGAGAACCGTTCGATCGCGGGCATCGATTCGATCGTGATGCACCCCGACGACGCGAACGGGGCCTGCGGAGTGGCCAGCGACGCGGCGGGCGTGGTCGGCTGGTGGGTCAACCCCCAGGCCCCCGGCATCGATGCCTGCGGGCAGGCCATCAAGCTCATGGAGCTGACGCTCGCCACCAACTCGTAGACCGCGACTAGCGCGGGACTTCAAAGCCCGCCAGCGCGGCCCGGCGCGCTTCCAGGCCTTTCCAGGCACAGGGCACGCCCAGCACCGCGATCGCCGACGTCGGGAATTTGACCGAAATGTGTTCCACGACAAGCGGGTCCGTGCCGTCGTCGCCGGCCAGGGTGAGCGCCAACGCGGACGTCGCCGGCTCGTGACCGATGACGAGCAAGGTGGCGACCGTGTCGGCGGTCTCGTTGATTTCGTCGATCATCGTGCCCGGAGTGGCGTCGTAGAGCCGCTCGCTGTACCGCACCGGGGCATCGATACCGGTGTTCGCCAAGGTCTGACGGGCGCGCGTCGCGGTGGAGCACAGGACGGCGTCGATGGCTGGGACGTTGGCGCGCAGCCAGTCACCGGCCAGCCCGGCCTGCCTGACGCCGCGGGGCGCCAACGGCCGGTCATGGTCGGGGACCCCGTCCGGATAATCGGATTTCGCGTGACGCATCAACAGCAAGGTGCGCCGACGATTCATCCGAATCACCTTAGTAAGTGTGTTGCCGACGGTGCTAGCACCTGGGCCGCGATGCCGAAACACCACGCGCATTTTTTCACTATGTTGCAGATTGGGGTGGGAATTTCTTCCGTGACACTCCAGCTAGGTCGGCCCTGACCTCGGTGATCGTGTCCCAGAACGTTTGCTTCAACTTCTCCCGCGACAGGCGCACTACTTGCGCTTGGGCACGTACCCAGTTCCAGCCGCCCGACCTCGGCCTCGGGGCGCTATCGGTGGACGTCCTGTGAGCGGAATCACACGGAGATTGTTTCCGTTTTAGTGACGCATTTTCCGCTAGTTTCCTACTGTTGCTAACAGCCGAACCGCGCACTGGCGCCACGGCGGCCTCCCAGGGGGTAGGCGCCCAGGCGCGGTTCGGCCCGCCGGCCCGCGAAAGCGAAGCCCACCGCGAGAAAACACGTTGCCGCGCTTGGCGGCATCGAGTGTGAACTGACGGCGTTGAGTGTGAGATCAGGGCGGGAATTTCGCGAAATTTGCACCCAGGATTCACACGCGAAGCGTCGTTTCGACCCGACTCCGGGTTCACGCCAGACCTGCCGGGCGAGGTCCCGCGTCCTGTCGGTACGCAGACCTAGACTTCGCGTTGCCTTGACAGCCACGCACTCAGGAGACACGGGATGCGATTCCTGCACACCGCCGACTGGCAACTGGGGATGACCCGGCACTTCCTCGCCGGCGACGCCCAGCCACGGTATTCCGCGGCCCGCCGCGACGCCGTGGCCGGTCTCGGGGCGCTGGCGGCGGAGGTGGGCGCGGAATTCGTCGTGGTGGCCGGTGACGTCTTCGAACACAATCAGCTCGCCCCGCAGGTGATCGGCCAATCCTTGGAAGCCATGCGCGCCATCGGGATTCCGGTCTACCTGCTGCCGGGCAACCACGATCCGCTCGACGCGTCATCGGTGTACACCGGCGTGCCGTTCACCGCCGAACGCCCCGACAACGTGGTGGTGCTCGATCGGGCCGGTGTCCATCAGGTTCGGCCCGGGCTGGAAATCGTCGCCGCGCCATGGCGATCCAAGGCCCCGACCACCGACCTGGTCGCCGAAGCGCTCGAAGGACTCGACGCGGGCCCGGTCACCCGAATCCTTGTCGCCCACGGCGGCGTTGACATTCTTGACCCCGACCGAGACAAACCCTCCCTCATCCGGCTCGCCAAGCTCGACGACGCGCTGGCCGGCGGCGCGCTGCACTATGTGGCGCTGGGGGACAAGCATTCGCTCACCCGGGTCGGCGGCAGCGGGCGAGTCTGGTACTCCGGCTCACCCGAAGTCACCAACTTCGACGACGTCGAATCGGACCCCGGTCACGTCCTGGTCGTCGACATTGACGAAAGCGACCCGCGCCGCGCGGTCGCGGTGGAGTCCCGGCACGTCGGCCGCTGGCGTTTCGTCACCATGCGCCGTGAGGTCGACACCAGCCGCGACATCGCCGACCTCGACATGAACCTGGATCTGATGACCGAAAAGGATCGAACCGTGGTGCGGCTGGCACTGACCGGTTCGTTGACGGTCACCGACCGCGCCGCGCTCGACGCCTGCCTGGACAGATACGCGCGGCTGTTCGCCTGGGTGGGACTGTGGGAAAGCCATACCGAACTGGCCGTCATACCCGCCGACGGCGAGTTCACCGATCTCGGCATCGGGGGGTTCGCCGCCGCGGCCGTCGAGGAACTGGTCGCGACCGCACGCGAGGGCGACGCCGAATCCGCCGTCGACGCGCAGGCGGCGCTGGCGCTGTTGCTGCGGCTCGCGGAGCGGGGCGTCGCGTGAAGCTGCACCGGCTGGTCCTGACGAACTACCGTGGCATCGCACATCGGGAGATCGAGTTCCCCGACCATGGCGTGGTCGTGGTGTGCGGCGCCAACGAGGTCGGCAAGTCGTCGATGATCGAGGCGTTGGACCTGCTGCTGTAATCCAGGGACCGCTCCACCAAGAAGGAAGTCAAGCAGGTCAAGCCGACCAACAGCGACGTCGGCTCCGAGGTCAGCGCCGAAATCAGCTGCGGCCCTTACCGTTTCGTCTACCGCAAAAGGTTTCACAAGAAATGCGAAACCGAGCTGACGGTGCTGACGCCGCGCCGCGAACAGCTGACCGGCGACGAGGCCCACGAACGGGTACGGACGATGCTGGCCGAGACGGTGGACAACGAACTGTGGCATGCCCAGCGGGTGCTGCAGGCCACGTCGACCGCCGCGGTGGATCTGTCCGGTTGTGACGCGCTGTCGCGCGCGCTCGATGTCGCGGCCGGTGATGAGGCGGCGCTGTCCGGCACCGAGCCATTGCTCATCGAGCGGATCGACGCCGAATGCGGGCGCTACTTCACGCCGACCGGACGTCCCACCGGCGAGTGGTCGGCCGCGATCTCCGGGCTGGCCGACGCCGAGGCCGCGGTCGCGGACTGCGCGGCGGCGGTGGCCGAGGTCGACGACCGGGTGCGCCGCCACGCCGACCTGACCGAGCGGGTGGCCGAGTTGTCGCAGCAACGGATCGCGGTCGGCCCCCGGCTCGCGGCCGCGCAGGCCGCCGCCGGCAGGATCGCCGAGCTCACCAACCAGGCGCGGGAGGCCAAGCTGGTCGCCGACGCCGCGGCCGCGACCAGCTTTGCGGCGGCCGCCGCCCACCACGGGCGCATGCGGCTGCTAACCGAAATCCAAACTCGCACAGCAACTGTCGCCGCCACCCAGGCCGAAGCGCAACAAGCCGTCGCTGCCCGGTCGACGGCGCTCGCCGAGGTCGAGGCCTCGAACGCCGCGGTCGAGGAAGCCAACCAGCTCCTGACGGACCTGCACCGTCGCGCGGAGTCCGCGCGCCGCGCCGTCGATCAGCTCGCCGCCCGCGAGGAGGCCGACCGGTTGAGCGCCCGGCTTTCCAACATCGGTGCCAGCCAGCGCGACCGCGACCGTCTCGGGGCCGAGCTTTCCACCATCGCCGTCACCGAGGAGCTACTGCAAGGAATCGAGAACGCCGCCGCCGCGGTCGATCGCACCGGCGACCAGTTGGCGTTGATGTCGGCGGGCGTGGAATTCACCGCGGCCGCCGACATCGAGCTGGCCGCCGGCGACCAACGGGTGTCGCTGTCGGCCGGCCAAAGCTGGTCGATCACGGCGACCGGTCCCACCACGGTCGAGGTTCCCGGTGTCCTCACCGCGCGGATCACCCCAGGTGCCACCACGCTCGACATCCAAGCCAAACATGCCGCGGCACAACAAGAACTGACCGCGGCGTTGGCCGCCGCCGATGTCACCGACCTCGGGGCCGCGCGATCCGCCGACCGGCGTCGCCGCGAACTGCAGGGCAGTTGTGACCAGTTAACCGCCACCATGGCCGGTCTGTGCGGCGATGAACAGATCGATGAACTGCGTTCGCGGCTGGCGCAGTTGAGTGCGGGTCAACCGGACGAACCCGACATCTCCGCGGTCGATATCACCACCGCCCGCGCCGAACTCGACGCCGCGGAGGCCGCTCGCGTGGCCGCCACCGCCGAATGCGAGGCCCGGCGTCAGACCGCGGTCGCGGGCAATGCCAGCCTCACCGAACTATCCACGCGCGCAACGATTTTGCAGGATA
>Ga0182038_10001577_pt1 | contig 11830 bp, 5 predicted proteins | sample sta12Can44000108_FD_125976 | JGI IMG/M metagenome (GOLD analysis project Ga0182038, IMG submission 125976) | Lab enrichment of tropical soil microbial communities from Luquillo Experimental Forest, Puerto Rico - statanox.12C.anox.44.000.108 | ecosystem: Environmental > Terrestrial > Soil >...
GGCTATTTTTCACTAACGGATAACAGACAGAAATCTAATCTATAAAGCAAATACATTTAAAATTCAGATAAAGAAAAACAATGAAACAATGCCTCTTAATCACAACTAAACTAACAAAAAGAATTTAATGAAAGATTAGTTTTTGTAACCGGAACAATTTGCAACGCATCAAACAATACATTTGAAATTAAAACATTAAAACAGCTATATTATAAAGAAACCTGAAGCTCAAATTTTTAATAAGATAAACCTCAGGTTTTTTAACATTTAACAGAAGTATTTAGTTCTTTACATAAAACGGAAAATTTGCAGTAGCCACTTTATTTTTTCCATCGCTCACATAAACAAACAAACGATATGCGCCTTCTTTTTCAGGCGCAACAAATGTTATTTTATTTTTATTTGCATTACCAACAACGCTATTGGCAATTGCTTTAGGGCGAGCTTCAAAATCTCCGCCATCACTCAATTGCGTTGGTTCGGGAAGAATATCCCAACGATAAGAAAGCTGATCATTATTAGGATCGAATGCCACTACATTCGCACTATAATTAGTGCCTGATTTTACATATAAAAAATTTATAGGCTTTTGCTCGTTTATCTGCAATGAGTAAATATGCGGTGCCTGATTTTTCGGCCATGTACCAGACCATAAATATTGCATCACATCTGCTACTTCAGACTCTTCTCCCTGCTCTGTAAATATGCCGTACCAAGTAGGTGTACGCTCCTGTTTTTGTCCCCATAAAAAAACATACGAACCTAAGCATCTGTCTTTATCTTTCGAAATAGAATACTCGTAACGACTTTTATACACAGCAGCTTTTTCACTGCTTGTTTCTTCAATGGCAGATTTCCATGGGGTGGTTAAGCTTTCCCAATGCCCTGTTGGTCCCCACTCCGTTACCATGTAAGCACCTCCCCAGCCTGTGTTTCGAATGTTTTGAGGTAAGCCTGCCAAATCGCCGTAAGTATTAACAGATAAAAAATCCAAATCAGTACAACGCTCTTTTAAATTTGTAACCAAATCTTTACTAATGCCTGCAAGCACTGTACAAACAGGATGATTAGGATCTATTTCATGAATCATCTTTGCAATATCATTTACAGCATTCCAAACTTTTGGATTTTGATAACGGAGGTTCAATTCATTTCCTATACCCCAAGCCAATAAGGCAGGATGGTTTTTATATTTTATAACTTCAGCACGTAACCGTTCTAATTGTTGTTTTACAACAACGGTATCATTATAGTCGAAACCATGCCTTTCTCTTGATACATCCAATCCCATTAATACTGTTAATCCATGTTTTTGAGCCGAATCTAAAACTCTTTGCCCTTCTCTGCTTCCCCATGTACGAATGGAGTTACCGCCATAAGCGGCGATGCGCCCCGGAAATGTACTGCCACCTGCGCCTTTTACAAAATAAGGTTGTCCTGCACGCAAGAGTTGGAATTTTCCATCTACCGATTTTACTATTTCAGCCTTAACAGGTTTTAAGGATTCATTGTTATTCTGTGCACTTAAACTTAGTGTACAAAAAATACTCACTATTGTTATACAAAAAATTTGTTTCATGTTGCTGCTCACTTTAAATATTATTTATCTCTTTGGCTCAATTCTTTTAATAACCTGTTTTGATATAAAACAGGGTTTGTTTTTTCAACGGTAATTGTTTCCGGAACTTGAAAAGAAGCTTTTTGACGGATGTCTTTTGAAGAAGCACCAATAAGCACTTCATATTCACCTTTGTCTGTAATCCAAGCAGATGTACCGCTCCAGTAAGAAGCTAATAATTTAGCATCTAAAGTAAACGTCAGTTGTTCCGATTCGTTGGGTTGCAAAAGTTTGGTTTTTGCAAATCCCTTTAACTCTTCAACAGGTTTTTCAATTTCAGTTTGCGGTGCAGCAATATATAATTGCACGGTTTCTTTACCTGCTATTTTCCCTGTATTTTTTACATTAACCGAAACTGTTATTTTATCTGAAAAAGTTGAAGAACTAAGTTTAATATCGGAATATTGAAATACTGTATAAGAAAGGCCGTATCCAAACTCATATGCCGTAGGTTTTTTAAATGTTTCATAATAACGGTATCCTACATAAATGCCTTCATTGTAATAAGCATTCACAATATTTTCTTTCGGTTCTCCGGGAAAATTATTAGCGGACGGAACATCAGCATAAGTTAGCGGAAACGATTGTGCAAGTTTTCCTGAAGGGTTTACGTCGCCTTTCAAAATTTTTACCAAAGCATTTGCACCTTCCATACCGGTTTGCCATGCTAACACAATTGCATCAACATCATCTCTCCAATCTGCAGTTGCAATTACTCCGCCAATATTTAAAACAACGATTACTTTTTTACCTGCTTCGTGATAAATTTTAGAAACCTGTTTAATTAAATCTTTTTCTGTATCAGATAAGCTAAAGTCTGCTACTTTTCTGTCAGAACCTTCACCTGCATTGCGTGCAATTGTAACAACCGCAATATCATTGTTCTTTACATCGGCTTTAATAAAATTTTCATCGGTTGGCATCTCTCCATGAAAATCAACAGCAAATTTTTTATTTTTCTGTTTGCTGTTTGCAACAACAGTATCAATAAATCGTTGATATGTTTTTTGCAGATCAGCAGTGATTGTAAATCCTGCATTTTGAAACGCTTCTGCAATAGAAATTGATTTCTCAAAATTAACTTCTCCGCTTCCTGTGCCACCGGTTATAAAAGCACTGTACGAATTTTTTCCGAAGAGTGCTACTTTCTTAATCTTGGCGAAAGGCAATGTTTTGTTATCGTTCTTTAAAAGAATCATTGCTTCTTCTGCCGCTTTTGCAGCAACTTGCGTGTGGGCTTTTAAATCAGGATTATTTGAAAAATTATATTGTTTAAAATGAGGTGTTTTAATAATGAAATCTAAAATGCGTGCAATATTTTCGTCCAATGTTTTTTCATCAATTGTTTTGCTTTTCAAAGCAGTTAATAACTCTTTTACCTGGCGGTTTCCCGGCATGATAAGATCGTTACCTGCTTTCATTTGAGCAACTGCATCATCGCCGCCATCCCAATCAGTCATTACCATTCCTTTAAAATTCCATTCTTTGCGTAATACAGTTGTAATTAAATCATAATTCTGTGATGTATATGATCCGTTTAACCGATTATAAGAAGACATGATTGTCCATGGTTGCGCTTCTTTCACTGCAATTTCAAATCCACGTAAATACAATTCACGTAATGCTCTCTGGCTGATCACTTCATTTACGGTTCTTCTGTTTGTTTCTATATTATTTGCAACAAAATGTTTAAGAGAAGTTCCAACGCCATTGGATTGAATGCCGTTTATCATTGCAGCAGATAGCTTTCCGATTAATAAAGGGTCTTCGGAATAATATTCAAAATTTCTTCCGCATAAAGGGTTGCGTTGCAAATTAATAGCAGGAGATAACAAAACATCTGCACCATATTCCAGCACTTCATTGCCCATCGCTTTTCCAACTTCTTCAACCAATGAAGCATTCCATGTAGAAGCTAATGCAGTAGCAGTAGGAAATGCCGTACAATAATATTTTTTTGAATCCCCTTCTCTGTTTGGGTTGATCCTTAATCCTGCCGGGCCATCAGGTAAAACAGCAGGTGTAATGCCTAAGCGGGAAATTTTGTAAGTACAACCGGCAGCACCCGGCACCAACACGGTTTTTTCTCCCGAAGCAGGATTTTTCCATGTATCGCCACCAATGCCTACAACCAATCGGGCTTTCTCTTCAAGCGTCATTGCAGCAACTATTTTGTTAATATTATCTTTGCCCAACTGCGGTAAATTATTTTGTGCAAACAAAGAACTCATTAAAATTCCCGTACACAATAAAGAAATTGTTTTTTTCATGGATACTTGCTTTAAATATTATTTTTTAATTTATTATTTATTTTTTGAAATTGGATTAATAAATTGAATTGTTTTCAAATTGCAATCGCCTTTATCAACATAAATACGCAACACTTGTTTTCCGGAAGGAAGCACAATACCCGGTACTTCTACAATCTGCCATTTGTTATTGGCACCTGTATTAGGAACTGAAAATTGATTATTTATTTTTGTACCGGTAAATGATAAAGATAATTGTGCAGAATCTTTAGCAGAAGCAACAGCAAGCTGAATGGTATACTTTCCTTTTTGTTTAACATTTAAAGTATATTGTAACCATTCGCCTTCTTCCATATTGCTTACAAAAAAGTTTTTGTCTGTATCTGCAAGAATATCTACACCATCGTTTCTGTAAACACGGCCCCTGTTACCAAATCCACGTGGCCCTTTTACTGCAGTATGATAATCGGCAGTGTCCTTATCTGCATACGCATAGCCATTTCTGCCTAAATCATAATCCACTGCGTTTAATACAGTATTTGCTGTAATTACATTTAAAGCAAATGGCTTTGTTTCTGCTGAATGCGGCTGACGCATCATTGCATCTACCACATCTTTATGATATATATTATTTTCCAGTTTTAAATCATCCGCCAGCTTTAACAAGCCGGCACGAGCATCACTCTCACTAGGCTTAGAACCTTTACCACTCCAGTAATTTAATATTTGTTGATAGTTGGGATTAGAAGAAATTTCAAGCGGATTGTTTGAACCTAATTTTTTAAGCGGCCACCAAGACCATCCGATATTATTCTGTTCAAATAATTGTATAGCCTGCGTAAACCAAACGTTTGAGTTTTCTCCCGTTTCGCCCAACCAAACAGGTATATTATATTTTTCTCTGTAGTTCAAAATATGTTTGATAGAACCCGGATCGTTAAAGTTCCAATACTTATGAAAGCTCAATACCATATTATTATCCCATACCGGTAAAATACCGTTGTAATTATTGCCCCAACCGTTTCCTTCTATAATTACAATATGATGTTTATCTACTTCACGAATTGCTTTGGTAATATCAATCATTAATGCTCTTAAAGGTTCATTCTTTTTTTCTTTGGTTCCATTTTTATCGTTTACCAAATCTTCAAAACCCCAGTTCGGTTCATTAATAATATCGTAACCGCCAATCCATTCTTCATTCACATAACGTTCTGCAATTTTTTTCCATAAACGAATCATTTTTTGTTTATTCTCTTCACTTTCCCAAAGAGATGGTTTGCTTGCATCTCTATCTGCAATATTCAAATCATTTCCCTGACCACCGGGTGCAGCATGTAAATCCAATATGAGATATATGTGATTGGCCTTACACCATGCCAATAAACTATCAGTTAAAGCAAAACCTTTTTCTAACCATGTATCTTTCCCTTTAAGTGGTTCTTTTTCCACAGGCAAAGTATATAAGCCAAAATGCATAGGTAACCTGATAGAATTAAAGCCCCACGCTTTTAATGAATCCACATCAATTTTACGTGTATGGTTAGCGAGCCATGTATTATAAAACTCTTCTGTATATTTTTCTCCTATCAATTCTTCAATTTTACTTTTAATTACATGCTGTTGTTGCCCTATACCGTTAACTTTTAGCATATATCCTTCCTGCAACATCCAACCGCCAAGTCCTATACCACGCAATAAAACATTTTCTCCATTGCTGTTAACAATACGTTGCCCATCGGCCTTTAAAAATCCTTGGCCATCGGCATTAAAAAAAGTAATTGTGAATACAAGAAATAATGCAAAAGGAAGAATATAAAATTCAAATTTCCTTTGTTGTTTTTTGTGTAACATAGCTTTTGATAATTGTAAAATGTATTATGATTAATTTATTTTTCATGGAATTTTAACCGTGTACAATGAAGAGCGTGTGGTGATGAATAAATATTTGCCATCAACATCGCCAATGCAAATGGTAGCAGGTCTTTCAGGCACTTTTATTATACCTGTTTGTTTTCCGTTTTTATCGTATACATAAATCTGCCCGTCTGCGATATATATATTCCCGCTGGCATCAGTTGTATTATTAAATTCGCCGCGTTCAGTAAAACATTGCGGGTTTTCTAAATAACCGTTTTTGTTTACCTGTAATTGCACGGTTCTTTTATCATACTCATCAGTTGCATATACAGTTTTATTGGGATATGCTTCTATCAAAGCATTGGAACGAGCAAGATCGTACACAACAGGAATAATGGTGGCACCATCTAAAGCAACAAATGCTTCTGTTGGTTTATTAATTATAACAGAATTGAAATCATGAAAATCTCTCCATCGGTTAGATGGATACAAAGCTTTATACGTATTTTCATACGGCATCTTAATTTTATTCAGTAGTTGAATGGATTCTTCTGGATAATCAGGGTTAATTGAATATACCAAAACACCATAGCCGGAATTGCCCCATCCACTAAAAGATGTACCGTATGCATCATCAGCCAACGGAAATGTTTCAGGCTTTCCATCTTTTAAATATCCGGGTCTTGGAATATATTTGAATACAACCAATAAGCGGTCATCTTTATCACAACCTAATGATAACGGTTCCCATGGAAAATCAGCTATCATACTTAATGATTGTGTTGCCACAGACCATTTATAGATTTTCTTTTGCCTTGTTTCGCTGAAATAAATATTCCCTTTACTATCCTTACAAATACCATCTGCAAATTCAAAACCTTTTGCTAATTGGTGTATTTCATTCTTTTCAATAATAATTTGTTTGCTGTTCGTTTTTCCACTGATATGTAAACGGGAAAATTCCCAAGGTCTTACTTCGGTGTTTGAATTAATATCGTATAAAGGAACTGTGGTTGTATACTTTGTTTGAGCATAGTTATGTACGTTGAGCAAATCAATATTTTTACAATTCCATGTTCGGATAGAATAAGAAAATGGCGTATTAACACGTATCACACGAAACATATATAAATTGGCAAACACAAGATTTTCGCATTGTTCTAATTCCATTGGTTGTGCCAAAGAACTTTCTCTGCTTTCTTCCTCCAACTGCATTGCATATATCTTCCAGTTGGATACATTTTTAAAACGAACTTCATTACGCACATGATGTTCGATAGACATAGCATAAATTCGAGAAGGTGTTGAAGTATTGGAAACATATAAGCCGGAAGAAGCAAAAGTATTGGCAGTCCAGATATTTTTAAATGTACCTCCTCCTCCATCGGTAATCCATAAACTCCAATATTGTGTATCCCATGCTGCATCCATTCCCGGAAGAATACGGGAACCGAAAGTGTTATTTTGGCGATTGCGCTGATTTGGTGTTGATATATTCTCTGATTGAGGTTGGGGACGAGCCATAGAACCATGGCCACCGATAAATTTCACATCATTCATGTAAGAATCTTCTCCTGCCATCCACTTGCAGGCAACAGCTCTGTTATTGTATGCTCCTGTATTTAATCCGATGCCGGTTAAAATATTAGTACCTCCTTTTGGAGCTTCAACAATAGATTGCGGGTTGCCAACCACTCCAAAAGTTTCTGTATTATCATCAATAAAAAATTGAGTAGCCATCGGATGCAGGCCAATCAATGCCGTATTATTTTTTAAATGAATTGTTGATGATACTTTATACCATCCCTGCGGAACATAAATAGCCGCATAATGATCAATTGCATTTTGAATAGCTTTTGTATCATCGGTTATTCCATCACCTTTTGCACCAAGTGATTTTAGGTTTACCCAAGTATCCATTGCAGGCAAAGAAGGAATTTTGCCTGTAAATACTGAAGCAAAATTATTTTCAATATTCATTTCTTTTACAATTGTGCAAACGGGTTCTTCTCCCAAATCATTCATTTGCCAACCGTAAACAAAGTTTTTTACTTTATATAGAATACCCGGTGCTAAGATTTGTTGTTTACTGTTCCTGAGTTGAGACCAAACCGGAACCTGACGGCAATTTACATTACGAATATTTATTTGAGTAAATGCATTTCCTTCGTTACTGATAATAAATGCCGGGCCACTTACCTGCTCAAAACATCCATCTTCAATAAAAATTTTATCATTATAATTCGAATCGATATTGATAACTGTGGGCACATTTTTTACGGTTATTCTCACAATGGTTAACCCTGCTTCCTGTGTTTTAATAGCGGCTTTTTTTTGTCCTTCAAAATAAATATCTGTCATCATAAACTGCCAGCCGGGAGAAGGTTTTGTTGTGTAAATACCATAGTCTCCGCCAAAAAAACGAACATCTTCCATTTCGTTACCAACATCAAACATTCCCGCTTTGCCAGAGCCTATTTGAATATCTGCATGAGCAATAAAACTATGTTGTGCATAATGCGTTCTTAATGCAACAGCCAAAGGGTTTCCGCTTTCAATTTTTAAATCAATATTCGAAAGAGCGCTATAAAAAGTTCCTGCTCCGGCATCATTCACATTATTGCCTTGTTTAGGAACAGTACTCGTAAACCAAAACATATATTTGGCATTACCCTTATCGCCGTTTGGTGCATTCTGAAAGCCCGGTGCATTCTTTTGCAATATGATTTGCGGCCTATTTTTTCCATAACCAATAAGCCTTACGGCTTGCGGTACATAAATAGTTTTGCTGATTAAATATTTTCCTTCGGGAATAAAAACAATTCCAAAATTGTATTTGCTTTTTACTAAATCAATTGCCTGTTGCAATGCATCTGACACATCTACCGAACCATCTGCTTTAATGTTAAATACACCAGATGTAAAATAAACGGCTGCTGTATCATCCGGTTTTTGTGTGTAAAAAGATTTGCTTGGTAATGGTGTTGCTTGTATTGTTGCGAACATCAGGCAAAAAATAACAACCAACAAATAGCGTTTATTTTTCATGATTAAAAACAAAGAAAAATATGAATATTAAGAAAAAACAATTCACCTTTTCATCGGCAAAAAGTGTTAATTCTTCCGCATCGCTGAATCCGGAAGAATTTAAAATATCTAATGCAAAGTATAATAAAATAAGGAACTATGAACCGGTTTTGCCAGAGAAGCAACTGCCCAACCTATCACACTTTGAGGATGCATAATTTCCTGCCAATAATTATTTCAGAACCATTTAACTACAACACGTTTTCATTTTCGGGACAAAGAAAACTGGTTTAAAAATATACTAAATAATTTTTATTAAAAATTATCATTATTAATCAACCACTGCCAGCTTCTAAACATATAGTAGAATTGGTAAATTTTGAGAGAAATGAACACGGAAATGTGTTATGACAAATAATTATTTATATTCTCGGTAAACTTACCAATTCTACTATTTATGATTATTTAATTAGTTACTATACATACTTACATTAGAAATAACAATTGAACTAAAAGAACTACCTGTGCCCACTTTTATTGTAAAATAGTAGGTTCCTGTAGTGCTTGGAGTGAACGTACTCGTTTTAGTACCCGATGTAAAACTGGTGGTAGAACTAGACCAACTTACAAAGGTAGGCGTTTGAGTACTTGCATTACCGGCAGAAGGAGCACTTGCTGAATAATCGGAACCGTTAACAGGTTGAAATTTACCAATCCATACTTCACCCCATGTACTATTATAAGTACTGGCAGAATAGGTTATGGAAATATTGTATGTCTTACCTGCCGTTAACTGCACTGCCTGATAAATACCACCGTTTTTGGGGTTACCTGTTACTGTATATGCAGCCGGTGCAAATGCCCATACAGCATACGGAGTACCTTGATCAAAGTGACTCCAGTACTGGTCGTCTCCCGTTCTCATTTGTCCTCCTTTTAATATATATCTAGGATCATTTGCCGTAGTGGTTACAGCAATTGGTCCTGTGGTGTACAAATTACCTCTCTTATCTAATGCCTGCATTTTAATATTATATGTTCCTGCAATCGGATAAAAGAGGGTATCGATTACTCTTCCTCCTACAAATCCATTTCCCTGGTCTGAATTCCATCGTGTACCAACACAACTACCCGGAGTAGTGTTGGTAACAACAAACCTTGTACTGTCGCCCTTTACAGGTGTTACGGTAAAACTAGCTACCAAGCTGTCTACCTTACCATATACCTCATAGTTTGTATTTGTTTGTTTCTGACATCCAAACAAAACAAAAACACTCAAAGCCAGAGGGAATATGGCTCTTATTATTTTGAAATTTATTGATGATTTCATAATCTAACTTTTATTATTTTTTTTGATATTTAATACCTTGCGTTTAACTACCAACCGGCATTTTGAGTCCAGCCTGTTTTGGTAATTTCGCTTTGAGGAATTGGATACCAGTTCATTTTAGTTTGATCGTAAACTCTATCTTCCAGTTTTACAGGATTATACAAAAAGCTTGAACCATTAAGTGTGATTGATATACTTCTTATCGGACTACCAAAAAGACTTCCTTTTTTTAATCTGCGTACATCCCACCAACGATAGCCTTCAAAACCTAATTCTACCCTGCGTTCGTGAACAATAGCATCTTGTGATAAATCTGTAAGAGAAGGCATAGTGCTACGAGTTCTTACTTTATTCAGAGCTTGCAATGCAGTCATACCATAAGCCAAAGGATCTCCGTTAGCTCCATAGGCATTATACATCGCTTCTGCATAATCTAACAAAGTTTCTGCATATCTGAAATACAACCACTGGTGTTTTGTTGTGGTGTTATTAAGCAAATCAACACTTTGATTTACATATTTTGATAAATAATATCCTGTTTTAGTAGCATTCAATCTAGGTTGACCACTATTACCACCATAATATGTTTGAATGGCAGTAGATTTAAAAGAGGTTCCGTTATACACTACCGTAGTTGCTAAACGAGGATCTCTGTTGCTGTATGGACTTGCTGCATGAACAGGATTGCTCCAATCAAAAGGAACTGAAGTAGTACCGCTTTTAACCTCAAATTCATCAACAAAGTTTTGACTTGGTGTAACACTACTTCCATTACTACCTTCAAACATTATCGGAAAATTGTTCTTTTCAAAACCATTTTGAGAACCGTTTCTTTTAAAGAAGATAGCTTCTACAGAAGTAGTATTGGTAGCACCAAAAACATTTGCATAAGAAGCATCTAAAGAAAACACATTCATTGCAATTACATCACGAGCAGCAGCAGCAGCAGCAGCCCATGTAAAAGTTGATCCTGCATCTTTAAATAAAGGACTTGCAGCATACAACAATGCTCTTGCTTTTAATGCTTTAATAGCTCCGTTAGTAGCTCTGCCGGATTCGTACCAGCTTGTTACAGAACTTGTGCGAACACTATCCGGAATAATCACAGCCGCTTTATCGCATAAAGTAGAAATGTATTTAAAGCAATCATCAACAGTATTTCTTTGTAATCCTTGCCATGAAGCAGGATCGTTATAATCTAATGGTTGATCGATTATAGGAACTCCACCATAACGTTTTACCAATTCCAAATAGAAGAAGGCTTTAAGAAAATAACATTCGCCTTCCATAAACTTCAGATTCAAAACTGCTTTTTTATATGCTGTTGAATCGTTGTTTACAATTGAATTAGAAAGTGATGATAAATCTACTTCACCCTTGTGTTTTAAGTACAAGTTTGTTTGATAGATACCATTAAAATAATTAGACCATACTCCGTCAGGATTGTTGAATTGATTCCACACTCCATAGTTAAAAGTATGAGAACGGTTGTTTACGTTGGTATGATAGGCATCATCTGTTGCAGCTTCCATATCAACCCATGCAAATCCGTCCGGCAGATAGCTATAGGCATTCCATACAATTCCTTGAATGTAATCGTATTTTTTATACATCAAGTCTATCGGCATATCAGCAGGAATGTTTTTCACATCCAGAAAGTCTTTCTTACAAGAAGCAAGACAGAATGCCGTAAACACTATAACAATAATAATATTATGAACTTTTTTCATTTTATATAATTTCAAA
>Ga0182038_10001581_pt1 | contig 11820 bp, 9 predicted proteins | sample sta12Can44000108_FD_125976 | JGI IMG/M metagenome (GOLD analysis project Ga0182038, IMG submission 125976) | Lab enrichment of tropical soil microbial communities from Luquillo Experimental Forest, Puerto Rico - statanox.12C.anox.44.000.108 | ecosystem: Environmental > Terrestrial > Soil >...
CATACCTGCGTCAGATTGGTGACCCACAGCAGCAGCAGAACCAGCACCCCGCGTATCAGGTCGCTCGAGATCATCACCTGCTTCACCCGCCAGCGGTCAACGAAGACGCCGGAAACCGGGCTGACCACCGCCAGCGGCAGCATATAAGCGATCAGCAGGTAGGTCACCTGTGCGGCACTGCGATGCCAGCGGAAGGTGATCAGGCTGACCACCCCGAATAACGCCAGGAAGTCTCCAAAAACTGAGACAAACTGCGCCAGCCACAGCTTGCGAAAGACAGGTTGAACGAAGACCTCGCGCAGGTTGGGTTTCGGAGGAGCGGCGGTCGCCATCGGAGTTGGTATCTATCGGAATTTCAGCGCAAAGTCGAAAGGCAGTTTACAGCAGCTCTACGTGCTCGGCAATGCTGGCTAATCAGCTAAACCAGCTGACCAGCTGCGTCTAGCCTAGAACAGAACGTCGGGAGAGGCCGCGACAAACGATGCGTTCGAGGTTCTTCATTTCATTGCTTCCAAGCGCTTGGCAGCCGGCAAGCTTGTTGTGATTGACGCAACGAACGTTCAGCCGGAAGCTCGCAAACCGATTGTAGCCCTGGCGCGGGCGTACCACTGTCTTCCGGTCGCAATTGTGTCTGATTTTTCGGAAAAGCTCTGCCAGGAGCGGAATCGTAATCGCGCCGATCGGGATTTTGGACCGCACGTAGAGAGACCTAAACGACTCGCTCTTGATAAGGCCTTGGTCGTTGAGGAGGGTTCAAGCCAAAGCAAGTCAGTTCTGGATCGAGGTCGGATCCCCGGCGGGGCCTCCTGGGCAACGATTTGCCAGGAGACAGGACTCAACAAGGGGACCGCCCAGCGGGCCTTCCACCGCTTGCCCAAAAATGGCTTGCACCAGGTTTTCGCGACCGCTGCGGACTGATTTGGTTCACTCCTTCGGGACGGCACGCAGGGAGAGGCGCCCAGGTTGTGGCAGCGGAGGCTGCTCTTACCTGGGCGCCACCAAGCGAGGGCTGATGCGTAACGGGTCAATTGCTCCCGGAAGAGGAAGAGGCAGCGGCACCCTTGCGCGGCGTGCGGCCAGAAGAACCGGGCTGCTAGGCATCGAAAGAGTGTAGGTATGGCTTGCTGTTTCAATGCGAGAGAGGAAATGCTGATCACCCACACTCGCAAAGCCGAGCATCGTTTTGTCATGAGGGGTGCTTTGCGCGTCAACGGCAAGTACAACGACGGCGGCGCCATTTTCTATGCTGCTGAGTAGCAGGATTCTGGGCTGCACATCGCTGAGACGCGTGATTTTGTATTCGCCAGCCGGAAACGTTTGGCCGGCGACTACGAACTGAAAGGGGATCTGCACTTCAACTAAGGCTTGAGCCGTGGCAGGAATCGTGAGGCCAGCGACGCCAGCCAAGACAAAGAGTAGACGCACCAGTAGCTTTTTCATACTTCCTCCTTTGTACGTTTCGGTGTCCTTGCGGGTAAACGACGCTTCGGGCTAGTATTCCTCGGGCGGCGCTACGAACCACTCTTGCAAGGATCTTCCGCAAAAACGCTTACTCAAGGAAAGACGCTCCCGTAGACGAAATTATTCGCGATTCGATACGAAAAAAATCGAAATAGCCCATGGAATCTTTGAATCTTTGCATGTAAATTTTCTCGGGCGAGTGCAACCTTTTTTGAGGCAAGCGACATCGCCTGCGGATGACTCACAGGATTGCCACTCTACGCAGCTGCAGGCTTCCTGCGCAATGATCTGCCGCGAGTTGGGGGTATCCAAAGGCAGCGCACAGCGAGCCCTTTGTAGCGTGCCCAAAAACGACTTGCTGCAGGTTTTTGCGACCGCTGCGGACTGACGTGCCCGGGGTTATTTGAGGCCAATTTAAAGCGAAAATATACGCATTTCCGTATTGTTTTTGGAGGCGAGCCGTAGTACTTCCTCGCCGCCATGACCACCGGGCCCAGGCCCTGACTCCTTCTTGTGGACGACCGTACCGCCGTGCGCGGTGCTATTCGTGAGTTCATCGAAGCCACAACGCTCTACAAAGGGTGCGACGCGATAGACAACGATTTGTCCGTGATCCACAAAACGACGGAGGCGCGCTGCGACCTAATACTCATTCATCTGGGGGTGCCGCTGCAGGATAGTCTGGTGACGGTGTCTGTTCTGCGTACCAAGCTGCCCTATGTCAAGATCGTCGGCTTCTCCACTTTACCAGTCAACTTAGGAACCTGGTGTCTCCGGGAATTGGATTGGATCCAGTCCGCACTACGCAAGACGGGCTGTCAAAGTTGGTGGGGACCTTGAAGGCGCTGATGCCCGAACCGCCACGAAAGTAATAGCTTGCCCGAAAATGGCTTGCGGCCGGTTTTCGAGACCCCGTGAGGTCAAAAAACTGGTCCCGGTCCGGGAGCAGGAACTCATTGCTCTGCGCCCGTTGATTACAAATCAGGCCTGGGAGGTCCTTTGTCAGGGGGGATTCCCACCACCCTTAATATATGTTATGTGCTGATTGTGAGCCCATCGCCCGCTGTCCGTTCGACTTTTTATGCCGCTTCCCTCTCGTAATACTTCAGTAGGCCGCCCAGTCGTTCTCGACACCGCAGCCCTCCCCAGGCTCGAGGCGAGATCCGTTGCGATGTCGAACCTTCAGAATTGGTGGGCCTGCCGTAATCTGGAGGAGTTCCTCGAAAAGAATGTTCGAGTGAAAGGGTTTTAGGGGAGTGGGAAGAACATCATGAGCGTGCCGGGGACGAGACAAACTTCAAACTTTCAGCGCGCTCTCAGTACAATTTCAGGACTTCAACATCTAGCGGGCCAGCCATAGCGCGTACCGAATAGCTTGGAACACGGTCCACTGGTGGTGGGCCCTCAGGATGCGATACCAGCCGAAAAAAGAAGGCGACTTCATGATTTCCACTCCCTTAAGTCGTTCCTAAACCCAATTATCTGCTCCTCCGTATAGACAGAAGCCTTCTGCTGCTTATTCCCAAATTGCACGCCTGCACAGACTTTTTTCCGGTGAAAAGGCGAATAAAAAGAAATCTCAGTCAGTTACCACGAGTGAACCAACCTTGATCGGGGGAAGGTTCGGACGTGCTTGATTCCCACTTGGCGTGCGAGAGCAAAAGAAGGCCAAGCGAGACACCGAGTGAAATGGTGAACATACGCGAATAACGATCTGGGACTCCCTCATTCATACCGCAGAGCGACGATGGGATCCACGCGATGGCACGCCGCGCGGGAATCTAGGAAGGCGCCAAAGCCACGCCAATCAGCAACACAGCTACACCCAAAATGTTTGCGGATCGTGAGTGCCTACGCCGAAGCAGCAGGCTCGCGACAAACTGCGCCAGAAGATACGAGCCCACCAGGGCGGCGGTCACGCCGATGAGGCTTCAGCGTCTCGCCGAGAATCATCCCGCGCACCGCATGCGTTTGTGCGCCAAGGGCCATGCGCAATCCAATCTCCTGTGTGCGCTGGCTGACCGTGTAGCTCGTCACGCCATAAATGCCAACGGCTGCTAGCAGCAGCGCTAATCCCGCGAAGCTGGCCACGAGCAGCGACGAAAACCGGCGAGGCGAAACGGAATCCGAGATCACATTGTCCATGGTCATCACGTGCGTTACGGGCAGATTCGGTTCGAACCGGTGCACCACTTCGGCCACCTGTGCCTCGCGAAAATGGCGAGCGACTTTAGAATCAGCGGATTACGCAAGATGCTTGAAACATTGTCACATTCGCGCGGAAGCAACCTGAAGAATCAGATGAAGAATCAGGCGGAGATTTTGGTTTCTGAGACAAGTCAAAAGGGAGCCGGTGCTGGAATGGAATGAGAAGCGAGTACGCGGCGGTCATGCCCAGTTCTCGCCCTGGCTTATGCACCATCTTTTGAGTCCCGCCGATATCCGATTCATCGGTTTGGAACGGTTGCCTCAAGCTGACGGGCGCACTTACCGGCACCCATACCGACCAACCGACCCCTCTGGCACGTCTCGTAAGCACGCTCGATCAGCAGAGCGTCGAGCAACAAGGAGGAGCGGCGCTTGAGGGTCGAGAAAACGGAGACGTAGGCATCGGCGTTGCTTTCTTCACCTTCTCCTAATGCAGCATTACGGTGAAGCCAAGCGACAGCGGCCGCGCTGCGCAAATCAAAAGTTCTGCGCCATTGGCGCCGGCAGTTTCAAATCTGCAGAATCAGCTGCAGTCATGAGAGAGAAGGAAGAAAAGATGGAATCGAAAGCCGGTCTAAGGGGAAAGGATCGGGGCATTCTGAACATGGCGACCGCCGTCCTGCTCGTCCTGCTCCTTTTTCCTGCAGACGGAATTCAGGCCACGGACAACCTTGCCGAGCCAAACAGGTTCTTCCATGATTTTGTAGGACTTAATGACGACCAAATTCGAGCAATTCGGGAAGGAAAGGCAATCGCGAAGATACTGGACTCCCCGACTGCGGATCAGGTGTTTGTTTTCGGCTCTGTCTACATAAACTCGACTCCGGAGCGTTACCTCAAGTTTGCATCCGACATCGATGCGCTCCGCAAGCTTCCGAGCTATATCGTGCTTCAGAAGTTTAGCGACCCGCCGCAGCTTTCGGACCTCACCGGCTTCACGATGGATGAGGAAGATTTCAAGCAACTGAAAAATTGCACGGCGGGCCATTGCGAGGTGCAATTGCCGACCGAAGCGATGGAAGAGTTTCAGCACTCCGTAAATTGGTCCGCGCCGGATGCCAGCGATCAGGCCAATCACCTGGCGCAACAAATGGCTTTGCAAGCCCTTCTTAACTACGAACTGGGCGGCAACGCGGCACTGGGAACCTACCGCGACAAGAAACATCCCTCCGTTGTGGCGGAGACGTTTGCTTCTTTGCTAATCCGTTCCAAAGCACTCCCGGTGTACTTGCCCGAATTGCGTGAATACCTCCTCAACTATCCCAAAGCGGATTCTAGTGGCATCCAATCCGGCTTCTTTTGGGAGAAAGTGAATTTTGGGCTTAAGCCCACCCTTCGCATGGTGCAAGCGATCATCTATCAGGGCAAGCCACCGCAACAGCCCGCGTATGCCGTGGCCGTGAAACAACTTTACGCTAGCCATTACTTTGAAAGCGCGCTGGACTTGACGGTGTGTGTCAGGGACGACGAACATCTGGCCCATCCCGGCTTCTACCTGATTACCATGAAGGGATCACAGCAGGCGGGACTGACTGGTTTGAAGGGCGGAATTGTTCGCAAGGTCGCTGTGGATAAGACGCGATCCTCGCTTGAGAAGGCCCTGGCTTCTATCAAGCAGAAACTCGAGTCTCAGGCCCAATAACGTAAATTGCCCGGGTGATGAATATGCCGTTCCCCGATCGCCGCACTTTGAACATATTGTTGACCACATTGCTGTTCGCAGTCGTGCTGGCCATCGTCTATGTCGCTCGGGCTGTCATCGTAATCTTCGCTTTTTCGATCCTGTTCGCCTATTTGATTAACCCGATCGTTAGATTCCTTCAGTGCCATTCCTTATTTTTCAAGAACCTGCGGGGACCTCATGTTGCCGAGGCATATCTGGCGCTCCTTATCGTTATCGGTCTGATCGTCCATGGCCTTGCTCCGCAACTTGTGCCCCGGCTGATCCGGCTCGTCAGGGAATCACCCACGAAGATGGAAGGCGTCTATTCCGGTGATATTGCAATTGACATGGGACACAGGAACGGCTGGGATGAAGCGCAGGCGCTTCGCGCAAAAGCCTTTCTGCAACAACGCAGGGAAAGTATTCGCGGTTTGGTGGAATCCACAAGGCAGTTCCTTTCCGTGGTGGTCGGCGGAATCGTGCTGATTCCGATTCTCGGCCTTTTCTTGCTAAGTGACGGTGAAAAGCTGGCGAACGGAGTCATTCAACTCGTCTCGACCAAGGAAGCGTTCGGAGAAGCACGAGCCCTAGCCGCCGATCTAGACGACATGCTGCGGCACTATATTCGAGCCAAGGTCATCCTGGCCGTTCTGTCACTCGTCTTTTGCTCAGTTGCCATGCTCTTGCTGGGATACCAACACGCGCTCGCTCTGGGGCTCCTGGCCGGTGTGCTCGAATTTATTCCCGTGGCCGGCTGGATCACCGCGCTGGCCACGATTACGACTGTTGGCATCGCGACGCACTCTCACTGGATCTGGATGGCCGCACTGCTCGGTCTTTGGCGGATGGTCATGGACTACGCAATTGCCCCGCGCGTAGTGGGCCACGAACTGGAGATGCACCCTCTACTGGCTATCTTCACCGTCATGGTTGGAGGGGCGGTCGGCGGAATCGTAGGAATCTATCTCTCCGTGCCGCTGGTCGCCGCCTTGCGTGTCATTTGGCGCAGGTTCTCCTCGCCACAATTGGAGAAGGCAAGCAAAACTCCAAATGCCAGGAACCCCATCGCCATTGTGAGTCAATAGGTCCGGCAGGGTTGGCAAAGAGTCTGGGTGTGACTTTCTCGGTATCTGATTCCCCTAGGTCTGAGAAGGTCTGCGCACAGCTAGCTTTTGTTCGCCCCATTCTTCGAGGGGAAACAAGTGGTTCGCGAACAGCCGGATTTCCTATTCGCAGCTAGGTCGTATTACGATCTCGCGCAACGTGCGCAAGGAAAGCTTCGCATACGCGAGGCAAAGACCGTCCGTTCAGCGTAACCACGCCAATCGTTCGCATGGCGCGCTCATCTTGGATGGGAATAAAACGGCAATCCCCCCGCCTCTCGATCGCCATTGCCGGAACAATCGAAATGCCTAATCCGGCTGCTACCATGCTCAAAATGCTGCTGAATTGGCCACTCTCAAAAACAACATTCGGATTTAGTCTGGCCCTATTGCAGGCCGCTACAGCAGCTTCACGAAAGCAGTGGCCGTCGCGCAAAAGCAAAAAGGGGTTGTCGCGCAATTCCCCAAGCGACACGACGCGTTGCCTTGCAAGCCGATGGCGTTTGGGCAGCACCGCATAAAGCTTTTCCGTAGTCAAAGGAAAAGACTTGAATTCGTGATTCCGGACCCGCAACGGTAGCGCAACGATTGCCACCTCCATCGTGCCCGCGCGAAGCCTTTCAAGAAGCAAAGGGGTGATCTCCTCCACGATGGTGACGCGCGCCTGCTGGTATTTACGCGAGAAAGACGCAAGCACGGGCGGGAGGAAATATGGGCCAATGGTCGGAATCACGCCGACGCACAGTGGTCCGCTGACGGAGCTTTTCCGTTCCACGACATCGCTGCGCGCTGCTTCGACATCGCGAAGAACTGCTCGTGCCCGCGGGAGGAATGCGCTGCCAAGCTCTGTCAAGCGAACGGTACGGCCGAGACGATCGAAAAGCCGTGCTCCCAATTCATTTTCCAGTTTCAGGATCTGCTGAGAAAGCGAAGGCTGTGAGACATGCGATTGCTGCGCCGCGCGACTGAAGCTGCCAGTCTCAGCGATCGCGCAGAAATAGCGAAGCTGATGGAGTTCCATAGGTTATACCTATCCGTCCTATCCGAAGTAGATATTGGAATTATAGGTGAGAAAGCCTTTAGTTTGGGGTGTGGGAGTTGCAGCTCGTAACTTGCGCCCGGTAACGGCTACCGGAATCGAAAAGCCTGGATGAGTTTGCACTTTGCACATTATCTTGACTAATTCCAAAGAAGGTGAAGATATGGAGAAAGAACTTACTACCTCGGCGGGGGCGCCAACGGAATCCAAGTGCCCGTTCGCGCACCGAACCCCCGCGCAGACGAATCGTGACTGGTGGCCGAACCAATTGGAGCTTCAAGTTCTCCATCAGCACTCGACCCTGTCCAATCCTATGGGCGAGGATTTCGACTACGTTAAAGAATTCAAAAGCCTCGACCTGAATGCTGTGATGAAAGATCTGCACACCTTGATGACGGATTCGCAGGATTGGTGGCCAGCCGACTTCGGTCACTACGGTGGACTGTTCATCCGTATGGCGTGGCACAGCGCCGGCACGTATCGCATCGGCGACGGCCGCGGCGGTGCGGGCGCTGGTCAGCAGCGGTTCGCTCCGCTCAATAGCTGGCCGGACAACGTGAACCTCGACAAGGCGCGGCGCCTGCTGTGGCCAATCAAACAGAAGTACGGCCGCAAAATCTCCTGGGCCGACCTGATGATTCTGGCTGGCAACGTGGCTCTCGAATCGATGGGCTTCAGGGCCTTCGGTTTTGGCGGAGGCCGTGCAGACGTGTGGGAGCCCGAGGAACTCTACTGGGGCCCGGAAAGCAAGTGGCTTGGTGACGAGCGCTACACCGGCGACCGTGAGCTTCAGGGTCCGCTCGGTGCGGTGCAAATGGGTCTGATCTACGTGAATCCGGAAGGGCCGAATGGCAAGCCAGATCCCATCGCGGCCGCCAGGGACATTCGCGAAACCTTCCGCCGCATGGCCATGAACGACGAAGAAACCGTCGCGTTGATTGCAGGCGGTCACACCTTCGGCAAAACGCACGGCGCCGGCGACGCGGCAAACGTCGGCCCAGAACCCGAAGCGGCCACCATCGAAGAGCAAGGCCTCGGCTGGAAGAGCAAGTTTCGTTCGGGCAAGGGCGGCGACGCGATCGGCAGTGGCTTGGAAGTCATTTGGACCGAGACGCCGACCAAGTGGAGCAACAATTTCTTCGAGAACCTGTTCGGCTACGAGTGGGAACTCACTAAGAGCCCGGCCGGCGCGCATCAATGGACGCCGAAGAATGGCGCGGGTGCTAGCAAGATGCCGGATGCACACGATCCGTCCAAGCGCCACGCCCCGTCCATGCTAACCACGGATCTCTCCTTGCGCTTTGACCCTGCTTACGAAAAAATCTCAAGGCGCTTCTACGAACATCCGGATCAGTTCGCCGACGCGTTTGCCCGCGCCTGGTTCAAGCTAACGCATCGTGACATGGGCCCGATCGTGCGTTATCTCGGCCCGCTTGTCCCAAAGGAAACGCTGCCCTGGCAAGACGCGGTCCCCACCGTGAATCATCCATTGATCGGCGAGCAGGACATTGCTGCGCTCAAGGCGAAGATTCTCGCGTCTGGCTTGACCGTTTCCCAATTGGTCGCGGCCGCTTGGGCCTCGGCCTCGACGTTCCGCGGCTCCGACAAGCGCGGCGGAGCCAACGGCGCGCGTATTCGCCTGGCCCCGCAAAGGGACTGGGCCGTCAACCAACCGGCCCAACTGGCGAAGGTGCTGCAGGCGCTGGAAGCGATCCAAAAGGAGTTTAACGCTTCCGCACCTGGCGGGAAGAAGGTGTCGCTGGCGGACCTGATCGTTCTTGGTGGCTGCGCGGGGATCGAGAAAGCCGCGAAGGGCGCTGGGCACAATGTGACTGTTCCGTTCAGACCGGGGCGCATGGACGCGTCGCAAGAGCACACCGATGTCGATTCTTTCGTGCCGCTCGAACCGCGCGCCGATGGCTTCCGCAACTATCTCAATGGCAAGCAGCGTCTTTCGCCGGAGGAGCTTTTGGTCGATCGGGCGCAGTTGCTCAACCTCACTGCACCCGAAATGACGGTTCTCGTTGGTGGTTTGCGCGTTCTGGGAGTGAATGCCGGGAATTCCAAGCACGGGATCTTCACCAAGCGACCCGAAACGCTGACCAACGACTTCTTCGTCAACCTACTCGATATGAGCACGGTGTGGCAACCGTCCAATGCGTCGAATGGTTCCGGAGAGGTCTACGAAGGTCGCGACCGCAAAACGAACGCGGTCAAGTGGACCGGCACCCGAGTCGATCTGATCTTCGGTTCGCACTCCCAGCTACGTGCCCTCGCGGAGGTCTATGCGTGCAACGACTCTGGGGAGAAGTTTGTGAAAGACTTCGTTGCGGCGTGGAACAAGGTAATGAACCTCGATCGCTTCGACCTCACATGAGATCCGCGGGAGAAGAGAGCCGTCAAGAAGGGGGCGAGCAATAGTTCGCCCCGTTCATTGAAGGAGCTAAGTCTGCATACATCGCATTCCGTGGGTAAGAACCGCCTTCACCGCTATTGCCGCCAGCCCCCCTAGCGCTTCAGTGGGCTTCGCCGTTCGGGCTTCCTAAGCTTTTCCTAAGACTTCGAACAAAACCCAAGACCTCAGATTTCCCAATGACACTGGCAAAATGGTTTTTCGCCAAATCGCTGATTGATTCCAAAGGACTTGCGTTTTACCATTACCACTGAGAATTTCTTAGATGGCTTGGACGGAATCCCCCCCTCTCCGCCACCGTTCTTCCCGAATCATACTGACGGATAGTCGGCTTTTCGTTGAAATGATTCTCACCTGCAGCTGATCATGAGAAAGAAATGTCTGAAAATCGAGCGTGAGTACATGCTTCACGCGAGCCAAAGGCGCCACCCTTGAGGCTCATTTTATTTCTCATTGCCGCCTTTTGCCGCCGCGACCAATCGCTAAGTTGTTGTAGGGAAACAAGATAACTGGAGCGGGCGATGGGAATCGAACCCACGTCCGAAGCTTGGGAACCATTGAACGTGATGGCTTGCCCTCCCGCGAGCGGAGTTAGCAGGTTGCACCCCAAAGCCCTTCAACTTTTTCCCACTTTACGCTACCAAAGTGGTATCCTGCGTTGACGACTCCCCGCCCCTGAAAAGGGTCGGTTCGGGCAATCTATAAGATTGCCCACTTTTTTTATGGCTGCCTCGCCGTCTCCGACCTCGCCACCAAAACGACCAAAACCGAGAACGATTTTCTACATCGATGGCCTCAACTTGTATTACGGTGCAGTGCGCCCGACACCTGCTCTTAAGTGGCTCGACATAGCCAGGTACTGCAAGCTGCTCCGTCCTCACGACGACATAAGGATGATCCGATATTTCAGCGCCCTAATCGCCGGTCCGACTCGACCGAACCAGGAGATTTACCTTCGGGCACTCGCGACAACGCCCCTCGTAGAGGTGACTCTAGGTAAGTTTAAGACCAAGAACGTGAAGTGCGGTGTCTCGACATGCACAGTGCCCGGCAACAAATGGTTTCTAATGCCTGAGGAGAAGCGGACCGACGTAAACATAGCGGTGTTCATGCTTGATGACGCCTACCGCGACATGTGCGACCAGTTCGTGATTTTCAGCGGCGACTCTGACCTCGTGCCTGCAGTCAATATGGTGAGGTTACGGTTTCCGAGAAAGAAAATCATTGTTTACGTTCCAACTCAGAATCCGGTACGCGGCGCCGCAGTTGAACTTCGCACCTCGGCGCACGTCGATCGGAGTCTGCCCCTATTGCTGCTCTCGAAATCACAGTTCCCGAACACGATCCCGGATGGTGCCGGGGGTACTCTAACCCGGCCTGCATCCTGGAGGTAGCTTGGAGAAGCATCGTAGATATCACGGCGTGAGCCCCCGCAGTCAAAGACACCATCTATGTCAATCATCACGCGGCAATCGACAACGGCGTCTGCATACTCTCCGCGGTTCGCTAGTTATCGGCGAAACCGCCAAAGCAAGCGAGCTACGCACGAGGCGTGGTACTAGCACGCGCTGTCACGAGAATGTCACGCTAACCGTGGAAAACGGAAGCAAAGTGCGAGCACAAACTGAACAGTGAAGAGAAGTTGACTCACCGCAACTCATCGGAACTTGATTCTCCTCGGAAAACCCCCCGCTCCAGCAAATCGTGATTAAGCAACTCAGATGGCTGTTAACCGAAGGGTTGCAAATTCTAACGCCGCCTGTACATTTCGACGATGAGAAGCCGAAGGGCGCTCACAAAGGGGTTGCTGGTGCCAATCTCTCCTTGCTGGTTGCGAATGGTTGTGAATCTGAGGGGGATTTTTGGCCGTTCTAAATCCCGTAAGTGACGCCAGGACGATGGCTTAGGGATTTTTTACTTGCTGGTTCGGGAC
>Ga0182038_10001584_pt1 | contig 11814 bp, 10 predicted proteins | sample sta12Can44000108_FD_125976 | JGI IMG/M metagenome (GOLD analysis project Ga0182038, IMG submission 125976) | Lab enrichment of tropical soil microbial communities from Luquillo Experimental Forest, Puerto Rico - statanox.12C.anox.44.000.108 | ecosystem: Environmental > Terrestrial > Soil >...
CGCATAAACCAGTACACGCTCGACACTTTTTCCGGGACCTTGAACATGGTCTCGGACACGCTCGACGAGGCCATCGCGGGGCGCCCAGCGAGCTTCTCCTGGCGCGCGATGCTCAATGGTCGGCCGTCGACTCCGGACGAGCGGCGGCGCTTCCTCGAGATCAGGCCGGTGCTCGACTACGCCGCGCTCATGCCTGGGAAGGTGGCGACCGATGCCATTCGGCAAGCGGCGGCCGATTTGGATATCGGCGCGAAATACGGCGCGAAACTACGCCTCACGGGACCGGTCGCAATCGCCGATGAGGAATATGCCACCCTGAAGGAGGCGGCATTCGTCAACACGACCGTGACCATCGTGGTGGTGTTGACCATCCTTTGGCTTGCCCTGCAATCGTGGCACATCATCCTGGCAGTCTTCGTGAGTCTAGTCGTTGGCCTCTCCATTACCGCCGCGATCGGCCTGGCAATGGTGGGTGCGCTCAACCTGATTTCGGTGGCCTTCGCTGTTCTGTTTATCGGGCTCGGCGTCGACTTCGGCATTCAGTTCAGCGTGCGCTATCGCGCCGAACGTCACGAGGTCGACAACCTCCACCAGGCGCTAGTTAATACCGCAAGCCATGTGGGGGCGCCGCTGACGCTTGCCGCGGCTGCAACCGCCGCCGGCTTTCTGTCGTTCCTTCCGACCGACTACAAGGGATTGTCCGAGCTCGGCTTGCTTGCAGGCCTCGGTATGATCATCGCGTTCCTGACGAGCGTAACACTGATCCCGGCGTTGTTGACGGTCCTGCGGCCGCCGGGCGAGCCGAAAGAAATGGGATTCAAAAGCTTGGCGACCCTCGATCGGTTCATGGAGCGGCACCGAATTCCGATCATCGTCGGTACCGGGCTCGTCGTCGCGGCTGGCCTGCCATTGCTCTATTGGCTACAGTTTGACTTCAATCCGCTCAATCTCAGAAATCCAATGGTCGAGTCGGTTGCGACCTTCCTGGAGCTGCGAAGCGACCCTGCCATCGGCGCGAGTTCGATTTATGTGCTGGCGCCGAGCATGGAGGCCGCGAAGTCCGATCTGGAGAAGCTCTCCAAGCTACCGGAGGTCTCGAGCGTGAAGACCATCGAAAGTTTCATTCCCGATGACCAGCAGCCCAAGCTTGCCGCCATCCGCCAGCTCGCGACCGTGCTCGATCCCGTGCTGCGGCCCGACCCCAGCAAGAAACCGCCGACAGACGCCGATAATGTCGCCGCTCTCAAGGCCGCGGTCGATAGTTTGAAGCAATCGGCTGGGACTCAAACCGGACGTGGCGCCGCCGCCAAGCGGCTTGCAGACGACCTCGCGAAACTCGCCAGCGGAGACGAAGCGATGCGGGGGCGAGCGCACGCCGCAATGATCCCCTCGCTTAATACCGCGCTTGACGAGTTGCGCAACTACCTGCAGGCGCAGCCGGTCACGCTCGAAACCCTCCCGCCCGAGATCGCGCGCGAATGGGTCACGCAAGACGGGCGTTACAAGGTGGAAATCCTGCCGAAAGGCGACCCGACCGACAACGAGACGTTGCGCCAGTTCGCGCGCGCGGTGCAGGCGGTCGAGCCGAATGCCACCGGTGGCCCGATCGCGATTCTCGAATCAGGCCGCACCGTGATCCGGGCATTTTTCGAAGCCGGCTTCTGGGCGCTAGCCTCGATCACGATTCTGCTCTGGATCGTGCTGCGCCGGTTCGGCGATGTCCTCCTCACCATCATTCCTTTGCTGATGGCGGGCGTCGTCACCATGGAACTGATGGTGCTCTTCGGCATGAAGCTCAATTTCGCAAACATCATCGCGCTGCCGTTGCTTCTCGGCGTCGGCGTGGCCTTCAAGATCTATTACATCATGGCGTGGCGAGCCGGCCAAACCGACCTTCTACAGTCGAGCCTGACGCGCGCCGTGATGTTCAGCGCGCTCACTACCGCGACGGCCTTCGGCAGCTTATGGCTGTCGAGCCATCCGGGCACCTCGAGCATGGGCAAGTTGATGGCGCTGGCGCTCGTCACCACGATGGCGGCGGCGGTGCTGTTCCAGCCGGTGCTGATGGGGCCGCCGCGCGAGCGCAAAAAGGCCTGAGCCCGAGAATGAGCGACACCGCACCGCTAAGCCCATTGGACGAGGATGACCGAGAGCCTTATGCGCCAAGCTTCTAGTCTGGCATGGGGAATATAACGGCTATGCTCATTTCTGCATCACAATCTCGCGAGAGCTCGACCGCGATCATGACCGAGCGCCGATTTGCGCTCGGCCTCGGGCTTACCAACGAATGCAATCTGGCGTGCGCGTTCTGCTATCGCGATCCGACCAGGCTCGACCGCCTATTGCTCGAACAAGTCCGGGCGGTGATGAAAGAGCTTACCGGTGCGTTCGGTCAATCTCGGCACCGGTGAGAACGGCATGCATCCGGACTTTGCCGAGTTTGTGAACTATTTGCGGCCGGAGCCGATCAAGCTGACGATCACTTCGAACGGCTATTCGATTGAGGCGCTGGATGACGCGGAGGTGACCGCCTTTCACGATATCGAATTCTCGCTCGACTATCCGACCGAGGCGGAGCAGGACCGGCAACGTGGCCCTGGAAACTGGGGTCTAATCCATAAACAAGCCGCACGCTGCCGCGACTTAGGCGTGTCGGTCACGTTCATTGCCGTCATGATGCGATCGAATTTCGATCGTCTTGCCGAGATCGCTGAAATCGTCAAGGCGTATGACGCGCCTTTGCGCATCAATGTCTATCAGTCCGTACGTTCCGACGCTTTCGCGCTCACGTATAATGAATATTGGCAGGGATTTGAGGCGTTATTTGCCCGCACCGACGCCATCGCGATCGGGGAGCCTCTGGTGCGTGCGATGGCGGGCCTGCCCGCGCGGCGCGGCGGCTGCGGGGTCGCCACCGTACGGGTGACGCCGCGTGCGACGGTGCAGCCGTGCGTTTATTGGCCGGGGGGTGGCGCGCCGCTCGATCTTTTACTCGACCTCGGCCCCGACATCACGAACACCGATCCATTTGCCCAGGCGCGCGGGGTGCCGTCCGCCTGCAGGAACTGCGGCTATGTCGAGACCTGTGGCGGGGGCTGCGCCGGGCGTCGGCGGCTCCTGCACGCACTCGACGAGCCCGATCCCTATTGCCCGGTCGTGCGCGGCGGCGGCCGCAAGCTGAAGGTGCAGATGGCGACCAGCCGCGAACTTCCCAAGCTCGAAAGCGCCTGCACCACGATCGTGACGGCACGTTGAACGAATGACGGGTGTGACCAAGGTTGTAACCAGATCGAACAATGCCACCTTGTGTTTAGATAAATCGCCGGCATCGCCTCACCCCAAAGGAGCGTGAGGATTTCCTCTTCCGACTCGGGCGGCCAGACCTGCACGCTTCAACGTATAGCCTCCGCGGCGATCATTCAGAAATATCCGTTGGCCATCAATCCAATAGCTGGCGTCTACGCTGGTGTTGTCGGATGCGTGCGTCCCTCCGCTCAGCAAATCGCATAGACCGAAGCTATCGAAACCATAGCAATAAGGTATTAGCGCTTTCATCGATAGTATGTTCTCTAATACGGTGGGGATATTAAATAGGGGCGGGGGTCAAAATGCATTCCAAATGGGGTCTGATGTGCGGCGCGCTCGTGGGCGCTTCGTTCCTGGCGCTTGACCCGGCCGCGGCGCAGTCGGTGTCGGACTCGGAGAAGATAGAGCGACTGCAGCGTGCCACCGAGCAGCTGCAGAAGCAGCTCAAGACGCTCCAGGACGAGATAGCGCAAACAAAGAAGAAGACCGAGAAGGTGGAAGCAAAGGTGGAAGCCGCGCCGGCCCGTTATCCGGCTCCGCCGCCCATGGTTACCAAGGGCCCTCCACCGCCGCCTCCGCCGGAAAGGGTGAAGGTGACGTTGGGGGGCTTCATCGCCGCGGAGACGGTGTGGCGCCAACACAACATGGTCAACGACATGGGAACGGCCTTCGCGACAACCCCGTTTCCGTTCTCACCGCTTTACAACGAGCACGAATTTCACGGGTCCGCCCGGCAGAGCCGAATCTCGCTGCTCGTCGAGGGCAACATCGATCCCTGGCAGAAGCTTTCCGGGTATTACGAGTCGGACTTCCTGGGCGTCGGCAACACATCGAATTTCAACGAGACCAACAGCTGGGCTGCACGCCTGCGCCATGCCTATTTCACCTACGACAACAGCGGCTGGGATTTCACTTCCTCGCTGGCCAATCGTGGAGTCTCCTGACCCAGAACCAGGTCGGGATCACGCCGCGCAAGGAGAACATCCCGCTCACGATCGACGCGAACTACGTGGTCGGGTTCAATTATGTCCGTCAATGGCAGATCCGCGCGGTAGGGGACGTCTTTCCGGGCATCTCCCTCGGCGTGTCGGTCGAAAACCCGGCCGCGATCTTTCTCGGCAGCACGGCCACCGCACCGCTCGGAACCGGAGGCGCCTTCCCCAGCGGCGGCATCGTCAATGGCACCGTGGTCAATTTCGTCAATACCGGGGGCGGGGGAGATTTCTTGCAAAACGTGAACGTCACGACGGACCAGGCGCCGGACATCATCGAGAAAGCGGCGTTCGATCCCGGCTGGGGTCACTACGAAATATATGGGCTGCAGCGGTTCTTCAGCGACAATACCCTGAGGTGCATCGCGGGTCTGTGTACCGCCGGCTCGACCACCATGGTCGGCACCACCGACAACAAGACTACGTTCGGGGCGGGCGTGGGCGGTTCGGTGTTGCTGCCCCTGATTCCGAAATATCTCGAATTGACGGCCAGCGGCCTGTACGGCCGCGGAGTCGGCCGCTATGCGGCCGGCCAGCTGCCGGATGTCACCATCGGTCCGGACGGCTCACTCTCACTGGTGAGGGGATGGAGCGCGATGGCGGGCCTTGTCGGCCATCCATGGGAAGGGCTCGACGTCTACGCCTACGCCGGCATCGAGGAGGTCCAGCCCAACTTCTTCAACGTCGGCACCACTCTGTTCGGCCTTGGGAATCCGGGATTCAGCAACGCCGGTTGTCTAATCACGACGCCGTTCTCATTTGCCGGCAACACGCCGGCCAACTGCATCGCAAACAACAGGCGCTTGTCGGACGTGACGGTCGGCTTCTGGCAGAACGTCTACAAGGGAGACTATGGCCGTGTGGCCGTCGGCGCCCAGTACGAATACATCAAACGCGAAGTGTTCGAAGGCGTCGGCGGTGCTCCCTCGACCGATAACAACATTGTCCTGACCTCGCTTCGCTACTATCCGTTCTGAGCCCAGCGAGGGAGGATCAACAAAAAAATCCAATATCACAAACCGTGTCCGATAGCGGGCGACCTTGTGGATGCCTGAGACAAGCCGCAGCTAGATCTGCTTACACCGATCCCCGCGAAGTAGAGGCGCCTTTCGGCCTGCGGGCACGGTTGACAAGACTCTATCTGCGAGGTTACGCGGCCAGGAGTTAATTTGGACCGCATAGCCGAGGTTCTGGAGACAGGTGGCTATCTCCTGACCGCCTGCTGGAAGTTTCTTGGCGGCCGTCGGAAAGGTACCGGTGGCGCATTCGCTTCTGCCTGCGCGCGGGCGGCGATCGCCGGTTCTCCGAACCATGTGACCCGCACCGCTTCGCGCACCAGCGCGCCGAGCGCCGGCGAATAGGGCCGGCCCCGCACGGTCACCAGGTTGACCTCGCGCCAGAATTCCGGCTCGACGATCGGTATCCCAACGACGCCCGGATGGTTCACCGCGTACTTGGGCATGAAACCCCACCCCAGTCCGGAAGCAACCATCGCCAACGTCCAGTCTTCTCGGTCGCTCCAGTAGACGGGTTTGCACGAAACGCCCTGCGCCTCGAACTCACGATCGGCAAAGCCGGCAAACTCGCAGTTCATGCGATGGATATAGGACTCGCCATCTAGGTCCTTGACGCGGATGGTCTGTGCCTTCGCCAACCTGTGATTAGGATGGATAGCGATGACGATCTGCTCACGAAACAGCGGCATCGCGTGGAGACGATCGTCAGGCTCTTGGCCCGGTATACAATACACCGCGACTTCGAGTCCGCCCCCAAGCAAGCGGTCCTGCAGGTCCGACGCCTTGCCGTCGCAGAGCTGCAGTTCGACGCCGGGATGATGCAACTGGATCGACCTGATGAGCTGTATGATCGCGTTCGGCGCGATTGTGCACATGATGCCGAGCTTGAGTGTGCTCTTCTTCAGGCAGGTGAAATCGTGCGCGAGACGCTTTGCTTGATGGGTCTCGTCGTAGATCTGCTGCAGATACGGCCTCATCATTTGTCCGAGATCGGAAAGTCGCGTGTGCGCCCGTTCGCGGTGGAACAATAGTCCGCCGAGTTCCTCTTCCAGGAGCTTGATGGCGCGCGTCAATGACGGCTGCGACACGTTGCATTTCTCGGCGGCCTTGGTGAAGTTCAATTCATCGGCGACGGCAAGGAAATACCGGATGTGATGCATCTCCATAGGCGACACCCTATCGACTCGTTAGCAAACGGGCATTTCCGACCACCCTGCGTGGATAGAGCAGGATTCCTTGTCAGCAAATCAGGTTTGCATCAAGGCTTTTATCGTGGGCCAGCGTGGATTGCTCTCAAAGGCCCAGCCTTACTCCTTAAATCCCCGGATTGCGCATGCGAACCCTATTCTCCATCATATTTTGCCCCAGTTGCGCGCCGCAGAAGAGCGCCGATGACGACCATCTTCGCGATCACATCACTAGTGAAGCGGTCGAGCGCGCGGGAAATCTCGGCTCGGACTGCATTTGCGATCGTCAAACTCGGTGTCGGGAGCCGTCTAACCACCCGGCGGCCAGATTCCCGAGCCTTGGCAAGCGTGTCAGATATGACCTCGTCGAGACGGCTATCCGCGTCGAGCGGCGCCATCATCGTCCAGGCGAGCGCCAGATACGGAGGCCAATGCGCCAAGTGACGATACATACTGGCCAGGATCGAGTCGTCACGTTGTGCTCCAAGGCGATTCATCGTCACCACGAGTTTGGCCGCTTCGGGCGACATCTCCGCGAGGTTGAGCAGCGGAGGCAGCTTGAGCTCCGCTTGCAACGAAGCTGGCACTTCGATGCGCCCAGCGAACGCACAGTCAGCTTCACCCTGACTGCCGGCGATCTTGCAGTCGACGGCTGACAACGCGATCAGCGCCATCGCATTCGTTCGGTCATAAGCCGCGAGAACCACTCGAATCTGTTCGATGTCTCGTTCGCTCAAGCCGGCAGCAGCGAACGCTGCCGCCGGAAAAACCGGGAGATCCGGGAGTGCAATAGACGCGCGCAAGGCCGCGGCTTCTCGTTCGATGGTGCCATCGACGTACAGCGGTCTGACCGATTCCCAAACCTAGGGAAGCGCTCCAGGGAACGTCGCAAGATGGCGCCAGATCAGATTGACGACACCGACGTGATACACATTGCGGATATCGGTAAAGATATCCGCAATGTGGCCGGTCGCGCTTGCTTCGGTAACGGCCGGGACTGGATCGCTCATCGTCTTTCGTCTTTCGCTCAAGGCCGGGCCGACGAGCGAGGTCGGTAACGCCGAGAACCGGCTCCTCCGTCCATCCTATTGCGCAGAGGTCGCGGTCCGCGGCATGTCAGTTGCGAAGCGCAAAAAGCTCGGAGTGAACCGCCACAGAAGACCGAGGCCCAAACCCCACACGCCGTTCACTAAGAGGGCGTTCAGCATTCCGACCGACACAGGACTGCCGCCGAATGGCAGTCCTTTCATGGGGAAGATGATGAACCATGACGTAAGTGTCGGCGGGAAGGCGCCCAACAGTGCCGCCGCGACCCAATAGCGCCAGTCGGTTGGCACGCGCGTGAGGACCCATGCGATTAGGATCGACCAGACTCCGCCCCAAAATGTAAGCGAAAGAATGGCCGGCGCTCCGAGCGGATTTGTGGGCCGCATCGGGTAAGCCGAAAGCGGTGTCAACCCGGCTGCATGCAGCAATGCCAATGTGGGCTGGTGAAACACCAAAACAGCGGCCGCGCCCGTCAAGAAGGCCGCAGCCGCCGACGTGAGAAGTCTGAGCTTATTGGGCATGTTATCTCCCACCTCAGGCCAGAGTCTCAACATCGCGGATAAATTCTCTCCGCACGAGGCCGATTTCGTGCGGGCAATCCTTGGCGCAAGCGCGAAACGCCGGGCTGAGGAAAGGTCGCGATATGCTGTCCCTCCTCTTCGTTGAAGCCAGTCGCTGTCAGGCCGCCTCGATGGTTGGCTCGCGCTTGCGCGCCGGAATCTCCTGCAGATTGGGATTTAGTTCGCAAGCCTCTTGCCAACTGATCACGTTCAAGGACTTGACGAATTTGCCGACTCCGTCGGTCTCGGCGCAGAACAGTCCGAGCTCGATGATCTCTTGGTCAGAGAAGTGCTTGCGCAATTCAGCGAAGATCTCGTCGGAGTCGATCGCGTGTTCGCCCTTCTTGAACGCGTCGGCATACCGTAACGCCGCTTTTTCGCGTTCGGAGAAATGCTTGCTGCTCTCGTAGTCGAACAACTGCGTGACCAGATCTTCAGTGAGGCCCTCCGCCTTGGCCACGTGCGAGCGTACGGTCGAGCAGTAGCCGCACTGATGCGCCACGGAAATCTTGATGCGACACATCTCCTTGAGCTTGTGCGGTAGCACGCCGTGGTACAGCAACTTGTTCCAATATTCGACCCACGCTGCCCCTGTCTTGGGATTGCGCAGCATGATGCTGACGACCCGTGGATCTGGTGCGCCGGTCCGTTGGGCCGATTCGATCATCTTGCGGTCCCGGGCGGTCTTTTCGGCTTCATCGATATAGCGCAGCCTCGGCATCATGTTTCTCCGTTCTTGATCAGCGCGCCAACGCGGCCGCTGGACTACAAAGCTAAAGCCAACGCAGCACTACGTAAATTGAATGTTTTGTATCCCTAGGATACGAATCTGGTATGATGGGCCCATGGACCTACGATTGCTGCAAGCCTTCATCCGTATCGCCGAGTTGGGCAGCTTCGGCCGTGCGGCCGAGGCGCTCAATCAAACGCAGCCCACAGTGAGCCGGCAGATCGCCGCGCTGGAAGAGGAAGTCGGCAACCGGCTGTTTGTCCGCCATCGGCACGGGGTAAGCCTGACGCAAGCCGGCGTATTGTTTCGCGATCATGCGATGCAGGCTGTGCGCAGTCTCGATCAGGCAAAAGCGGAGATGACGGCGCAGGCGCGAGAGCCGACGGGAACCGTCTCGCTCGGTCTGCCGCCGTCGCTGTTGACGGTGCTGAGCGGGCCGGTCGTCGACTGTTTTGCCCGCCGCTATCCGAAAGTCTTGCTGCACGTGTATGAGGCGATCTCGCAAGGCCTCGAAGAGCTGATGCTGACGCAACAGGTGGATCTGGCGGTGCTCATCTCTGACCGGCGGTTGCTTCGGAACGTCGAACTGTCTCCGCTTGGCATCGAACCGCTAATGCTCGCGGGGCCGACCACGTCTCGTCTCGATCCGAGCAAGCCGGTCGGCATCGAAGCGCTGTCTGGACTACCGCTCCTGTTCTATCGGCCGCCGAATTATCTCAGACTGCTGATCGAAACGGCGCTGCGTCGGCGCGGCCTGGTCTTCCATGTCGCCGTCGAGCTTGAGACGCTACCGCTCATGCTCGAGCTGATCGAGCGCGGCGCCGGCTTTACGGTCCTGCCTCCCAGCACGATCGTCGGCCGCGATGCGCGCATCAAGGCGGCACCAATTCGAGGACTTTCCGTCACCTGGACGCTAGGTCTCAACCGCGACCGCGCGAACTGGCCGGCGGTTCGCGCGCTGGAAGCGATGATCCGCGAACAGGCTGATGCCTTGATCCGAAAACGTGCCTGGAAGGCAATCCGCCGGTGAACTGATAATTGGGCCCTGCTTTCAGAGGAGACCTCGTTGACGAGCACAACGTCGATGCGCCTTTTCGCATACCTTCCCCTTATCCCGTCACTACGCACTGCGCGGCGACGCGGCGATGTATCTTGCTGAGCTGCACGAGGATCTGCCCTCGGGTGATCGGAATACCTCGCGTGGAGAAATCATGCATGATCTTGTCAACGACATCGTTGGGTCTTGGATCCATCAGGCCGGCCGCCATGACCTGCAGCGCGTAAATGGTGCGGCTTCCCTCCGGTAAGCCGAGCTGTGCGCCGGCCCAGAGGCCGATCAGCATGTCGCGGTGACCGATCAAGCGGTCCTCGGTGTGGTTCTCGAATCGCACGGCGAGACCTCGATCGGCCTCTGCGCCCGCGTTCGACATTTTCAGTTCGTTCTGCATTGAACCCTCCCATCACAATCATCGCGCCTCGAAACATGTTGAACGAAGGCCGGGGATCGTCGACCCGCACATGTTTCGATCCGGCAGCTGCTCAGTTACGCGGCCAAAGCCGCCCGCAGTGATGAGCTTCACCATGTCATTTCATCCTTTCCGGATACCTAGGACAGTTAGGGTCGAAGGCCTCAGATCAGGTATGTGTGCCTTCGGCGGACCGGAGTATCCGGCCTCACGCACGAGTATTCGTCTCACCGCTTGCTCTTGTTACAGCCGTTCAATGCCATGTGTTACCTGCGGGCCTGATGGTCACCATCGTGTGATAGGCACTTAATTGTGCGTAACGACGCTAACGTTCCGTGCGAATGAGTGGCTGAAACAGATCTCGGCCGCCGGATCGGCGTCCCGCTCGTTCTGAAAGGAGCCGATAGGTGATCATAGCCCTCGATGTCCGGACCGAAACCGCTCTCGCACAGTTGCGTGACATCATGGAATTCCACCGGTGTCGCACGGACCATAGGCTTCGGCTCAATCACTTGCGATTCACGAGAATGCGGTCGCGTTCACGCGGCTGCTAGCTGTCACGTGATCGACACGTGACAAGGCAAACACTCCGTCCAATTTGTGGGAGAGTAAGTGCTATCAGATCGCATCATGTCCTCAGATAGGCGGCCATTCTAGGATCTAAATTCGATGACCAAGGTCAGGAAGATTCTCATTATCGACGATGACGCCGACGTGCGCGAGTCTCTCGTCGAACATTTCGCCTTGCACGACGGGATAGAAGCAGTTGCTGTTGAGACCGGAATCAAAGGCGTGCAAGCAGCGAGGGCCGGGCACGTTGATCTCGTCATCATGGATGTCGGTCTTCCCGACGTCGACGGTCGTGAGGCGGTGCGCATGCTGCGAAAGAGTGGGTTCACGGCGCCGGTCATCATGTTGACCGGAAACAACAAAGACTCGGACGCGATTTTAGGTTTCGAAGCGGGCGCCAACGACTATGTCGTCAAGCCATTCCAATTTGCGGTTCTGCTCGCCCGGATTCGAGTCCAATTGCGTCAGCACCAAGCGAGCGAGGATGCGGTACTCACGATCGGTCCCTGCACGTTCCATCCGAGGTCGAAACAACTCATCGACCCCAAGGGCTGCACGTGCCGCCTCACCAGCAAAGAGACCGCGATCCTGCGCTACCTCTATAACGCCGGCCAACGTCCGGTCTCGCGCGAGACCCTGTTGCAGGAGGTCTGGGGCTACAACTCCGGCGTCACCACCCACACCCTCGAGACGCACATCTATCGATTGCGGCGGAAAGTCGAAAAGGATGCCTCGAACCCTTCCGTCCTAGTGACAGTAGGTGGTGCCTATAAACTAATCGCATAATCTTCGCTCGATTGAGCATCCAACTGCCGTCTCGCGCAGGAGCCCGAACGCTAGCGTATTTCGCTTCCATACGAAATACGTATCATAGCAATACAAAATATTCAATTTACGTAGGGCTTAGACCACCTTAACTAGGTGGTCCATCAGGCCGCGC
>Ga0182038_10001585_pt1 | contig 11812 bp, 6 predicted proteins | sample sta12Can44000108_FD_125976 | JGI IMG/M metagenome (GOLD analysis project Ga0182038, IMG submission 125976) | Lab enrichment of tropical soil microbial communities from Luquillo Experimental Forest, Puerto Rico - statanox.12C.anox.44.000.108 | ecosystem: Environmental > Terrestrial > Soil >...
CCGAGGAAAACAAAAGGTAAGCAACAAAGAATTCGCATGGTTTTCGGAAGCGCCCTTAAAGGAACATTGCACGGCGAGTTCCCTGAGCGCAATCTTAATGCTGTCCCGGCAAGGAAAGGAGAGGAACGGAGGGGCTGCTGAGAGCCTACGGCACCGAGTAAACCAATTTTCCTTGAATCCCACCGGCTTCGAGCATCTCGTGACCCTTGCGAATGGTCTCCGCGGAAAGGACCCCGATCTTTCTGACCCCGACGGGCCAGAGACGTTGGGCTTCAAAAAGGTAGGTCAAATCATGAAGTTCCTGTGTATAGCGAGCCCATGTCTCTCTCGCTCCTGCCAGACCTCGTGCCCCCAGCCAGAGGAAATGCAGAGTGGCCGATCGCCAGAAAAGCGGACTGTTGTGCCAATCCCAAAGAGGAATCGAAAAGGAGTCATGTTCTTCGACGACTGAAACAATATCTCCGTCGAAGTCGACCAATTCAAAACAAAGGCGTTTCAATTCGCCACCCACAAAATCAAAGACCTTATTGAACAGGCGGCCACCATTTGCCGCGATCGCCTCTTCGGTCAATTGTTTCAGATTTTTTGCCTGGTAATCGATCACCTGACGATGAGCCAGGCGCAGTTCGTTTACCAGAAAGGCACGGCTCGCATCTCTCCCTGATGTGGTTATCACGCTTTCGATGCCGATCATTCCCAGGATCTGTATCGCAGCCGAGCCTAGCCCTCCGGCGCCTCCGGCGACAAAGACTGAATTATTCCCTGTGGGCCTGGCTTTCAGACGGATCGCCTGGTTTGCCGTGAGCCCTACGACCGGGACCGAAGCAGCCTCTTCAAACGATAGATTTCGAGGTTTTACCGTCGCAAACTCGTGCGGCACACAGACATATTCCGCATAAGAACCGTTGCTGCAGGGTCCTCCGAGATAAGTCCAGACTTCATCACCTTTGCGGAGTCTGTTCACTTCTTCTCCAACTTCCTCGACGACGCCGGCTCCATCGTGACCCAACACCATCGGGAGAGTTCCTCCGAATCGACCCTGTCGGAGCTTATAATCGATGGGATTGATGGATCCCGCTTGGATCCGTATCAGCACTTCACCCGGGCGCGGTTGCGGTCTTTCCCGTCTCTCCTCGTGCAATTTGTCAGGACCACCGAATGCATCGATCGCGATTACCTTCATAAATTCTTAAGCAAGGGTGATGTGTGATCGAATTCTACAGCCTGAAAAGGCTCTCAGAACCACGTCTTCAATCGCGGATAAAGGTCAGTGAACCGCGCGTAGCTTTCATCGTACCTAGGTTCACGATTCGGCTGAGTTACGGCATCGAAAACCGGCGCGAGACTCCGGATCTCATCGTAATCCCTGTAGCTTCCGGCACCGATCCCTGCGATGAGCGCTGCGCCAACCCCGGCTCGTTCAGCGGAGTTCTGATCTTTTCCCTGGAATAGAGGGCATGCTAAAACATCGGCAAGAATCTGGCGCCAAAGGGGGCTTCCCAGGCCGTTCCCGGAGGCTACGAGTCCCGGTAGCGACGCGCCGCAGCTTTCCATGGTTTCGATGATTTGGCGCAGTGCAAAGGCTACTCCCTCCAAAAGTGCACGAACCATGTGGCCGGGGCCATGCCTCAGGGTCAAACCAGTGAAGCTGCCTTTGGCTCGCGAATCCATGATTGGAGAGCGTTCTCCTACAATGTAAGGAAGAAATACCAGCCCTTCTGAACCGGGCTCAACTTCCTGAGCGAGTTTGTCCAGGTCCGCATAGGAAAAACGGCTGCTGCCCAGAATTGATCTCAGCCATCGAAGCGCCATTCCAGCCGAAAGCATTGCGCCGAGGAGATACCACCGGTCGGGAGGCGCATGACAAAATGTATGCAATCGAAGCTTTTGGTCGACAATGGGTTCAGCGAGAGGCACAAAGACCTGACCGCCGGTCCCAATTGTCACTGAACCTCGAGGTGGATCGATCAACCCATTGCCCACGGCCTGGGCGGGCTGATCTGCGCACCCGGTTACCACTGGTATCCCTGGAGTGATGCCCAACCGGCTGGCGGCGCTCGCCGTCAGCCGGCCAGCAACTGCGCTTGAGTCTGTAATTTGCGGAAAAATGGATTTTGGAAGTTTGAGCCGCGCGATAAGTTCATCAGCCCACTTTGTGCGCCGGATATCGAATAGGCCGGTCGCCGATGCGTCACTTGGATCGCTTCCGAGTTCCCCGGTGAGCATGAATCGAACGTAATCCTTTGGCATCAAGAGCGTAGATGCACGTTCGAGCAAGGCTGGTTGATAGCGCTGAATCCAGTAGAGGGTTGACACCAGAAAGCCGGCTGCCGGAGCGGTCCCGCTTCTGATCATATCGGCTCCAAGAACCTCCTGGAGTTCCGGCAGTAAATCGGCGCTCCGCTGGTCCGCCCAGATGATCGCCGGATGGATGGGCGTCTTATCGGCCCCGATCAAAACGAAGCCATGCATCTGTCCGGAGAAGCCAATGGCGGAGATCTCCGGGCGGCCGGCTTTTTCGAGGGTTTCATGAGCAGCGCGCACGCTCGCTTCCCACCAATCGGCCGGTTCCTGTTCAGCAAATCCGATTGATGGAGTGTAAATAGGGTACTCGGCATTCCCTACGCCAAGAAGTCTCGCGCCGGACGCGACTACTACGACCTTTACGCTCGAGGTTCCCAGGTCAATGCCAAGCAGACAGCTCATTGGAAGTCAGAAGTTAGAATACAGAATACAGAAGTCAGAAACCGGAAGGTAGATCTATTTCACACCTAACCCGCAAAAATCAGGCGTTGTAAGAAGCCGCCCGCGCATTGCGGGTTAGAAAGCTCTCAAACAGACGCTACGCGTCCGTTTAAGAGCCTGCTTTGAAATAGATGGATCCAAACAAACTGATTTCAAACTTTTCTCGTAGAAAAGCAGCGGAATTCTGCGGCGGCAGCGGGAGAATTCCGCTGCCACAGCCCGCATTCAGCACAAATCCTTACCCAAGTCAACGCAACAGCATGGCTACGGCTAAGGATTTGTGATCAATGCAGGCTAACCGCATCTTATCAAACGATTGGACAGCGAATGGTCAACTCGAGGAATCGAAATCTCGATGCCCCGGATCCTTCTTTGCTGGTATGAGGCGTCGGATTCTGTTGCCTTTTGCCTTTAGCTCTCGGATAGGATTCTCACTAGCATGGGGCAAGAGCATCACTATTCGGTTGCGGTTGTCTGGGTCGGGAACACCGGGCGCGGTACGGATAGCTACGTAGGCTACGAACGAGCGCACGAGATCCGTTGCGATCAGAAGCCGGCGATCTCTGGTTCATCCGATCCGGCGTTCCGGGGAGATCCGACGCGATACAATCCCGAAGAGCTCTTCGTCGCGGCTTTGTCGAGCTGCCACATGCTCTGGTATCTCCACTTGTGCGCCGAGTCTGGCATTGTTGTGGTCTCTTACAACGATAACGCAGAAGGGACGATGATCGAGACTACCGAGGGGGGACGGTTCACGAACGTCACACTTCATCCCACCGTAAAAGTGACCCATTCGGCGGAACGCGCCCAGGCCCTGCACAAGCAGGCTCACAAACGCTGTTTTCTGGCGAGTTCGGTGAATTTTCCCGTCGAACACTGCCCTAAGACGGAGAGAGTCTAGAGCCTATGCGCTGGCTTCTTTTTCTCGCATTGATCCACCTCGCGCCGGCAGCATCCGCAGTAGCGCAGGATACAGCGCAGCTGCAGATCGGTGGAGGGACAATTGACATTGCGTTCACGTCGTCTCCTGCAGAGCCGCTGCGAACGATGATACTGAATTGGATCACGACGGCGGCGCGTTCTGTGTCAACGTATTATGAGAAATTTCCGGTGCGGCACGTGAATATAACCGTTGAAATTCACGATGGGCGCGGAATCAATTCAGGTCGGGCTTCCGGGTGGGAGCACGCGCACATTGAGATTGCGGTAGGGCGATCAACATCTGCGGCCGAATTTTCAGACGACTGGACGATCACGCATGAGATGGTGCATTTGGCATTTCCATCCGTGCCGCGAATGCATCATTGGATTGAAGAGGGCTTGGCGACCTATGTTGAACCGATCGCGCGAGCCCGGGCCGGTAATCTTACGCAGGAGAGAATCTGGAGCGACATGGTTGAAGGGATGCCTCAAGGCTTGCCCAAAAAGGGGGATCGCGGTCTGGATTTCACCCATACGTGGGGCAGAACTTACTGGGGCGGGGCGCTCTTTTGTCTGCTCGCAGATGTCGAAATTCGCAAGAGAACAGGCAATCGCATGGGACTCGAGGATGGGCTTCGCGGAATTTTGAAATCGGGCGGTAGTATCGAGGTGGACTGGCCGCTGGATCGCGCGCTCCGAGTGGCAGATCAGGCAACAGGAGTTCCAGTTCTCCAAGAGCTGTACGACAAGATGAGTGGGACTCCTGTAGCTCCTGATCTTGAAAAGCTGTGGAAAGATCTCGGGATCAAGTATGACCGAGACAAGGTGGGGTTCGATGATTCGGCGCCGCTGGCTGCTGTGCGCAAAGCGATCGGCGGTTGAGAGAGCGAGGGGAATTTCACCACAGAGACACAGAGGACACGAAGCTGAGAAAAGACAGGGAAGTTGGGGCTTCTGATTTGGGAACCCGCTTTGATGGTCTTTCCGCCTTTCATGACCATTTCCACGGCTTGGCCACACTTGAAGACCTGATCGTAGTTCTTCGGCATGGCATTCAATAAAATCGGGGAGCGTCAGGCACAAGGGGGCAGAGTAGAGAGGAGAATTTCACCACTGAGGCACAAAGCACACCAAGGGACCGAAATGGTTTCAGGTTCGGCGCTAAGGCATGGGGAGCATGCCGAATCCCGTGCAGCCTTCGCCGTTCGGTAGGCGCACCACCGACCTGACGCCAATTCTAATCCATTCCGAACTTTGTGTCCTCTGTGCCTCTGTGGTGAGAATCTCTTTGTGCCCTTACCTGAGACGAATGCGATACTGTTTGTTGCGGTCTCCTGTGCTAGTGTACCGTCTCGCATATAACGGTGAAGTCGCCGCAGACCGGGATGCGCTGTAACGCCTGCCCGGCTCGGAAATCGGTATGGACAAAAAAACACTGCTGATCGTTGATGACGTACCCGCGAACGTGGATGTCGTGCTTGGGTTCTTGAGCAGCGCTGGGTACCGGGTTCTTGTCTCAGATAGTGGTAAGCGTGCCCTGGAGCAGCTCGCGCTGGCTCTTCCCGATATCATCTTGCTCGACTTGATGATGCCGGGAATGGATGGGATTGAAACGTGCAATCGAATCAAGGCAAATCCCGAGTGGAGTCATGTCCCGGTCATCATCATGACTGCTGCAGACGAGCTGGGTAAAAAGCTGGCGGCTTTTCGCGCGGGCGCAGTTGATTTTGTGACTAAGCCTGTTCAGCCCGAAGAGGTGCAGGCGCGGGTCCAGACGCATCTTCAAATACGGGAGCTCCAAGCAAAACTAGAGCAGAAAAACAGAGAGCTTGCGGAGGAGATAGAGCTTCGTCTTGATGCGGAAAAACAGCTGGAAACTTCGTTGGAACAGGCTCTGCTTGTTACAAACCGGCAGGGCCAGATTCTTTTTGCGACCGGTCAGGCACGGATCTTACTGAACACATTCTTTTCGGCAACGGCGGACAAGTACCTCCCGGAAAACCTCACCGCTTGGTTAAATGGTCCCGAAAGTCAAAGACCGCGACTGATCTCGCATCGCAAGCGTGGCGAAATCGAGATTTCTCATTTTGCGTTATCGCAAAGCGGCAATCTGTCGTTGCTGCGCATTGAGCATCGCAATGGCGACAACGGCCCGAAAGCCTTGCTGGCGCTCGGAGTAACGGCGAGAGAAGCCGAAGTGCTTTATTGGATGACAGAAGGGAAAACCAATCCGGAAATTGCCATTATAATCGATGCATCCTTAAACACGGTCAAAAAACACGCAATCAATCTGTTCGCGAAACTCGGCGTTGAAACTTGGACTGCTGCCGCGCGACTGGCGTTGGGGGTCTTAACGCCACCTGCGAAAGAAGTGTAAAAGAGGCCGCTTCACCCCAAGCGATGCTGCTCCCATGTCGCCTTGCTAACCGCTAGATCTCGCTGGTCTGCGGCGCGGCCTCGCTAGAATCCTTGAAAAGCAAAATCGATTGCAAATGACTCAAAGTTTTTCCGTTTTCGTGCATCGATGATCAAATGGGCGTTGCTTTTCAAGGATTCTATAGCGTGGCCGCTTCACCCAAAGCGATGCTGCTCCCACGTGGCCTTTCTAACCGCTAGACCTCGCTGGTCTGCGGCGCGGCCTCGCTAGTTGAATGCTCCGTTCGGGTGATATTCTTTGCTGATCGGTTCGTTAACGTACAATGATATGTGTGGGCTATCCTTGACGAGGATACGATCTATTAATCGATACATCTATTTTTTTATCCTTTTGACTGCTATTCTCCCGGGCGTTGCGGCTGCGGGAGCCCAAGAGTCTATTGAGCTTGGCCGCCCTTTATACCGGTTTTTCAGCACTCGAGAGTATCTGGCGGACAATCAGAATTGGAACGCTGTTCAGGATCGACAGGGGTTACTCCTATTCGGAAATGACAATCTGGTCCTGCAATACGACGGCCAGCGCTGGGAACGAATTCCTGTCCCGGGCGGACTGGCTATTCAGGGGTTAGCGGTTGATGGCGATGGAGGAATCTGGGTCGGAGGCGCGGGTCAGCTGGGGCGATTAGTGCATCAAGGTGACCGATACAGGTTTCTAACTGCCAACGGAGAAAAAGGCCTTCCGGCGAATTTCGGCGAAGTTGTGCAGATCGTTCCGGGCAGAGAGGCTGATTTTGTCCGAAGTCAGAAGGCGCTTCTGGTACACGAAGGAGACGCATGGACGTCCAAGGCGTGGCCGCATGGCGATGGTCTTGATTTCAGGCTTTCTGCGGCCGGTAAAAGGGTTTTTGTACACGCTAAAAACGACCCGCTCTATGAGGTTATTGGGGGACGCTTTGTTCCGATCGCGGATGGCGCTGAGTTGCGATCGACGATTGTTTATGAGGTGCTCGAGCCGAAGCCGGGTCTGGTTCTGCTGTTGACTAAAGACAAGGGTATTTTTCGGCTTTCGCAAAATCGGGTTGCCCCTTTTCCTACGGACCTCGATCCTCTGCTGACTCGATTTTCCCTCCAGGGAGCAAGTGCCTTACCCGGACCCTACATCGCCGTCGCCATCGAGCAACACGGCGTCGCTTTGCTCGATTGCCAAGGGAAACTCCGCTGCGCGCTATTCCAGGACAACGGCTTGCCCGATCAGAATATTCTGAAACTGGCCTCTGATCGTTCTGGCGGGTTGTGGATCTGCGGAAGCGTTGGGCTTACCCGCCTCGAGATGCACCCTGGGATCAGTTTCTTTGACGCGCAGACGGGGCTTCCGCGATCCGAGATATTTGAGCTTACAAGGTTTCGCGGCGATTTATACGCCGCCACCTGGGATGGTCTATACTCATTGAAGAGGGTTGTCCCCGAGTTTTTGCCAGCGCGTTTCCGAAAAATTCCCGGTGCTACCAGTCCGATCTGTGTATTGGCGGAAGCCGGCAACGAACTTCTTGCAGGCGGATGGAAAGGTCTTTTCAGTTTTGACGGATCAGAATTAAGACCCGTTTCGCTTCCGATCGATCGGGTCTATGCGCTTCAGCCTTCCCGAGTGATTCCTGGTCGAGTTTATGTCGCGTCCAACAAAGGGTTGATCGCGATTTCCCGCTTTGGCGAGGGCTGGCGCTTAGACGGGATATTAAGGGAACTTGAGGATGGTGTGAATGGGATCATTGAAAGTGATGCGACCGAATTGTTCGTTTCCACAATCAACCGCGGCTTTTTCAGAGTGACGCTGAAACCTGATTCACCAGGCATTTTTGCGCGGGCAAACGTTTTCAGCCTCGCACATGCTAAAAATGCATCGAAGGTCAGTGAGGCAGCTTCGCTGATCCTTCTGGATGGAAAACCGGCTTTCGTAAGTGACCAGGGTATATCCCGATATGAAGCCGACGTGGATCAATTTGTTTCCGTTCGACAATACGATTCAGTTTTCCGCGACTATGTCCCGGGAAGGGCAATCGTCAATCGTGCCGAAATGAAGCATCTCTGGATTACAGTGGTCCCTCGGCGAGTTTCCGAAGAGAGGGTGCAAGGATCAAAGATTGTGGGGCTCGATTCAAGCGGACAATTCACTGCCCTTCCGGCTGTCATTGCCAGAACAATCGGTGATCCTACAACGATAAGGGAAGAAGATATTGGCGGATCGACCGTGCTTTGGATTGCCGGCACGTATGGGATTGCGCGCATAGATACGGCTGAACTTCGACCGCCGGTGACGAAGTTCAGCGTATTTGCGAGAGAGGCGGCCACAATTTCCGGAAAGTCGCTATCGATTCCAACCAAAGGCGAAGCGCTGAAATTGCCGTTCGATCTTCGAGATATTCGGATCAGGTTTGCCGATGACCGATTTGCGTGTTCCGAGAAGATCCGCTACCAGCTGCGGTTAGACGGGCGGGAGAAGAACTGGAGCGCGCCGCTTACCGACCCGCTTTGGCGCTCAGGCTCACTGAACGAAGGGCACTATTTGCTGCGCGCTGTTGCTGAGGACGGGGACGGCATAAAAAGCGACGAAACCACTTTGGCAATCGAGGTTCTGCCGCCTTGGTATCGAACCTGGTGGATGTACGCCATCTACGCCGCGTTGTGCGCGCTTTGCGTCCTCGGCTTTGTGCGATTGCGGGTGTGGCGTTTGCGTGTCAGGGAAAAGGAGCTGGTTGCAATAGTCACCGAGCGTACAAGGGAACTCGAAGAGAGCCAGGCGAAACTGGTGGAGGCTAAGGAAGCAGCCGAGGCGGCTAACCGGGCCAAAAGCACCTTTCTTGCAAACGTCAGCCATGAGCTGCGAACGCCGTTAAACTCCATTCTAGGGTACACGCAACTGATGCTGCGCGAACAAAACCAACCCGAAGAAAAACGCCGGCGCCTGACAACGGTTCTTTCAAGCGGGGAGCACCTCTTGAATATGATCAATGAGATCCTTGATCTGGCCAAAGTGGAGTCGGGGACGATCACGATTAATGTCCAACCGGTGCAGCTTAAGCCACTGCTGAATGGTCTCGCCGATGAGTTCCAACTCCGGGCAAATCAGAAGCAACTTCGCTTCACGTATTCCTCTGACCATTCCGTTCAGGAATGGATTTCGACCGATCCGGTTCGTCTGAAACAGGTGCTTTACAATCTGGTCGGAAATTCCATCAAATTTACCGAGAAAGGGGAAGTGGCTCTAAGAGTCAGTCGGGTCAAGGATCGTATCCGGATTGAGGTCCGGGATACCGGAAGCGGCATACCGGCGCACGAAATGCAGCATCTTTTCAAGCCCTTTTACCAAGCGACCAATAATGATCAGGCAGGTGGCGGAGTCGGCTTGGGCCTTTTCATCAGCCAACGAATTGTTCGCTTATTAGGGGGGACGCTTGAAGTCTCCAGCCAGGAGGGAAAGGGGAGCAATTTCTGGTTTGAATTGCCGAACGGGTCTGCAAATGCCGCGTTGGCTACCTCTTCGACACGGAAAGTAGTGCGCCTGGAGGGTAAGCCAGCACATATTCTGGTGGTCGACGACGAGGCGGCAAACCGACAATATTTGCTGGACCTGCTTGAAGAGGTTGGGCTCTCGGCGACGTTTGCTCCTTCGGCGGTTGAAGCCCTTGAATTGATGAGAACAGAAAAGTTTGATTGCGTCGTATCTGATATTCGCATGGCTGGTCTAAGCGGAATCGAATTCTGCAGGAAATTGAGGAAAGACCCGCAGTTTGCCTTACTTCCGATGATTGCCTCCTCGGCGAGCGTCTACGATAATGATCGAGAGACAGCACTGGCCGCCGGGTTTAACGCATTTGTCCCCAAACCAATCAGTGAGACGACCTTGTTCGGGCTTTTCGAGTCGCTCCTTGGACTGAAACCGGTGTACAGGTCGGATGCTGAAAGGGTAGCGGAATTTGACGGCACTGAGGATGCCGTGAATCGGCCATTATCAGAAGCTTTGCCCGATACCCAGTGTATTGATGAACTCCTGGCGCACGCTAAATTGGGTGACATCATCGCGTTGCGCGCGGCCATTCGCGAACTAAGCGAAAAGAATTCAGCGCTGCACACGTTCTCACGCCGGCTTTCAGTCTTGGCGGAGCAATATCAGATATCTGCGGTCGAAAACATACTTCTCGCGGCCAGAGAGTTTGTTGAATCCAGGCAATCTCGAAAGCAATAGTCGAGTTCGGGGTTAGGGGCTCCACTTCTGAATTCTGTATTCTGACTCCTGATGCTCCTACATTTTCAAGCTCTTCAAATACGCTTTCCATCCGCCGAACTCGGAAATATTTAACGCGTCTCGCACGCTGACCTCTTCACAGAGGAAGCCTTTTGCGATCCGCCCGTCCCTAAGGTGAACCGTACCAATCGTCAACGGCGACGGCACTCCATTGATGAAGTCGCCAAATTCCGATGACGGCAGATCCCAGATTTCAAGTTCGATCGATCTACCCCTCTCGCAGCCGACGCGAACCAGTCCCGGCTTAGGAGGAGACGTGCCGGGAAGAGCAAAGAGTTCATATGAAGGAGCGGTTTTTGTTTTGCGAACCAACCGCCCCCCACGTTCAGTGAGCTGGTAGTTCAAAGGCTCATCGCTCAGATGCGCTCCCGTGACTGCGATAAGAATCCGATCCGATCTCGGCTCTTCAACCACCATGCTGCCGCCTGGATAGACAGTGGTCGTTGCGCCCAGAAACGGTCGCAGTGAGTCCAGATAAGCTTCTGCACAATCGCACAAGAGATTTTCGGAAAGTGCCTGCCCAAAAAAAGTGATTCCAAAGGGAAGTCCGTCGCTGCGAAAGCCGGCAGGCACGGCTATCGCGGCCAGATCCAGTAGATTGGCGAAATTCGTGAATAGCCCGAGTTGGGCGTTCAGTGCGATCGGATCGTTTTCGATTTCCTCTATCCGGTAAATGTCGGGCGCCGTCGGAAGTAGAAGGAGATCGATTGCCTCCCAGGTTAGGGAGCTTGCTTGTCGATATTTCTGTAGCGTGTGGAGCCCTTTGAATGCGTCTACCGCTGAGAATTTTTCGCCACCAAGGATAATTTCGCGCACTACCGGATGAGTAGCATCCGGGCATTCTTTTATAAAATCACCAACAGCGGCAAAGCGTTCGGCTACCCAAGGCCCGCCGTAAAGTAATTTTGCTGAATCCAGCAAGGGCGAAACGTCAACTTCCAGCATTGAGCTCCCGAGAGATTCCATCCTTCTGACCGCTTCCTCGAAAAGCGTGCGGGAGTTGGGTTCCAGGTTTTGGAGGATTTGAGTAGAAGGAACCCCGATTCGATATTTCAAAGGCGCCGTCCGATTCGTAGCCGGATGTCTGGAATATGGGTCCTGCTCATCGTAAGATGCTGCGATAGAGAAAAGGAATCTGGCGTCTGCGCTAGTCAGGGAAAAGAGCGTTACACAGTCGAGCGACCGGCAAGCAGGAACGACGCCTCGGGCGCTCAGGACGCCTCTCGTGGGTTTAAGCCCGACAATGTTGTTGAATGCGGCGGGAATTCGTCCTGACCCGGCAGTGTCAGTTCCCAGGGCAAAGCTTACAAGGCCAGCAGCAACGGCGATGGCCGAACCGGAGCTCGATCCACCCGATATATAGGCAGGATTAAAGACGTTGCAGCATGCGCCGTAGGGCGATCGCACACCGACCAAACCGGTTGCAAATTGATCAAGGTTCGTCTTCCCGATCAGAATTGCGCCAGCCCG
>Ga0182038_10001589_pt1 | contig 11795 bp, 10 predicted proteins | sample sta12Can44000108_FD_125976 | JGI IMG/M metagenome (GOLD analysis project Ga0182038, IMG submission 125976) | Lab enrichment of tropical soil microbial communities from Luquillo Experimental Forest, Puerto Rico - statanox.12C.anox.44.000.108 | ecosystem: Environmental > Terrestrial > Soil >...
CAACCCTGGCGACGCCGATCGGACAAACGAGCCTTGGCAACTACATCTTTACGGGATTGCAGACGCAGAATTGGGTCTTTGTCATTTTCGGCTGCATCGCGGCGGCAGCGCTAGCGCTCGCGGTCGACCAGCTCCTCGCCTTGGTGCAAGACGGTGTGACTCGGCGGAGCAGCGCGCGCTCGCTGCTGGGAGGACTTGGCCTCGTTGTCCTTACGCTGGCCGCATTAATCCCTGGTTTCGCTCGGCCAAAGGGCGAATACGTCGTCGGCGCGAAAACCTTCACCGAGCAATACGTGCTCGCGGCTTTAATCAAGCAGCGACTTGGGGCCGCCGGACTCTCGGCTGAGAGCCGGCCGGGCTTGGGCTCAAACGTGCTATTCGATGCGCTGGCGTCCGGCGAAGTCGATGTCGCAGTCGACTATTCCGGCACACTTTGGGCCAATCGTATGCAGCGCAAAGACGTGCCGGCACGCGAGAAAATGCTCGCTGAACTATCGCGATGGCTAACGACGACGCAGCATATCGAGATGGTCGGGCCGCTCGGATTCGAAAATGCCTACACGTTGGCTATGACGAAACAGAAGGCTGACGCCCTCAAGGTTCGCTCGATTGCCGACCTCGCGACCCACGCGAGCGGGCTCAGCGTTGCGGGAGACTATGAAATATTTGCGCGACCTGAGTGGGCTTTGCTTCGCAGCGCTTACGGGCTGAATTTTCGCATGCAGCGACAAATGCAGCCGGAATTCATGTACAGAGCCGTCTCGGAGGGCGAAGTCGATGTGATCGCAGCTTATACGAGCGATGGTCAGATCTCGACTTACGACCTCAGTGTGCTCCCCGACATCAAACACGCGATCCCGTCCTACGATGCGATTCTGCTGATCTCACCTAAACGGGCCGGCGACGACAAATTGATAGCCGCCCTGAAACCTCTCGTCACCTCAATCGATGTCGCAGCCATGCGCGAAGCAAATGCGCGCGCCTCAAATGGAAGCGACACACCGGACAGCGCGGCACGATGGTTGTGGGAACGCGTTGGAAGGAAACAGTAAGATGGTCGAGACGAACCCGACCATCTCACCAGAAAACTAGTTCTTGCTCTTGTCCACCAGAGCGCGCTGCTTGATCCAGGGCATCATATCGCGCAGCTTGGCGCCTACTTGCTCGATCGGATGTTCGGCGAGCTTTGCGCGGGTGGCCTTGAACGAGGTTTGATTGACCTTGTTTTCCAGCATCCAATCTCTGGTAAACCGGCCGGACTGGATGTCCGCGAGCACACGCTTCATTTCGGCCTTGACTTCGGGCGTAATCACGCGCGGTCCGGAAACATACTCGCCGTATTCCGCGGTGTTCGACACCGAATAATTCATGTTGGCAATGCCGCCCTCGTAGATGAGGTCGACGATTAGCTTCACTTCGTGCACGCACTCGAAGTACGCCATCTCCGGCGCATAACCTGCTTCGACGAGCGTCTCGTAACCGGCCTTCATCAGCTCGACGAGACCCCCACATAGCACCGTCTGTTCGCCGAACAGGTCCGTCTCGCATTCTTCCTTGAAGGTCGTTTCGATAATTCCTGCGCGACCGCCCCCGATTGCCGAGGCATAGGACAGGCCAAGGTCGTGCGCGTTGCCAGAAGCGTCTTTATGGATCGCAACCAGGCAGGGCACGCCCGCGCCGCGCTGATATTCCGAACGCACCGTGTGGCCCGGACCCTTGGGCGCGATCATCAGCACATCGAGATCAGCACGCGGCTCAATCAGATTGAAATGCACGTTAAGGCCGTGCGCGAACATCAGCGCCGCGCCGTCCTTCATGTTTTTAGCGAGGTGATCGCGATAGATGTCGCCCTGCAGCTCGTCGGGCGTCAGCATCATCATCACGTCGGCCCATTTAGCCGCCTCGGCAACCTCCATGACTTTGAACTTTTCGGCTTCGGCCTTCTTCACACCGGCTGAGGTCTTGCGCAGCGCCACCGCAACTTCTTTCACGCCGCTGTCGCGCAGATTGAGCGCGTGGGCGTGACCCTGACTTCCATAGCCGATGATGGCGACCTTCTTGCCTTTGATCAGGTTCAGGTCGGCGTCGCGATCGTAGTAGACACGCATGGTACTTGGTCCTCTTGGTCCTTCGTTCGGCCAATAATCTGATGAAATTTCGGAGGTTGCCCCGTCGCGGTGCTTCTAGGTCGCTCTGGCAGTCCGGGCAAGTCCCTTCGCTGACTTCCGTTACTGTCGGTCCCGTTGCCGCTTGATCTGTACCCTGCCGGCATAAATCAACGCAAAACCCGCGAGCAGACAGCCGTATTTAATCACCTCCGGCAGCCGGGAGCCCTGCTCGAAGCAATAAGGCCGCGCACCGACAAAACCGACGCTTATGCAGCGCGAATTGTCTACCGTGTACGGCTTTAGGAATATGCCAAGGAGGATCAATGGGATCGCCAGGATGGTGGGACCCATCGCCTACATCCCCTCAGGCCCGCGCATAATGGCGGCGATGCCGGTGCGCGCAACTTCGACGAGGCCAAGCGGCAGCATCAGACTGATAAACTGCTCGATCTTTTCGCTCGCCCCGGTGATTTCGAAGACGAAACTTTCCGTCGTCGCATCGATCGCGCGGGCCCGGAAGGCGTCCGCAAGGCGCAGCGCCTCAACGCGGTTCTCGCCCTTGCCCTTGACCTTGACCATTGCGAGTTCGCGTTCGATCGCATTGCCGGCGAGCGTCATGTCGACCACGTGATGCACGGGCACAAGTCGGTCGAGCTGGTTCTTGATCTGCTCGATCACCATGGGCGTGCCCGTGGTGACGATCGTGATCAGCGACAGGTGCTGCCGGTGCTCGGTTTCCGAAACCGTCAGGGATTCGATGTTGTATCCGCGACCAGCGAACAGGCCGATAACTCGCGCGAGCACGCCCGGCTCGTTGTCGACCAGCACCGAGAGAGTGTGGGTTTCCGACTTCTGTGCGGTTGGCGCCGCAGGATAATGGCTTGTCGTGGGAGCGTTCATCACACCATCACCTTGCCTTCCTCGGTGATGGCTTCCTCGACGCTGACGCCGGCATCACCGAGCAACATCTCATTGTGAGCGCGTCCCGATGGAATCATCGGGAAGCAGTTTTCCTTGGGATCGACCACGCAATCGAAAAGCACAGGCTTGTCGACGTCGATCATTTCCTTGATGGCGCGATCGAGATCGTCCGGCTTTTCGCAGCGGATGCCATGCGCGTGGTAGGCCTCGGCGAGTTTGACGAAGTCGGGCAAGGCCTCGCTGTAGCTTTCCGCATAGCGTCCGCCGTGTAGCAATTCCTGCCACTGCCGCACCATGCCCATGTAGTTGTTGTTAAGAATAAAGACCTTGATTGGTAACCGGTACTGCACCGCGGTCGACAACTCCTGCATCGTCATGAGTACCGAGGCTTCGCCCGCGATGTCGATCACCAGCGATTTCGGATGCGCAAGCTGCACGCCGACCGAAGCCGGCAGGCCGTAACCCATCGTGCCAAGCCCGCCAGAAGTCATCCAGCGGTTTGGTTCCTGAAAACCGTAAAACTGCGCAGCCCACATCTGATGCTGGCCAACCTCGGTTGTGATGTAGGCGTCCCTATCCTTGGTCAGCTCGTAAAGACGCTGGATGGCGTATTGCGGCTTGATCGCGTCGTTTGATGAACGGTAGGCCAGCGACTTGCGCGCACGCCACTTGTCGATCTGCGCCCACCAGGCCTGCAATGATTTCTTGTCAGGATGGATTGCGCTGGTGCGCCACAGTCGCACCATATCCTCGAGCACATGCGCGCAATCGCCGATGATCGGCAGATCGACCTTCACATTCTTGTTGATCGATGACGGATCGATGTCGATGTGAATCTTCTTCGAAGCAGGAGAAAATGCATCCAGCCGACCGGTGATGCGGTCGTCGAAGCGCGCACCGACACAAATCATCACGTCGCAATCGTGCATCGCCATGTTGGCTTCGAGTGTTCCATGCATGCCAAGCATGCCGATCCACTTCGGATCGGCCGCCGGGAACGCGCCGAGACCCATCAGCGTGGACGTGATCGGATAGCCGGTGAGCTTTACGAATTCGCGCAGGAGATCGCACGCGGCCTTGCCGGAATTGATGACGCCGCCGCCGGTGTAGAACAATGGGCGCTTGGCGTGCGCCATGAGGTCGATCGCCTGCTTGATCTTGTCCAAATCGCCCTTGAGCCTGGGCTTGTAACCTGTGTGCGGGAAATCCTTCGGTTTGGAATAGACACCCTTCGCAAACTGGATGTCTTTCGGCACGTCGACGACAACCGGGCCCGGCCGGCCGCTCGAGGCGATGTGAAATGCTTCGTGCAGAACACGCGGCAGATCCTCGATACGTTTGACCAGATAGTTGTATTTCGTGCACGGACGGGTGATGCCGACCGTGTCGCATTCCTGAAAAGCGTCATTGCCGATCAGGTGCGTCGGCACCTGTCCTGTGATGCAGACGATCGGAATTGAGTCGCAAAGCGCGTCGGTCAACCCGGTGACCGCATTGGTTGCCCCGGGACCGGACGTCACCAGCACGCATCCGACTTTGCCGGTCGAGCGTGCGTATCCTTCCGCGGCGTGCACGGCGCCTTGCTCGTGTCTGACCAGAATATGGCGCACCTGATTCTGCGAAAAAATCGCATCGTAAATCGGCAGCACAGCGCCCCCGGGATAACCGAACACATGCTCGACGTTCTGGTCGGCGAGCGCCTGAATCACCATCTCGGCGCCGGTCATTTCCCGTGTCATGCCGTTTCCTTTCATGCTCGTCGTCTTACCCCGAAGAAATAAAAAAGGCCCGAAACGGGCCATGTCCGGACGCTTCCTGCGGGCCCTTTGACTAGGACCGCATTAGCGCCCGAACCGCTACTACAGCAATAATATTGCGTAACATGGGTATCGCCTGAACTTTCATTGCGCGGGTTTATAGGGGCTCCTGGCCGCCTGGTCAAGCGGATTTCGCCCTGTCACGGCGGGGAAAACTGCCTCGTTAGTGAAGAAATTGCAACTTCCGGGGTCTGCCAAGGCCAATCCTTCATCTGATTGCGAAACCAGGTGACCTGACGCTTCGCGTAGCGGCGGGTATCCATCACGGCGCCCGCGATCGCGTCCTCGAGGGATATTTCGCCGGCGAGATGCCGCATCAGCCAAGGCACGCCATGCGCTTTCATCGCAGGCAGCGTCGGATTGAGGCCGCGCGCGGCAAGCGTTCTAACCTCGGCTAATGCGCCCGCTTCAATCATCGTTGCAAATCTTTTCTCAATGCGACGCACCAGTTCCTTGCGTTCGCACGTGATGAAAACTTTCGCGGCTCGCCCGGCGTTCAGCAATGGCGGCAGGCCTTCACGGTGCCAATCCGACAATGGCCGGCCGGTCGCAAGCACAACCTCGAGAGCGCGCGAAATGCGAGAGCGATCGTTAACAGTTATGCGTTGCGCGGTCGCTGGGTCGAGCCGCAAGAGCTCCGCATGAAGTGCCGGCGGCCCGTCCTCTTGCAGCCGGCGTCGCACCTCTGCTCGAATTGCCTCCGGAATTGAGGGCACGGCGGCGAGGCCGGTTGTCAGCGCCTTGAAGTAAAGTCCGGTACCCCCGACGAGAACGGGAACGCGACCTTGCGCAATGATATCTCCGAGGGCCGCTTCGACGTCTCCGCACCAACGCCCGACGGAATAATTCTCTGCCGCGTCGACATGTCCGTAGAGTTTATGCGGTCTGCGCTTTTCGTCATCCACAGTGGGACGTGCTGTAATAATGCGGAGGTCGCGGTACACCTGCATAGAGTCGACATTGATGATGACGCCGCCGAATTGCTCAGCGGCCTCAAGCGCCAGCGCCGACTTGCCGCTGGCGGTCGGTCCTGCAATAAGCACCACCTTGGTTGTCATCATCCCGCCTTGGTTGCGATCCTGATAGCACCAGCGCGATGAGAACTCACCCGCGGTTACGGGAGACTGGCTTGACGCTTATTAAACCATTCCGCGCCTTACGGCCCGCTGCCGGGCGCGCGGCCGAGGTTTTGGCGCCGCCGTACGACGTACTGACCAGCGCGGAAGCACGCGAGCGCGCGAAGGGTAAGCCGTGGAGCTTTCTGCACATTTCGAAGCCGGAAATCGATCTTGATCCCGCCACTGATCCCTACGACAGGACCGTCTATGCCAAAGCCGCTGAAAATCTCCAGCGCATGGTCTCCAGCGGAATCCTCGTGCGCGATGCCGAGCCTTGCTATTACGTCTATCGCTTGACCTGGCGCGGCCATTCCCAGACCGGTCTCGCCGCCATTGCCTCACTTGCCGATTATGCGAGCAACCGGATCCGCAAACACGAACTCACGACTCCGGTGAAAGAAGACGACAGGGTACGCCAGATCGAGGCTATCAATGCGCAGACTGGACCGGTGATGAGCGGGTATCCGAACGCGCCCGAGATCGACGCCATTCTGACGCATGCTGCGGCCGGCAAGCCGGAGGTCGATGTCACTGCCGACGACGGCGTTCGTCACCAGCTTTGGCGCATTGCTGACACGACAACGATCGACAAGCTTTCGCGCGCCTTCGAAGCCCTCCCTGCGATATACATCGCCGACGGTCACCACCGTTCGGCGGCGGCGGCGCGCGTCGCCGCCGCCCGACGTGGCGAAGGCTCGCACAGCTATTTTCTGTCGGTAATCTTTCCCGAACGGGAGATGACCATCCTTGACTACAATCGTGTCGTGAAAGACCTCAATGGTCATTCTACCGAAGAGTTTCTGACGAAGCTGCGCGGAAGCTTTGCGTTAGCCAGCTCCGAGGAGCCCGTACGGCCACGCTCTTCGCACGAATTCAGCATGTATCTCGCTGGGCGCTGGTACCGGCTCATAATTCGGCCGGAGCTTGTCCCGCAAGATCCGATCGGCCGGCTTCCAATAACCATCCTCGCGCGCAACGTGATTGAACCGTTGCTCGGCATCTCCGATCCACGCACCGACAAGCGTATCGACTTCGTTGGAGGAGCGCGTGGCCTGTCGGAGCTCGAGCGCCGCGTGTCATCCGGCGAAATGGCCGCCGGGTTTGCCCTCTACCCCACGCAGATGCGAGATCTGATGGCCGTGGCCGACGCAGGGGGAATCATGCCGCCGAAATCGACTTGGTTCGAGCCGAAACTCGCCGATGGCATGGTCAATCACGTGCTTGATTAGCAAACGGCCGGCGCAAGCGGTACCGGCCCGTAGCTATTTCGTTATTGCAGGCTGAGCGCTACGAAGCTCGGATCGCCATCTGGCGAAACTACAAGCAGCACCGCTGCTTTCTTGCCGTCCTTTTTTAGCTTTTCGATGCGCTGCTGAAGTTCGGCTGCGCTCGACACCGGCTGCTGCTGGACTTCGGCGATGACCATCCCCGGCGCGAGGCGTTTTTCAGCGGCGGGCGAATTTGGATCGACGCCGGTAATCACGACGCCTTTCACCTTGTCCTTGATGTTGTGCTTCTTGCGCAGATCGTCGGTGAGATTGGCGAGATCAAGTCCGAGCGCCTTTTTCACCACGGGCTTTTCTTCGGGTGTACCGTCTTTCTTGTCGCTGACCGACGCCTGCTTTTTCTCATCCTCAAGCCGCCCAAGCTTGACGGACTTTGTCTCTTCTTTGCCTTTGCGAATGACCACCACGTCGACATCCTTACCGACCGGCGTGTCGGCAACGATCCGCGGCAGGTCACGCATTTCCTTCACGTCCTTGCCGTCAAATTTGACGATGACGTCGCCCGGCTCGATGCCGGCCGGTTTTGCCGGGCCTTTTTCATCAATGCCGGCGACGAGCGCGCCCCGCGCGGGCTTCACGCTCAGGCTTTCGGCGATCTCGTCACTCACCTGTTGGATGCGTACGCCAAGCCATCCGCGGCGCACTTCCTTGAACTCCCGCAGTTGATCGATCACCGGCAGAGCCGTCTTTGAGGGAACGGCAAATCCGATACCGATCGAACCGCCGGACGGCGAAATGATCGCGGTGTTTACACCGATCACTTCGCCATTGAGGTTGAACAATGGACCACCCGAGTTGCCGCGATTGATCGCGGCGTCTGTCTGAATGTAGTTGTCGTACGGTCCGGACTGGATATCGCGGTTGCGCGCCGAAACGATCCCGGCGGTAACCGTTCCACCCAAGCTGAACGGATTGCCAATGGCAATCACCCATTCACCGAGCCGCAATTTGTCACTGTCGCCGAATTTTACCGCCTTCAGCGGCTTGGTCGGCTTGACCCTTAGCAACGCGAGGTCGGTTCTCTGATCACGGCCGACAACTTCCGCCCTCAGAGTGGTTCCGTCATTGAGAATGACATTGACTTCGTCGGCGTCCGCTATGACGTGATTGTTGGTGACGACGAGGCCCGCCGCATCAACGATGAAGCCAGAACCGAGCGAATTAACGCGACGCGGCGTGGGCGTTTGATTGTTCTGCCCGTTTTGGCCGTTTTGCCCGTTTTGGCCCGGTTGACCACGCCGGTTCTTGAAGAATTCCTCAAAAAACTCCTCAAACGGCGAACCCGGCGGCAATTGTGGCATCGCGCCACCGCTTCGGAGATCGACGGATTGCTTGGTCGATACATTGACCACGGCGTCTATGACCTGCTCGGCCACATCCGCTATTCCCTCAGGGCCACGAGCAGCCGCGGGGGAGCTGAAGACCGGCAAGGCAATGGCTGCAGCCGTTAAAATGGCCAAGCCAGCGCGGCCGACCGGGTTCCTCAAACGGAAATAGTGTGCGCCCATGGGCGTCGAGTCTCCTGGGAGTTAGCTTTCAGTGAGAGTGGCCCCGACCGGCAGGCGATTCAAGGGCACTTTAAGACAATACCATGCGAAGCTGATTTGCACCTTATCCGCGAACCAACCAGACCACTATAAGTCCGACGAGAGCCGACCCGATTCCGATGAGACGCAGCGAGATGTCAGGCGTTTCCAGAACGCTGGTCATCGCTCGCTTCGCCGCATCGGGAAAGGCCGCAAATATCAAGCCCTCGATGACGAACACCAGTCCGAGCGCGGCCAGAAAGTCCGACATGCCACTCGCTGCTTGCTATCGGGCTGGAGCCTGGCCAGACGACGGGGCCGCTTTGTCCCGTGCTTTCCCGGAAGGATCAGAGAAATAACGGAAAAAGCTTGAATCGGGTTTCAGCAGCATCCGCGTATCGTTCGACTTCAGGCCATGTTCGTAGGCCTGCATCGAACGATAGAAAGCGAAGAAGTCCTGGTCCTGGTTAAAGGCATCCGCGAAAACCTGATTTCGGGTTGCATCGCCCTCACCGCGGATCTGTTCCGCTTTCGATGTCGCTTCCGCGACCAGCACCGTGACTTCGCGATCCGCACGCGAACGAATTTCCTGCGCGCGTTGCGCGCCCTGTGCGCGGAATTCCGCGGCCTCGCGTTGACGTTCGGTCTGCATGCGCTGATAGACAGCCTGGCTATTCTGCTCAGGAAGATCCGCGCGTCGAATACGAACATCGACGACCTGGACGCCGTAGGTGGCAGCCTCGCGATCAACCAATTCGCGGATGCGTGCCATCAGGTCGGCGCGTTGGTCGCGCACGACGTGCGTGAACGTCACCTCGCCAAGCACTCTACGCAGCGCCGAATTGAGGAGGATCGAGAGCTGAGAATTCGCACCTGCGATTGAGCCGAGGGTCTGATAGAACCGGAGCGGCTCCTGAATACGATATCGCGCGAACGCATCGACCACCAACCGCTTCTGATCGGAGGCGATCACTTCCTGCGGGGGCGCTTCGAGGTCAAGAATGCGCTTGTCGATATAGACAACGGAGTCGATGAAAGGGGCCTTTACGTTGAGACCCGGCTCATTCACGACGCGGACCGGCTGGCCCAGGCGGATCACCAGCGCTTGCTGTGTCTGATAGACGGTGAACAAAGACGAGTAGCCGATAATCAGCGCAGCGACGAAAACGACCGCAAGGATTCCACCGAGAAAATTCAACCTCATTGCCGGCCTCCCGTCTGCGGTTGGCCGCGCGTCTGTGGCTGACGAGACAACTCGCTGAGCGGCAAATAAGGCACCACGCCATTGCCGCCTGCGCTGGAGTCCAGGATGATCTTGTCCGTACCGCCAAGCACACGTTCCATCGTTTCGAGATACATACGCTCGCGGGTGACGTCCGGAGCTTTCTTGTACTGCTCGTAGATTTTCAGGAAGCGCGATGTCTGGCCGACGGCTTCGGCGACTGTTTGCTGCTTGTATGCCTCGGCGGCCTGGGTGATCTGCGCCACCCGTCCGCGCGCCTCCGGTACGACACGGTTGGCGTAAGTCTGCGCCTCGTTTACCGCGCGTTCGAGGTCGGCACGCGCCGCCTGCACATCGCGGAACGCGTCAATAACCTGCGCCGGAGGATCGACTTTCTGCAGTTGCACCTGTTGCACGATGACTCCGGCGCCATAGTGATCGAGCGTCCTCTGCATCAGGTCCTGCACGGCCGTCTCAATAGTCTGCCGCGCGCCGGTCAGAATCGGCTGGATTTCGGAACGACCGATCACCTCGCGCATGGCACTTTCCGCCACAGCTTTCACCGTGCCTTCCGGATTCTGAATATTGAAGAGAAATTCACCGACACCTGTCGGTTTCACTTTCCATAGGACCGAAAAGTCGACGTCGACGATATTCTCGTCTCCGGTGAGCATCAGGCTTTCTTCCGGTACATCGCGGACCGTTGTTCCGCCGCGTCGGATGTCGTCGACCACCCGCATGCCGATGTCGATCTTGTTCACGCGCAGCGCCTTTGGCGTGAGCACAGTCTCGATGGGATACGGCAAATGATAATTCAGGCCGGGCTGTACTTCGCGCACTTCCTTCCCGAAGCGCAGCACAACACCCAACTCGTCCGGCTCGACCCGGAAGAAGCCGGAAAATCCCCAGAGCGCAAGAACACCGAGCGTAATGAGAGCGAGGCCGCGTCCGCCCAGGTTGCCACCTGGCAGCACGCGCCGCAGCCTGTCCTGGCCACGGCGCAGGATTTCCTCGAGATCGGGCGGAGTTGGTCCCGGTGATTGCGGTCCTGAGCCCCACGGGCCCTTGCCGCCACTGCCCCACGGCCCTCCGCCGCCCTGATTGGTCCAAGGCATTGAATGATATCTCCCGCGCCGGCTATTACCCGGCTAACCTTAGTTGGGAGGGGTTATAGGGGACCCTAAGGCCCGTTACAACGCGCTCCGATGCCGCGACTATTGGCCGGTTAACGTCTTACATATGTCGCCAAAGTGAAGTTGGCATCGTCGTCCGGCCCAGCAAAGCGATCATCGTGTGTTACCTCTTGCCAGACCTCTGGGTCGATTGGCGGGAACAGCGCATCTCCGTGGGGTGAAACATGCACATGGGTGATTTCGAGCCGATCGGCCATCGGCATGATTGCAGCGAAAATATCGCCACCGCCTATAACCATGATTTCATCGACCCCACGCCGGATTGCATCGCTGCGCGCAAAGCCGAGTGCCGCATCGAGGCTCGTGGCCAACACAGTGCCGGGTGCGACAAGACTTAAATCGCGCGTGAGCACGATGTTTGTCCGACCGTCAAGCAGCTTCCCGATGGACTCGTGGGTCTTGCGGCCCATGATCAGCGGGCGATTGAAAGTAAGCTTCCGAAAATGCTGAAGATCCGACTTCAGTCGCCACGGCAGTTGACCCTCGCGGCCAATGACCGAATTGTCGCCGATCGCCGCAACCAGCACGATTTTCATATGAACGTGCCCGCGGCTGAACGCGTTTCCGGGATAGGAACTGTTTGGCGAGATAGATCCGCGTTCCC
>Ga0182038_10001598_pt1 | contig 11747 bp, 9 predicted proteins | sample sta12Can44000108_FD_125976 | JGI IMG/M metagenome (GOLD analysis project Ga0182038, IMG submission 125976) | Lab enrichment of tropical soil microbial communities from Luquillo Experimental Forest, Puerto Rico - statanox.12C.anox.44.000.108 | ecosystem: Environmental > Terrestrial > Soil >...
ACATCACGACCGCGGCGTACATTTCGCGCGACCTCGCCCTCGTCAAGGTCGCCGCCACCGGCGAGGCACGGACGCACGTCATGCAGCTCGTCGACGTCTACCGCGCGCGCATTGTCGACGTCAGCCCCGAATCACTCGTCATCGAAACGACCGGGACGGAAGACAAGATCGACAGCCTGCTCGAGGTGCTGCGGCCCTACGGCGTCATCGAGATGGCGCGCACTGGCCGCGTGGCAATGGCGCGCGGCTCGGCGCCCGATCGCAGGAACGGCGGGCGGTCCTTTCCAGGCGAAGAGATCGGGGGAGATGTCAGCAGCGGCTCTGTGTGAAAGCGAGGATCCTGAATGGCAACGATGTATTACGACAAAGACGCAGACCTTTCGTTGATCCGCGGGCGCAAGGTGGCGGTGATTGGCTACGGTTCGCAGGGACACGCGCACGCGCTGAACTTGAAGGACAGCGGCGCCAGCGTCCGAGTCGGGCTGCCCGCAACCAGCCGGTCGCGGGCAAAAGCACAGGCGGCGGGGCTGATCGTTGCCGACGTGGCCGAGGCAGCCAAGTGGGCCGACGTCGTCATGATCCTGATTCCGGATACGTCGCAGGCAAAAGTCTACAGGGAAGAGATTGAGCCGAATCTCGCGCCCGGCGACCTGCTGATGTTCGCCCACGGCTTCAACATTCGCTTTGGCACCATCACCGTCCGCGCCGACGTGGATGTCGCCATGGTCGCGCCCAAGTCGCCGGGCCGTCGGGTGCGCGAGCTGTTCGTCGAGGGCGCCGGCACGCCGGCGCTCATTGCCATCCATCAGGATGCCTCCGGTCGCGCCCGTCCGCTGGCGCTCTCATACGCCAAGGGCATCGGTGTCACGCGGGCGGGCGTCCTCGAGACGACGTTCGCGGAGGAGACCGAGACCGATCTGTTCGGCGAGCAAGCCGTCCTCTGTGGAGGCGTCAGCGCGCTCATCAAGGCCGGGTTCGAGACGCTGGTCGAGGCGGGCTACCAACCCGAAATCGCGTACTTCGAATGCCTCCACGAGCTGAAGCTCATCGTCGACCTTATTTACCAGGGCGGCCTGAACTACATGCGGTACTCCGTCAGCGATACGGCCGAGCACGGTGACTACACGGGCGGACCGCGCATCGTCACCGACGCCACGCGACGGGAGATGAAGCGACTGCTGGAAGAAGTCCGGAACGGCGCCTACGCGAACGCGTGGATCGCGGAGAACGACAAAGGGCGTCCCTGGTTCAACAAAACCCGAGAGGCGGAGAGAGACCACCAGATCGAACACGTCGGCGCCCGTTTGCGCGCGCTCATGCCCTTCCTGAAGCCGGTGGCGACCGAGGAAACGGTCGGAGCCAGGAGTTAGGGTGACATCGCTGATGCTAGGGTCCAACCGCAGTCAGCGTGTGTACACCTTTGCGCCGATTCCGAATCTCCAGAACGACCCGTCGTTGAAAGTGGTCAGCGGAGAATTGAACGCTCCGATCTTGTGATACGTCAGCTCTCCGGTCATCGTCGCGTGGCGATGGAAGAAGAACTCGATCCCACCGCCCAGGTCGACGCCAGGCTTCGTGTCTGACCCGCCCAGCGCGGCCTCGGACGCGTGGAAGTGGTACACGCCGACGCCGCCCGTGACGTACGGATGGACGGCGCCGCCTTCCCAGTTATAAACAAGGTTCCCGTCGAAGAACACTGGAGTGACTGTTCCCGTAAACGTGCGCCCGGTGATATCCCACCATGCCGCGCCGACCTGCCCGCGGATCGAGACCCGGGGCGTCAAATACCGCTCGATGTTGCCGGTGAGGTCCAGACTGGTCTGGAGACTTGCGTCAGCGGGACCGTTCGCGCCGATAGACCCCCCGAAGCCCCACATGCCCGCGTCCGGTACGCGTGATTGCGCCGCAACTGATGCCGAAGTGGCCAAGAGAAGCAGTCCGACGACTGAGGCGTGTGTAGTTCGTTTCATACTTGTGGTTTGTGCAATCAGAGTGCCGAACCGTCGTTCAGGCTCGACCGTAGCTTGACCACTCAGCCGAACAGATGGTAAAAATTGCGCGTCACCGGCATTTGAGAGTCGTCACGCCGTCCGGCCTTACATGGAAAAACTGATCGAGCGCGAGTCCGCGCCTCGAAGCGTTCTAGTCGCCGCGCCAGCCCTCGCCGTCCAGTTCTTTCTGATCCCGTTGGCCGTCGTTGCACTGGCCGTCAGCGTGTACGTTGGCTTCCGGTCGCTCCTCGCCGACGCCCGAACGCCGCAGGACTACCTGCGTGAGGTTCAAGTGGGCGGCTTGAACCGGCGTTGGCCCGCGGCCTACGAGCTGTCGCGATTGATGGCCGATCCGCGCGTCAGGGCCGACAAGACGCTCGGGCCCGCGTTGATCAAAGCATTTCAGAACTCGAAGGGCGACGCGCAGGTCCGTCGCTATCTGGCGCTCGCGATCGGCCGCCTCGATCCGCCGCTCCCACCCGATGCGATCGCCGAGCTGACTGAGGCTCTCGAGGATGCCGACAGCGAGGTCAGAATCAGCGCGATTTGGGCGCTCGCATCGTCGGGGGACGCCGCGGTCGTGTCGCGGTTGATGCCGCTTTACTCAGCTCAGGACGGGGATGCCGGGATCCGGAAGATGGTTGTGTACGCCCTGGGCGCGTTGCCCGGCGATGGACAGATAGCCATACTGCGCACGGCGCTGCACGACGACGCGCCCGACGTCCGGTGGAATGCCGCCGTCGCCCTGGCGCGAAAGGGCAGCCATGAGGGCGTGCCGGTGCTGCGGCAGATGCTCGATCGGCAATACGTCGAGCAGACGGTGAAAAGAGAAGTCCGGCAGGATGCCGATGAAGATCCAATTGCGGATGTGATGATCAGCGGCCTTCGCGCCGCCGCAACGTTGAACGATCAAGCTCTCAAATCCTCGGTCACGGCGCTCAGTCAGAACGACCGGTCTTTGAGAGTCAGGAACGCAGCGCTCGAAGCGCTCAAGGTGATGGGATAATCTTGAATGGCTGACGATCCTCTAGCTACACCCCCGGCCGCCCCTTCGGCGACGCCCCATGCCCCGCCGAAGCCCGCGGTGCCGAGGCCGCCGGCGGTCATTCCGGATCTGTCCGGCAAGACGACGAACGTGGCCTCGGCCGGCGGACAGGCGGCCAAAGCAGCGGTGTCGGCGCCGGCTGCCGCTCGACCGGCGACCCGGGACCCCGACGACACGTCGCCGTTGCTCACGCGCCGGGCGTGGATGGGGCTCGCGTGGGGCGCGTTCTCGGCGGCGTCAGCCGCCGCGCTCGCGGCTACGGGCCGCTTCATGTTCCCGAACGTCCTCAATGAGCCGCCGCAGCAGTTCAAGGCCGGCTTTCCCAGCGAGTACGGCATCGGTGTAGACGAGCGCTGGAAGGAGAAATTCGGCATCTGGCTCGTGCGCACCGCTGAGGACATCGAGCAGCACGCGAGCGGGTTCTATGCGCTCATCACGGTTTGCACGCACCTGGGGTGCACGCCGAACTACCTGGCGGCCGAGAACAAGTTCAAATGCCCGTGCCACGGCAGCGGTTACCATTTGACCGGCATCAATTTCGAGGGGCCGACCCCACGTCCGCTCGAGCGCGCGCGCGTGGCGCTGGCCGACGACGGGCAAATTCTGGTCGACAAAAGCCGGCATTTCCAGTACGAGCTCGGTCAATGGAAGGATCCCGATTCGTTCCTCAAGGTTTGATTCATGGCCGATAAGCAGACTGTCGTTCCGAAGGAAGGGCCAGGCACGCAGTTGTGGAACTGGCTAACGGAGACTCAGGCGTGGAAGTCGATCTTCCGGCACGATCGGCCCGACAGCGACCGCGGGCGCGTGCTGGTCATGCTGACGAACGTCTTCCTGCACCTGCACCCAGTTCGCATTCGCAAGTCGGGCGTCAAGCTCCGCTACACCTGGTGCATGGGCGGGCTGAGCTTCTTCCTCTTTCTCGTGCTCACGTTCACCGGCCTGCTTCTGATGTTCTACTACCGGCCGACGCTCGAGTACGCCTACACCGACATTGTCGGCCTGCGGGAGCACGTGCCGCTCGGCATCATGCGCGAGATGCACCGGTGGGGCGCGCACGCCATGGTGATCACGGTCTGGCTGCACATGTTTCGAGTCTTCATGACCGGATCGTACAAACCGCCGCGGGAATTCAACTGGTCGGTCGGCGTGGTGATGCTCGTGCTCACGCTCCTGCTCTCGTTTACCGGCTACCTCCTGCCGTGGGATCAGCTTGCCATCTGGGCCATCACCGTCGGATCGGGCATGGCGCGCGCAACCCCGTTTCTCGGTCACGAAGGCCCGGGCGCTTCGCTCCTGCGCCTTGGTGACGTGCCGCTGATCCATGCGGCCGACGATGCGCGGTTCGCGCTCCTCGGCGGAACATTCGTCGGCGAAGGCGCGCTCCTGCGGTTTTACGTGCTGCACTGCGTCGGGCTGCCGCTCGGCATTGCCGTGCTGATGGCGGTTCACTTCTGGCGCGTCAGGAAAGACGGAGGGATCAGTGGGCCGCTTTAGGCGCGCAACGAGCTACGAGTCACCGAGCCGCGAGTCACGAGGACCGGAGCCATGGGACTGATTAAAGGGGTCATCAACGCCGTCGCCGATCCGCGACTGTTCTTCCTGCTCGCGGTCGCGTCCCTCGGCGTCATCGTCTGGAGGCGGGAGCAGCTCGCGTCCAAGGCCGCCGGCTACGGCCTGCTCGGAGGTCTGACCGCGTTCTTCATCTTCGGGACGTTCGACTCCAACTTTCGCCTGATCGTCACCAAGCCGGACAACGTGCCCATCGTCGGGCTGATTTTCCTGCTCGTGTTCTTCGTGTGGTACGCGCTCCGCGAGGCCGTGCTGAACGACCGGCGCATCGCGGGAGGCAAGGGACCCGTCGAGAAGGACGAATCCGATCGCGTGTGGGTGTGGCCGGACCTGGTCTACACGGAGCTCATCTCGCTGATTGTCTGCTCGGTCGTCCTGATCGTCTGGTCGATTCTCCTCAAGGCGCCGCTCGAGCAGCCTGCGAACCCCGCGAATACGCCCAACCCGTCGAAGGCGCCGTGGTACTTCCTCGGGCTGCAGGAAATGCTCGTTTATTTCGACCCTTGGCTGGCCGGGGTCGTGCTCCCGGGCCTCATCATCGTCGGGCTCATCTGCATTCCCTACGTGGACCGGAACCCCAAAGGGAACGGCTATTACACGTTCGCGGAACGCAAGGCGGAGATCACGATCTTTCTCTTCGGTTTCGCCGTGCTGTGGTGCTCGCTCATCGTGCTCGGCACGTTTCTGCGCGGCCCCAACTGGAACTTCTTCGGGCCGTTCGAGTTCTGGGACATTCACAAGCTGGCGGCGCTGACCAACGTGAACCTGTCGGAGTACATCTGGGTCCGCTTCCTGCACACCGGGTTGCCGGGCAACTGGTTCGTCCGCGAGATCTTCGGGATCCTGCTGGTGCTGTTCTACGTGTTCGTGCTGCCGGTGATCCTCGCGAAAGGGTTGTTCAAGACGTACTACGAGAAGCTCGGAGCGCCGCGCTATTACACGAGCACGGTGCTGTTCCTGATGATGCTGTCGCTGCCGCTCAAGATGCTGGCGCGCTGGCTCTTCAACCTGAAATATATCGTCGCGATCGGCGAGTACTTCTTCAACATCTGAGCCATGGCTGAAAAAAAGGGTGTCGGGCACGCCTACAACATCGACTTCTTGAACGTCGTGTTCGCGGCGTCGAGTCTGTTCCTCTTCCTGTCGGTCGTCTGGATGGTCTGGGACGACTTCGACCGCGACTGGAAGAACACGCAGCGGCGCTTCAGCCAGCTCGAGCTGCAGGTGACTCAGGCGCAACTGCAGCAGGCGGGCCGCGCCGTCGATCGCAGCAAGCTCGCCCAGCTCGAACAGCAGGAAGCCGCCGCGCAGAAGAACGTGCAGGCGAACCAGCAGAAGGTCAACGAGCTGGAGGGCCGGCTGAAGGAGGCCGACAACCGTCTGTTCCTGGCCACGACCAACCAGCAGACGATGAAAGCGACCTACGACCAGGATCGGTATGACTTCGAGGCGTCGCGGGTCGCCAATCCCGGCGCCGCGAGCATCGCGAGGAAAGAGCAGCGAGCCGACGACGAGGCAAGACGCCTGGATGAGCTGAACCTCGAGATGGAGAAGGCGCAAGCCGAGAAAGATGATCTGCAGAAGCAGCTCGCCCAATACACGGGCCAGGTTGCCAGCGTGCAGAAACAGATCGAGGACATGACGTCCGAGCAGACGCGCCTGCGCAAGCGTCTCGACGTGATCGCGCCCAGCCTCCTCAAGGACTACTTCCGGAACGCCCCTCTCGTCGACTTCATGGCGCCGACGATCAAGGTGCAGCAGCTGATCCTGCCGAACGTCGTCGACGACGTGAACTTTATTCGCGTGCCGAAGCTGGACCGCTGCACGACGTGTCACCTGGCGATCGACAAGAAAGGCTACGAGAAATACCCGCAGCCGTTCACGACCCACCCCAATCTCGATCAGTACATCGGCAGCGCATCGCCGCACCCGATGGACCGCGTCGGTTGCACGGTGTGCCACGAGGGGTCGGGGCAGTCGATCAGCTTCCGCGACGCGTCGCACACGCCGTCGGGTGAGAAACAGAAGGAGGAGTGGGAGAAAAAATACCGCTGGGAGGAGCCGCACCAGTGGGACTTCCCCATGCTGCCGGTCAAGATGACCGAGGCGTCGTGCGCCAAGTGCCACAAGCAGAACATCTACTTGCCGAACGCGCCGGCCTTGGACATGGCGTTCGCCACCTACGAGCGCGCCGGGTGCTATGCATGCCACAAGACGAAAGGCTTCGATACGAATATTCGGAAGCCGGGGCCCATCCTGACGAAAATCGACTCGAAGCTGTCGCCGGACTGGGTGAGGACCTGGATCCGAAACCCGCGCGCCGTCAAGCCCACGACGTGGATGCCGCGGTTCTGGTACAACTCGAACAACAGCTCCAAGGAAGACGCGATGCGCAACGAGGCGGAGATCGGCGCCATCGTGACGTATCTGTTTGCGAATGCGGAGCGGCACGAGTTTGCGGTGAAGAATCCGCCGCGCGGTGACGCGAAGACCGGTGAGCAGATCGTGAAGCAAGTCGGGTGTCAGGGATGCCACGTCGTCGGCGAAGGCAAGCGCGAGGAGATCGGTCCGCGCCGCACCTTCGGGCAGCCACTCGAGAACATCGGCAACAAGACGAGCTACGAGTGGATCTACAACTGGGTGCGCGATCCGAAGCATTACAGCCCGGCGACCTACATGCCCAACCTGCGGCTCACCGACTCGCAGGTGGCAGACGTCGCGACCTACCTTTCGACGCTCAAGGGCGATGTCGGGCAACCGGCCCAGGCGACGCCGGACCAGAAGACGGTGGACGACGTGCTGCTCGACTATCTGAAGAACGTGATGCCGTTCGAAGACGCGAAGGCCGAGCTGGCGAAACTGAGCCCAGGGCAGAAGCAAGTCGAGCTCGGGCAGCGCGCGATCGGCCGGTACGGGTGCTTCAGTTGCCATGACATCAAGGGTTTCGAGAAGGCGCAGTCGATCGGGACCGATCTGTCGGAAGAAGGCAGTAAGTTGGTGACGCGCCTGGACTTCGGGTTCGTAAGCGATATCCCGCACACGTCCAAGATCGCGTGGTTCCGGACCAAGCTGCACGACCCGCGCGTGTTCGACAGGGGGCGGGTGCTGCTGCCCCTCGAGAAGCTGCGGATGCCGAACTTCGATCTCTCCGACGAGGAAGTCCAGCGGCTCCTGACCGCGATTATGAGCTTCCAGCGGGAGATTCAGCCGGAGGCCGCGATGCCGCCACGCTCCGCGAAGTTGGATTACGAGGTTACCGGGCGGACCCTCGTTCACCGTCGCAACTGCGTCGGCTGCCACATCATCGAGGGCGACGGCGGCGATTTCGTGAAGCTTGTGGCCGAACCGTCGCTCGGTCCCCCGATGTTGACGCCGGAAGGCGCGCGAGTGCAGTCGGACTGGCTGTACGCGTTTCTGCGCGGGCCGATCACGATCCGTCCGTGGCTGAACGTCCGGATGCCGACATTCGGTCTCGACGATCCCAGTCTGAACGGGGTCATCAGGTACTTCGGCGCGGTGTCGAACACGATCGGGCCGTTCCAGACTCACCAGCTCAACGCGGCGAACACGAGCAATGCCGGAGGCAAGCAGCTGTTCGAGCTCTTGAAGTGCCAGCAATGCCACGTCCTTGGCACGATCCCGAAGGACCAGCCGACGTCGAACCTCGCGCCCGACCTCCGTATGGCGCCGGAGCGGTTAAACGCAGAGTGGATCATCGCGTGGCTGAAGAAGCCGTCCGACATCTTGCCGGGGACGCGGATGCCTGCCTTCTGGCCTGATTATCCGAAGTCGTTTTACGCGCAAATGGATGGCGACGCCGATGTGCAGATTCACGCGATTCGGGATTACCTCCTGACGTTTCGGGGCGGCCCAAGCCCGAAGTCTGCGAACGGTGCCAAAAACGCGGACAACAATTAGCGCGGCTGGCGAACGGTCGGTAAGTCGAGTGGGTCAGGTAGGTCGAGGGGGGCGGTTAGGTCGAGTGGGTCGGGTAGGTCGAGACCAGACCCGCTCCATCTCTCCGACAGTTATACTTCCGTAGTGCTTCGCCCTTACCGGGGTGTCCTGCCCCGCGTGCACCCTTCCGCATTCATCGACCAATCGGCCCAGGTGATCGGGGATGTCGAGATTGGCGAGGAGAGCAGCATCTGGATGTGCGCGGTGTTGCGGGGCGATGTGCACGCGATCCGCGTCGGCAGGCGCACGAATATTCAGGACGGGACGATCGTGCACGTGATGACCGGAACCCATCCGACGACGATCGGCGACCACGTCACCATCGGCCACGGCGCCATCGTGCACGGCTGCACGATTGAATCGCAGTGCCTGGTCGGCATGGGGGCGATTCTGCTGGACGGCGCTCACATCGGCTCGGGATCGGTCGTCGCGGCCGGGACGCTCATCGTCGAGAACGTGAGAGTTCCGCCGAAGTCGCTGGTCATGGGCAGCCCGGGGAAAGTCAAGCGCCTCCTGACGCGCGCCGAGATCGAGGACATCCAGGCCTACGCCGATCGGTACGTGGTCTACAGGCTGGACTACCTGACCTGAATGCCGACCATCACCACCAAGCCTCCGAGCGGCACGCGCGATTTTCTGCCAGCGGAGATTCGCAAGCGTCAATACGTCATGGGGATCATCCGTGACGTCTTCGAGCGGTACGGCTACGAGCCGCTCGAAACGCCCTCGTTCGAGAACATCGAGACGCTCCTGGGCAAGTACGGCGACGAAGGCAACAAGCTCATTTTCAAGATCCTCAAGCGCGGTGAACAGGAGGGCTCGGGGGCAGCCGATCTCGCGCTCCGTTACGACTTGACGGTGCCGCTCGCGCGTGTCGTCGCGCAATATCAGAACGAGCTGCCGAGGTTCTTCAAGCGGTATCAGATCCAGCCCGTCTGGCGCGCGGACAGGCCCGCGAAGGGGCGCTTTCGGGAGTTCTATCAATGCGACATCGACGCAATCGGATCGACGTCGCCTCTGGTCGAGGTCGAGCAGCTCGCGGCGGTCGGCGACGTGCTCACGCGCCTCGGCTTCGACGATTTCGTCATCCGCCTGAACCACAGGCAGGTGCTTGCGGCGCTCCTCACCCGCGCAGGCATCGAGCCGCGGCAGCACGCTGAGGCGCTCGTCGCGCTCGACAAGCTCGACAAGATCGGACCGAAGGGGGTCCGAGCGGAGCTCGCTGAACGGGGGATTGACGCGAGCGCGGCGGACGTACTCGTGAACTGGATTGGCGCCGACCCTGGGCCGGACGTGTTGCCGTGGCTTCGCCACGAACTCGAGCCGCTCGATGCCGCAGGGCAGGCCGCGTTTGAGAATCTGGCCCAGATTCTCGGCGCGTTGGAACGTAGCGGGAGAGAGCCCGGGTCCGGGAAGATGGAGCGGATTCGGTTCGAGCCCGGACTCGCGCGAGGGCTGTCATACTACACCGGCGCCATCATGGAGGTGGCGGTCCCGGACCTGGCTGGGAGCCTCGGCGGCGGTGGACGCTACGACAATCTGATAGGAATGTTCCTGGGACGAGACGTCCCGGCCTGCGGCTTCTCCCTGGGACTCGAACGCATCCTTGTCGCGATGTCCGAACGCGCGATGTTCCCCGGCGCGGTCGCCCGAGGAGCCGTTGACATCGTCGTGACAGCCTGGCCCGACGCGCCGCTCGACCGGGCCGTGTCGCTGGCGTCCGCTCTGAGAGACGCCGGCTTGCGCGTCGAGATTTATCCGGAGCCCGATAAACTGGGGAAGCAATTTAAGTACGCCTCGAGCCGGAACGTGCCGTTTGTCGCCGTCGAAGGCGATGACGAGCGCGCCGCCGGCAGCGTCGCGATCAAAGACTTGCGCAGCGGTGAACAGACCTCCGTTCAGCGCAACCAGGCCGCGCAGTTCGTCCTACAGCGGTTGAGCCTTGCGGCCGAGGCCCACGGGCTGAGATCCGGGCGAGGGACGGCGGACTAAGGTCCGGGCGAAGGACCCCGGACTGAGAAACGAACGAGAACCGATGGCTGAAGCGCTCGGCAGCTTGACGAGGACACACACGTGCGGCGGGCTGCGCGCGCAGGACGTCGGCGCAGACGCGGTCCTGCTGGGATGGGTTCACCGCATCCGGGACCTCGGGGGCGTGACCTTCATCGACGTGCGCGATCGCGCCGGCGTGTCTCAAGTCGTGGTGCGCGAGAACGATGCGCTCATGAGCGTCGCCAAGCGACTGGGGCGCGAGTACGTCGTTGGCGTGACGGGCGTGGTGCAGCGGCGATCCGCGGAGACCGTCAACCCCAAGCTGGCAACCGGCGAGGTCGAGGTGTTGGCGCGCGAGATCCGCCTTCTCAACGAAGCCAAAACCCCGCCGTTCGAGATCGCCGAAGACACGCCCGTGTCGGAGGAGGTCCGGCTGAAGTACCGATACCTCGATCTCCGCCGGGCCCGCCTGCAGTCGAACATCGGCCTGCGTCACCGCGTGGCCATGGCGGTTCGGAAATACTTCGACGCGAACGGGTTCTGGGAGATCGAGACGCCGATCCTGGCGAAATCGACGCCCGAAGGCGCGCGCGACTTCCTCGTGCCGAGCCGGATCCACCCCGGCGAGTTCTACGCGCTCCCGCAGTCGCCGCAGCTCTTCAAGCAGATCCTGATGATCGCGTGCGCGGACCGGTACTTTCAGATCGTCCGCTGCTTTCGCGACGAGGACCAGCGGGCCGATCGCCAGCTCGAGTTCACGCAGGTGGACGTCGAGATGTCGTTTGCGCAGCCCGAGACGATTTTCGGGCTCGTCGAGCCGCTGATGCGCGAGATCTTCCGGGAAATCGGGCAAAACGTTACGCTGCCGATGCGCAGGATGCCGTATGCTGAGGCCATCGCCAGGTATGGCTCAGACAAGCCCGATCTCCGGTGCAGGCTGGAGATCTGTGATCTGTCCGATGTGTTCCGCGACTCGGAGTTCCGCGTCTTCAAGCAGATCGTCGCCGAGCGAGGCGCTGTTCGCGGATTCGTGGTTCCGGGCGGCAACCGGTACACGCGCAGCCAGCTGGACGTTCTGGTCGACCAGGCGAAGCAGATGGGGTTTACCGGACTGATTTGGGTGCGCCCGGGGCAGCCGCCCCTGAGCTCGGTCAAAGCCTTGAGCGAGGCGGCGCTTCGTCCCGCTCTCG
>Ga0182038_10001606_pt1 | contig 11722 bp, 9 predicted proteins | sample sta12Can44000108_FD_125976 | JGI IMG/M metagenome (GOLD analysis project Ga0182038, IMG submission 125976) | Lab enrichment of tropical soil microbial communities from Luquillo Experimental Forest, Puerto Rico - statanox.12C.anox.44.000.108 | ecosystem: Environmental > Terrestrial > Soil >...
AATTCCGCCGTCGCTTCGCTATGGCGCGACCTTACCCGGTTTGCGGACACGCCGTAGCTCGAAGAGCGAAGGTGGTTTCCGGCGCCAGCCGAACAATTCCGCTGCCAGAGCCTGAATTGATCACACAAGTTCGTCCAACCCAAAGGTTCTCGCTAAAATTTGTGATCAATGCAGGCTAACGAGGTGGATTTGTACCTGGCTCTCAATCCTTCTCGTCCTGAATGCTCGAACTTGAATCCGACCGAACTCCAACCTCTTGCCGTCGAACCATTAATGTTGTATGTAACTTTTCTGGTTACCACACAGAAAAGAGAGGCACCGCGAGCTGTTTCCTTTAGGCAGTTGCTTTCAACGCGGCGGGCGCGCCACCCGATTATTCTCTCCAATAACGATATACGGCGCAAACAGACCATTTCGAGGAGCGGAAATGAGTCCCTCGGATGATATTGCAGGTTAAGGAGTTCTGAGTGGCTACAAAACCGCGGATCGAGATTCGGTGCCCCCACTGTAACAACCTCCAGTGGGAACCGGAAACTGTGCAATCTACAAATTGCCGCAAGTGCGGCTCTTATATTCACCTGGAAAAGGGACAGGTCGCAAGTTCCGGCCATGAAATGTCCTTCTTGGCTACACCTCAGCGCCACGAAGAGTTCAAGGATCGGATTGAGGTCGCGTGCCCCTCGTGCGGCAATCATCAGCACGAATCGACCTCGGCAAAGTCAACCTATTGCCGCAAATGCGGCGGTTACATTCAGCTGGAGAAGGCGCCAAAAGCGTCCGGTTCTCATGAACGGCGTGAGCAGGTTCTTTCTGGATTGCACAAGCTTCAGGATTTGCTCGGGGTCCAGCGAACGACTATTGCTCGATGCTTTGAATGCCCGGGTGAACGCGAGGTGCCTAAGGTAGCGACTTCCACCCTTTGCCCGAAATGCGGAACGTATATTGACTTGCAAGACTACAAGATTGCCGGGCCCCACACGCGTTCAATCCGAACCGGAGGGCGGCTTGTCATTACCGCCAAGGGAGAGCTTATCAGTCGCCGCGCCTATTGTGGTTCAGCCGAGATTGAGGGATCTCTTCGCGCAAAGTTGATCTGCAGCGGTGATGTCACGATCAAGCGCAAAGGGAAAATCGGCGGTGAAATCGAGGCAAAGAAGATTCGAATCGACAGAAAGTCTGACGTTGAAGTTGCTTATCCGATACGGGCGGACGTGGTAGAGATCAATGGAATTATCAGAGCGCCAAGCGTATTCGCCCGCCGGGTTGTTGTTAACAGGACGGGCCGCCTTACAGCCGCGGTTTGGGCTCGAGGATTTGTCGTTGAAAAGGGCGGCTATTTCGCCGGTGATCTTACGATTGGTGAGGCTGGCCATGCGACCAGCCCTGAGGCGACCTCACTGGTGGGCGCGGTCGATGCGGCTCAGGTGCCAAGGACACCTCAGGGTTCGGATGGATAGAAGGAAAGGAATCGGCTTCAGGCATGGCACCTCGTTCTATCGCTTTTAGACAGTACCCCAATCCGGGGATTCTTCGGGCTGGACAAATAGTGATTTCTCTCTTGGTATAGATGGGTTCGACCTTTGCCGGAAAACCCCATGGAATCAACTGAACTATTAACGACAAATCGCAAGGCTCTCAAAGTTAATCTCGATGAGGCCAAGTACGGCACTTTTGCAGAGATCGGTGCCGGACAAGAAGTGGTTCGCTGGTTTTTCCAGGCTGGCGGAGCCGCAGGCACAATCGCGAAATCTCTTTCCGCGTATGACATGAAGTTCAGCGACGCCTTTTATGGAAAAGCAGCTCGATATGTATCCCGAGAACGTCTATCCCTCATGCTTAACCGGGAATACGAACTTCTGATTGAACGATTGGAATCTTTTCGCGGTGACCGCACGGAATTTTTTGTGTTCGCAGATACGGTTGCGGCAAAGAGCTTTAAAGGGACCAATGAGTGCCATGGATGGATGGGGATGCGATTTCAGGCTAAGCCAAAAACGCCGCCGAGCGACGTCATTCTGCATGTCCGCATGATGGATAAAGAGAACGTTCTGCAGCAGCAGGCGCTTGGGATTTTCGGGGTCAACTTTGTTTATGGCGCTTTCTATTACCTCGGAGATCAGAGCGAGTTCATACGATCGCTCGCCGATAATCTGGCGCCGGAAAGCATCGAGGTTGATATGATCAACTTCAGCGGCCCGCTTTTTTCTGCAGTCGACAATCGGATAATGAGTCTCAAACTTGTCGAGAGTGGGTTGACCAAAGCCGTCATGTTCAGCCCAAAGGGTGAGGTGCTTCAACCCTCTGAAGTTCTTTACAAGAAGGCAATCCTTGTTGAGCGGGGAAGTTTTCGGCCCGTGACGCTTGTCAACGAGGACATGTTGCAGTGTGCCCTTACTCAGTTTCTTGCAGAGCCGGAACGGCAAAATGCGGATGTCGTCGTTCTGATGGAAATAACCATGGCCAATCTGCTGGCTACTGGGGCGATTGATTATCAAGATTTCCTTGCGCGTATCGATACCCTCGCGGCTCTCGGAGTTAACGTCTTTATTTCCAATTACTTGGAATTCTACAGGCTGATGGCCTATTTCCGGCGCTATACCAAGCAAATCGTTGGGATCGTGATGGGTATTAACAACCTGCTAGAGGTCTTCAACGAGAAGTATTATCAAAATCTGGAAGGCGGCATCCTGGAATCGTTCGGGCGGTTATTCAGTAATCTCGTCAAGCTGTATATCTATCCGATGCATATCCAGGCGTACGACCGGTACATTATGCAGAATCCTTCCGAGTCGCCGACGACGGCGCTGGGAAAAGCGGAGCATCCCTTGGCGGTAGACGTCTGGATCAATGCGATCAACCTCCAGGTTGAGCTCCATTTGCGCAATCTCTATTCGCATCTACTGGAGAGCGGCTATCTTGTGCCGATCAAGGGCGGAAACGCAGCGGTGATGAATATTTTTTCCCGAGACGTATTAGCCAGGATACAAAGGGGAGAAAACGGCTGGGAAAAGATGGTGTCCGAGAAGGTAGCCCTCTTGATCAAGGAAAAGAAGTGTTTCGGCTTCCGAGATCCGTCTGCTCCAGCGGGCGAGGTCGATGTTGCAAAGACGGCAGCCCCAGCGACCTCTTAGGCAGAACTCAGTCTTCGGCAACAAATGGAGAGACGGCCTCCGTGCCGTCCGACTAATTTTTCCATTCGGGCAGGAAAGATAAAAAATGGGACAGCACGGAAACCGTCCCTCCCGGATTCATACAGGGCCATTGACGCGTACCCCTTTAACCCGTGACCTCAGCTTGAATGAGCCTTCGTCGCCGGAAATGCAGATAGGCCTGCCCAAGCGCGAGCAACTGGGCGATCGCAGCAAGAAAGAAGGTCGCCCCGACCCGGAAATCGGCCGGATCCAGCCCGGACACCGCTGCTAGAATTGGAGCTCCCACTAACGGTGCGATTACACCCATGATGCTGTTAATCGAGTTTAGTGATCCCAGCGTAATGCCTTGGTGCCGCGGATCGACCGCCTTGGAAACAATCCCCTGCAAGGCCGGGCCTGCCACAAAGCCGCAGAGGTTCCCCAGAATAATTGCGTAGATCATCCATCCTTGAGTTGCGAGTCCATAGAGCACGTATGCAACCGAAGAGGATGCCAGACCAAGCAGCGCCGTCCTCACATCGCCAAGCTTCCGGAGAAGGAAGCCCAAGAGGAAGGCTTGACCGAGCGCTGAGGCTATGCCAACGCTAAACAGCGACAAGCCGTTCTCACGTGGCCCCCAGCCGAATCGGAATGTCGTATAGAGCACCCAGGTTGACTGAAGAATAAATTGGGGAAAGGCCGTCAGGATATAGACGAATACCAGGTTGCCAATCCCCTGGACCTTGCTCAGCGCGACAAGCGCCAAGAAGGGATTGGCTTTTGCGAAGTCAATAGCCGATCGCCGATCTGCGGGCAGAGATTCCGGGAGAACAAAAAATCCATAAGCCCAGTTCACCAACGAAAACCCTGCAGCCACAAAATAAGGAAGTCGAAGGTCGTAAGTGGTCAGCAGGCCGCCCAGAACCGGGCCGCAAATAAAGCCAAGCCCGAAGATTGCGCCAAGAAGGCCGAAGCTCCGGCTTCTCTCCTCCTTAGAGGTCACGTCGGCGGCATACGCTCCGGCAACGGTGAAACTTGCGCCCGAAGCACCCCCGATCAGGCGTGAGACAAGAAGAAGCCACAGCCACGGGGAAAGAGCCGTCAGGAGAAAGTTGAATCCAAGACCAAAGATAGAGACAAGCAGAACCGAGCGACGGCCGTAACGGTCACTGATGGCGCCCAGCAGCGGCGCAGAAAAGAACTGAGCAAAGCCGTAGGATCCAAGCAGAAGCCCGTACCAATGGGCCTGGCTCTGTTTATCCGGCGTCATGGTTGCCACCAGCGCTGGGAGAACCGGGATAACAAGTCCGAATCCAAGCGTATCCAGAAAAACAGTGACCAGAATGAATGGAAGGCCGGGTTGGCGTCGCAACTGCATGTTCTTTTAGACGGTGTTTAGACCGGATTGGCGAACTTGGAAAATAATTGAGAAAACAAGGAGAAAAATGGGACAGCTCCAGATCGAGGGAGAAAGTTTATCGAAGCCAAGTATTGTAGTAGGCTTCGAGTACGCAGAGAGGTTTATGCAACAAGAAATTTCCCCCGTTTTATGTGACCCTTCGCTTTATAATAACCGCGAACTGAGCTTGCTGGAGTACAATCAGCGCATCTTGGAGGAGGCTCAGGATGCAACCAACCCCCTCCTTGAGCGCGTGAAATACCTTTGTTTCGTCGCGTCAAATCTTGACGAATTCTTTGAGGTGCGGGTTGCTGGTCTGAGGCAGCAACGCCTAAGCGATGCCGGTCCGCCCGGACCTGATGGAATGAGTCCTCGCGAACAGCTTGCTGCGATTTCGTCCAGGGTGCGCAGAATGGTGGAAGACAAGTATCGCATCTGGATCGAGGAATTGGTTCCGGCCCTGGTAAAAAATAACATCTATTTCCTCGGCTACGACGAACTGACGGGCGAGGAAAAGCAATACTACACCAGGTACTTTGACAAATCCGTTTTTCCGGTACTCACGCCGCTAGCGGTAGACCCGGTCCATCCCTTTCCGCTGTTGCTCAACAAGAGCCTGAATGTCGCAGTCGAACTCGAAGGCAGCCCCAGCGGCGCGAATCTGGCCGTGGTCCAGGTCCCGCACATTCTCCCCCGCCTGCTTCCGTTCGGATCCGGTGAAAAAGATGTGTACCGGTACATTTTCATCGGAAACCTGATCCAGGCGCATGTCAGTTCTCTTTTTCACGGCGTCCTGGTGAAGGGAGCTTATCAGTTTCGCGTTACTCGCAATAGCGATCTGTATCTTCATGAGGAAGAGACCGACAATTTGCTGGAAACGATCGAACGTGAGTTGCGGAGACGGAGTCGAGGGGATGCTGTCCGGCTTGAAGTTCAACAGGATTGTCCGAGGCATATTGCGGATCAATTGCTGCAAACGTTCGAGCTGACCGAGGATGATCTTTACCAGGTCAATGGCCCAATCAATTTTCCGCGTTTGCTCCCGGTGATTTCGGAGATTGATCGGCCTGATCTTAAGTTTCGCTCGTTTGCACCCGCAATCCTAACTGTCCCGGGCGATGAGGAAGACATTTTCTCGCAAATCCGGAGAAAACCGATCCTGCTGCATCATCCTTACGAGAGTTTTCAGAGTGTTCGTGATTTCATCGAAGAAGCTGCAGAAGATCCGAATGTTTTGGCCATAAAACAGACGCTCTATCGAACCAGCGGAAATTCCCCGATCGCAGCTTCGCTTGCTGAGGCTGCCGAAAGCGGCAAGCAGGTGACAGTAGTGATCGAAATCAAAGCGCGCTCCGAAGAAGCAGCGAACATCAAATGGGCTAAAATGCTCCAGGAAGCAGGTGTTCATGTCGTTTATGGGATTTCGGGGTTGATGACGCGCGCAAAACTGGCGCTAGTCGTTCGAAAGGAAGAAGACGGTATCCGCCGCTACCTGCATCTCGGCACGGGTAATTACCATCCGTCGACCGCACGGATTTATGAAGATTTTGGGCTGCTAACTTGCGATCCGGTGCTTACAAACGACAGCGCGGAACTGTTTAACTGGCTGACGGGGGTTTCGGTCTTTCCAGAATTGAAAAAAATCAAGGCGGCGCCGAAATCGCTTCACGCGTTTTTGCTTGAAATGATCCAACGCGAACTCAACCACGCGAAGGTGGGGAAACCGGCGTCGATTTTCATTAAGGTCAACGCTCTGATCGACGAAACAGTTATCAAAGCCCTGTATCAAGCGTCTCAAGCCGGGGTAAAGATCGACCTGCTGGTTAGAGGTGTCTGCTGCTTGCGCTCGCGGGTGCCTGGAGTGAGCGAGAACGTAACTGTTCGCAGCATCGTCGGCAGGTTTCTGGAACACAGCCGGATATTTCGTTTTGAAAATGCCGGGAAACCGGAGCTCTATCTTGCGAGTGCAGATTGGACGGCCAGAAATTTCTTCCGGCGCGTAGAGATCTGTTTCCCGGTCGATGATAGGGAATTGTATAAGCGGCTTGATGGGGTAGTGGCCACCTATTGGAAGGATAACCTCAAAGCTCGAGAACAGAGCGGAGGGTTGACCTGCGTTCGCAGACCGATGGAAGGGGGCCCCTTGAACGCCCAAGCGATTTTTCTGGAAAAAGCGCTCAAGCAGGAAAAGCCGGCCGTACCGGCTCGGTCGCGGACGCTAAAGACAAAAGTCAGCGACATCAAGGTCATGCATCACCGCCAAAAGGTCGGGCAGCCGGCTTAGCCTGCATAGCGCGCGATTTTTGCGGGTTAGAGTGCGTAATCGCCCCAGTACCGGTGTATCGACAATGATTTGATCAGGCCGGCGCATTCTTCCAGGTTTTCACCGATACGCTGACACCGGCTGATGATTTCGAGAATTTGAATGGGCGCATCCAAACTTTCGGTAGCGAGAATGCGTTCTCGGCGAATCTGGTCTGCTCTTCTGCGCAAGCTGTCGAGCGCGCCGCGGACCGTAGGGAACTCACGCCTGCAGTCACCTTTCAGAAAACAATCAGCGAAGGCATCTGTCATCTGCCCGAATTCAGTCTCCAATTGGTCAAGCTCGGAATGCACAAGGGCTTCCAACTTCGCCGGAAGTTCGGCTCGGCGCCTCGCAAGGGCCGTTCGTCGAGTCGCCAGACCCGAGAGTGCGCGTATGAGCAATGCAACCTTTCGCTTCTGTTCTCCCGTAAAACCAGGCAGCCGAATTCTGTTTGCCGCTTGCAGGGCTTCGATGGGCAATAGCGCCAGGCGGGTCTGGATTTTCTCCATCGGGCGCTTCGGGTTCGAAAGCGCTTTTAACTGGCCGAAGAATTCCAACAGATCGTCGCGCAGTAATCGCTGGGGCAGCAACGGCCAGATGACTCTCCCGATTACTGTTGCGATCGCCATTCCTGTAATTAATCCGAGGATCGAGTCAAAAATCGTGCTGCTTGCAACCGGTTCCTGCGCATTCAAACCTACAAACACGCTCGTGCTCAGGTTGGTCACAATTGACCAGAATGAAAATCCGGGAAGCCGAGCAGTCAAAAAACCGAAAATGAACAAACCAACGAACAGGGTAAGATTCATCACGAGGTAGCTCGCCATAAAGGGCGTTATGAGTATCAGGAGAGCACCGTAGAGCGACAAAATAAGGCACGCGAAAAAAAGATTCTGAAACGCTCGAAGGTCGCCTGTCCCTCCCGTTCGCATGAAAGTGCGTTGCAAAACGCTGAAAATCAGCGCGGATATCGGCAGCGCGGCGGGGCCCGGAGGGTGAGTCCATTTGATTAACAAGATCGACAGCGAGGCCGCTAGCGCGGCCTTGAAAGCGGTCTTCACCCAGAACCAGTCAATCGTCGGCAATAAGTCCCAGGCTCGTTTCCGTTCCGGGTAAGTCGCCCTGAGCCGCGGTAGTCCTTGCTTGATTTGCCGCATCTCGAGAAGTTCCCGCCGAATGGTCCGAAGCGCAGCAATGTGCGCAAAAAAGTCGATATTTGTTTCAATCGATGCTTCGTCAAATAGGCCAGCCGCCCGTAACGCATTGACCTTCTCGAAGAGAGTGTCAAAAGCCTCGTCGATGGTGGTCTCCGGCAACTGGGCGCCGGGAGAATAATCGCTCATCAAAATCTGAAACTCCCGGGCGACAGCCGTCGATGCGGCTGCGAGTTCATTTTGGATTCTTGCAATATACTGTGACTCTTCCTGTCGTTTTATCTCAAGGTGCAGAGCCGCTTGAAACAGGTTTGTCAGGGAAACCACGAATGCGTTGTAGTTAGCCAGACGTCCATAAAAGCGAGTGCTCTCCCGAGCGCCGGCTTGAAGCAGATTGCGAAGCGTCGAAGCCTGTTCTTCAAATTGCTTCTGGAGCTGTTCCGGTTGACCGGAAGTATCCCGGAGCTGGATGTAAGAGTCGGTTTCCAACGATACAACCTTGCCAACTGTTTTTAGCGCTTTGCGGCCAAGTTCGAAGAACTCTTCGCGCGCGTAACGCGGCCAGATGATGCTGGTCACTATCAGAGAGCTGAAACTTCCAACGAGAATTTCCAACGCTCGATTCAGTCCGATCTGCCATACATTGGAGGGATCCTGAACCCCATAGGTTGCGACAGTCACCGTTGTCAACCCGGCGAGGTAGTACGCATAAGGCGCTTGGCTGGCCGGATACTGGCCGAACTTGTAAACGGCAATCCCTATAACGATGAAGAAAAAAGGCAGGAAAAGAGCTGGCGTAGAGGTGTAGTCACCGACCAGCCAGACCCCAATGAATGCCCCGGCGATCGTGCCGACAGATCGTAGCATCGCTTTGAGCGCGGTAGATCCGACAAAGTGGGAATTCATCATGACCAGGGCCGTCAGGACCGCCCAATTCGGATGCTCCAGTCTGATAACCAGTGCGACATAAAAGGAAAGCAAAGAAGCGAGGCTCAGCTTGATTCCATACCGCACTCGCAAGTCCGAGAAAATGTCCGAGAGCGGTGGGAGCAGGGTGGTTGATTCCGTTTGAGCCGGCATCGACTCTAGCGACGCCACGCCTCAGACCAGCGAGATCTATGGATAGCGTGGGGTCTGGTTGGGGTTGGCGTCGGTTGGATGAAGTGGCCTCGCTTATAGAAGCCTTGAAAAGCAGACCACTTGATGGTGATGGAATCCTTGAAAAGCAAACCTCGTTGCAGATGAGTCAAGTTTTCCGTTTCCATGTATCGGTGATCAGCCGGCCTGGCTTTTCAAGGATTCTAGAAAAGTCGGTCATCGGCCATGAGTAAAGAACGATTGTTCGTTGAGCGTTTCAAAGGCGTCTGATAGCGTACGCTTATTGATCTGCGCATGTTTTTTATGGCCATCGGTGAGACGATCTTCAATCACCCCGAGCTTCGATTCTATGATCTGCTTTTCCCCTGGATCATGGCGATCGGTGTCCTTGGTTTCGTGACAGCATGGTTAGTCATCTCGATCCTCGAATGGACCGACCTCACCAGGTATATCTGGCATTTGCCACTGGCGTTTCTGGCTCTTGTGGTGCTATTCGGCAGCTTGATCGGGATCGCGCTGTTGCCATGAGACACTGGGCGATCAGTTTCCTGATTACCATAACGCTGGTTGTACTGGCGGGTTGGGCCGCATGGTCGTTGTACCAGAAGTACATTCAGGATCCGTGGACGCGGGATGGCCAGGTCAGAGCAAACGTCATCGGGATCGCCCCTCGGATCGCAGGACCGATTACCCGCGTCTTGGTAACGGATAATCAGCAGGTTGCGTCCGGGGACCTCCTTTTTGAGGTGGATCCCGCCCCTTACCAAGCACGGCTCGACCTCGCGCAGGGAACACTTCTCAATGCCGAGGCAACCCTCAAGCAGCGCCAGCAAGAGTTCGAACGTCAGAGAAATCTATTCAAAGAGCACGTGGTCTCCCGGGAGGATTTTCAGAACGCCCAGGACAACCTGGCCGCCGCGGAAGCACAGGTGACCTCTGCGAAGGCAAATCTGGAGCTTGCAAAGCTGAATCTTTCGTACACGAAAGTGTTCGCTCCAAAGAACGGATATATCACGGACATGACTGTCAGCCCAGGCACCTACGTGAACATCGGAATCCAGCTCATGGCCCTGGTGGACACCAGCTCTTTCTGGATCTCAGCTTATTTCAAGGAAACGCAGCTCCCCCACATCCAGATCGGCCAAAAGGCAAAGCTCCTCATCATGGGATACGACAAGTTTCCCTTTGAAGGGCTTGTGCGCAGCATCGGGTGGGGTACTTATGTTCAAGATGGATCGGGAGGTTCGGGCACGGATTTGCTGCCCACCATCAGTCAAACGGTTGATTGGGTTCGCCTGCCGCAGAGATTTTCCGTGCGGATTGAGCCGTCGGGGCAGCCGCCGGTCGCCCTCAGAATCGGTCAAACGGTTTCGGCGGCGATCCTCCCCATGGTGGAAAATTCGGCCGCATCCGACCATGAAACCCAGCTTCGACCCTAGCCGGCATTGATCACAAATCCTCAGCTATAGCCAGATGGCGCCAGCCAAGTGACGATCAACGAGAGCCGCGAAGCGACGAAATCTGCTCTTGAAAGAGCTTCAGATTCCGGTACCCGTTTCGGGCGGCGCCTTCGACCATTCTTTGAGAAGCAAAAGCGCTCGTTTTTAAACTTCTTTTGATATTAAGGAGACATCGATGGAGACATCACGACACGATATTGCCCCTGGACCTCAGCAAAGTGGGGAAAGAATCGAGCTCATGCTGCAAAAGCAATTGAAAGCGCGACTAGATCAATTCAAAGACGAGGTCGCTCAACGGCCGTTTTTCTGGGTGGCGATTGCTTTCCTGGCCGGGCTTGTTTCATGCACATTTCCGGTTCGCCTGCTGGTTTTCGCTCTGCTGCGGCTGCTCTCTCTTCTTTTGGGACCGGCGATTCTGCTGCTGGGTATGCTGAAGATCAGCGAACTGTTTTCTGAGTCAAAAGGTCAGCCGGCAAATGCAGCACCCTTATGATCGGGTAGCAAGCCTTGAATGGCCGTCAGCAAAAGCAGGAGCGTGATTTTCCACGAGGCAATTGCCAACTGCGAAACAAAATTGGCAATCGAGATAAGGAAGCTCGTTCCGATGTATACGCGGCCCGGTTTCATTCAGTTCGCCTTTGCCAGTGCTCCGATATCCATGAGCCAGCATCACACCTTTAAGATCGCACTGATTTAGCGCCAATACCGTTAGACGGGTGGTCGTCCCCTGAATAGCAGCGAAATCACAAAAAGCACGAGGAAGATCACAAACAGCACGTGCGCGATCCATGCAGAGGTTCCAGCAATGCCTGTGAAACCGAATATCGCGGCCACTAGTGCGATGATTAGAAAAACTATAGCGTAATGTAACATGAGATCCTTTCAGCGATTCTTTGATTGGAAGTTTCCAGGCCGTCAAAGGAGCGGCCTTGCCACCAGTTCGCCGCACGAAGGGCCGGTGGTCGTAGCAAAAGAATTTTTTGTAGCAAAGATTCTCCGGAGAGTTAAGCATTGCGGTCTCTGTTAGTTGCTCAAGGAAAGTCTGTTTTTTCATTGGCCGCATCCCGGGCCAGTGCAATATTGGCGGCAAGCTTGCTGATCTCATTTCCAAGGGTGAGCGGTTGGCCTTTCCAAGGACCAGGCCAAGGTCTTTGCTCTGGATACTCCCTCGCTCT
>Ga0182038_10001610_pt1 | contig 11712 bp, 9 predicted proteins | sample sta12Can44000108_FD_125976 | JGI IMG/M metagenome (GOLD analysis project Ga0182038, IMG submission 125976) | Lab enrichment of tropical soil microbial communities from Luquillo Experimental Forest, Puerto Rico - statanox.12C.anox.44.000.108 | ecosystem: Environmental > Terrestrial > Soil >...
GGACCTGAAGAACATCGGGCCGGTCGGTTTCACGGTGCTGGGAGGACGTGACGTCGTCTTCGGGTTAAACGGCGAGATCGGCCATGAGGGGAATTACGCCCTGGGGCTGGCGGCCTACCTGACCGGCTTCAAGAATACCGACCTGGATGTGAGCTGGTTCCGCAAGTGGGACGCGGGGGATGTCTCCCGCGATATCGTTGGGGGCTCGTTCAAGCAATTCCTGTTCAAAAACATCAAGGCGTACGCCAATGCCCAGTACGACCTGACTTCCGAGGTCTTTAACCAGGTGCTGGCGGGGGTCAAATATTTCCCGACCGCCAACCTGATCCTGACGGGTGAGTGGTACCAGAGTTACCCGACCTTCGACACCACCGACATTTTCTCTGTTTTTGCCGTTAACCGCTACCAGGAATGGGTGTTTCGGGGCGACTACACGCTCAGCGATATGGTTGCGGTGAACGCCGGCTACAGCAGGCAGGTTTACGGCGATGGCGGGGCTGCAGATGTCTACGAAGTGGGATGCAGACTCCACCCGATCGAGACCGTCAGTGTGGGGCTGGCCTATGATCTTCGGAATGGGACTGACGGCCACTTGAACGGCGGGATGTTCGATGTGACCTGGGACGTCACCAAGAAGCTCCAGCTTGCCTCCGGGCTTACCGTTGACGCCTACAGCCGGGACTTCTTCCCTTCGTCGACCGGCAACCAGACCGCCCAGCAGTACTGGGTGGGGGGGAAGTACAAGCTGGCGAAAAACATGCAGGCGTCGCTGCGGGTCCAGGACGACATTAACGTGAGCCGCAACAGCAACGTGCAGGGGCGGTTCGTTTTCGATTACGATTTTTGAAAGGGGGTAAGCCCATGAAGAGATGGTTCATGTTTTTCATGCTGCTGGCATTGTCTGCGCTGTATGCCCAGCAGGCGGTCGCACAGAAGCAGTCCCACAAAGAATACGCCTCTATGAAAATCAGTGAATGCAACGACTGTCACAAGGGCGAAGGGGTTGCCCTCAACCATGACGCCGATTGGGTGCGAGGACATCGGGTCCTGGCGAGCAAGGGAGAGAAGAACTGTGCCGAATGCCACGACCAGGCCTACTGCCTCGACTGTCACCAGGGAGGGGGCATCGACGCGCAGCTCTCGACCAACACCTACCGGCGGGACTACATCCCCAAGAGCCACCGCAGCGACTGGCTGGAGATCCACCCCATCAAGGCGCTGGACAACCCGCAGACCTGCACCCGCTGCCACGACCAGAAGTACTGCAGCGAGTGCCATGCCAAGTTCAAGAGCAGCAGCCTCGAGTTCCTGTCACATCGGAGGCAGTTCAGCGATATCAAGCTTACGAGCGTCGGCCCCAACCACTCCATGTTTACCACGGCCCAGTGCCAGACTTGTCATCCGGGGGGGATGTTGCCGACCCATGTCTGGTCGCCCGATCATGCCCGGGAGGCGCGGCGCAATCTCCAGGCGTGCCAGTCCTGTCATGGCGACGGCGACGTCTGTCTGACCTGTCACAGCGCCCGGACCGGCCTGAAGGTCAACCCCCATCCCCGCGACTGGAATTCGATCAAGAATAATTTCAAGGATAAAAGTAGTGGCAGAACCTGTATTCGGTGCCACGACAGATTTTAAAGTTTCCACTGAAAGGAGGAATGATCCATGCGCAAGGAGATAGTATTGAGCTTTTACGTTTTTTCAATGGTTGTGCTGCTCCTGGTCAGCGGCTGCGGGTCGGGCAACAAGGAAGCGGGTCCGGCGCTTACTCAGACGAATCTCGTCAATGCGATTCATCTGGGAGACCTGAACTGCCTGCAGTGCCACAACGCCGGCAAGGACCTGACCATGAACAACGATCTCGACACCCGGACGATCGGTGCGGTCTGGCAGAACTCGCTGCACAACGGGGATCTCAACGGGATCCGAACCGTGCACTGCGAGGACTGCCACGGCGGCGGGGAGTTCCACTGGGGGGTCGGGCCGCTCGCCCATCCGGTGCCGTTTGCGGACGTCTGTCTCCAGTGCCATGGCGAAAACAACCCGTCGGCAACTCCAGTTGATGGCTTGTCGGACATGCAGAGCTTCCTCAGCACCGGCCATGCCAACGGCAACAACAAGCCCGACGGCAATTACTCGCAGATTGCCACGCCGGTCAACCTCGCCCAGCATATCGAGGAATGCTCGGTCTGCCATAACTCCAACCAGCGGTTCGTCATCGACAGCACCGGCAACCTCCTCAAGCCCGACCCCAACAACCTTCCGACCCCGCAGGTTGCGTGCGCCAGCTGTCATGACGCGCACCAGGTGGGGCTGACCGCCAATCTTCCGCTACCGCGGGTCGACGGCTCGACCAACGTCGATTACCGGATCCTGCGGAAGGTTCAGGTGAACGCCAACGGCGCCAACGACGCGAATGCCGGGGCCTGGATCAGGCCGATCATATTCTGGAACCACTCGACCATGGGACAAACCACACGTATAGGCGACTCGCCCGTACTTACCCCGCTGCCCGGCGGCCCGCTTGATGCGAACGGCAAGCGTGAGCTCACCGTCGAGCAGCTCTGCGCCTCGTGTCACACCGTCGGCACGTACAAGAATTCCGGCGGGGCCACCCACCAGCCGGACACCTACAGCCAGTGGAAAAACTCCAAGCACGGTACCAGGAGCGACGCCCCTTGGGCCGAGTTCTCCGCCGACCCCCAGGCATACAATCCGGCGTTCAAGAACCTCAGCAGCCATACGACGACCTATCCGTTCGACATGAGCAAGAAAACCGGCAACCTGGGCGGCAACAACTATGCCTGCTTCAAGTGCCACAACGGCCTGGGGTCCATCGACTGGCAGGACAACGTGCAGGGGACTGCGGCCGCCAGCGTGCTCTGGGGGGACGAGCCGGCCACCTGCATCACCTGCCACGACCCGCACGCCAATGTACCCGGCCAGTCCAAGAATACCCGCAAGCCGGTGGTGATGACCAACTACTCAACCGCCTTCGTGATGATCCTCGGCAACGTCTTCCTTGACACCCAGCCGGTGCCCGGCACGACCGGCAACAGCACCATCTGCATCTTCTGCCACCAGGGGAGGGAGAGCGGCTTCACCCTCTACAAGACCAAGCTTGCCCCGGGCACGACCATAACCGGTGCTTTCTTCAACCCGCACTATCTCGGCACCGCCGCCATGCTCTGGGGGGCGAACGGCTACGAATATGCCGGCCAGATGTACGGCGTCAACGCCGCCCACCAAGGAGCCAACTGCGCGACCTGCCACATGAACAACCCCACCCCCGACAACCTGGCGGGTGGCCATACCTGGGTACGTAACGTGAACACCTGCAACGTATCCACGTGCCATGGCGGGTTCGGGCCCGTTCCCGCCTTTGCCGGGACGGTGTTCCCCAACATCAGCAGCTACCGGGCGTCATTCGACACGACCAACTACACCGGCGACGCCAACGGCGCCACCCAGGGGATACCCCAAGCCGTCAGGTCGCTGCAACAGAAGCTGATCACCCTGCTGCAGGGCAACGGCATTTTCTACAATGACCTGAAGTATCCCTATTTCTTCGCGAATCCGACGTTCACGACCAGCTTCACCGCCTGGACCCCCCCGACCTTAAAGGCGGCCTTCAACCTCTCGTTCATCGTTAAGGGGCTCCCGTCGGGTGCCACATCACAGGCCAATGTGCCGAACGGCTCGGCTGCCGTGCACGACCACATCTACAACATCCAGTTGCTGATCGATTCCTACACTGATCTCTTCAACAACTCAGCGGCGGCAGTACAGGCGGCCAATCCCTCGCCAACTACGCTCACCCGCCCGGCAGGGAGCCGGCCTGCTACGGTATACGGCCCTGGCCAGTAGAGTCCGGAATTGGTTGCGTAAATATTCAAAGAGAGAAAGGAGCACATATGAAGAGGACCATTGCCGGACTCGTCTCTATCTTGTTGATGATTTTCACCTTTATGCTGGCGGGTTGCAGCGGCGGCGAAAGCGCGCCGCCGCCGACAACCGTTCCCGCTGCCCCGACAGGCTTAAACGCCACCCCAGCTGACAGTCAGGTAACCATCTCCTGGACCGCCGTAGCCGGTGCGACCTCCTACAACCTCTACCACTCGACAACTGCGGGAGTGACCACGACGACCGGGACCAAGATCACGGGAGTCACCTCCCCCTACGTCCAGACGGGGCTGACCAACGGCACTACCTACTTCTACATCCTCACCGCGGTGAACAGCATCGGGGAAAGCGCACCATCCAACGAAGTGTCGGCGACCCCCTCAGCTGTCATCACGCCGCCTACCATTCCCGCCGCTCCGACCGGGGTGACCGCCGTCGGCGGCACCAATCAGGTGACTGTCACCTGGAATACTGTCACCGGTGCGACCTCTTACAACATCTATTACTCGACTACGACCGGGGTGACCACGGCCAACGGGACCAAGCTCGCAGGCGTTGCCTCTCCTGATGTTGTGACTGGCTTGGCCGTCAGTACCACCTACTTTTTCATCGTTACGGCGGTGAACAGCGCAGGGGAAAGCGTTGCGTCCAGCCAGGTTTCAGCGACCACCAATGCCGCGGCGCCTGTCGTGCCCGCTGCACCGACCGGGGTAAGCGCCACCGCCGGCCAAGTAAATTCGGTGCCACTCACCTGGACCGCCGTCAGCGGCGCGACCTCGTACAACGTCTACCGGGGGACAGCAACTGGCGTGACCACCAGCAACGGGACGAAGATGTCAGGGATCGCCACAACCACCTTCACAGATACCAACTCGAAAGCGGGGCTTAATGCCAACACGGCCTACTTCTACATCGTAACAGCGGTTAACGCTACCGGGGAAAGCGCCGCATCCAGCGAGGTCAATGCCTCTACCTCGGCGACCGACGGAGTGGCTCTGTACTCTACCAACTGCTCCGGATGTCACGGCGCGCTCCTGACTTCCTCCAAGAGGGGGGCGTCCGCCACCACGATCCAGAATGCAATCAATAACAATACAGGCGGCATGGGCACCACCAGCTTGAAGGCGTTGACGTCTACCCAGGTTGCGGCGATTGCCACGGTTCTGGGCTTCTGATGACTGGGCGACAGATACTGGAGTAAAGAGGTATATCATCTCCCCCCCTTGTGCAAAGGGGGGGAGATTCTTTTTCTACTATGAACATCTCTCCCAGGAAAACCTTTTGTCTCCCCATGTTCGCCGTTCTTTCCTTGCTTCTGCATGGCATTGCCAGCTATACCCTCGCGAGATTCGGCAGCTATGATTTCAGCCGGCCGGTCAGCTACCCCTCTTCAGTAGTGGTCGAGCTGGAGCCGAGTGAGAAAGTGCAGCCGAACCGCGACAAACCCAAGTCGGCCGTTTCGTGCAATTCCACCAATTCCCCGCTCCGGTTGCACCTTTCCGATCCAGAAGCGGAGGGAGGGCTCGGTTCCATTCGTGATCCTGATGATAACAAGGGTGGCGGCAGGACCGTCGGAGCAACGGCGGATGCCGAAATGGCAAATCCGGAAAAACTCGTCGTGGCTGAAGATGCCGGGGACGACGGCGGGGCGGAACGAGAAATCAATGGCACAGCGGGAGCCGGAGAAACGACGGAATCTCGATCTTCCGGCGTGCTTCAACAACCCGGGAAAAACTCTCCTACCAACTGTCGCTTTTTGGTGTGCCAGTGGGGAGCGCTGTGCTGGAGGCTGTCGGCGGGGAGAAAGAGATCAGGATCACGATGAGTGCTCAGTCCAATGCGGTTGTCGCCAGCTTCTATTCGGTAGCGGACTCTGCCGAAACCCGCCTGATCGGCGGTAAGTACATTGTCAGCAATTTCCGTCAGCAGGAAGGTGGGTTTCGGAGCGATACGGGTTTTACCCTCTGTCTGCCCCAGAGGAGCGTGCTCTGGACTGACCGCGTCACGAAGGCTGTACGGTCCTATGTTTTGGAGGAAGACACTGTGTGGGATGTCATTTCCGGCTTCTACTTTCTCAGGAAACAACCGCTGGAGGTGGGCAAGACGGTGCATCTCCATATCTTCGCCAACCAGAAGACCATCGATGCCCCAGTGGAGGTGTTGCGGCGAGAACGGGTAAGGCTTCCCGGCTTCCGGGAGGCTGATGCCCTGGTGGTCCGCCCGGAACTGCCGACCGACGGCCTGTTCAGGAGGAGCGGTGAACTGCTGGTCTGGATCACCGATGATCAAAACAGGGTCCCGGTGAGGATGGAAACGGTCGTTCCACTCGGGAGGGTGACTGCGGAACTGATTTCAGCCGAAGCAGAGCATATGGAGAGAGGGGCTGCTCACGCGCGAGACGGCGACCTGGGAAATTGAGCATCGCCCATAGGGGAGAGTTGAGACTGCTATTTTTCCGCCACGTATACTGTGGCGATGCCGCCGGTCAGGTCGAAATGGCGCGGCTTCAGGAAGCCCGCTTCGGTCAACAACTTCTCGAACTCCTCTCGGGAGGGGAACTCCAGGACTGAATCGGGGAGGTACTTGTAGGCACTGAACTTGGAGAAGAGCCCGCCGATCATCGGGAGCACCCGCAGAAAGTAGAAGTAGTAGAGGAATTTGAACAGTTTTGAACGCGGGGTTGAGAACTCAAGGATCACCACGCGTCCCCCTTGTTTCAGGACCCGATGCATTTCTTTGAGCCCCCGGAGTCGGTCGACCACGTTTCTGATGCCGAAGGCGATGGTGACCGAGTCGAAGCTTTCGTCAGGAAAAGGGATCGCCTCGCACGGTGCGACTTCCATCGTAATCCGACCAGCGTAGGGTGATGCCTTTACCTTCTGCAGGCCCAGGTCCACCATTTCCCGGCAAAAATCTACGCCGACGATCGTGACCGAAGGAGGGGTCTGGGCGGCTATTTCGAGCGCCACATCACCGGTGCCGGTAGCAACGTCGAGAACCCTTCCCTTTTCCGGGCACGATATCTGCCGTACGGCAAACCGGCGCCAGCGCCGGTCGATGCCGCAGCTCAAGAGTCTGTTGAGGAGATCGTAGCGGGGGGCGATGCTGCCGAACATCGACTGTATCCGCTCTCCTTTTTCCGATAGTTTATACATTTACTCTACCTTTATGCGGGTAAAAATGATATGTACTACACAGCGTAACCGATGCAAGCGCCCGCCGTGAAGATGAACTTTTAACATAATCCTTACCGGCTTGCCAGCAAAATTACGTTTAAAACCGACTGAGGGGTTTGCCGTTTTGTTTCCGTATTTTCGCCCGCAAGACATTGCGGACATACTCATCATGACTTTTCTGGTGTACCAACTGTACAGTTGGTTCAAGAACACCAAGGCCCTCCAGGTCGTCATCGGGATCGGGTTTCTGGTTGTCCTCTACTTTGTGACCAAGAATCTCGATCTGTTCATGACCAGCTGGATTCTGCAGGAGCTCGGGACTGTCCTGTTTGTCCTGATAATCGTCATTTTCCAGACCGAGATACGCCAGGCGCTCTATCGCTTCAGTCTGCTGAGAAACCTGTTCGGCCGCCAGGAAAGCACCGCGCGGCTCGACCTCATGGGGCTTTCTCGCATGATCTTCGCGCTTGCTTCGGAAAGGACCGGCGCGATCATCGTTTTTCAGCGGAAGGAGCCCCTCGATGAATACGTGATGCACGGCGTTCCCCTGGACAGCCTGGTGAGTGTCCAGCTCATCGCGACCATCTTCATGGACGGCACCCTCCTGCACGATGGGGCCGTCATCATCCGGGGGGACCGGGTCACGCAGGCATCCTGCCATCTCCCTCTTTCCGCAAACGCCGAACTCCCACAGTATTACGGAACCAGGCATCGTGCCGGGCTGGGGCTGTCGGAGCGCTCTGACGCCGCCGCTGTAATCGTCTCCGAGGAGCGTGGAGAGGTTTCCCTGGCTCTCGCCGGAGAGCTGGCAAGGATCGATACGCCGGAGCATCTGAGCGAAAAACTCCATGAACTTCTGATTCCACCTGACCAGGAGGTTGTCACGGTTTCTTTGAGGGAAAGAATTTTCAGCAATCTGCGCCCCAAGCTGGCTACCCTGTTCCTGGTGCTTGTAAGTTGGCTGATAATCACGGCAAAACAGGGAGGTATCCTCACCGTCACTGCGCCCATAAAGTTTCACAATCTTCCCAGCGACCTGGTCCTGGTCAAGAACTCACCTGAAGAGGTTGACGTGCAGGTGAAGACATTCTCAAAGTTGATTCCCTCGCCAAAGCAGCTTGACGTCACCGCCGATGTTGACCTGTCGAAGGTCCGTGAGGGGAGCAACCGCCTGACCGTGAAAACTGACGATCTCCAGCTCCCTTTGGGAGTGGTGGTGAGTGGAATCAATCCTTCCGTGGTACGGGTAACCACGGAAAGGAAGGTGAGTAAGACCCTCTTGGTGAGGGTCAGAACGAGCGGTAATCTCCCCTCAGGGATGAGGCTCAGAAAGGTTAAGGTCGAACCTGCCACAGTGACGGTTGAAGGGCCTGAGCGCGCCTTGTCTCAGATAGATGCGGCGACGACGGAAGAGATCGACCTTTCCGGAGTACGGCACAGTGTCGTCCTTGATAAGGGACTTCTCCCGCCTGCCCCCCAGGTGAAGTTTCTCCGGGACGAGTCGGTCAAGGTCCAACTCGTTATCTCGGGGCCATAGCCAGGTATGCTTTAGGGTTGACAAACCGTGATAATTGTTTTATAAAAGTGACTCGTTTTTGTTGTTTTGTAAAACACAATAAGGAGGGCGCATGCGTTACAGCATAAGGATTGCGGTTGTATGCCTGCTCGTATTGACCTTCCCCACCATCGTTTTTGCCGCCAAGACCCATAGGGTCAAAAAGAACGAAACCCTTCACTCCCTTGCCAAAAAATATCATGTTTCCCTGACCGACCTGAAGTCGGCCAACAACTTGGTTGGCAACCAGGTGAAACCGGGTGACAGACTGGTCATTCCGCCGCGTGCCGCTGTGGCTGACGCTGCAAGCGGAAGCGCTTCGACCTATAAGGTGCGGAAAGGGGACACCCTCACCAGGATTGCAAGGAAAACCGGTGTTTCGGTGAGCGAGTTAAAGCGCCTCAATTCTCAGGCTAAAAGAAAGATGAAGCCGGGGCAGATCCTCGTTTTGAAGGATTCCACGGCGGCGGAACTTGACGCGAAGCCGCAGGTCGCCAAGAAGGTTCAGCTCCGCTATAACGATCTTTTTAACGAGAAGGATTACGAGCAGAGCCTTGCCGAACTCACGGAGCCCGATCCGAACAAGCCGGTCGAACTCAGTAAAAACCTGGAGCTGAAGACCGACAGCACCAAGATGCTCAGGAGCACGGCGTACGGCTTTCTCGGGATCCGCTACCGTTTCGGCGGGTCGAGCAGGAACGGCATCGACTGTTCCAGCTTTGTCCAGCAGGTTTTCCGCGAACTCGCTATTTCGCTTCCCCGGACGGCCCGGGAGCAGTTCGAAGTCGGCAACGAAGTTTCACCGGGCGACCTCCAGAAGGGGGACCTGATCTTTTTCCGGACCTATGCCTCGTATCCTTCGCACGTGGGGATTTATCTCGGCAATAACCGGATGATTCACGCGTCTTCCCGCGACCGCCGGGTGGTCATTTCCCCCATGAACACCACCTACTACCGTTCCCGTTTCATCGGTGCCAAGAGAATCGCCAGGATCAATCCGAGCACCTTCAAATTCGACGATCTGGTTGCGGGAATCGAAGAGGAGTCGGCTGAAGATACCCAGTTGAACGATACGTTGGGACTTTCCTTGGCAAACTGAAGTGCACTTCACATGAGAACCCGAAAAATCCGGCTATGGCCGGATTTTTTATTTGAGGACGCCATGTCTACCTTGCTCGTGGCAGCAGCAATAATCGAGGACGGGGGAAAGTTTCTCCTGGCCAGACGTAAAGCGAATGTCCCTTATCCACTTCTTTGGGAATTTCCGGGCGGCAAGGTGGAAGCCGGCGAAGACCCCAAAGACTGCGTGATCAGGGAAATCAGGGAAGAACTGGCTATCGAGATCACAGTTGCCGGTATTTATGACGTCGTCTTCCACAGATATCCTGAGCGTGATGTGCTCGTCCTTGCCTACCGCTGCCGGTGGGTATGTGGTGAAGTCCGGGATCTGGACGTCTCCGAGCATCGCTGGGTAATCGCTGGGGAAATTGGCACTCTTGACCTTCTTCCCGCGGACGTCCCGCTGGCAGAAAGAATTGCCCTGGAGTTTGGCGATGGAGATCCTGCTTACCTATAAAGCCCACGGAAAGGGGAGCGGTGATCCGTACACGGCTCTTTTGCCTGTTGGGCTCGGCTCTCTCAACGCCCTCCTGCGCAAAGAGGGGCACCACTCGAGGGTTGCCAATCTGTCGACCTACTCCTGGCACGAGATCAGCAAGTTGCTTGCCGATAATCCTCCTTCTCTCCTCGGCGTTTCCCAGTTTACTCACAACAGGTTTGAATCCCTCCGGTTGGCCAGGATGGCCAAGGAAGCGAACCCTGAATGTTTTGTGGTGTTCGGAGGCCCCCATGCCACCCATCGCTTTAACGAGCTACTCTCCCAGAATAAGATAGTTGATGCCGTTGTGGTGGGGGAGGGGGAGGAAACTTTTTGCGAACTGGCCCGGTGCCTGGTGACCAGTGAGAATTGCGACCTGCGCAGTGTAAAAGGGATTGCCTTCAGGAGCGGCAAGGACATCGTAGTAACTCCTCCTCGCCCACCGCTAGACGATCTGGATGCCCTGCCTCTTGCCGCCGCTTGTTTTGGCGATGCCCTAGGCGTTGACGCCCATCGGCAAATGGAATTTATCATCACCTCCCGCGGGTGCCCAGCTTCATGCAGTTTCTGCTCGTCACCCCGGTTCTGGGGAAAGGGGCTCCGGTTCCGTTCGCCGCGCTCGATCGTTGATGAAATACGGTACATTCGGGACCACTACGGGCTTATCTACTTTTCCATTCGGGATGATACCTTTACTGCTGACCGGGAGCGGGTGCGGGAGTTCTGCCGGCTCCTTCTTCAGGAGAAGATATATATTCTCTGGAACTGTCAGTCCCGTGTCAACGCGGTGGACGAGAATATCCTTTCCTGGATGAAGCGGGCTGGGTGCGAATGCATCCAGTTCGGAGTGGAGTCGGGTTCGCCGAGGGTCCTTACGACGTTAGGAAAGGGGGTCACTCCTGAACAGGTCAAATGGGCTGCCCAGGCTGTCCGACGGGCGGGAATCCTCCTCTCCGTTTACCTGATTACCGGTGTTCCTGGCGAGACTGTTCAGGACCTCAAGCAGACCCTGCGGCTTCTTGACGCCATTAATGCCCATGACGGCCAGGTTTCTCCGCTTGCATATTACCCGGGGACGCGGCTGTTTGAAGAGGGGGTGAGGTCTGGCACCGTAGCGAGAGACGTTTTCGAGTCTGATCGACGGGAGGCCCTTTATGCACGTACTGACCCCCTTGTGGCGCGGTCGACCGAAGAACTTCTGGCGAGGCTCGCGTCAGTCGGACGGAGAAGCACCTTTTCCGAAGCCGATTTTCTTGCCCAGAAAAAGAGCCTCGGCTACTGTCATGCGACCAATGTCATGGCTGGCGAGATGTATGAAGTGAAGGGAAAATGGCGAAAGGCGGAGGCTGAGTATCGGGAGATAACGGTGAAGGAGCCGGAAAACCCGTGGGGATGGCTGATGCTCGGTGAGCTGTTTGCCAAGGAAGGGAACTTCTCCCTCGCGCGAGATGCTTTTGATGCGTTGGCGCACTGCGTTCCCGCCC
>Ga0182038_10001611_pt1 | contig 11702 bp, 10 predicted proteins | sample sta12Can44000108_FD_125976 | JGI IMG/M metagenome (GOLD analysis project Ga0182038, IMG submission 125976) | Lab enrichment of tropical soil microbial communities from Luquillo Experimental Forest, Puerto Rico - statanox.12C.anox.44.000.108 | ecosystem: Environmental > Terrestrial > Soil >...
CCGCAACCAGCGATGGTAGCACGGGCACGAAGGGCGGCAAAGGCCGTCGAGCGCCGTTCAGATGACACCCGCCGAGCGCAACGCCGCGCGCTCGTCTTCGCCGACGCCGACCTCCTCGAGCACCGAGTCCGTATCCGCACCAAGCGCAGGGGCGGACCGGATGAGGACGCCGGGTGGCGCGATGTGCGTGGCATCGGACTCGCGAGTCACGAGCCCGCGAGCCGCAACCTGCGGGTCGGCGAGCGCCTCGTCCGGCGCCTTGACGGGCGTCAGGCAGATGTCCGCGTCAGCGAAGTGGGCAAGCCAGGCCTCACGCGTTTTCGTGCGCAGGAGCCTCCGGACTTCGGCAAGGGCGCTCTCCTGCTGGTCGCCGGGCTGGGCGTCATTCAGCAACGCTAGATCGGGCCTGCCGAGGCGCTCGCAGAACGCGATCCAGAACTTGTCTTCGAGAGCACCGAGCGCGAGCCATCGGCCGTCGGCGGTCTCATAGACGTTGTACCGTGCGGCGTCACCGCGCACGGGGAGCTGTCGCGGGTCGCTGTCACCGCCACGCACCAGCCGCGGCGCCGACGGAAACACCGTCCACTGGAGCGCTGCCTCGTGAATCGAGACATCGATCGTCGCGGGCAGGCCGGAACGCTCCCGCAGGAAGAGCGCCGCGACAATGCGGGACGTTGTCTGATAGGCCGCGCCGATGTCCCCGACGAGGAGTCCGGGGACGCGTGGCGAGCCGCCCGACAGCGAGAGGAGCCCGGCGAGGGCCTCATAGTTGATATCGTGCGCCGCGCGATCGGCATACGGCCCTGTCTTGCCGAAACCGGTGATCGAGGCACAAATCATCTCGGGATGGTTCCGCCGGATCGTCTGAGCATCGACTCCAAGACGTGCCGCTGTCCTCGGCCGAAAGCTGTCCACGAGGACGTCCGAACGGGCCAGCAGTCGATCGAGGATCGCGGCGGCTGTGGGAGCCCGCAGGTTGAGTGTGACGCTGCGTTTGTTGCGATTGAGGACCGTGAAATAGACGCTCGTGCCGTTCACCAGCGGCGGCATGTGCCGTGACTGGTCACCGCTGCGGGGGTCTTCAATCTTGATGACATCAGCCCCCAAGTCCGCCAGCATCAGCGTTGCATATGCGCCCGGGAGCAGTCGGGTGAGGTCGAGCACGCGGACACCTTCGAGCGGGCGAGACTCGGCAGCCGAATGACCACTCGTGATCGCCCCACTACCGTGAGGGCCAGCCATCACAGCCCCGTTACGCGGGGGCGGGGCTGATCGGCGGCGCGCAAGCGGCTGTTCCGAAACCCGTACGAGAAATACAGCGCGAGGCCGATGACGAGCCAGGCGCCAAAGCGCTTCCACGCAGCCTGCGGGAGCCCGAGCATGATGTAGACGCAGCCGGCAGCAGACAGCAGGCAGACAATCCAGGGGAACGGCACTCTGAACGGGCGTGGACGGTCCGGCTCTTTGTAGCGCAGGACGAGAACGCCAATGCTGACCAGCATGAAGGCGAACAGGGTGCCGATGTTCGTCAGGTCGTACGTCTCTGCCGCGTCACCGACGAGCGCCCAAAGCCCGACGAACACCCCCGTCACAATCGTCGTCACTGCCGGAATCCTCGTGACCGGGTCGAGCCTCGCGGCCCACTTCGGCAACAAGCCGTCGCGTCCCATGGCGAAGAAGATCCGCGGCTGGCCGTACTGAAACACGAGCAGCACAGCGGACATCGAGACAATCGCGCCAAGCGCGACGAACGATCCGACGGTCGTGAAGCCGGCGAGCTCCAGCGCCCGGGCCAGCGGATCGGCAACGCCGAGCTGTGTGTACGGCACCATGCCGGTCAGCACCGCTCCCACGATGACGTAGATGACCGTACAGACTGCCAGACCGCCCAGTATGCCGATCGGCAAGTTACGCTGTGGGTTTCTGGTTTCCTCGGCTGCAGTCGAGATGGCGTCGAAGCCGATATAGGCAAAGAAGACGATCGCTGCACCTTGATGGATGCCGGTGAATCCGTTTGGCGCAAAGGGTCTGTAGTTCGCGGGGTGCAGGTGACTGGCGCCGACGATGACAAAGACGGACAGGGCGACGAGCTTGATCACCACCATGATGTTGTTCGCGGTCGCGCTCTCTCGTGCTCCGCGCAGGAGCAGCCAGGTGATGAGCATCACGATGCCGAACGCGGGCACATGAATGAGCAGCGGAAACCCGGCGACGTGCGGCGCCGAGTCGAGCAGGCCGTGAATCTGTGGATCCGCGCTCAAGAGCGCCGTACGGTACCCTGTCGTCAGCCAGGCCGGCAACTGGAGCCCAACGCCGCGCAAGAGCGTGTTGAAGTAGTCGCCCCACGAAATCGCGACGGCGACGTTGCCGACGGCGTATTCGAGAATCAGATCCCAACCGATAATCCACGCGACGAGCTCACCGAGCGTCGCGTATGAATACGCGTAGGCGCTGCCTGCCTGTGGAATCATCGACGCCAGCTCGGCATAGCACAGTCCGGCCAGGGCGCACGCCGCTCCCAGCAACAAGAACGACAAGATGAGGGCGGGCCCGGCGGCGTGACGGATGACTTCACCGGTTGGCGAGACCTGGCCAGCAGCGGCGGTGCCGATGGCGCCGAAGATTCCGGCGCCGATGACGGCGCCGATCGCCAACATGATCAGATCGCCAGCGCCGAGAGTCCGCTTCATGCTTTGGGACCCTTCGCCTTCGTGGAGCAGATCCGCGATGGGCTTGCGCTGAAAGAGCTGCACCATGGCGACGGATTGTAACGTAGCTCGTCAGGTGGCGAGCTGCGGCGCGAGGCGGTACGCGGTGTCGTTGGAGGATGCGACGAGACCGCCGTCAGGGGCGAATGCGACGCCGACGAGTCCTGGGCCTGCGAGCACGAGCTCCGGACTTCCGTTGGAGTTGAGGCGGTACAGGCCGCTCGACCCGGCGAGCGCATCGATGACGTGGAGCGTGCCGCGCCTATCGAAGGCCAGGCCCTGCGGGCGGCCGAATCCGTCGTACGCCTTGGTGACGATGCCGTCGGCGTCGATGCGATAGAGCGCGTCACACGAGGACAGCGTTGGTCCGGTCACATGAAGCGCGGCGTTCGGCCCCGGAGGCCCGTAAGCGAGATGGAACGCCGCCACGCTCGCAGGCACTGATGCAAACGTCGAAGCGCGTCCCTCCCGATCGACCTTGAAGATCGTCCCGGAGCGATCGCCCACGAACAGCGTGCCGCCCTCGCTCGGCGGCGCGAACGCGAGACCGCAAGCCACACCGAGGTCGCTCGCAAAGGGCTCCGCAGAGCCGTCGGCCGCCACGCGGTATACGACACCCTCGAAGCGGCTCGAAACATACAGACGGCCGTCGGCATCGATCGCCATCGAGGTCGGGTTGACAATGCCTGACGAAAAAGTCTCGCGGGTGCCGTTCGGGCGCACGCGAAAGATCGACACGGGGACCTGCTGGCCTCGGGTCCCGCTGTAGGTCACATAGAGGTTGCCGTCGCGATCGAAGATCGGGTTGTCGACCTGGTGGAGGCCGGTGGCGAGTGGCGCAGCGATCCTGACAGAGGCGCTGGAGCCCGCCGCCCCCGCGGCGCCCCAGATACGGACCGGCATCTGGCCCCCCTCGAGCCCGGCCGGGACGACCACAATGAGACGGTCGGCGGAGGCGAACACGACGCGGGCGCGAGCGCGGCCGATCCGGACGTCGGGGAGGCGCGGGCCATCAATCGCAAACCCTGCCCCTTGGATGGTGATGCGGCCACCTTCGATGGCGGACGGCGGGTGGACGGCAGCTATCTGAGCGGATGAGGCTTTCAGGCTTTTCAATCCAGGGCCTGGCCCTCTGACTGCGATCTATGTGTCATCGAGCTCGACGTTCCAGTAGAGATAGTCTCGCCAGCTTTCGGGCGCCTGCCGGAGGCCAACCGTGATGCGGATGGCCGGAGCCGACTGGGGGCGCTTGGGCATCCGGAATAGATGCATGCCGGCTTCACCCGGTGTTCGCCCACCCTTCCTGCGATTGCATGTCACGCAGCAGGTGACGATGTTTTCCCAGTCCTTGCGACCGCCTTGCGCGACCGGGACGACGTGATCGAAGGTCAGGTCAGCCGTGGAGAAAGAGTCGCCGCAATATTGACACGTGTGGTCGTCGCGCGCGTAGATGTTCGCTCGCGAGAACGGGACGTAGTCGAAGCGGCGCTTAATCTTGATGTAGCGTAGCAGCCGGATGACGGACGGCAGTTTGATGCTAAAGGAAACTGCGTGGATCTCGCGGTCGTACTCCCGTATCACCTCGACCTTACCCTGGCACAGAAGGGTGATGGCCTTCTGCCAGTGGACGATCTTGAGAGGCTCGTACGAGGCGTTCAGCAAGAGTGTCTGAGACGACACGTGAAAATTTTGCACGACGGTCGTCGAGCTGTCAAGGCAGGTATCAAGCAAACTCTTTGAAAACATTGCCAGTTAGGGCAAACTTGGCCGCACAGGTTGCAGCTGTCGGACCGGCCCAGGTAGGTGTTCGCTACGTTTTGTCGCGTCGGTTCAATGAGTCGAGTGCGTCACCCGGGACATTCACGTGAGGCGGAACAGAACGTCATGGAGTGTGATCCTGGTCGCGACACTGGCGTCGGCATGTGCATCGACGGGCGCCGTGCCCCATCCGTTTCCGCGGACGCGGGGCTCCCAACCTCCACAAGGTTCGGACGGCTCGGGTTTGCGAGACTCGCCGAGCTCGGATGCCCAGCCGTCGCAGGCCTCACCGGACTCTGACGACGTTCCCGGGTCATCGCGGACGGACGGTTCGGCGCACTCATTGAGCTTCGAGGGCGCGATTGGTTCGTTGATCGTGACCGCGCTGTCGCTTCGCGGGACGCCTTATCGCAATGGCGGCAGCGATCCGAATGGCTTCGACTGCAGTGGGTTCACGCAATATGTCTTCGCGCGGCATGGGGTCGCGCTCGCGCGCGACGTGCGCGATCAATTTCATCAGGGGCAGGCAGTCGATTCACGCGAACTATCGCCGGGGGACCTCGTGTTCTTCCGGACCACCGACACAAGCGTGTCGCACGTCGCCATCGTCGTCGGCCGCGATGAATTCGTCCATGCGCCGAGCTCGTCAGGTGTTGTTCGCGTCGAGCGTCTCAGTGCGCCGTACTGGTCGCGGCGGTACGCAGGGGCGAGACGGGTTTCAGGGACGTGATTCGGATTCCGGATTCGGGACACCGCTCCACAACGCTGACTCGGCAGGCCTTCCTGGCTCTCTCACGCTGCGCGAAAGGCGCCTTTCCGGATCAGCCGTCTCGAGGTGGTTCTCGTGAACTGGCGGATATGTAGGTCGTCCTGCGTGTAGGTCACAGGTTGGTGTGGGGAGCGCAGGGGCTCGACTTTGACTCCGCGCCCGTCGATCTCGCAGGGAAGCTGATGACTCAACCCCTCGATGTATCGCTGTGGGAACGACGGGAAATTGCGGAATGTCGTCGCCACGATGCCGCCATGCGACGCCTCGATGGTTGAGAAGTCATCGCGCAGAAAATCGCAGACACCCGTGGACGGCCGATTGCCAAGATACGTGTGAACCATGTCCGCGACCTGCTCGAAGAACTGGTGCCCGTGGCAGTTGGCTGAGTACGTCCCGTCTTCGCGCTCGATGCGCCGAATGCCCTTCACGCTCGGATCGATGTGATAGAGCTCGTGCACGACGGTGTCCAGCTTTGCGATCCACGGATCGGCGCCCGGGTAGAAGCGCTCTTTTCGCGATCGATCGAGCGACTGGTCGCAAAAGCGCGGCAGCGCGAACGAGATCATGTACTTGATCCGGTGCGAGCCGACCGTGACCGACGGCGACCTGGTGATGAACCATTCGCTCCGACGCGTGATCGCGCCCGACGCCCGATCTCTCCAGAAATAATAGCCAGGCTCGCTGGCGGGCAGCGTCAAGCAGTGGCAGGTGGCGAATGCGCCCTCGGCGTTCGATCGCCCTGAGCGTGCGAAGACAAGTACGTCAGCGACGTCAATGAACGACAGCTTCGGCACACGCGTCACGATGTCCTGCATCAGGAGCGTGAGGCGTTCGGTGTAGTTCAACAAATCGTCGGACTATTGGGGAGCCGGCGTGACTATAGCGTCCCGACACGGGGGTGTCAAGCTGGACGGGCCGCAATTTGTTGTTATCGTTCAAGTTGAGCTGAAGACACGTGCGGTCGTGAGACAGTTTGTGCCTCTGTCTCGAGCGGCGGGACGGCCTCAGGCGCCGACTCTGGCGCTGACTCTGGCGGCGAAACGGCGCCCATGCGGCGCAAGATCAGCTGCTGGCGTCGAATGAGCCGGGTGCCCGGTCTCGCCGGATTCAGGCGGCGCGGATTGATGATCGCTGCCGCCAGGAGCGCTGACTCGTTGGGTCCGAGATCCGAAGCGTCCTCGGAGAAATACGTCCGCGAGGCCGCTTGCACCCCGTAGATGCCGTCGCCCCACTCGATCACGTTCAAGTACAGCTCGAGGATGCGAGCCTTCTTGAGCTCGGCCTCCAAGCGCCGCGCGATGAGAAGCTCGCTCAGCTTGCGCAGCGGGTTTTTCGACGGCGAGAGATAGAGATTCTTCGCGAGCTGCTGCGTGATCGTGCTGCCGCCGCGGGCAAAGCGTCCGCGCGCCCAATCGACGAGCCGCCCCCGCGCCCAATCGGTCTCGAGCGATTCCTGCAGCTGTCCGTAGTCGACGCCGTCATGCTGCCAGAAGGCATCGTCTTCGGCCACGAGGACGGCGCGTTTGAGGTCGGCGGATATGTGGCCGTAGGGGACCCATCGCTGAACGTGCCGCGGGGCGACATTTCTTGCGCGCGCCTCGCTGGCGCGCAGCTCCATGAACGCAGTGGTCGATGGGTTGTGAGTCTTGAGGTCACGGACATCGGGGAGCGTCAGCCAGACGTACGCCAGCACGGCGAAGCCCATGGCGGGCAGCGCGGCCAGAACAGCGCCGGCAATCCGAAAGGCGCTTGCCTTGGCGATCGCCATCAGCCGCTGACCTGCGGCTCGGTCATACGGGGGCCAGGACCGAGCAGGATCCAATCGTGATCAGGGCGCCCGCTCATAAGACCGGTTCCTCGGCGGGCAGCTCGGCGAGGGCGTCGCGGATGGCTTTCACGGCGGCGTCCGGGACGGGAGCGAGTGGCGCACGCGGGACGCCGACATCGTATCCGAGCACGTTCAGGGCGGCTTTCAGACCGGGCACCCCATAGCTGGGACCGAGCAGCCTTGCCAGCGGCATGAGGTGGCGCTGCATTGCACGTGCCTCGTCGTGACGACCGGCCTTCGTCAACTCGAACAGGCGGACGCAGGCGCCCGGCGCCGCACACGCGACTGCGAGAATGCCGCCCGCAGCGCCCACACACAGGGCGGCGTAGAAAGTTGCGGTAGTGCCGGCGAAGACCGCAAAAGCGCTCGGCGTGCCGTTCACGAGGTCGGCGATCTGCCCGACGTCCCCCCCAGACTCCTTCATCCCGACAACGTTCGGATGGCCGGCGAGACGTGAGACGGCGGCCGGCAACAGGTTGACACCGGTCAGCGCGGTGAAGTTGTACAGCAACACCGGAACCGGCGATGCGTCTGCGACAGCGGTGTAGTGTCGCACGAACGCGTCGGTCGTCATCTGATTCTTGAAGAATCCCGGCGTCCGCACGAGGACGGCGTCCGCTCCATACTCCGCCGCGCGCTTCGACGCGCGGATCGCCGCGGCGGTTGATTCGCGGCCGGTCCCGGCAATCAAGGCACGATCGCGTGGAACGACGTCGCGCGCGGCGACGATGACCTCGTCGGCTTCCGGGTCGTCCATCAGCACCGCTTCGCCGTTCGAGCCGAGCACGACGAAACCGGAGAGTGAGAGCGCCGGTTCGGGAGGCGCCAGCCACTTCGTGAGAGCTCGGGTCAGGCGTCGCGTATCGACGCGGCCGTGATCGTCGAACGGCGTTGGAACGGGCGCGAAGACGCCGGCTAGTTTCATCATCGCCATGATTCTACGCCTGCGCGCTGCGGCAGGCTCAAATTCAAGCCGAACACGACGACAAACATTGCGACGGCTGGACTAAGCAGCCATGGCGCGTCGACGAACACCCTCACGTTCGCAGCATCGTGCAACATGGCGCCCCAGCTGGCGATCGGATCGGGAAAGCCCAGCCCGACGTAGGAGAGGGTGGCCTCCGCGACGACGAACGCAGGCACGAGCATCGTCATCTCGACGCCGACGAAGCCGCGCGTTGCCGGAAGCAGGTGCCTGACCAGCAGGCGCCCGCGGCTCGCCCCGATAGCCTCCGCGGCGAGCGCGTAATCGAGCCGCCGCTCGGTGCGGACGATGGCGCGGACACCTCGGGCAACGAAGGGAGCTCCCACGGTGGCGAAGATACCTGTGAGGAGAAGGAAGACGGTTGCCGGCGGCAGCACGAGCGGGAGGACTGACCGGAGCGCCAGCGCGACGTACATCGCCGGCAGGACCATCACGAAGTCAGTGGCTCGCGTCAACGCATCGTCGGTGACGCCGCCTGCAAAGCCAGCGACGCCGCCGACGAGAGCGCCGAGGACCGCTGCGCCGAGGGCGGCAATGACGGCAACGCCGAGCGAGGCGCGGCCACCGAACACGAGACGGCTGAAGACGTCGCGGCCGAAGCTGTCAGTGCCGAGGAGCATGAGCGGCGCGCGCGTTTCGTCGGACGACGATACGAGATGGCCATTTCCGAACCACCTGAGCGGCACCGGCGTCGAGCGATCCTCTTCATAGCGCTGCTCGAGGCGGTCGACGAGGCGCCAGGGATAAATGAATGGCCGGCGCCATGTGTCGGTGTCGTCATGCATCCGCAGCCGGGTAGGCGGCGCGTTGAGCAGTTGCGAAAACGACTCGGACGGCGCGTGTGGTCCGAGTATCGGCGCAATCGTTGCGGCGAGTGCGGCTGACACCACAATCGCCAGACCGGCAGCGCGAGCGGTCATGGCTCTTTCGTGCGCGGATCGACCGCAACCAACGCGAGGTCGGAGAGGAGCGTTCCGGCGGCGAGGAAGACAGCACCTGTCCCCGCGCATCCAACCACGAGATAGACGTCACGCGTACGCAAAGCATCGAGCATCAAGCTCCCGAGGCCGGGCCATGCCGTGATGACCTCGACCACGAATGACCCGCTGAGCAGCGTGGCGACGATGAGGCCGTACACGGAGGCCACCGGCCGCAAGGAAGCCTTGAACGCGTGGCGCCAGATGACGCGACTCCGTGGCAGGCCGCGGGCGAGCGTGGCGAGAACATAGGGCTCCGCTAGAACCTCGCTGATGGCCTGCGCCTGCAGGCGCTCGATCATCGCCGCGAGCGGCAGGCCGATGGCGGCGGCGGGAATCAGCAGATGCTGCAGCAGATCAACCGTTGCACCCGACGGTGGCGTGATGGCCGATCGCATCCCGGCGATGGGCAGCCATCCGGTCCGGGCTGCAAGGAACACGAGCAAGAGTGATGTCAGGAGCGGCGGCATCGAAAGCAGCACCATCGACGCGGCGCGAATCACGTGCGGGATGACGGCGCCGGGTCGGCTGCCGGCGATGATGCCGAGAGGAATCCCGAGGAGAGTTGCGACGGTGACGGCCGCTAGTGCAAGGATCGCGGTGTTGACGGCGCGCTCGGGGATGAGGTCCCGGACCGGGCGGTCGTACAGCAGGGACCGGCCGAAGTCGAAGTGGACAGCAGCCGTAAGCCACTCGCGGTACTGCGTGACAAGGGACTTGTTCAGGCCGAGGCGCTCGCGCATCTCAGCTGCGGTGTGGCGGCTGCCTTCAATGCCGAGGGTGCCGGAGACGTAATCACCGGGGGCGAGGTGCGTTAAGACGAGCGAGGCGGAAGAAACGGAGAGGACGAGGAACAGAGCGAAGGCCACGCGAGTGACAAGATAGTCGAGATAGAGGAATCGGGTCATCGTGAAACGACGCTGATCGTATCCGGTGACCAGAGGGTCGGCCATGGGTCCAGCGCAGGGGTCAGCACGATCCGCGAGCTGACAGCGACAAACACTTTCGGCGCGGCGAAGTAGACCACCGGTTGATGCTCGTGGAAGATTCGCAGCACGTCCCCGAAGATCAGGCGGCGCTCGTTCTCGTCTGGCGATGCGACCTGTTTGGCCATGAGCTCATCGATCTGGCGCTCCCAGTCGGTCGCGGGCCGGGCCTGCGCCATGTTCCACAAATGCGCGCTGCCCCAGCTGAACCAGAAATCGGGATTGGTCCCCGGGTCGGTGTCAGTCGGCTGCGGGTTGAAGTAGACGGCGTCGTACTTGGCCGAGACGAAGTGCTCGACCAGCGCGTTTCCATCGAGGGCGGCGACGTCCATCACAATCCCGATTTTTCTGAGATCCTGCCGGATCACCGCGGCACCGCGTTCGAGGCGTGGCCGGCCCGCCTGCGTGATGAGCGTGAATCTGACCGGCAGGTGGTTCGCGTCCTCGAGGACGCCGTTCCGGTTGCGTTCGGTGAGGCCGATCGAGCCGAGCAGTTTCTGCGCGGCGGCCGGATCGTACGGAGTGAAGGCAGTATCGGCGCCTGAGCTGATGCGGCCATCAGGCGTGCCTGGCAAGAACCATTTCTTGTTGGAGCGGGTTTGTGGTCCATCCACTGGCTCGCCCGCTCCATAGAAGACCGTATCGGCAAAGCGCCGGCGATCGACGGCCATCGAGATGGCACGCCGGAGTTCGTCGCGCTGCAGCCAGGCGGCGCGGGCGTCGCCGGCGAACGCACCTGGCTTCAAATTGAACCAGAGGCTGTCGGCTACGAGCGCCACGCCCAGGTCGTAGAGCTTCAGCTTGCCTTGGTCGGCGGCGCGTTTTGTCGCGACGTAATCCTCCGGAGCGATCTCACTCGTCGTGATGTCGAGCTGGCCCGTCTGCAGGCGAAGCGCCTGCGCGTTCTGGTCGGGAATGATCTCGAGCGTGAGACGATCGAGATACGGGAGCGCCGTGCCGCGGGCATCGCGGCGCCAATAGTTCCTGTTGCGGGTGAAAACGACCCTCTGCCCCGGAGCGTACTGCTCCACGACAAATGGGCCAAGGCCGGTGATTTCGGCTGGCGGCGTCGAGAGTCCCCATGCGCTGCCGAGTGTGCCTTGCGTTAGCGCGGACTCGAGCTTGTGCCTCGGCAGGATCGGCAAATTGTCGAGCAGACGAAGACCCGGCGCGAAGGCGGAAGGGAATGCCAGCTCCACCGTATGTGGGTCCTGGGCGACGACCTGAATCGGCTTGCCCGCGATCTTCAATACGTCGGCCAGCGGACTCTGCGTCTTCGGGTCATTTGCCGCTTGAAACGAAAACACCACATCGTCGGCCGTGAACGGGTGACCGTCAGAAAAGGTGATGTCCTGGCGGAGCGTGAGCGTGTAATGGCGGCCGTCCGCGTCCGCTTTCCAGCGCTCGGCAAGCCAGGGCTCGATATCCTGCGTCAATCTGTTCACGCGGACCAGCTTTGCCTGGGTAAGGTTGGTGACGAGCTCGGTTACGGAGTCGCGGGCGGCCAGACGGTTGAAGGAGCGCGGCTCGGTGCGGATCGCGGCGAGGGCAGCACCCCCGCGCACCTGGGCGTTCAGGGTCAGGTCTTCTCCAGGCGTGAGGGCCTCGCCGGGCACGTTGGCAGCGCTACTCGCTGTAACCGTGGTGTTACGCGGCGGCGGACCGGATCGTGAGCAGCCGTCGGCAGTTGC
>Ga0182038_10001624_pt1 | contig 11656 bp, 7 predicted proteins | sample sta12Can44000108_FD_125976 | JGI IMG/M metagenome (GOLD analysis project Ga0182038, IMG submission 125976) | Lab enrichment of tropical soil microbial communities from Luquillo Experimental Forest, Puerto Rico - statanox.12C.anox.44.000.108 | ecosystem: Environmental > Terrestrial > Soil >...
CGTTCCGTATTAACCTGTGAAAGCAAACGCGGTGTATGTGTAAAATGTTATGGTAAAAACATGGCTACAGGTTATTTAGCTCAACGTGGCGATGCAGTTGGTATCATTGCAGCACAATCCATCGGTGAGCCGGGTACACAGTTAACATTGCGTACGTTCCACGTAGGTGGTGTTGCCGGATCTTCATCAATCGAATCTACATTAAATGCTAAGTTCGATGGAACTATTCAGTTCGATGGTTTAAGAACTGTAACTACAACAAATAACGAAGGAGATAAAGTTCAGATAGTAATCGGTCGTACGGGCGAGGTTAGAATTATGGATGTTAAAAACGATCGTTTATTAATTACCAACAACGTGCCTTATGGTTCTACATTGCTGTTAAAAGATGGGCAGGTGGTGAAGAAAGGAGATGCAATTTGTATATGGGATCCATTTAATAACGTAATTGTAGCAGAACAAAACGGTAGCATTAAATTCGATAGTGTTTTAGACGGTATAACTTTCCGTGAAGAAGCTGATGAACAAACAGGCCACAGAGAAAAAGTGGTTATCGAAACAAAAGATAAAACTAAAATCCCTTCTATTATTGTTGAAGGAAAAGAAACTAAAATATACAACTTACCGGTAGGTTCTCACATTGCGGTTGAAGAAGCTGAAGAAGTAAAAGCCGGTCAGGTATTGGTTAAAATACCTCGTGTATTAGGAAAGTTAAGAGATATTACGGGTGGTTTGCCTCGTGTAACCGAGTTATTCGAAGCTCGTAACCCTGGTAACCCTGCTGTAGTTTGTGAAATTGATGGTGTGGTAACTTTCGGTAATATTAAGCGTGGTAACAGAGAGATTATTGTGGAAGCAAAAGACGGAATGGTAAAGAAATACTTAGTTCCATTGTCTCGTCAGATTTTGGTTCAGGATGGCGATTTTGTTAAAGCTGGTGCACCATTATCGGATGGGCAAATTGCTCCGGCAGATATTCTTTCCATCAGAGGTGCCTTTGCTGTACAGGAATATGTGGTAAATGAAATTCAGGAAGTTTACCGCTTACAAGGTGTAAGAATTAACGATAAACACATTGAAGTAATCGTTCGTCAGATGATGAAAAAAGTGGAAATTGTTGATGCCGGTGATACCATATTCTTAGAGGAAGATTTGGAAGACAGATTTGACTTTATTGAAGAGAACGACAGGATTTACGATAAAAAAGTTGTTACAGAGCCTGGCGACAGTGCAAAAATGCGTGCAGGTAAAATTGTAACACTGCGTGAATTGAGAGAAGAGAATTCTATTCTTCGCAGAGCTGATAAAAAATTAGTTGAAGTACGCGATGCTAAACCTGCAACTGCCCGTCCGGTATTGCTGGGTATTACTAAAGCCTCTTTGGGTGTGCCAAGCTGGATTTCGGCTGCATCATTCCAGGAAACAACTAAAGTATTAAGCCAGGCTGCAATTCAAGGTAAAATGGATGGAATGTTAGGCTTGAAAGAAAACGTAATTACCGGTCATTTAATACCTGCCGGTACAGGTGCCCGTGATTTTGAAAACCTGATTGTTGGCAGCAAAGAAGAATACGAAGTTTTAGCTACAACTCGTGAAGCAATGAGTTTTGATGATGATGAATAATTAAGCTCATCATTTAAATTAAAATATAAAAAGCAGAAAGTGAAAACTTTCTGCTTTTTTTTGTTGTAACCCGAATAGTTTGTTGTGAGATGTATAATAGCATTTGTTTATAACCGAACACGACGTTCCTGTTAGGTTGTATAAATTGCTGCAATGAAAACAAAGTGAATAGGTGAATCCATCTGTCACCGCAAGAAGAGAAGACAACGAACAATATTCGTTGCTTTTATGTTAAGATTACAATAGTTGTATTAATATAAACGCTTATACGATTCTTTTTCGGTAAGCGTAGTTATTACAGAACCATCGCCAACTTTAAATTTTGTTGCAACTGTTTTTTTGCCTTCAAAACTAGGAAGGAAACAAGCAAAATGTAAATGCGGACCTTTAGTATATCCGGTACTGCCGCTCAACCCAATTATTTGCCCTTTTTTAACAGTATCGCCTACTTTAACAAGCGCTCCATTAAATAGTAAATGGGCATATTCTGCAAAGCTTCCGTCAGCGTGATAAATAATTATGTAGTTAGCTAATTTTTTACATGCTTCGCTTAAACAGGTTGCAGTATTGTTTTGTATTACACTCACTATTATGCCTTCTCTTGCAGCAAGTATTTCTGTTCGGTAGGGCATATCAAAATCGAGTGATCTCTCGTTTTGGTGTGAGAATGTGCCAAAATAACCTTGGCCAATTTTAAATTCTAACCCTTTTTTGTACGGAAGGTCGTACGCATAATTTCGATCGAAAGTTTTCAGGTTTGCATCGCCCAATATGCTGGTGTATTTGTAAGCATAACTGCTTTTCCCGGGTACAATTTTAACCAGTTCAAATAACTTGTGTTTGGCTGTATCTTGCGGAATAACAAATATTTTGTGGTTTATATCTTCCGATGCCAACATATTATTGAGTGTTATATCCATTAAAACAGAAACCGGGCAATACTCATAATTGCGGGCATATATCACAGTTTTATCGCCTTCTTTTTCTTTTGTAATGGTAATTTTTATTTGTGCAAAACCATTGATGCAAATCGCTAATATAAAAATGAAGTAAAATATTTTTCTGTACATTTTATTTGCTTGGAAAAGGTTATTTATAAATAAAAATAATGAAACGAAATTCTAAAAGGCATTAACATGGTTAATTGCTTTTGTTGTGATGATAAAAGTCATAGTAAACCTGACACATCTCTAACTACATTTATTACTCTTGTTTTATATGCAATTTTTTTACCACAATAAATAATAGCACCTCTATTGTTGTTAAAATTTTGGTATATGCAAAGAACTCCTCTGAAAAACATTTCAACAAAATTCTTTGAAATAAATAAAACTGTTCCTATGCCTCATCGTTTCATTTTTCCTTTTTTAACATTTGTTTTTATTTGTGCTTTTGTAAATGCACAAAAATCAAAGCCAGCTAACACAACAAAAAAAACGGCTTCTTCAGGTACACTTTCCAATGCAGAAAAAATGGGCTATGCCCGTACCAGTAAATATTGGGGATCGGGTACCTATTATGCTTATGCACCTGGTGTGCCCAATAATAAAATGGCTAATAATGCAGAGTCTAAAATGCGTGACTTAATTGGAATTGCCGGAGAAGATTTTTATACAGAATTAGCTAAACAAGGTTTTACAGAAGTACCTCAGAAAGAAATGCAAAAATGGTTTAATCGCAATAACAATAAAGAAAAGAGATATTTCTATTCTCCTGATAAAAGTTATATCCTTCGTTCGGGGGTACGAACTTTAGATAAAAGCCCTGCAATGCCCGACGGAAAGAAACCACAAGTATCAACCGATGCATGTAGAATTCAACTTTATCCAATCGCAGATAGTTTAAAAGTGATAGAGGCAGTGTGGCAATATTTACGCGACTTGAATGAAATGAAAGCACTTGGTGCAAATATGACAAGTGATTTTAAAAAAGCAGAACTAAAAGTGTATCCTATTCAACGCTTAGGCACATCAGGTTGGGCTAGTTTACGTGCCGGTACTTTTGTATTAATGATGGTTGATGGTAAACCTAAAGCCTATTATGAACCAAATGAAGTTATTTTACATAGAACTATTGGCAAACCGGATTTTAAATTGCATATGTTGGGCAGCGAACTGGCATATGCATATGCTTTGTTTTTAACCCTTACAAAAGAAGGCTATGTTTTAGAATATGAAATTGTTTCTACTTTTTTTAAAGAACTGGAACCCGGTACAACTTGGGAAATGGAATATCCACGCAAAGTAGAACAATATAAAATGGGTGTAAAAGGGGAGAAAGATGCAGAAGAAGCTTACAAAAAAGCACCAATGCCACCGGTGTTACAAGACCTGAACACATTATTGCATTTAAAATAGAAAGTAATTTTTTATGTAATGGACTGTAGCATTTCATGGCAGCATCGTTGTGTCACTCACTTGTGCTAAAGCAGCAAAGGCAACAAGGCACATAGGCACAAAGTTTAAGTAAGAATTTTTTGTATTGCTTTGTGCCTATGTGCCTTTGTCACTTGTTGCCTATTGAACTTAATGCACAAGTGAGTGACACAACAGCCGATGCCCATAGTTCAAATGCCGGAAACAAAAACATTACAAAATCTATTGCATAAACTTTTCTTTAACAATTCTGTTTTATATTTAGACCCTATTTTTGATAGCTTAAAAACATTTTGATGAAAAATTTTACAATCGGGTTGAATGTTGTATTAGTAATTGCTGTAGCCATTTTATTCTATCTTCATTTTTCTAAATCAACAACTTCAAATGCAGAAGCAGGAAAAGCGGTTGCTCCGGGAAGTTTTAAGATTGCATATTTTGAAATGGATTCTGTTCAAAACCAATTCGAATATTTTAAAGAAGTAAGGAACGGTTTATTAGCTCGTGAACAAGAAGCTGGCCGTCAATTGGATCAATACAAAAGAAATATTGCAGGAAAATATCAAGACTTGCAATCAAAAGCACAAACTTTAAGTCAGGCTGAAATTCAAAGCAGGCAACAAGAATTGATGGATCTGGATAAAGAAGCTAAAGCAAAAGAACAATCTTTAAGTCAAGGTTTGCAGGATGAAAGTTTTAAAAAATTGCAGGATGTAAAAAAAGAGATTGAAGAATTTTTAAAACAATATAATAAAGATAAAGGGTACTCTTATATTTTATCAAACTCATCAGATTTAATTTATTATAAAGACACGGTATATAATATTACCAACGATTTGGTGAAAGGATTAAATGATCTGCATAAGAAGAAAAAATAACTGAATAATTTATTATCTTGAATCCCGTTCGCTTTTAAAACGAACGGGATTTTTTTATGAGTAATACAACCTTTAAACCTACACTCGGACTATTGGATGCTACAATGCTTGTTGCTGGCAGTATGATTGGTTCGGGTATTTTTATTGTAAGTGCAGATATTGTAAGAAATGTTGGAAGTGCAGGCTGGCTAATAGTTGTATGGCTTTTAACAGGCTTTATGACACTGACTGCCGCATTAAGTTATGGTGAATTAAGTTCTATGTTTCCAAAAGCCGGTGGGCAATACGTATACTTAAAAGAAGCATACAATCCATTGGTTGGGTTTTTATATGGATGGAGTTTTTTTGCAGTTATTCAAACAGGAACCATTGCTGCAGTAGGTGTGGCATTCTCAAAATTTACGGCTTATTTAATTCCGCAGGTAAACGAAGATTTGGTGTTATTTGCCATCGGATCATTAAAAATTTCTCCGGCCCAGGTATTGTCTATTGCAATTATTGTTTTGCTTACGTTTATTAATACAAAAGGCGTTAAAAGCGGAAAAATTATTCAAACAACATTTACGTTAACTAAGCTGTTAAGTTTATTCGGGTTAATTGTTTTTGGTTTTTTTGCTTTTAAGGGAGATGTATGGAATGCCAATTGGAGTAATGCTTTCAGCTTGCAACACTTGTCTAAAAACGGTTCTTTTACTCCGTACACAACAGCTGCTGCATTGGGCGCAATTGCTGCTGCAATGGTAGGCAGCATTTTCAGCAGTGATGCATGGAATAATGTAACATTTATTGCAGGTGAAATAAAAAATCCACAAAAAAATATTGGCCTCAGTTTATTTATGGGAACATTGGTTGTTACCATCATTTATGTATCTGCAAATATTGTGTATACAGGTGTTTTGCCTTTGAATGAAATTGCTTCGGCAGAAAAAGACAGGGTTGCAGTTGCAGCATCGCATGTAATTTTCGGGAATATTGGAACTGTTATTATTGCATTGATGATTATGGTTTCCACTTTCGGATGCAATAACGGATTGATTTTATCAGGTGCAAGAGTATATTATACTATGGCAAAAGACGGTTTGTTTTTTAAAAAAACAGGAGAACTGAACAATAAATCTGTTCCTGAATTCGGCTTATGGGTTCAATGTATTGTAGCTTCTCTTTTATGTTTAAGCGGAAAGTACGGAGATTTATTGGATATGGTTTCTTTTATTGTTGTAATATTTTATGTGCTCACTATTTTTGGTATTTTCAGACTGAGAAAAATAATGCCTGATGCAGAAAGGCCATACAAAGCATTTGGTTATCCTGTTTTGCCAATGATGTATATTATTATGGGCATTACATTTTGTGTGTTGCTTATAAAATTTAAACCAGAATTTACATGGCCGGGTTTAATCATTACATTAATTGGTATTCCTTTGTATTATCTTGCAGTTGCAAATAAAAAGAACATTTAATTATTATGAATTTTGATCAATTGTTTCAAGATTTTACCAATCTTAAAGTAGTCGTATTTGGAGATGTAATGTTAGATACTTATTGGTGGGGGAATGTAGAACGAATTTCTCCTGAAGCTCCGGTTCCGGTAGTGGCATTAAAAAATAAAGAGTTAAGAATTGGCGGCGCAGGTAATGTAGCATTAAACAGCGTAGCATTAGGTGCTGAAACATTTATCATTTCAGCAATCGGTAATGATGATGACGGTAAACAATTAACACAATTATTTGATCAGTATAATATCAATACCGATTTTTTAATTGAATCTTCTAAAAGAATTACTACCAATAAAATCCGTATTATCTGCCGCAACCAGCAAATGATGCGGTTAGATGCTGAAATAACAAAAGATGTGGACGCGGATATTGAGACAAAACTGTTAAACAGTTTAAAAAGCTGTTTCGAAAATAACCACCCCGATATTCTTATTTTTGAAGATTACAATAAAGGTATTCTTACAGAAAATATTATAAGTAAAGTAATTGATTTGTGTAAAGAATATAAGGTAATTACGGCTGTAGATCCGAAACGCAAAAATTTCTTTGCATATAAAGGCGTAGATATTTTTAAACCTAATTTAAAAGAAGTAGTTGAAGGCCTGAACTTGCTGTTAGATGAAGTAAATATAGACTCGCTGAAGATTATTCATAAGGCACTGCAATCAGAATTACAGCATCAAATATCATTTATCACTTTATCCGAAAAAGGGGTATTCTTTCAATCCTCTGATGAGCATAAACTAATTCCTACACATATACGCAATATTGCAGATGTAAGTGGTGCAGGAGATACAGTTATAGCAACTGCTTCTTTAATATATGCGGCTACAAAAAATATGCGGTTAGCTGCAGAAATAGCAAATATTGCAGGTGGCTTGGTTTGTGAAGAAGTAGGCACAGCAGCTATTAATAAACAAAAATTATTAGATGAATGTAAGTTGTTGTTGAAATAGTTTTCCTTGTTTTCCTATTTCTGAATGAAATGGCCCGGTATTTCAACAGTTCACGGATGAAACATTATTGTATGTGCATATAATTATATAAATTTTTATTTTATTTCATTAAGTGAAAGATCTAAAATAAACGAAAACAGTGAAGATATGTTTGAAATGTTTAAGCTTGTAAAATAATTACTCATAATTTTCCTTTCAACATTTCTTTTACTTCGTTATGCCAATCGTTTTTTAAAATACTTAATACAATAGAATCCCGCCTGCTGCCATCTCGGTTAAAAGTGTTACTGCGTAAAATGCCTTCTACTTTGCAGCCGATACTTTGCATAGCAGCAATGCTGCGGGCATTATTATTATCTGCTCTAAATTCAACTCTTTCAAAATCGCATGTATCAAATGCAAATTGCAGTAATAAGAATTTACAATGTTTATTTAAACCACTTCCCCAATATTTTCTACCATACCATGTATAGCCTAACTGCAAAGTTTTTTGTTGCAGATTTATGTCATAATATCGTGTAGAACCTGCATATTGTTGCATTTTTTTATCGTACACAATAAAAGCATATTCTTTCTTTTGCCTACGCGAATCTATAGCTGTTTGAATGTATCGTTTAAGGTTGTCTTCGCCGGAAGCCGTTTGCAGCGAGTATTTCCAAAGCTCAGGTTCAAGTAATGAGAATGATAATAAATTTTTATAATCGTCTTCTTGTAAAGGGCGAAGCAAAACCTGTTCATCTTCCAAAAAATAATCCGTATCAAACCCGAAAAAAAACGCCATTCTATATTGTTTTATGCTGTTAACACTTTCGTTAAATGCGTACGTAAATTCATTAAAATAAATGATATTGCAGTAAAAAATTGAATCTATATGTGTGGAATAGTTGGTTACACCGGACACAGGCAAGCTTATCCGGTAATTTTAAAAGGATTAAAAAGATTAGAATATCGTGGTTACGATAGTTCCGGCGTTGCATTGCTTAACGGCGGATTAAAAGTATATAAGAAAAAGGGTAAAGTTGCAGAGTTGGAAGATGATGTAATTGGTAAAGATTTAAACGGCCATATTGGTATCGGCCATACCCGTTGGGCAACGCACGGAGAACCGAGCGACAGGAATGCACATCCGCATGTATCTAACAGCGGCGAGTTGGCAATGATACATAATGGTATCATTGAAAATTATGTTCCGATAAAAAATGATTTACTTAAAAAAGGTTACACTTTTAAAAGTGATACGGATACCGAAGTGTTATTAAACTTTATTGAAGATATTAAGAAAAATAATAATTGCGGATTAGAAGAAGCATTGCGTATTGCATTAAAACGTATTGTGGGTGCATATTGTATTTTACTAATTTCTCAGGATGATCCCGAAACGATTATTGCAGCAAGAAAAGGTAGTCCGCTCGTAATTGGAATTGGTAAAGGCGAACATTTTTTAGCGAGTGATGCGTCTCCCATTATCGAATACACCAAAGAAGTAGTGTATGTAAATGATTATGAAATTGCCATTATTCGCCCCGATGAATTGGTTTTAAAAAATTTAGGTAATGAAAAACAAACGCCTTTTATTACTAAACTGGATATGGAATTAGCTGCGATTGAAAAAGGAGGATACGATCATTTCATGTTGAAAGAAATTCATGAACAACCGGAAACCATACACGACTGTTTGCGTGGCCGTTTATTGCCTGATGTTGGCAAAATCATTATGGGTGGAATTGAGAACCATATTGATGCTTTAAAGAATGCACCGCGTATTGTGATTGTTTCCTGCGGAACGAGTTGGCATGCGGGTTTGCTGGCAGAATATATGATTGAAGAATTATGTCGTATTCCTGTTGAAGTTGAATATGCAAGTGAGTTTCGTTACAGAAATCCTGTTGTAAATAAAGGCGATGTAATTATTGCCATTTCGCAAAGTGGCGAAACTGCAGATACATTGGTTGCATTGGAAAGTGCTAAAGAAAAAGGTGCATTTATTTTTGGTGTGGTGAATGTGGTAGGTAGCAGTATCGCAAGATTAAGCCATGCCGGTGCATACACGCATGCCGGCCCTGAAATTGGCGTTGCAAGCACTAAAGCTTTTACGGGGCAAATTGCAGTATTGGCAATGATGGCTTTAAAAATTGGTTATGCAAAAGGAACTATTACCGAAGAAAGATATTTGCAATTGATGAATGATTTATATACAGTTCCTGAAAAGGTTGCAACTATTTTAAAAGATACATCGAACATTGAACGCATTGCAAAAAAATATAAAGATGCCCCCGACTTTTTATTTTTAGGAAGAGGGTACAATTTTCCTATTGCTTTGGAAGGGGCTTTAAAACTGAAAGAAATTTCGTACATACATGCTGAAGGTTATCCTGCAGCAGAAATGAAGCATGGACCTATTGCTTTGGTTGATGAAACATTACCTGTAGTTTTTGTAGCAACCAAAGATTCTTACTACGAAAAAATAGTAAGCAATGTACAGGAGATTAAAGCAAGAAAAGGAAAAGTAATTGCGGTGGCAACTGAAGGAGATACCGTTATCCCTAACATGGCGGATGATGTAATGTTAGTGCCTGATGCAGATGAAATTATTGCGCCGTTATTAAGTGTTATTCCTTTGCAATTATTGAGTTACTATGTTGGTATTGCAAAAGGTTTGGATGTTGACAAACCGAGAAACCTGGCGAAGAGTGTTACGGTGGAATAGTGTGAGATGTGAAAAGTGAAATGTGAGATGTGAAGTGTAAAATATGATTATATATTTTACTTCTTACTTCTCACTTCTTACATCTTACTTTTCACATTTCGCTTGATGCCCAAAGCACTATCTGTACAAGTGAGTGACACAACGATGTTAAATAGAATTACTTCAGTTTGTTTCAAAATAATAGTATGAACAATATTTCTAAAACTTCGATTGCTTCTTTAGGTTATGGATTTATAACCGGTATGCATGTTCCATCCGGAGAAGATGAATATTATTTGCGTGATAAACAAAACAGAAGCGGTATTAACTACCGCCAGCTTTCTGCGTATGAAATTGAAGTGTTGGTTCGCAACAGAAATACCAGTGATGATTGGAACAAAATTTTAGTGTCGGATGCTTTTAACCCGGAGTTGGTGAAGAATTGTAAATTTTACGGCTTGGTTAGAATTGGAAAATTAGAACCTTATTGCTTAACTTTTTCTGATTTAAAAATTCCGGTTGGTTTATATAATTCAACCATTATCAGTTGCGACTTTGGAGATAATGTTGTGGTGGATAACGTAAATTATCTATCGCATTATATTTTAGGTAACGAAGTAATTATTACCAATGTAAATGAAATGGTAACTACCAACCATACTAAGTTTGGTGTGGGTACTGTTAAACAAGGTGAAGATGAAAGTGTAAGAATTTGGTTGGAGATATGCAACGAAAACGGTGGCCGTAGCGTAATTCCATTTAATGGTATGCTTGCAGGTGATGCTTTTTTGTGGAGCAAATTTAGAACGGATGATGTATTGCTCGAAAAGTTTAAACAATTTACACAAGAACAATTTTCTGATAAACGCGGGTGGTATGGAAAAATTGGAGACAGAACTGTAATTAAAAATACAGCAATTATTAAAGATGTTTGGATTGGAAGTGATGCATATATAAAAGGTGCCAACAAACTAAAAAACATAACCATCAATTCAGGTATTGAAGGTAAATCTCAAGTAGGAGAAGGATGCGAATTGGTAAATGGCATTGTTGGTTTTGGTTGCAGGATATTTTATGGTGTAAAAGCGGTTCGTTTTATAATGGCATCGCATTCGCAGTTAAAATACGGTGCAAGATTAATCAATTCATACTTAGGTAACAATGCTACTATTTCTTGTTGTGAAGTATTAAATTCATTAATATTTCCCGCACACGAGCAACACCATAATAATTCGTTTTTATGTGCTGCATTGGTAATGGGGCAAAGCAATATTGCAGCCGGTGCAACCATTGGGTCTAACCATAATTCCCGTGGCGCAGACGGTGAAGCTATTGTGGGGCGTGGCTTTTGGCCCGGCTTATGTGTTAGCATAAAGCACAATTCTAAATTTGCAAGCTTTACTATTTTAACAAAAGGTGATTATCCGGCAGAACTAAATATTCCTATTCCTTTTTCTTTGGTAAGTATGGATGTGGCAAAAGATCAGTTGGTGGTAATGCCCGGTTATTGGTTTTTGTACAATATGTATGCGTTGGCAAGAAACAGTTGGAAATATATTGACCGTGATAAAAGAGTTGAACGTATTCAAAATATTGAATACGATGTTTTTGCTCCGGATAGTGTGAATGAAATGTTTGAGGC
>Ga0182038_10001627_pt1 | contig 11645 bp, 7 predicted proteins | sample sta12Can44000108_FD_125976 | JGI IMG/M metagenome (GOLD analysis project Ga0182038, IMG submission 125976) | Lab enrichment of tropical soil microbial communities from Luquillo Experimental Forest, Puerto Rico - statanox.12C.anox.44.000.108 | ecosystem: Environmental > Terrestrial > Soil >...
AACCACAAGTCGCCCGTAATGCAATTGTTCGTGGTAGCTTCTTACCTATGGGGACCGGGCGGCCCGGGTAAGGAAGCTGGCGGGGAAGCTCCGGCCTCTACTCGGAATCGATGACATCCGCGCAGTGGGATCTCGCAAACGACCCGTTCCACGCAAGCGGCACTGAAGCAGGCGGCGAAGCGCCGACTTCTACCTGAGATCGATGATACCTACCCGGTCGGATCAATTTCGCCTTCTTAATTTTATGTAACGGTCAAAGCGGCGCTCCGCGACGCGCGTGTGGAGGCTTACAAATTTACCGGAGCACCCCGTGCGCGTGGGGCGTCAGAAATAACGCTTCCGGTTCTTGGCAGACTTGACCCGCAAAGTCCACATTCGTAGCCTTTTTGTTGGAAAGGAGCGCCCCGGGTGAAGACCGAAGTCTCAATCGAATACTGCGTCGTTTGAAACTACACGCCGAAGGCCGTCAGTTTGGCGACCAAGATTCTTGAACTCGGCGAACGCATCAAATCGCTCACGCTCATTCCTTCGGGCGGCGGCGCTTTTGAAATTCACGCCAATGGCAAACTGCTCCATTCTAAACTCGATTCCGGCGACTGGCCCGATTTCGAAGCTGTCGTCAGCCAGATCAAAAAACTTAAGTAACCCGACTCGGCTCGACTTTAAGCTTTTCAGATTTTCAGCTTTTCCGCTTTTTGCTTTTCGGAGAGTGAAGGGTGCCTGGTGGCCCTCGCGGTCTTCAAAACCGTCGTCGGTTCGCAAGAACCGGGGCAGGTTCGATTCCTGTCCTCTCCGCTTCAATCTTCCTCTTCCTCTTAACCTGAATTGTTCTCGAAAGGAGGTGAAGTGTGTCGCGCGAACAGATCCGTAAGCTAACGTCGTTGTCGTCCTGCGCCGGTTGAGCAGCCAAGTTGAGCCAGCAGGCCCTGGCGCAAGTTTTGCGTCAGCTCCCAACCTACCCGAATCGCAACGTTCTCGTGAACGCGAGCACCTTCGACGACGCCGGCGTCTACCGATTAGATCGACAACGTGCACTCGTGCAGACGGTGGATTTTTTCACCCCGATCGTTGACGAGCCGTTTGCCTACGGGCAAATCGCCGCCGCAAATGCCCTCTCGGATGTTTTCGCGATGGGTGGCCGACCGATCACCGCGCTAAATCTCATGGGCTTTCCCCAAAATCTCGTTTCGCCAAAAACGATCGCTTCGATCCTGCGTGGCGGTCTAAAAAAAGCAGCCGAGGTCGGTTGCGCGATCATCGGCGGACATTCCATTCGGAATCCGGAACCGGTCTACGGCCTCGCTGTCACCGGAGTTGTCGATCTTCGAAATATCCTGACTAACGCGAGTGCTCGCGCCGGTGATCTGCTAGTGCTCACCAAACCGCTTGGGACCGGAATCGCGACGACCGCGATCAAACTCGGCTTCGCTTCGCGTGGTCTCGAGAGGAGAGTGATCGCGCTGATGTCGCAAACTAACTCGGTCGGCGCAGAGCTCGCCGAGAGAAAGCTGGTCCGCGCCGCAACCGACATCACCGGCTTCGGGTTGCTCGGTCATCTCGCGAACATGTGTCGGGCGAGCAAGGTCAGCGCCGAAATCTTTCCGAAACGCGTGCCGGTGATTAGCGATGAGATCTTTGAATTGATTGAGCGTGACTCTATTCCCGGCGGGACTCACGACAATTTGAAAGCGGCGGCGAAAAACACCGATTTGAGATCGGCGACGCGCATCGAACGCATATTACTGGCGGATGCGCAGACGAGCGGCGGATTATTACTTTGCGTTTCGGAATCACGCTTCGCGAAAGTTGCCCAAGCTCTCAAGGCAGCGCGAACGCCTTGCGGCGCGATCATTGGGCGAATCACTCGTCGCCGAGCCAAGTTGATATGCACGACAAAGTGAGACAACGGTCGCGCCGAGCGATTCCGGCTGTAAATGTAGTGCTTGAGTCGTTAGGCCAAATCGACGTCCCACGCTCGTTGGTTGCCGATCTTGTCCGGCGCGAGCTCGCCAAGATTCGCCGCCGCCGCGAAATCCCCGAACCGGGCGCGATTGTCGGTCTCGTCCGCACCGAAATTGAAAAGCTTTGCGAGAGCCGAGTTCGGCCGGTTATCAACGCCACGGGCATCGTCGTTCACACCAATCTCGGCCGCTCACCGCTTCCCCAGGGTGCGGGCGAAGTGCTCCAAAACGTTTCTTCCGCCTACAATAATATAGAGCTCGCTCTCGCGGCCGGCGACCGGGGCCATCGCGGCGCTTACGTCGAGCGCGCTCTCGCCGTTCTTTGTCAGGCCGAGGCTGCGACGGTCGTCAACAATTGCGCTGCAGCGTTGGTCCTGATCGTTCGCTATTTCACTCGCGATAAAAACGAAGTCGTTATTTCGCGGGGCGAGTTGGTCCAGATCGGCGGCGGATTTAGAATCGGCGAAATCTTGGAGGCGAGCGGAGCGAAACTCCGCGAAGTCGGCGCCACCAACAAAACGACGCTCGACGATTACGCGCTCGCAATCGCCAAACAGACCGCGCTTATTTTGAAAGTCCATCGCAGCAACTTTTTCATGAGCGGTTTTGTTGGATCGCCAAGAACTGGAGAACTGGCGTCGCTCGCGCGCAAAAAACGCATCCCGTTCGTGGAAGATCTAGGCAGCGGCGCGATGATCGCAACCGAACAGATCGGTTTGCAACATCATGAACAGACCCCGGCCGAATCCTTAAAATCCGGCGCCGACCTCGTTTGTTTCAGTGGCGACAAATTATTTGGCGGGCCGCAAGCCGGAATCATAGTTGGAAAGAAACGATTGATCGATGCCCTCAAACGCGAGCCGCTTTTTCGCGCGTTGCGCTGCGACAAATTAACTTTCGCGGCCCTCCAAACAACTGTCGACCTTCACCTGAATCAGGTGACGAGCGAAATTCCGGCGCTCGCCCTCTTGCAGACCCCAACAGATGAACTGCGTGCGCGCGCGGCTGCGATTGTGACTCGACTACAGGGATTGCCGCTAAAAATCAGAATAGGCTCCGGAACAGGAAGAGCTGGCGGCGGAACACTGCCGAAGTCGTTCGTTCCTTCAATCACGGTCGATCTGCTGCCTAGGAATTGTTCGCTTGAGGAGTTCGCACAGGCTCTTCGCCAATCGACTCCACCGATCGTGGCCTACATTGGCAACGGACGCATCAAGCTCGATCTCCGCACAGTTTTTTCTCACCAGGACGACCTTCTCGTCGACGCGATCCGAACTGCATCAACCTCACGATGACTGAGAAACATTTCATCCTAGCAACTGCCGGCCATGTCGATCATGGCAAGAGCGCGCTGATCCAGGCCCTAACCGGAACCGACCCAGATCGTTTGCTGGAAGAGAAAGCCCGCGGAATCACGATCGAACTCGGATTTGCGGAACTGAATCTAGTCGGGCCGAGCGGCAACAAATTTCACCTCGGTATCATCGATGTTCCGGGCCACGAAGATTTCGTCCGCAACATGATCGCCGGTGTTGGATCAATCGACCTTGCGCTGCTCGTGGTCGCGGCCGACGACGGCTGGATGCCGCAGACCGAAGAGCATCTCCAAATCCTGATGTATCTCGGTGTAAAGCAAATCATCGTATCGCTGACAAAAAGCGATTTGGGGAACATCGACGCCGCCAGCGTGCACATTCGCGAACAATTGAAAGAAACCTCATTCGCAGACTCACTCATCGTTCCAACTTCTGTTCGAACAGGCGACGGAATTGAGAAATTAAAAACCGCGCTCGCTTCGGAATTCGCAGTGCTGACCGAGCCGCGCGACATCGGAAAACCGAGATTGTTTGTCGATCGCGCCTTCACGCTGCGAGGAATTGGAACAGTGGTGACCGGCACGCTGACGGGCGGCACACTGCGCGCCGGCGATATAGTCTTCGTTCAACCGCGAAATATTCAGGCGCGTATTCGATCGCTGCAATCCCACGGCTGCGATGTCAATGTTGCAAAGCCGGGCACCCGCACTGCGATCAACTTACCTGGTCTCGCGGTTGGCAGCGATGTGAAACGCGGCGACACCATCACTGCAGTAGCCTACGAACCAACCTTGGCCCTGGATGTATTCTTGACCCGTTCGAGCCGTCTAAAACGCCCCACCGCAATCAAGTCGGGCACCTCCGCCTACATTCACCACGGTACAAGGCGCGTGCTCGCGAAAATGATTCTTGCGGAAACTGATTCGATCGCAGCCGGCGAAAGCGCGATCGCACAGCTCCGGTTCGATACGCCGCTGCTGGCATTTGTAGGTGATCGATTGATAGTGCGAGACGCGTCCCAACAGCACACCATCGCGGGCGGCATTGTTTTCAACATCGATTCAACTCCCATCGGTTTCCGGTCGAATCAGGAACGCGCGCTTCTGGCGTCGCGCGCAGCCGCTCCGGACGACGTCGAGCTTGCCGTTTCGACGGAAATCGCGCTGACCGGTGTGATAGAACCTTGTCGATTGCTCGAGCGCTCGCGCTTCAGCGCAGTTGAGATTGCAAAGGCCCTGCAGCGATTGAAGGATCACGGTGAAATTTTCCTAGACGACAATGTTGGCGCAAAAATTCTCATCTGGCGCGATTTGCACGGTCGCGCTGCGCGATTCATCGACACAGCTCATCGAACTTATCCAGAGCGCCGTGGACTCGAACTGAACGCGCTCCGCGGCGAATTCAATTCGCTTTCGCCGGCCGTTTTTGACGCGCTAATTATCGATCTCTGCGCCAACGGCTTTGTTCGCGTCGGATCGGCAATTGCCCGCAACTCGCACCGCGCAGCTCTACCGCCACAGTTGCAATCGGCTGCGGAAACAATTCGCGCAGCGCTTGCCAAGAAACCATTCGATCCGCCGGCGCGAGGGAGCATTGCCTCAAAGAATAATGCCGCGTTCCAGTTCCTAATCGAAACCGGCGAGATCGTCGAAGTCGCACCAGAAGTCGTGCTTCTACGCGACAGCTTTGAAAAAATGAAAGCCCGGGTCCTCGAGTTTATTTCCACGCATGGCCCGGCGACGGTCAGCCACTTGCGCGAGGCGCTCCAGAGCTCGCGGCGAGTGATGGTTCCGTTCCTCCAACATCTGGACCACGCCGGCGTGACTCGGCGCGTCGGCGATCAACGGCTGCTCGCGAAAAAAGCGGTAGTCGTTAAATTGGACGATGCCGAAAGTGCAGGGCGAAGTTAAGAAATCTTCGCCAATCGTGTCCCTGCATATCGGGGCCTCATCCGACGCGGCGTGGGAGAGTGTCGTCCGGCGATGGTTCGAGAAAATCAGGGAAACCGCGCTGCGCGACGCTGAACCATCCGTGGTCGTAACTGGATCTCGGAGTCAGGCATATTTCTTTCGCAACCGGCTGCTGGCCACTGGCAAATCGCTGATTGGAGTGAAATTCCTTCTGCCGCCGCAATTGCGCGACCAGCTGCTGCTGCGCGAGCGCGGCCTGAAGCTTCCTTTGCGCGAACATCTTCGTTTGCTCCTTGCCGTCACCGCTGAACAATTCGCGACCGAAAAGATCGATGACGAGCAACTTGTGCTCGTCGCAAAATCGATCGCGCGCGATCCCGATCATTTTCTGCGGGTGCTCGATCAGCTCGGCGCCGCCGGATGGAGCTTCGACGAGATCGAATCGTCCGCGCTTCGCGAGATCGCCGCCCACTTTGAGAAACAAGTGCGCGAGTGTGGTTTCACGTTTGTTTACGACGCCGATCGCGCAGCAATTCAGCTCGCCCAGAAATCACAACCGCTTTTCAGCAATCTGCTCGTCTTCGGTTTCGACGCGGCGCACTGGCCACAGTGGCCATTGCTTCGCGCCGCGGTGCTCGCTTCCAACGCAGCAACAATCGTCCTAAATGATCCGCGTGACGAAGCGCGTGACCTTGACGAAGCATGGGTCGGAACCTGGGAAGAAACGTTCGGCGAAGCTGAAGTGATTCCCCCACTCCCTGAATCAGCCGACATCAAGATCGGCGCCGGCTTGGCAACCGATAACCTTCACTTCGTTGTCGGCCGTGACACAACACAGCAGGCGCGCGCAATTGTCGCATTAGCCGCAAAATTCCTGGCCGATCCAAAATGTGAGCGGCTCGGAATTCTATTCGCAGGCCCAGGCGCGCTACCTCGCTTGGTCGCAACATTTCTCGCGTCGGCACAAATCGCGCACAACGACGGCATCGCCCATCTCGCGCCCGGCGCGTTCGACGACGAGGCGTGGCGCGCCTGGCTGGAATTGCAACGAGCTCCGCGTTTCAAGTCGCTGCTTCAATTTTTGCGCGCGACCGAAATCGACCTCTTTGGCGAGCTGTCAATCGTGCAGGTCGAAGACACTCTCCGCCGAGCTTACAACGAGGTGCTGATCGATGATATCGAGCTACTGCAAGATTATTGCGCGAATTACAACAACGTTTTGCGCAATGGCCAAGCGGTCGCGGCCGGTCTTGAGAAAGTTCATTTCTTGCCCGCGAATGAATCATTGGCGGAATTTTTGTCGCAGACACGCAAGATTCTCGCGCAGTTAGGGTGGAAAGAGCATTGGAGCGAAGTCGATCGGTTAAGCCGCAATTGGAGCGCACAACTCAGGACACTCTTTTCGAAGAATACGTATCTGCGATGGCTGCGAGATGTTCTCGGCGCGCCTTGCTTACGGCGTGATGACTTCGGTGCGCATCTCTACGCGCGCGTTCATTTGCTTCCATATAGCGAAGCGCACGGTCAGCCTTGGTCACATTTAGTTCTTGCCGGATTAAACGACGAAGCATGGCCATCGCTCGATGACGAGCTCGGATTTGTTGGTGAAGAACAGATCGACGAACTGAATCGCCAAAACAAAGCGCTCAATCAACGCGCATCGAAGCGCGGCCGACAGGGTGATGGCCATTGGAGCGCGCGGGAAGGAAAAACGCTGTTGCTCGGAGCGAACGAACGGCGCCAAATCCGGCGCCGGCAACTACTCAATCTGGTCGAGTCGGTCACCGCCGGAATTGGCGCGAGCGCGAATCTGTATTCGGCGGCGCAGCCAGGTCGAATCGCGAATCCGAGCGAGTTCTTTTCCTGGCTTTACTTCACCGCGCGCGGACGCGGCGTTTCGCAACAAACTCTGCAAACATTGGAAGAGCAAACGCGTGCCTGGCTGAAGGACTGGTCACCAATCGACGCGCAAAGAGTCGACTCGATCAGTGTAGGCCGAACGCGCTACGCGTTTAATGCGCGGCGCCAGGAGCGGCCGGCAGGCGAATACGAATTCGCGCTAAAAAGCGCTCCCGAACAAGACGTCGCATTGCGCGTCACGCAATGGGAACAGGCGCTGCGCTGGCCGGCGATAGTTTGGATGGAAATTTTCCTCGGCGTCGAAGGCAGCGACGAAAACGGCGACGCTTGGCCGGTGGCGACGGGACAATGGGTACATCGCTGGCTTGCCAACAGCGTTGGCGACGGCGAAGGGAACGCGTTTCTCGATGTTAGCCACGCAGATGAAATTCGCGCTCGCATCGTCGAACACGCACAAGCGTTTCGGCGCGAAATCGAAGCGCTTGGCGCCGGCCGCGGCAAAACTCTTCCCGATTGGTGGCGATCCGGCTGGAGTAACGCGCTCTACATTGCCGATTGCCTTGCCGCGAAAGTTTCCGGTCTGCACGACTGGTCCAAGATGGCGGTCGAATGGTCGCTCGGCTCGCCGGCGTTAATTTCGTTAGGGGAAAATGAAACTTTGCGAGTCCGTGGCCGGATCGATCTCATTCTGGCGCGCCGCAAATCTGATCAGTCGCAACTTGGCTACGACGATCTCTGGGTTGTCGATTACAAGACCGGACGCCAACGCGGGTTTAATCAGCGCAGTCCGCGAGGCAAGGAAACGACCGAGCAGAAATTTCATCGACAACTCGTTGAAGGTCGCGGCATCCAACTTGCCCTCTATGCCCTCGCAGCGCGCTCGCTCGGTGCGAAGGATGTTGAGCTGACGTTACTTTCTCCCGCGGAACAACTCGAAGCGCAATTCCAGCTGACGCATGTTCTAGCTCAAGAAGATTTCTGGCGCGAGATGCACCGCATGCAGGAAACGGGCGTTTTCGGGATGCTCGGCCCCGTGCACAGCGATTTCGGGTTCGTCCGAAAATATCCGCTCGCGACCTTGCCGATCGACCCCGATCTGCTGAAGACAAAGTGGATTCTGACGCATCCGGCCTTTTCGCTCGACGCTGAGGAGGAAATGAAATGACCTCGATCGCTGACGAAAAAGCGCGCCGGCGGTTCGCCAGCGAATTGGACGCCAACTTCTCAGTGATTGCTTCTGCCGGCTCCGGGAAGACGCGCGCGATAACCGATCGAATCGTCGAGATTGCAAGCGATCAACAGCGCGCTGCGGACCGGCTGCCGCAGTTGGTCGTCGTCACCTACACAAATCGCGCCGCGGACCAAATGCAGCAACGCACCCGACAGCAAATTCTCGAAGCCGGATTGCCGCTCGAAACGGTGGAAGCGTTCGGTCGCGCGTTTTTCGGAACGATCCACGCGTTTTGCATGAAACTGCTGGCAATCTATGGACATCGCCTTGGTCTCCCCGCAAGGCTCGAAACGATCACCGACGACGACGATTTGTGGAACGAGTTCGTCCAACAGCAAACGACGATCGGTCGGTCGCTGGGCGACGGCAATCGGCGTGTGCTGTTGCGATTGATGCAAGCACGACAATTGATGGAGCTCGCACGCAACCAGGATCACAGTTTCGCGTCAAGGCCGCCCAAAACGCGCTGTCCGGAATGTGATTTCAGCAAGGTCGAAGCAGCGATCGAGACTGCGCAGGCGAAAAACATTCCCAAAGCGAAGGCGCAACTGCACGACTGGATCGAGCGTTGGCGCAAGAGCGACGAGTTCGCGCCGTGGCCGTCGTGCGCAACGACAGAAAAGGAGTTTGTGCGGCGCTGGCGGGAAGCGTTTCGCCCGTTACGCGAATGGGTAAGCGCATGCGCCTCGTCCGTCGCCGCGGAAGTGCAGCACGATTACCGCGATTTCCGCCTCGCGCGCGGCGCGATTACCTACGCCGATCAAGTTGAGCTCGCGAAGGAACTCTTGCGCCTGCCGGATGTTGCAAAACGCATTCGCGAAAAGAACTATCGCGTAATTGTCGACGAGGCACAGGATACAGATCCCGGTCAATTTTTTATTCTGCTGGAAGTGGCGCGACCGCCGGACGCGGCCGGCCTATACTTGCAGGACCGAAAATCACCACCGCGGCCCGGTCATTTCTCAATGGTCGGCGACTTCCAGCAATCGATCTATCGCGACCCGCACGATCTCGCGCATTATCGCGAGCTTCATCGAACGTTGATCGAAACTCGTGCTGCGGGGGAATTGAAGTTCTCGGTCACGTTTCGTTTAGACCGCGCGCAGCTCGAATTCGTCAACGCAACCTTCGCCAAGATTCTCAACGATGCTGAAGGCCAGGTGAATTTTGTCGAGCTCAGCCCCCGCCCGGAAATTTTGCCGGGACAAGTGATTCGGTTCGAGCTTGGTGCCGATATCGACCTCAAGTTGACCGAGACGCAGCGTGCGCGGATCGAAGCGCGGCGTTTGGCAGAATGGATTCGCGAAGCCGGATTAGAAAAGCTGCGCGCAAGATCGTGGCACCAGGTCGCAATCCTCTGCCCGCGCAAAACATGGCTGAGCGCGTTGCGAGACGCCTTGCTAGGCGAACAGATTCCGGTCGAGGTCCAATCGGAGAACGATCGCCAGGCGGAGCAACCAGCCTACGCCTGGCTAAGCGCGTTGCTCGCGATCATGGTTGATACAAACGCGAGTTACGAAATCGTTGGCGTGCTAAGGGAAATTTTCGGACTCTCGGATGATGAGCTGGCGGGTTTCGCTAAGGGCGACGGTTACAAATTTCAGATCGAGCGGCGCACGAAAGGACGCGGTTTGGTCGCCGACACGTTAAATTTGCTCGCCCAGATTCGGGAAACGCTGCCGCATCAACCGCTCTTCAGCGCCGTATCCGAGATTGTGCGAATGACGCAACTGCGCGAACGGCTGCGGACTTTGCCGCGCGAGCAATGCGGCGACTCAGTGAATGAATTGGAAAAACGGCTCAGCGCGGCTGCTTCGGCAGAAGCGCAGCATAGTTCGCTGGCCGATCTTGCGCTGACCCTCCGGCGCAACTTCGACACGATCCGCGACACCGAACCTGCCGAAGCCGACGCGATCCAATTGATTACGGCGCACAAGGCCAAAGGATCGGAGTGGGACGCAGTGATCGTTCCGTTCCTCGCGCGGGAAGCTCGTCTCGGAGCAACTGGAGCCTACCCGCGCATTATTGCCGGAGAACAACCGCAAATCGCATTCGATTACAGCGACTTTGCCGATGTGAAAGAGGAGCTCGAGCGCGTTCAACGTCAGGAAATGGAGCGCTTGCTTTACGTCGCGCTGACCCGCGCGCGGCATACCCTCGTGTTAGCGCTCGATTCCGATTTCTTCCGCGGCACTAAGGGACAAGTCCACAGCGACACACAACTGAAATGGCTGAAGGCCGACGCGGGTGAACCGAACGCCGAAGCGATTGCCGCGGCGTCGGCTGGAGCAAACGCTTGCGCGGAAACTGCGGCGCACCATAAGGGACGACAATCCGAGCCGGGGCCGGAGAGTTTGAGCGCACTCCGACTCGAGACCGGTTGGATCGATGTCGCGCAGAAAAAAGCGATTACAATTATCGAGGCCGTTAACCCAAGCCAGTTCACGCGCGAAAAAGAAGCCGCCGAAACACCGAGCACAGAGGAATGGATCGAGATCGAGCCGGAACTGCGTCCGCCGCGGATCGACAATCCCGCGACGCGTTACGGAGTCTGGTGGCACAATTTCGCAGAACAAATTGAGTGGCGCTCCGAATCGAAAACTTGGGACGGAATCTTCGAACGGAACATCGCGACCTCGCCGGACGTCGCGCGATCGAAGCGGGAGTGGCGGCTTTTGCGAAAGCAGATCGAATCAAGCGATGGACTGGCGCGACATTTGCGCGACGCGAGTTTAGTTCGGCAGGAGCTGCCGTTCTTGTGGCGGATCAACGGTAAATGCCTCGAAGGAATTGTCGATCTTGCGTTGTTCAACCAGAAAGAAGTCTTCATTCTTGATTGGAAAACGAAGCGGATTGCCACGGACAAGATCGATACCCTCCGCGACCTTTACCGCCCGCAAATGGCCGCTTACTGGCGGGCGATCTCCACCTTAGTGAACGCGCACGTCAGCGCCGCCATTTACTCAACGACCAACGGGCAGCTGGCCATTTACGATGATAACGAACTGACGACTGAATGGCAGCGGTTGGCTGCGACGCTCGGTTAGTGGTTCAGCATGAAGCGGTGCCCTTCGGTTGGCAACAGGGCTAGCCTGCTCGCGAACCCTTGTCGGACTTGGCTTCATCGTTTGTTTAGGCGGCAGGTGGCCCATCTCGGCCTCGCGGAGGAACATCGACAGAAGTCTTGGCGTCAGCGGTCGCGTTCGCCGCGGATGAATTGTTCGACACAGCGGTATGCTTCGTCGTCGCTCATCTGGACCGGCGGATGTTTTGAGAAATAGGCGGAGGGCGAATTGAGAACGCCGCCGATCCCGCGATCAAGGGCGAGTTTGCAGCAGCGGATCGCGTCGATGGCGATCCCGGCCGA
>Ga0182038_10001632_pt1 | contig 11641 bp, 6 predicted proteins | sample sta12Can44000108_FD_125976 | JGI IMG/M metagenome (GOLD analysis project Ga0182038, IMG submission 125976) | Lab enrichment of tropical soil microbial communities from Luquillo Experimental Forest, Puerto Rico - statanox.12C.anox.44.000.108 | ecosystem: Environmental > Terrestrial > Soil >...
CCCTTATGGTCAAAAAAGTCGTGCGTAGGGCTGAAGTCAAAGGTCACCGTCATCGTTTCGGGGTTTCAGGCGTGCTCTTGATTGAGGCCGCTGACAATCCGCGACCAGTACACAAACTGTGCCGCCAGACTCAAGATCCCAAACAGGACCACCACCTCGAATTTCCCCGAGCACGGCCAGAATCCCTTCCAGCCTTGTCCTTCGGCGCGTCGCAACAGGTTGTCCAAAAACAGGAAGAAAAGTAACAGCGCCGCTATGTTGCACCCCGCCCTCGAATGCTTCTGCACGGTGGTAGGTTCCTCCTCATCTTCTTCATGCTTCAGCCAACAGAAGCATAGGAAGCCAGCCAGGAGATACACCGCGTTGTGGCCCAGAAACCCCAGGAATGGCAGCATCACCCTCCACCACGACCAGTATCCCGCCACCGTGAGTTTCAAAACTGCCAGCACCACAGAAAGGGAGCCAAACAGCCAGAACCCCATAGCAAAATCCCAGCTAAAGCTCGCGCAAAACGAACGAAATGAAGGCGAGCACAAAAAATCTATTTGCGGCCTTTTCTCTCGATGGCTATGATTTGTTTGTCCTCGGCGCAATGAAAAGAGTCAACCTAACACTAATGGACAATGGTGAATAGCAACAGTTCCTGAGGCTAATCTGTTTAGATCAAATCCGAATGTGACTTTGGCCCCTCAAGCAGGGAAAACTGAGGACCCGCTAACTGAACCGTTTTTTCTTGCCCGGCCGACCAATAAATTACGAGAGGAGAAAAGAATGAAAAGGCAATTCTTGCAAGCGTTGTTGGTGGCCTTGGCTCTGTTTCTCGGAGTTTCGGTGGCGGCGTCGCAGGCTCAGACCACGGGCGCGACGCCAGCGAAAACGAAAATAGAGAAAGCGACTCCTGCCTCTAGCGAGCTGATTGATATCAATACCGCGACCGAGGAACAACTTGATGCTTTGCCGGGAATTGGCAAAGCCTATGCGCAGAAGATCATCGCCGGACGCCCCTACAAAACTAAGACGGACCTGGTTCGCAAAAAAATTATTCCACAGGCGACGTATGACAAAATTAGGGCAATGGTGATTGCGAAGCAAGTCGACGCTGCTAGTCCGAAAAAGCAGTAGCGTTTTTGACACCTTCACGGCGGCTCATTCGTCGCCCCATTTTTCTCATAATAGCTTAGACGCTGGCATGCCAACTGTCGCCGTTTCGGACGACTGATATTTTCTTGCCCCTTCGGCGACACTTGCCCAGATTGAGCCGACGATCAGGCTGAATGCCTGCCGGGCGTAAGCCCTGGCGTCCTCGGACGGGAGACCATGAATCGACCAGGGACGTTTTGATTTCCGCGGGACAATACATATTGGACCGGGCGCAGTGGCGGCGGTAGCGCTGATGCCAAGCTTCAACGTCCCTAACGAGGCGCGCATCGAGATCAACGTGTACGTGCTGATGTTCTGCGTGATCATTTCAGCATTCACACCCGCTTTCTCAGCCAGCATGCCGACTTGCCGATTATGCCGACTTCGGGCAAGTGACTTCCCCAAAAGAATTGGTCGGGCGAATGGATTTGAACCGTCGACCTCCTGGTCCCGAACTAGAAAATCAAAAATTCATAAGTGCGGCACCTGGTGTCGCTTACGGGGTCGCTGGCCACTCATTCCCGCTCTTGAATTGGGCGGAAGTTGGACGGAAATGGTTGGCACGGAATATTTGCTGTTTGGAAGCTAGACGCCGGCCTGCCCGTTGCCCAGCACAGCCACACAGGCGTTACTTGGTTCCGACAATATTAAGGAACACTCCTTTGTGGTTGTACTTCAGGTCGGTCAGGTCGTCGGAGAAGTTGGTGAAGTTGTAGCCGACGCCAACCTTCAAGTCCTTGCCAAGGTGATGATAGATCGCGGTCAGCACGCCGCTCCGCCGTTGACTTCCTTCCGCGAGGCTAAGCGTTCGCACCTCCGCCAGGCTCTCCCATTCCTTGAAGAACCGCCAGTCCACGCGGAGCACCTCGAGTTGCTCGGCGTCGTCGAAGAAATTCCTCTGCACGCGATCCAGGCTTGCCTCCCCCATGCGGTAGGCGTACTTGCTACCGATGGACCAGTTTGCCGTGAGATCGTAAGTAAGATCGACCGCTGCGATGTGGCTCTTCTGAAGGAATTCGGTTGCGATGTTTTGCAATCCCACCTGATCCCTGGTCGGTACGTTATAAAAGTACGTGTACTTGACCAGCGCGTTCAGCCGGTCGTTGCTCACTGGACGGTACGCGTAACCGACCACCGCCTCGGTATAGCCGCCGGCATAGAACTCGCCGAGCGAACTGTCGCTGACCGAGTGATCCAGCTTGCCAATTAAGCGCCAGTCGGGCGTCACCTGCAACTTGAAATTGTTACGGAACAGCCATGCAGTCGTTTCGTTATGCGTTTGGTCGGGTTGTTCCGCGTTATCCCGGCGATACTCAATTGCGCTCGAGAACTGCATCTTATCGAAGCCGTAGCCCATGTTGATCCCGGCCGCTTTGCGGTCGGTTTCGGCGCCGGTCTGCGAGTCGCGCAGCTTGCCGACCTCCGCGCTGCTGCCGAAATTCCAGCGGTCTTTCGTAGTGATGTTGATTCCGGTTGCGTGAGTTAGTCCGCTCAGGGACGCGCCATCCTGGTAACGCTCCTCGATGTAGACACTGGAGGTGTCGGAGAGTCGCGTCCTCGCGCCCGAGACCAAGTTGCCCCCGCTGCCGTGAAACAGCTGTCCGTTGTCCATCCGCTCGTTTTCCAGCGAATAGTTGAGGTAAAGGCGGGTCCGCTCGGAATAGAGAAAGCTAGTGCCGACCTTTCCGCCGAGTCCGCGGTTTCCGTCGGACGCCTCACCGTCGATCTGGAAGCGTTTCGTCAGACGATAGGAGCCGCCCGCGCCGATGCGATCATTGTCTTGACGGCCGCCGCTTGCCGCGATCGTGCGCTGTACGAAGCTATAGGCGCTCCAAGCGGTGCTGGAATCGAACTTCACCTGCGCCACCGCATCCGTGCGCTCGCCCTGCTCCTGCGTTAGGGGAACAACCGGTGAATGATCCCTTCGCAGGTCGTTGCGAACGCCGGTGCTCACGCTCCATCTTTCGGCCAGCTTGTAACCCACGTTCAACTCGACCGCCCGGGTTTCAAGCCCCTGGTCCTCGATTCTCTGATCGCCCTTGGCCACGAGGCTCAAGCTGTTTGTCACTGGCATCCTGAACGTGCCTCCATATTGCTGGGTGTCCTTGACCGTCGCTTGTCCCGGCGCCGAATAACCGGCATCGAGATTCTGCTTATAGAATGTAAACCGGCCGTCGTGGCCCTTGAAGAAATCGCCCAGCCCGACGCTCAGGTCAGCGCGATAGGCGCCCGCCTTCGCGCCGCTGAACGACTGGTTGTCAGGGCCTTGAAACCCGAATCCGCCATCATTGGATTGCAGCGCGGGGGAGAGGAGACCCGTGCTGCGCCCTGTCTGCAGCTTGAACCAGGAATTGGCGCTCTTCCTCAAGGTCACGTCTGCGGCGCCGAGGTTGCTAGCAGTGTCCCCCCCGTTGGAATTGGCCGTCAGGCCGAGCCGCACATAGTCGTTGAGCCAGTAATGGCCCTGACCGCCGACGGCGACTTCATGCAGCTTGTCTAAACCTGGCGTGTATTCGTAACGCACCACCAGGTAGGCCTCGTCTCCGCTCAAGCCGTTGCTACGGATTAACAGGTTGTCGTTAGCGGTCGACGATAGCGGCTGGGAAAGCAGTATCCGGCCCTGCAGGTAGTCGATGGTGTAATCCGCGTTGGGCTGCAGGTTCACCACCCCCGTGACGATGCCAGAAATTTTGTCGTGGATTTCGATGCGCACCCGCTCCGAGCCCGTCAGGATGTCCTGGTGGTGCAAGTAGTAGAGCGATCCGCCCGTCCCGCGGAATTCCTCATAGCTCGGCATCGTTCCCGGTTCGGCGGAGAATCCGTCTACGGTGATCCGTCGTTCGCCGAAGCTGGTTGTGAGTTCGGACCCGTAGTGCGCGTTGGCTCCGTACAGACCGCGGTCGACTTGGGCCAGCTCGTTATCCACGTAGCCGACCTTGAAATTGCCCCACATCCCGTAATTCTGGCCATTGCTCGCTTTGACGTAGAACTTGCCCAAGGTCGGTGCCATTTCTTCCACTACTCCGTCGTCACCGAACGACGGGTAATAATAGGCGGGATCGATGCGCCGGAATAGCGAATCAGGCGACTTGTCCAGGAAATTGCTGAACAGATCCTTCACCGGACCTTCGCGGGTATCCGCGCTTGCCGTCAAATGCCAGTTTTGACTTACCTTACCGTTCAAGTAAAACGCCAGCCGGCCATCCAGCGACGAATCGTAAGGCTGCACGGTATTCACGCCCTCTTGCAGCTTTGCCGGCCCGCTCGCACTGTTTTTGGATACTGTCAAGTCGGCCATGCCGACGTAGAACAGGGCCGTGCGTTTGAACTCCAGGTCGCGAAGATACAGCGAACCATTGCCCGCATCGTCAAGGACCGCGACTTCGACGCTATGCGTGCCGTTCGGAAGGATCTCCTCCGCGGCGAAGTTGCCCTGCGGATCGACCGGAATTTGGCGGCCCGCTACCCAAACCGTGTGGCCAGCCGGTATGCCACCGCCCCGCACCTTCACTGTTCCGCTGCCGAGCGGAATCTGCTGGCGCGCTAGGTCATTCTCGCCGTAGGCAGCCAGCAGCTCGCGCGTTGAAGGCGCATCGGACGTCACGACGTCTGCTGGCAATACCTCGCGGTACAGCCGCAGCGGCCGCGCGTCCGTTTCGTCGAAATTACCCTTCGGGTCATAGGCGCGCAGCAGGTATTTGAGATCGCGTGAAGGGCCCGCGAGAATTCCTGTTGTCGGATGCCATTCTGCAAGACCCGCGTCGTCGACCGCGATGATCTGAAGTGGCACGGCTTGCAGGGACTGCTGCTGGTCGAATATTCGGATTTCAGCACGCTTGATGAAGCTCGCATAGTTGCTGTACATCCGGAAACGTACGACCGAAGCAGCAAGACTGTCGCCTTGCTCACTCACGCCCACGGCGACTGGATTCGCCGCGACACCGAGCCGCCGCCGCGATTCCAGATTGTCGAGGCGAACCTGGATATTGGCGTTGTCGAGCGCCACGTCAGTGCAGCGCTGAATGTCGGAAGAGCTGCGGCCTAGATCATCGACCGGCTTGCCATCGACGGTGATGTGCATTGTATTCAGCTCATACGGGCTCTTCGGATGAAGCTCCTGCGTCGAGCGCGTGATGTCCACGCCCTCGTAGTTGTCCAATGGCAAGCGTTCGTCGTACACGACCTGCACACGCACGAACGACTCTTGACCCTGGGTGAAACCGGCGTTCACAACGTCGTCAGACTGCACGTAGCCGCGTCCCTCGTGCTCGGACTGAGCGCCGGACAACTCCGGGTCTTGCATGAGGACATCCATAGTCCGGCGAGCCCGCGCCGCGGATAGACCGATGTCGTCGCCATACACAGACGCGGTGCGGCGGTCGAGTCGCTCGTTCTTGGTGTAACCGATAAACCGAAGTCGCGCGTTGGTCCGATCCGCGATGTCTGTAAGGGCGCGATGCAGACTCGCCGCGGAGCCGGGCGGGATAATCGGCTGGCCGTTCGCGAGCTCGATGGTCGGGATGCTGCCCCAGGGGGGATCGTAAACCTTGGTCACCTTTTCGTCGACATCGTCCGGGCACAGTTGCGGCTCGTCCGGTAATCCTTGGAGAGGATCGTCGTACCAGAATTCCACTTCAATGCGACGATTCAACACCCGTCCCTGCGCGGTTTCGTTGGAAGCAATCGGGTGAGAGGCCCCGCGGCCGTCGCTTTGGATCGCCGAAGCCGGCAATCCCAGGATTTCCTGCATGGTCAACGCGACGCGCTGCGCCCTTGCCTTGGACAAGGACACTTGGTTTCCGTAAAGGCTCTCGTCGCGGCCGGTCAGTGGCGCGTCGTCAGTGTAGCCGATGAACCGGACCGTCATACCCTGCTTATCCCGCAGGTTGTCGAGCGCCTGTTTGATTTGTTTTGTGAAGGCGTCGGAAATGTGAACGGTCTCGTCCTCGGACCGCAGTGGCACAACGAGGTTCCTTACGCGCGTCCGCGGCGTGTTGCCTTCCTTGTATCGCATCTTGCAAACGGCCTGGACCCGGCAGACCTTGACGCGCTTGGTTTCGTCGGTCGACTTCGAGTCGTGCGACCATTCCCGAAAGGTCTGGTCGCTCGACAGATGCCGCTCGACCGGCTCCCCGGGCTTGGCCGTGTTGACCTGGCCGATGACTGCAGGGGCAGTCATCATCAGGAATCCGCCAATCAGCAGTATATGGCGCTGCTTGCACATACCGTTCATTTGCTCCCCGGCGGGTGGGCGTCGGACCGTTTGACCGGGCCGCCACGGCGCCAGAAGACCTCGGGCTCAATGGTCAGCACATAGCTGTCTTTCTTCGGATCCCATGCTTCGATTAACTGTCGCTTAACCGCTTGCACGCGCTGTTCGACCAGTGCCGCGTCCTCTGTATCGGCGACGTAGGACAGGCGCAGCACCGACGGCGCTTTGCGCAACTCCGCAAGGAGTAGGTCGAGACGTGGCCTCCACTGGACGCGGATTTCCGTCTTACCCGGCTCGAACGCCTCATCCGACAGGTCGATGGCGACTACCCGGTGAATTGAAGCGCCGAAATCGAATTTCAGCGCCTTGCCGCGCGTGGCGCGCTTGACCTGCACCTGGTCAGTCGACAACCGGAAGCCGCTAGGGAGGGTTCTGTCGTCAAGCTTCAACACGAAATTGCTGCCCCTGCTCTCGTTCGGCGTGATCGCGCAGGTGATGTGGAACCGCCCGTACTGATCTGTCGTCGCTGCCAGGCCGGTTGCCGTCACGACCCGTACGCCGGCCAAGCCATCTTCGCCGCTGTCCTGCACTCCGTTGCGATTGACGTCATTGAAGACCTTGCCAAATACATCTGTGCAATCGAATGTCTGATCCGGGACGACACGAACCGTTGCGGTCGCCTCACCGGACAGGGATTTGCCCGTGAGGCCGTCGATGACCTGTGCGCGATTGACGAACTCGCCTTCGCCAACACCCGCGCCGACGGCGAGAAACATCACGAGCGTGCGATGATCGGAGCTGCCGAAGCTGAGGCCATTCCACACGAGTTGAAGGGCGGTCGCCTTTGGCTCTGTGGGCACACCATCCAGGCGCGCAGATCCGGGGACGTAGCGGAAGCCCGCTGGATAGCGATCCACAATTTGCACACCTTGAAGGGATGCGCCTATCACGTTGCTGATCGTGATTGTGTATGGGACGAGCTGTCCGCGAGTGACGTTGAGCAACGGCGTCGTTTTAGTGATCGAGAATGCTCCCGCGAGTTGCGGGTCGAGCGGAATATGGTTGTTGTAAATCTGGCTCGAGCCGGGCACCGCGTTGCTGTCCACGGTGAGATTCAGGTAGTACCGAGTCCCCGTGCTGCGCGGGGCCACCGAGGGTGGCGGCGCCAACTCCGACGGCTGTGCCTCGCAGTACGGGATGGCGGGGAGTGCGTCCTGCGCGCTTCCCGGGCACGTGGGGACCGAAAACGGAGCGGTCGATGCACCCGAAGTCGGTGGGATAACCAAAGACTCACCGGCCACGTAGTTCGACGTTGGCGCCCTCGCCACGATGAGGTAGCTGCCACCACTAGGACAGCCGGGATCCGAGAAGTTGAGGTCGAAACGGTAATAGCCGCCCGCCTGAGTGATCTGGCCCTGTTGAACAGGGTCGTCGAAGCAGGTTGCAGGCAATGGCGTGCTGCTTCCGGCGCGCAGCATGTTCAGGGTCACGCCCGCAATCGGGGCGCGCGTCAGAGAGTTGTAGACCACGCCATTCGGCGCGATCGGCAGATTCAGATTCTGGAGGTTGCTGCCAGCGGGCACGGCGATGTCGGTTATCCGCTGCAGACTGTTGGTAAAGACCGAGTCGGCTTTGCCGAGCTTTGCGGTATTCGGCCCCGCGCCGGGTGCGGTGAACCGCACCTCGTACCGGTCTGGCGTCCCGTCGGTCGGCGGCACTCCACCAAAGCGATAAACGCCGTTGACATCCGTGAGGACCGACTGCAACTGGACCCCATTACGAAACAGCGCGACCGTCCAGCCCTGCAGACGCGGCTCGGCAACGTCGGGTACCTTGTTGAAGTTGGCGTCGAGCCAGGCGGTGCCGTTCAAACTGCCGACGCCGGGAACTCCTCCGATATCGACCGAAACGCTGGCGCTCGCGGTTTCTGGTGGGGTGTTCCATGTTACGACCGCGGTGTTCGTGAGAGTCGTGCCGGCGGGAAGTCCCGCGGCAATCTGCACTCGGAATCGCAAGTCGATCGATTGTCCGGGCTGCAACGGCCCGTACACAGAAGAGTAGTTCGCAGTCAGCAGCGAGCCCACAATGCTGCTACCCGCCGTGGAGCCGTTCATCGTTGCTGCTGGGTTGACGAACGTGAGCCGCCCCGGGCCCGCTGTGCTCAGGTCGTCGGTGATTACGACGGGGGAGACCGGGCTCGTCGAGACACTGGTCACATGTACCAGGTAGTCGAGCTGCCCGCCCGGGAGCGCAGGGCCGCCGCCCACGACGCTGACTTGTTTTGTGATGGTGAGCGGGTTGACCACCACCGTGACCGTATGGGCATCCTGGAAATCAAGAACGCCCGGCGTGCCGTCAGTCAACGTGCGCGTGGATGCTTTGCGAGTCGAGACGCTCGGGTCGCCATCGAACCACTGGATGGCGCCTGCTATGTTCGTGAGCTGGGTTCCCGCTTGGCTGTTAGCGTCAAGCTGGGTCCGGTAGGTAATGATCAGATGCTGATTCGCGCCAATCGTGCCGGCAGCGGTGAGCATGGTCAGCGTGAGCTCGCAGGTGGGCGCGCCGTTATAGTTGATCGAAAAGTCGGTGCCCGGAACCAGAGGCCCCTTGCCCGGAACCGGCGTGACCCCGTCCGCCTGGAAAATCTGCGCGCTGAGTATCTGGGGTGTCGAAGAACACATGCCGCCCGAGGGGCTGCTTTTGGGGAGCCGATCCAGGAGCGTGACGTTCCACGCATCACTCGTCCCGTTATTCAGGATATCGAGGCCGAACTGCCCTGGCTGCCCCAGGGCCATCGTCGCAGGTCCTGTCTTCGTGAACACGAGATTGGGGCCGGCGATGGTCATGGGCGGCGTCACGCCTGTCTGACCCGGCAGAGGTTCGTAAAACACGCCGTTGATAAGTCGGCCGAACTGCCAATTGGCCGTGTTGAAAAACTGCTTCCCCACCACGTTCGTCGGCGTGTCGTTGAGTACCACTGTGATGTTGATGACGAACTGCTGCCCGGCCGGGATGATGGGAAAGCCGCTGAATGTGAGAACACCGCCGACATTGGAAAACGTATGCGGAATTGGGGTGCCGTTATTGACCCAAGTGGCAGTGTGGCTCACATAGCTCAGGTCCGCCCCGGTTGCGTTGAGGTCGTCCGTGATCGTGATGTCGTGCAGTTCGTTCGGCGATCCCTGGTTATTGATGACAATGCCCGTTGATGGATCGAACAGGACCGGGATCGTTAGCTTGTAGGTGAAGGGGACACCGATGGCGGCCGTGGTCTGGCCCGCCGGATTCTGCTTGTCAATCTTCTCGACCGGAATGAAGAGATTCTGACAGCTGGATTTGAGCGTTGTGAAGGAGCCGTTGACGAACCAGATCGCATTCCCATGCACCTTGTCGCAGGACATGTTGCCGATGAAATCGACATTGTCGAAGATGACCAGCCAGCCTCTTCCGGTGCCGGAGAAGCTGATGTTTGAGGTTAGTGGGTTGGACGCGGGGAAGTTCCGGATTGTGCAGTTTCCGTCGATGTTGATCTGCGAGGGAGGAACAAGGGTGACAAAGCCATCGATCACGCCGCCGAAATTGGCGACACAACCGCCGACGGACTGCGCGCGCGCCGGGACGGAGGTTAACAGCGTCAGCAGCAACAGTCCGAAGAGGAACAGCAGGATTCTGATCCAGCTGCCGCGCGGCCTCGTATTGTTCGTGTCGTTAGAAATCATCCACGCCCTCGTCCCACTCACCAAAGCAAATTTCACCGGGAACGAGGCAGTCTGCGCCTGGACTGGATTCCGGCGGTCCCGCCGTCGTAAGGCCCCCGAGGCCCGTTAGACCGGTGACTTTGCGTCGCCATCTTTCAATGGCTTTGCCTTTGTCAAAATCGCGTCGAAACTTAATTGATCAGATTTGCAGCTTCTCCAAAACCTCCTGACGTCCATGCAATTCCGCTTCGGCCGCCAGCTTCACACCGCCGGCAGGAAATCGATCGGGTACACGATCGTCACGGTCGGCACACCATCCTTCGCGCCGAAATTGATTGTCCGGACACGGCTGACGACCTGTGCCGCAAGATCCGGTGCATCCATGTCACTTGACTGCAGCGCGCACATCGACACGCTGCCGTCCGGCTCGATCGTCAAGCGCAGAACCATCTGGCCTTTCAGCGCTGGGTTATTGCGCAGCTCCCGGTTGTACAGCCGGTAAAACGACGCCTTGTAGCGGTCGAACACGATCTGTATTTCTTCATCGGTGCGCGCAGGACCTCGGCCGCTGCGTGCCTTTGGCCGGTCGGCGCCGGTGATCCCGGTGATCGGACTGACTGCGCGGCCTCCGCCGCCACCAATCCCGCCTGCTCCGCCAGCGCCGCGTCCACCGACACCGCCGCCGCCGTTGCCGCCGCCGCCTCCTCCGCCACCGCCTCCTACATTGCGGCTCAGGGAAGCGACGTTGATGCCACCGCTCGACCCCGGCGCACTGCTCGTCAACAGAGAGCGTGGAGAGGGCTTGCCCACTTCATCGGCGGCCACGTGACGCGCATCCGCTCCGAGAGGCACCACGACGTTGTCCTGTGCCAAGCTCGCGATCTTGTCCTTGAATGCCAGGATGCCGGCGTTCCCCACCTTCTGCTTTGAGTCTACTGGCACGCCCACTTCCGGACCTGGCGGGAGTTCTGCTTTGCCAGGCACGTCTGGACCTGCTGCGGCGTTCGGTCTCGGTTTCGGCGCGGGTGCAGGCGCCCCTGCCAGGGACCCACTCGCCCCACGTGGAATCGGACGTGACACTTCACGCGTTTTGACCGGGATCTCCGGTGGACGATAGAAGACGATGTCGAGTTCTTTGTTGGGGGGCACGTTGCGAAACAGCGCTTGCGCCGGTATGACCATCAGCACGGCCAGTACGAAGGCATGGATCGCCACGCTCTTCGCCATGCTGCGGGCCGTAGGAGCTCCGGATGTTTTTAAGATGTTTTTCACTTCCATGGTTGTCACCAAGCAACCACCTCAATTGGCCGCGACAAATTCGATCTTCACATCCTGAACGCCCGACTTCGCGAGATCAATGATGCGTAGTACTCCCTCGTAGTTCATGTGATCGTCGACGGCCAGGAACAACGCGCGCTGTTCCGCGGGCCGGCCGCCCAGAATCGACGCCACGCGCGCGGGCAATTCGGCAGCGGGGATCTTTTGATCCGCCAGGGTCACCTGACAGTTCTTGGGGATCCCCTCCCCTGCTGGCGGCCCGAGCATGGGGCACGCCGCAGGCCCGATGCTGAGGATCAACTGGGATTCGGCA
>Ga0182038_10001633_pt1 | contig 11640 bp, 10 predicted proteins | sample sta12Can44000108_FD_125976 | JGI IMG/M metagenome (GOLD analysis project Ga0182038, IMG submission 125976) | Lab enrichment of tropical soil microbial communities from Luquillo Experimental Forest, Puerto Rico - statanox.12C.anox.44.000.108 | ecosystem: Environmental > Terrestrial > Soil >...
ATGCGGCCCTCACCGGCGGTGTATCAGCGTTGAGATGGTGTGAAGGAAGATGGAGACCAGAGACCAGAGAAAACCCTCGGTGCCCGGCGAACAAATCCTGCCGCAGAGATGCCAGCTATAACACAATCCTGGCGTTAACCCCAAAAAGTAGACCGGACCGGCTTCCGATTCGATCAACTACTGTGATTCAGGGGGCCGATGAAGAGAGTCGGCGGTTAGGAACCGTTCGCTGCGCTCCTTCAACCGGTATTCGGCGGCGTTTGCTTACCCTATGATCCTGGTCGAGGATATGTGCGCCAAACACCCGGTGAGAGAAAAATTTGGCACGAGGTCACCTATTCAGATCGATGATGCGATAGGAGCGCGAATGCGTCGCAAGTCTATTCTGCGATCACTCTTTTCCCCGATTTTGATCGTCCCCCTGGCGGTACTACTCGTTGCCGTAGTGGGAGCGTCGCATAAGGCCTCGCCCTCGATCGTCACCCCTGCCGATGAAGCTTCACTGAGAGTAAGAGTGAATAGCGATCTAGTACAAATACCAGTAACGGTAACCAACAAGAAAGATCAAGTAGTCGAAGACTTGAATAAAGACATCTTCTTGGTTTACGAAAATGGCGTGCAACAAACGATCGCGTATTTTGAACCGGGGGAAGCACCCATTTCAGTGTGTCTGGTTTTTGACTCCAGCGGAAGTATGGCGAACAAGCTTTACAAATCAGTCGAAGCGATACATCAACTCTTGGACGCCGCCATCTCCGATGACGAGTACTGCCTTGTTCGCTTTAGTGACAGGCCTGAGATCATGGTGGGAATTACCAACGGCTCAGCAGCAGTAGCCGCGGCCATAAACCGCATCTATGCCGGTGGATGGACAGCCCTGTTGGATGCCATCTATCTCGGCATGCAGGAAGTCAAGCGTGGCCACAACCATCGCAAGGCGATAGTTCTTATTTCCGATGGCGGCGACAATCGAAGTCTGCACACGCGAAGAGAGATTACGCAGTTGGTTCGAGAAGCAGACGCTCAAATTTATTCGATTGGAATCATATCGCCACCTGAGCTATTGCTCCACCCGGAGGAGATTGTTGGACCCGCTCTCATGAACAATCTTTCGCATCAGAGCGGCGGCCGCCTGTTTCGCATTCACGGAATCGATGAGCTGTCATCCGCCGTAGCGAAGATTACGATGGCTCTCAGGCATCAATACGTTCTCGGCTACTACACGAAGGACGCTCACAATGACGGAAAGTATCGCCGCGTTACAGTTAAGCTCAACCTTCCGAAAGGAACATCCGGTCTCCGCGCATATTGGCGGGCCGGTTATTATGCACGCAGCGAGTAAGCCTTCCGGGTGGTTGGCGGCACAAGCTTGCGAAATGCGCACTTATGGCGAGCCGGAACTTCATCACCTGCGATCCGTCCTATCCAGCGGCGAAAGGAAAGCACGGTCCCGAAACCGACCTTGAAAAATGCAGCACCACATGTTCAGGTGTCAGGGATTTTTCCGGGATGAACAAATATACCTAAGGTGGAATTGGACCACCCTCTGGCTGTTGTTCTGCTTCCGCGGGGGCTTTTCAGACAACGCCAATAGAGTGCTCCAGTCTTTGAAGAGAGCTTGGACGGTAGCGATTGTATTCCTTCAAGCAGTTGGGCCCTCCCAGTCCTAACTCTCGGAAAGACAAAACGGCGGACTCCTGACTCGCCCCCCGTCAGATGAAGATGGAAAACTCTACCGCCGGCATCGAGCAGCTTCGTTTTCCGGCAGTTCGACGAAACATCCCGTCTACGCGCACCGGGCGCTTTGTTGCGCGCGATAGCCCCGCCTTGCCTCCTGGCGCCTGTAGTCCTGAGGCGAAATCGAAACAGGAGTATCAGTATCCGTCAGCGCGGTCGGATGACGCGATGTGGGGGCAATTGGTTTGGTCGCTAATGGACAGACAAAACAAGTATTGCTGAGCGTGGCCGAAGCGAAGTCGCATATTGCGAACATGTTACCGCCAGGCAGGGTCGTCAGTGATCGGGTGATCCTTCAAGAAGAACGCGGCGCCCCGCAGATGGAAACGCCGCGCCACTTCGACAAGGAGAATACATAGGTCCGATGCTTTGGCGACTGGCACGGTTTAAAACTTCGACCTCCGTCACGCACGACTCCGCGCACCGTGCATCTCATTGCAACGCAAGCCCAAGCCACGATTCCCCTCCAACTCGAGCTAATTGGTCGAGATTTAATCTTTGATGGGTCCAATCCGTTCCCTTCCAAAAGAGAATTGGCAAAGGACGGAGGCAGAGTTGTAACTGCTTTCTTTCAGGAGGTGCGACTACCTTTTCACTGCCAGCGGTTCGGCTCAGCGAATCTCAGCGTCCCTAGCTTGGCTGGAACTGATCCGCGAAGAAGAGGTCCGGACATATCAGCACGGCTCCGGAGGTAATCCCGCACCGACGTCCATAAGGCTCACAACACAGAGGCTGGTAAACAAAATGGAAGAGATCCTCTCTCAATCTACCAACTAAATCCGGATTTGCGGGAACGACAGGTTTTGAGCTTACGGTTCGGCTACCGCGGCGTCAAGGGAATCGCCAGCCTCCCAGAAATGTCGGAATTAAGGCGGCCAGCGGAGGCGTAAGGAATTCGGAAGCCGGAAGCCCACCAGAGAGTGAGGGTCAGGTTCAGGCAGTTCGAAAGTCCGCTTCGGGTCGGCTATACTCATTGGACGGGTACCCCTGGACGACTTCTGATCGAAAATGGCTATGCGGAGGCTCCGGTCGACGGTAATCACGGCGGTCCTTTCCACTGTTGTGTTGCATGGTCAGACCAGCAAGCAACCCAAGCCGTTCGCGATCGAGGAAACCACTATCGAGCAGATACAAGCCGCTTTCAAGTTGGGAAAGTTAACCGCCCGCCAATTGGTCCAGGGATATCTGGACCGCATTAGCGCCTACGATCAAAAGGGACCCAAGCTTAACGCGATCATAACCCTCAACCCGGAGGCTCTGGAAGAGGCCGACCGCCTAGACGCACAGTCCAAGAGATCGGGGTTCCTGGGCCCTCTGCATGGTATTCCGATTCTGGTGAAGGATGAGATCGACACCGCCGGTATGCCGACGACATTAGGTTCCGTCGTGTTCAAGGACTACCGGCCGCCTCTGGATGCGTTCGTGGTGGGGCGGTTGAAGAAGGCGGGAGCGATCATTTTAGGGAAGACCACTCTGAGCGAGTTCGCCGCCGGCGATACTTACGGCTCTTTATTCGGCGCAACCCGCAATCCGTACGATCTTGAACGGACCGTGGGTGGGTCCTCCGGCGGCTCGGGAGCAAGCGTTGCAGCCAATTTCTCGACTGTAGCCGTGGGAGAAGAAACCGGCGCTTCCCTTCGTAGGCCGGGGGCCTGGAACGGCATTGTCGCGATGAGGACCACGGCTGGACTGATCAGCCGCACCGGTATGTACGACGGTTATCCTTCGGAGCCGGCGACCATGGGCCCCATGGCTCGAACGGTGAGGGATATGGCCAAACTACTGGATGCAATGGTGGGTTATGATCCTGAGGACCCGCTAACCGCTCTGGGTGTTGGCCATTTTCCAGAGAGCTACACCCGGCTGCTGGACCGTACCAGCCTGCGGGGTGCACGCCTTGGGATTCTTCGCGAATCGATCGGCGCCGCATCCGAGCCCGCTTCTGAGGATTTCAAGAAGGTCAACGTCGTGTTTGAGAAAAACATCGCGGAGTTGAAGGCCGCCGGGGCGGTTCTCATCGATCCCCTCGTGATTCCGGACCTCAAGAAGTTGCTCGACCAGCGCGCCGTTAACTCTCCAACGGCTGAAGAGGCTCTGCGCGTCTGGCTGGGGCGCAACCCGAATTCGCCGATCAAAACGCGCGCCGATATCCAGAACTCGCGACAAGTCGATCAGATCTTTCCTCCTACGAAGGCCCAGCAATGGAAGAGGACCACCGAACCAGTGGACCTTGCCCGCTGGGGCGAGTACCTGACGGCTCGCCACCAACTGCTGCTCAACCTTATGAAGGTCATGGCGGACAACCGTCTGGACGCGATCGTCCACAAATCTGTGGAGCACCAGCCCACGCTTATCAAGGACGGCATGAATCCACCCTACGTGACGAACAAGGGCGTGCCCACTCTAAATACATTCCTGGTCTACGTCCCATCAATCACGGTGCCTTCGGGATTCACCTCTGACAACCTTCCTACGGGCATCACGTTTCTCGGCAGGCCGTATAGCGATGCGACGATGATCCAGCTGGCGTATTCCTATGAACAAAACACGCATCATCGGAAGCCGCCCGAGACCACACCGCCTTTGCATTAGATTCAAATCCCCTACCGGTTTCAGCGAATAGCGACGCGGTCGAGCAGGTCGTGCACCACCCGGCTCCTCGGGGCAGCATGGGGCCGTTTCCGCCCAGACACAGATGGCATTTATACTGCGGCGAGGTGAAATATTTTTGGCCTCCTATGATTGGTCCTGGGAAATCCATGAGGCCGACCGTTCCGGCAGGAACTGCCACCCACTCGCTCCCGCTCCGGCGCCTATGCCGGCCGCGGATCGGGTGGATCCTGGCGCGCCCAACAGGAGTGCGGCTCCCGTGATAGTAGGGAAGACAGCGTGCGGCCGAGAGGGCTTCCGTTGAAGACGATCACGCGGTCCAGGCACTCGCGCGGTATGGACCCGATTTTACCTAGGCCCGCTGCAGGAGTACCGCGGGCCTAGCGCATCTCGTGGATCTTCATGTCCGCACCGAACCTTTTAACCCCGCTAAGCGCTCGGAACTTTGATACTGCCGTTCTTTGAGGCCCTGACGATATAGTCAGCGGCACGATAAGCGAGTGCGGAGATCGTGCACGTGGGGTGGTTGCGGGCACTGGTGACAAAACTGCTTCCATCTACGACGAACAGATTGGGAACGTCGTGCGCTCGGTGGAACCTGTCAACCACCGACGTTTTCGGATCGTTTCCCATACGGCACCCACCCATCGTGTGCCCCATGGCTCTCTCCTCCCTGACCAGTGATGCCCATTTCTTGATCGGCCCGGCCGCATCCATAAGTTCCAGCATGCGATCTGTGAAGAACTGTTTGTTCTTCATATCGTCCGGATGATCTTTGTAGGTGACGCGCATCGCTGGCAGACCCCAAGCGTCTTTGACCTCCGGATCCAGAGTGATGTTATTGCTTTCCAAAGGCAGGCACGTGAGAAAGCCCTGCATCGTCAGCGTGCGATTGAACTCTTCGTGCAACGCCTTCTTGTACTCGGATCCCCACCGCGGTGTGCCGGGCGACAATGCACCAAGCGCGAAACTAATGGGCGGGGTGTTACCACGAGCGTCGATCCGTCCGCCACCATAAAAGCCTCTCTTGAGGTCGGCGTTATAGAAATCCTCAATGGCGCGCGTAGTCGTTACACTCTTGTATTCGTTCAACGGATGCTCGAAAATTCCATGGACGCTGGCGCCGCACCCCGGTATAAAGTACTTGCCCACGACGCCGTTAGAATTCGCCAAACCGTCTGGGAAAAGGCTCGACTTGGACATCAGCAGCAAGCGCGGCGAACCGAGGCCGTTGGCGGACACGATGACTGCCTTGGCCTTCTGAAAGATCTCCTTCTTATTCGCGTCAAAATACACGGCTCCCGTTACCCGCCCGCTTTTGTCGACCGAAATTTCCCGGACATAGGAATTCGGGCGAAGTTCGCAGTGTGAATTCTTCTCGATCGCCGGGATCACGGCTACGAGCGAACTCGACTTGGCGCCAACCTGGCATCCGAATCCCGAACAGAAGCCGCAATGAATACATGCCGACCGGCCACGATACGCCTGAGACAGCATGGCCACCGGGACCGGAACCGGATGAAATCCCAGCTTTTTCGCTGCGCGCTCCATCAGCACGCCGGAGGATTTATTCGGCATCGGCGGCAGTGGGTAAGGCTTGGACCGGAAGGATTCGAACGGGCTCACTCCGCCCAAACCCGAATAGCCGATTTCCCACTCGACTTTCGTGTAAAACGGCTCCAGCTCCTCATAGGTTACCGGCCAATCGTCAAACCCAGTACCTGCGATCGAACCAAGCAGACTGCGCTCGTGGAAATCGCTTTCGTGATGGCGCCAACTGCTTCCCGAGTAGTGAACGGTTCCGCCTCCCACACAGCGGCCATAATGAAAGGCCGAGCTTAGAACTGCCTTCTCCTTATCGGTTTGACGAAACGTAACCGGATTCGCGTCCTCGGAGAGCAGTGACGAATGAGAGGTTCGCTTCAACTGATCGTATCGGAAGTCCCTGTCGTAAAGATAATCACCCTGTTCGAGGACGACCACATCAAGACCCGCGGCGGAGAGTTCCTTGGCCATGATGCCGCCAGAGATTCCCGAGCCGACCACGACAAAATCAACTTGAGTGTTGGGGTTAAACTTTGCCATAAGCTCCTTAACCTTTCCTAGTGGTCGCAGCCGGGTTGCCTTCGCCGTCGTAATAACCAAATGGCGGCTCATGATGGAACTTCCCTTCGAATCCGATCAGCTTCCAACCGATCTCGTTGCGGTTGCCCCCGTATTCGGGGTTGGCGAGGAACCCGGTGATGGTATGCGTCCGGATTTGCGCAAAGAACTGCGTCTTTTCGATTGCCTTGAGCACCTGAATCTGTTGATCCGAGCTCAGACCGCTGAATTTCGTTGCACCAGGAAAGACCTCCTGCGTTTTGGCCTTGAGATTTCCCAGCCCTTGTGTGTAGACGTCCTGCTGCTGACGATCGAAAGTGGTCAGCGCGCGATCGATGAAGTAGACGGCGCCGGCTTCGCGCGCTCCGGGAGTGTCGTCGGTGGGGATAATCTGCGCAGCCAGGCTCTCCACTTCCGTGGCCTGTTCCGGCGAGAAGAATTCAAACCTGCCCGGCGACCCTGATGCCGCGGATCGCCGGGCATGTTCTTGAGCCGCAAGTATTCCGGCCCAGTTTGACGCCATCCACGCCGAACTCAACCCCGCGGCGGAGCCGGCCAGGAACGATCTCCGTGAAGACCCTCCTTTTTCCAGGCTTCGTTTCTGCATGTGATTACCCCCTGGGGCAAGATGTGATTACGCCAGGAAGTTTAACGCTCGGAAGTCGCGGTGTCAATGCGGACGGCGGCCGTATGCGGCCGTTCGTGACCTGCTCGAACCTGAAACCAGCTGTGCTAGCCTCCCGGCAAGCACGTTGCGCCGGCCAAGGGCGCGGAGCCACCAGACCATCCGCGTCGCACGGGGCCGCCTCGCGCGCTGGCTGCAGGGGCGTCGGCAGCGCGGGGAGCATAGCCTCGCTCCTCCCGGGCGATCGTGCGAGACGCGGCGAGATCAGTTTAGGCGGCAGTCGCAGGCGCTGGGGATCAGTGCGAATACCAGTCGGAGTGTCGGGACCATTTATGGCACATCAAACATTGCGTCCATTCCCACTGATGCAAACAAGCCGGGCAGACACCACCAGTATCGAAAGTGTTCCAGGCATGAGAACAGGTGCACGACCAAAGGTCGCCTTTACCTGGTGACCAGCCGCATCGCGGGCAGCGAATCCGAGGGCCGGATGGGCCGATGCTATTGTCATCATGGACTTCGGTGTCGATTTCGGGCACCACCAGTGAGGAAACCGAAAGATCGAGGGCAAGATTCATCTCTGATCATTATGGCCCGCTGCCATCGCGCCGGCGCGGGTCTCTGCCAGCCGGCGTGATCCTGCTTCGACGCCTGCGACCTCGACCTCCCAAGGGCCGGCGACCCGTCGAGGGTAAGCGCTCGTTCGGGTTATTCCACCCGGCAAAATCGGGTTGTGAGTCGGGAGGTTTCGCCTTTAAACTCTCCAGTTTCTGATCACGATTCAAGATCCTCGCAAGGAGAACAAGCCGATACCCTCACAGGGAGGTAAGCAGCCGGATTTACTTGGTTCAATTCACTGCTGGAAGTGGCCGGCCGTGATTTTGCGTCTCTAAACGACGGCATTTTGCTGCCAAGCGACCAGTCAGAATTAAAACTCAACCCGAATTGAATATTCCGCGGCAGCGTGGTCCGAGTGTGAATGGCCGAATGTGCCGGGGCTGTACGAATCGCGTGGTTGATGGGCATGGCAGAAACGGGATAGTCGTGGCTCTGGGGCATCACTCCAAACGGTTAGCCATTGCGATAGGCGTCAGGTTATTGCCTGCCAGCCGGTCGATTCCGGCGGCGGAAAATGCCGCGACGCGCTTCTCCCGTGTCAACCCCCAATTACGCGCCGTCAAAACGGACCGCGTAGTTGCACCGAAATGGGGGCAACCCGCGCTGCGCCTTCTGATCAGCGCCGAGGATCTCCGACCTCCGCCTTCTGCCTGGACTCGGTCTCAGGTCACAACAGATGCCGGACCGAGTGAATCCTGCCTCAACTGCTGGATTATCAAGGCCAGGAAAGTGGGGGAGTGGTCCAAACTCGGTCCCCACCGGGGAGGGCGGCAGCATATGATAAGTTCTGCTTGACTACCGGGGTATGGGCGGAAGAGAGAAACGGCGTGAAACGACACATCTTGACAGAACTGATATGCCTGACGTTGGGGCCATGCGCTTCCCTCTTCGCGCAGGACCTGACAATCACGGATGCCCGGATCATCGGTGCTAACGGCGTCGTGATCGAGCGGGGATCGATCGTGGTGCGCGCGGGAAAGATCGTTTCCGTAGCGGCCGGCGGGCCTTCCACGACGAGCGGACGGATCATCGACGCCAAAGGCATGACGGCCATGCCTGGGTTCATCGATGGACACCGGCACATCAACGCCGGACCCAACGAGAAGGCGGAGATGCAGGCGCTGCTCGAAGCCGGGTACACGACGGTTCTTTCCGGAGGCGGTCCGGCGGAAGGAAACCTCACGCTCCGCGATCACATCGAAAGGGGCGTGATCAACGGGCCGCGCATCATCCCGTCGGGGGCGTTGTTCCAGTTAGGCAATCTCACTCAGGAAGCGGCTCGCGGCGAGATCCGGAAGATGGCCGGAATGGGAATCAAATTCACAGGCGAAATCGTCCTGACTCCGATTCCCGGGCCGACTGCTAAGGAGATGGAGAATCTCCGCGCCGTGCTGGACGAGGGGAAGAAGGTGGGTGTGACAGTCCAAGTCCACGCGGTGAGTTCGGGAGCGATGGTGGCCGCCGCGGAAGCCGGCGTGCCGCTTCTGGTGCATCTCCCCAACAAAGACTGGACGAGCAAAGAGGACGCAAAAAAAGTGGCGGCGGCGGGCACGAAGGTGCTGGGGACGGCGAGCTTTGGCACTCCGGTGTTCGGCGTGTTCGCGGACGACAACAAACCGCGGTTCCGCGACGGGAAGCCGTGGCCGGAGGGGATCATCGACGGCGTCCGGCTCGGCGAGGAGGCGGGATATATGCCGGTGAATGCGCGGACAGTCTGGGACGCCGGCGTCGTCCTCGGCTACTGCACCGACACCAACTACGATCCGAAGGCGGGGCTGGACCATGAGCTGAAGCTGCTCAACGTGATGTTCTCGATGTGGGACATCATCAAAATGATGGGGCCGAACACGGCGTCTTACATCCAGATGGGCGACCAGCTCGGAAAGTTGGAACCCGGCATGCTTGCCGATATTGTGCTCCTGGACGGCGATCCGCTGGAAGGCTATTGGAATTGGCTGAAAACTAAAGTGGTGGTCAAGGGCGGCGTGGTCGTGGTGGAAAAGCGGTAGCGCTCCCCAGCCGTCACCGCGGCGTCATCGCTGCCAATGCTGCACCTCCGTCGGTTGCGCGTGGCGTGAGGAGGCAGACATGAAGTTGAGAAAAGGCGTAAAACGCGCGGGGGTTTTGACGAGGCCGCTCTAGGCAGGCTACCGACATCCGAACGATACGCAGGCATGATGATTAAGGTCCGAGGAGGCTTCGTAAGAGTACGAATTGAGGATTAATGCATGACTCCCACTCCGAGCCGTGTCCCGCGTGAGCCCGCATCGTTGTGGTATTTCCAAATCAAGTAGAGCCGCGCCTGGCTTTGGTCGAGGCACTTCACTACTCAGAGCCAATCCACATCGATGCAACTTGGTGGAGGTCACTTCCGAGACCGAGTCCCGTGGCGGCGGGCAGAACGGGATCTGCGGCCAGGCCCCCGGGAGATCGATGAGGTGTCTCCACATTCCCTCAGCAGCCTGGTACTTCAACAGAAACCTGATCTTCCAGTAGGCTTTCAAAATGTGGGCCCGCCGGGGATGGTTCTTGGGAAGCGATCGCAACGTCTCGGCCATTCCTACTGCGACCCAGGCGTCTCCACGGCCCAGAAGAAGGGCACGTCCGGCGCGTGGAAGACTGCGGTTCGGCTGCTGTAGCTTGTCGAGGTGCAGTTTTTCCAAAGCCGCCGGGTCCAGGTATTTCACGTCGAGGGTAGCCCGATAGGCTCATCGTACGCGCCACACCACAACCCCATGTGCCGGGATCATCGCCTGAATGGCCGCGCCTTGAAGCGCCACGTCGCGCTGCGCCCACAAGTCCCGGACCATCGCCGGCACCCCGGCAAACCCCAAATCAGCCCACTTCACCACAACCCCGATCGGGTCCGTCGCCCGATTGAACAGCGCCACCGCCCACTCCCCGTTGGCCAGCGGCCGAACCCAGGCCTCCTGGTGCCCTGACCTCCAGGCTCGACGCGCTGGTTTGCCGGCCGAGTCCTGATCAATCGCGATCACTTCCCGGTTCACCAGAATATCGGCGATCGTCTGCGGCATCGACCGCACGTCGTTGCCCGCGATCAAGGGCGCAGCCAGCATCGACCACAAGCTCATGTGCGTTCGATATTCCGCGTCGCTCATCCCACCGTTTCCAATTTCCAACATGTCGGGATCGTTCCAGTGGCCCGGGCCGGCATACGGCCCCAGGTCATCCTGCGTAAAACCGATTCGCTCCATCGATTCCCACGTGTCCCGGATATCGCCCGTCGTGCGCCACGAATTCCCGCCTGCGTCCGGCCCCCATCTCCAAACGTCCGCGCGCCCGTACTGGCAGAGGCTATAGACGATCGGTCGGCCCGCCGCCAGCAGCGCATCGCCCATCTTTTGGTAGACCGCTTGCATTTCGCCATCCTTATAAAGGTTGCGAGCGCTGCACCAGTCATACTTCAGGTAGTCAATGCCCCAGGACGCGAACGTCCGTGCGTCCTGCTCCTCATGAGCGTAGCTGCCTTCGTATCCGGCGCACGTATTGGGACCAGGCGACGAGTAAATACCGATCTTGAGCCCTTTGCCGTGGACATAATCAGCCAGCATCTTCATATCGGGGAACTTGTTGTTGGATCGGATGTTCCCGTGCGCGTCTCGCTCGCCCTCCCAAGTGTCGTCGATATTAATGTATATGTACCCTGCGTCGCGCATGCCGTTACTGGCCATCGAGTCGGCGATGCCGCGCACGATCTGGTCGCTCACAGTGCCCGCAAATTTGTTCCAGCTATTCCAACCCATGGGCGGGGTGCGGGCCAGGCCGTTGTCCCGAACCTTGTGCAACGTGGGAGGAGGAATCCGCGGCGGCATTGCTCCCTCACCTGCGCGGGCGCGCTGGGCCACCATCTCCGGCTGAAGCACGCTATTGCGGCGCTCGGCGATGTGCAGCTCTTCGCCGACGAGCCTGCCTTCATAAACCGCGCG
>Ga0182038_10001636_pt1 | contig 11632 bp, 11 predicted proteins | sample sta12Can44000108_FD_125976 | JGI IMG/M metagenome (GOLD analysis project Ga0182038, IMG submission 125976) | Lab enrichment of tropical soil microbial communities from Luquillo Experimental Forest, Puerto Rico - statanox.12C.anox.44.000.108 | ecosystem: Environmental > Terrestrial > Soil >...
CTGCCTGATCCGCGCCTATCTCGGCCATTTCACCCCGACCCAGCACCTCGGATTCGAGTTTGCCGCCTGGTACTGGCACTTTGTCGACGTGGTCTGGCTGTTCTTGTTCGCCTGCATCTATGTCTGGGGTGCGGGGCCGGAGAGCGCGGCACTTGCCGGCGGCCATTGAACCCGCGGATCGGAGTAACCGATGACCTTCAATCAGGAGCGCAAGTGACTGTTGCCCCCGGGAACTGGTCCTCTTTGATTGCGACCGGGCTCAAGGGGCGCTGCCCTCGTTGCGGGAAGGGCAAGCTGTTTGCCGGGTTTCTTGCTTTGCGCCCGCGCTGCGAGAATTGCGATCTTGATTTTTCGTTAGCGGACTCGGCCGATGGGCCGGCCTTTTTAGTGATGTTTCTTTCCGGGTTCATCGTGGCCGGTTCGGCTTTGGCGGTGGAAATACTCTACGCGCCGCCGTACTGGGTGCACGCGCTGCTGTGGGGGCCGCTGATCCTGCTTACCACGCTGGCACCGCTGCGGCCGATGAAAGGGCTGATGATCGCCTTGCAATATCGCCATGGCGCGGCCGAGGGGCGTTTCACTGGCGGCGATCGTCGATGACCGCGCCAGGCGGGGGGCTGCGCACCGGCCTTGCCGTGCCGACCGCCTTCGCGCTCGCGGCACTTATTGCCTTCCTCGCGCTAGGCACATGGCAAGTCGAGCGCAAGGCCTGGAAGGAGGCGCTGATCGAAACGCTCGATGCGCGACTTTCTGCGGCCCCTGCGCCTCTGCCGGCGCGCGAAACGTGGACGAGACTCACCCCCTCCGAGGATGAATTCCGGCGCGTGGCATTCTCGGCTGCGTTTATTCCAGGCTCGCAGGCGCTGGTCTATGGCGCCGGTTCCGGCCTGCGCGGCGATCTGGCTGGACCCGGCTATTGGGTGTTCGCGTTGGCGCGCGTCACCAATGGCGATCTTGTCGTCGTCAACCGCGGTTTCACGCCGGAGGACCGCCGAGATGCGAAATTGGAGGACACGCAGAATCCCGCAGCCATCATCGACATGGTCGGAGTGATGCGTTGGCCCGAGCAGCGCAGCTATTTCGCTGCAAAAGATGATCCCGGGCGCAACCTGTGGTTCACGCGGGACCATCTCGCCGTTGCCGCCGCCAAGGGATGGCTCGAGCGATCGGGAAACGTTGCTCCCTTTTTCATCGATCTGGAATCACCGACGCCGCCCGGCGGATACCCGCGTGCCGGCCCGCTCCAGGTGCGTATTCGCAACGAGCACCTGCAATACGCCGCCACTTGGTATGCATTGGCGGCGGCCGTGGCCGTCATGTACGCGATCTGGCTCTTCAACCGCCGAACCGCGGCTGCATCGTCGCTTCCTTGTCGAAGCGAGCACTCCCCATTATGTTGAGGCGCAACGTTAATTCCGGATTCAAGGCCGCCTTAGCATCAACTGGAGCCTCGACTCGCGTGCGCTACGTGTCCACCAGGGGCGAGGCCCCCTCGCTCGGCTTCGTGGAAGCGACGCTCGCCGGTCTAGCCCGCGACGGCGGCCTTTATGTGCCGGCGTCCTGGCCGCGACTTGATCCCGACGCGATCGCGGGTTTTGCGGGACGACCCTATGCCGAAGTGGCGGCCGCGGTGATGCGGCCTTTCATCGGCGAAGCCATTGCCGATCACGACCTCGCCCGCATGACGCGCGAAGCGTACGGAAATTTTCGGCATCCCGCGGTCGCGCCCCTCGTCCAGCTGGGCGCAAGCGACTTCGTGCTTGAGCTCTTTCATGGGCCCACGCTCGCGTTCAAGGACCTCGCGATGCAGTTTATCGGGCGCCTCATGGATCACGCGCTCAGCACGCGTGGGGAGCGTGCCACCATCGTTGTCGCAACCTCGGGCGATACTGGCGCGGCGGCGATCGAGGCATTCCGCGGCCGCGAGCGCGTCGATGTCTTCGTGCTGTTTCCGCACGGCCGCATCTCCGACGTGCAGCGTCGCATGATGACGACGGTGACGGATGACAATGTGCACGCGCTCGCGATCGAGGGCACCTTCGATGATTGCCAGGCGATCGTGAAGGGCATGTTCAACCACCACGCGTTCTGCGACCGGGCGCAGCTCGCGGGAGTCAATTCCATCAACTGGGCGCGGATCATCGCGCAGACCGTCTATTATTTTACCTCGGCAGTCGCGCTCGGTGCACCGCTGCGCAAGGTTGCCTTCACCGTGCCGACCGGCAATTTCGGAAATATTTATGCGGGGTATGTGGCCCTGCGCATGGGGTTGCCGGTGGACCGACTCGTGATCGCCACCAACATCAACGACATTCTGGCCCGCACCATCGCAACCGGCAGCTACGACTTGCGTGAGGTGCAGCCTACGTCCTCGCCGTCCATGGATATTCAGGTAGCATCCAATTTCGAGCGGCTCCTGTTCGAAGCCTATGGCCGCGAGGGCGCAGCCATCCGGGCGCTGATGGCGACGCTCGCGCAGTCGGGCGCCTTTATGCTGTCGGCGCGGGCGCTGTCGACCATCCGCGCCCTGTTCTCGGCGGATCGGTGCGACGCGCAGGAGACTGCAGCCGCGATACGGACCACGCTGCGGGAAACCGGCCAGCTTATCGACCCTCACACCGCGGTAGGCGTGGCGGTGAGCGAAAAGGAGATGCGCAACCCCGCCGTCCCGATGGTGGTGCTCGGGACCGCGCACGCAGCCAAGTTCCCGGATGCGGTCAAGGCGGCATGCGGCATGCATCCGATCTTGCCCGAATGGCTCGCCGATCTGGCCCAACGGCCCGAGCGTATCATCCCCTTGCCGGTCGATCAGATGGCCGTCGAGAAGCTCATCCTTTCGCTTAGTCGCGCCGCACAGGCAGGAGCCGCCGCATGAGCGTCGAAATCACGCGCCTTCCGTCGGGTCTTGTGGTTGTCACTGACGCGATGACGCACCTGGAGACCGCCTCGCTCGGCGTCTGGATCGGCGCCGGCAGCCGCGACGAGCGGACGGACGAGCACGGCATCTCTCACCTGCTGGAGCATATGGCCTTCAAAGGCACGTCGCGCCGTACTGCGCGCCAGATCGCCGAGGAGATCGAAGCGGTCGGCGGCGACCTCAACGCAGCAACATCGATCGAGACTACCGCGTATTACGCGCGCGTCCTGCGCGCGCATGTCCCGCTCGCGCTCGACGTTCTGTCCGATATCCTCACGGATCCTGCATTTGATCCGCAGGAATTGCGGCGCGAGCAGAACGTCATCGTTCAGGAGATCGGGGCCGCCGAGGATACGCCGGACGATCTCATCTGGGACCGACTGCAGGAGGTCGCCTTCACCGGTCAGCCGATTGGGCGGTCGGTCCTCGGCACGCCGGCGACGGTGCGCTCATTCGATCGCGCGCGGCTTGCCTCCTATCTCGCCCGTAATTATCGCGCCCCCGACATGGTGATCGCGGCGGCGGGCGCTGTCGATCACCAGACCGTGGTCGCCCACGTTACCCATGCCTTCGCGAGCTTCGCCGGGCCGCCGGCTCCCGTGCCCGAGCCGGCGCGCTTCGTCGGCGGCTCTCGCGTCGAGAGCCGCGACCTCGAGCAGGTTCATATTGCACTTGCCATGCAGGGTTTGCCGCAGCGCGACCCCAATCTTTACAGCATGCAGGTGTTCACCAATATTCTGGGCGGGGGCATGTCTTCGCGGCTGTTCCAGGAAGTGCGCGAGCAGCGCGGACTGTGCTACTCCATATATACGTTCCACTCGCCGTATTCCGACAGTGGCGTGTTCGGGCTTTATGCGGGGACGGATTCAGCCGACGTCGCCGAGTTGATGCGCGTGGTGGTCGATGAGATCAATCTGGCCGCCGAAACCGTGACCGATACCGAGATTGGGCGCGCCAAAGCGCAGATGAAAGCTGGCCTCCTGATGGCGCTGGAGAGTTCCGGCGCGCGCGCGGAGCAGCTGGCTCGCCAGATCATCAATTGGGGCCGTCCTATTCCGCTTGACGAGATCGTCGCAAAGATCGAAGCCGTGACCGCGGAAAGCACGCGCGCGGCCGGACGCGCCTTGATCGCACGGGGCAGGCCGGCCATTGCCGCGCTTGGGCCCGGCTCTGGGCTTGAAAGCGCCGTCACGATCGCGGGCAGTCTGGCCCGCCGGGCGGCATGAGGTCGCAGGAGGCATAAGGTGGGCAACAGCGCAGAGATAACGTGACTTGCTCGCCCGCCTGCTGGTGACCATGGCATTTTTCAGAACCGTGAGCCTGTCCGACTTGTTGCCCGAGGTGTCCGGCGACGGCGTCGCTTTGCGGTCGCCACAGATGTCCGACTACGCCGAATGGAGCGAGTTGCGGGAGAGGAGCCGGGCCTTTCTCACGCCGTGGGAGCCGACCTGGCCGGCCGACGACCTTACCCGGGCGTCTTTTCGCCGTCGCATCAAACGTTATGGAGAGGACCAGCGCGGCGACCTGGCGTATGCATTCTTCGTTTTTCGCAAGCCCGACAACGCCCTGGTTGGTGGGCTCACGCTTGCCAATATTCGCCGCGGCTGCGCCCAGGCCACAAGCCTCGGCTATTGGATGGGCGCTCCGTACGCGCGGGCCGGGCACATGACAGCTGCAGTCAACGCAGTTGTCCCGTTTGCATTCGGGACGCTCAAGCTGCATCGGATCGAGGCCGCCTGCATCCCCGCCAATGTCGCGTCGGTGCGGCTGCTGGAGAAGACCGGCTTCAAGCGCGAAGGCTTTGCCCGCCAGTACCTTTGCATCGACGGCATCTGGCAGGACCATTTGCTCTACGCCAGGCTGGAGAACGACCGGTAGAGCATGTCCTTTTTCGCAACACCGGTTCCCACTTTTGCGAGACATCTCTGGCTTGAAAATGAGCGCAATCCGGCCTTGGGACTGCCACGGTTTCTCGCTGATATGATGACCGAGGCAGGGGATCTCGCTTAAAAAAAATCGAGAAGTTTCAATGGGGGACAGCAAGAAGCAAGCCCGCGCCGGGCGCCGCGCGGCGGCCCTGATTGTGGCCACCGCTCTGGTCTCGGGCTGCTCTTCGGCTTCAAACGTTGTCGACAATTATGCGACTGCGCCCGCGCCATCGTGGGGAACGAGAATCTCGAATTTCTTTGCCGGCGCAACTCCCGGCGTGAACCAGCCGAAATCGGCTACGCCCGCAGCGCCCGAAGTGGCATGCCCAGGAGTGGACGTCCGCGCCGGGGCATCGACCATGAATATTGCGATGAAGTCGGATCAGGCAACCGCCGGCGATCTTCGTTATCAGCTTTCCTTTGGGCAAACGGCCCGCGAGTGTCGGGTCCAGGATGGCAAACTGATCATCAAGGTCGGCGTTCAGGGGCGTGCCATCCTCGGGCCATTTGGAACGCCGGGTTCGGTTGATATTCCGCTGCGCTATGCCGTGGTTCGCGAGGGGCCGGAGCCAAGAACCATCGTCACCAAATTCAAGCGAGCAAACGCCACCATTGCCCCTGGCCAGACCCAGGTGCAGTTCGTCGATGTCGAAGATGGCTTGGCCTTCGCGCTGCCGTCGGCTTCCGAGCTGGAGGCTTACGTCATCTATGTCGGCTTTGATGAGATCGGCGAAAAGAATGAAAAGAAACCGGCACGGGCCCCGAGAAAATCGGCGCAAAGCCAGCAGTAACGGCCGTAGCCTGGATCCGCGGCGCAAGCGCTAGCGCAGTTTCGTTCTGAGATCGGCGATTCCTTCGGCGAGCAATTTCTCGTCAATCCCCTCCTTGACGGTTGCGGCCAGGACCGAAGAGGCGGCAGCCACGGCCGCATCGGCCGCTGCAGAGCGCACGTCGGCAAGCGCCTGTGCTTCGGCCTGGGCGATCTTGTCCTGCGCCATCTTGGTGTGCCGCGCGACGAAATCTTCCACCTTCGCCACCGCTTCCGCCGCCAGCCGCTCGGATTCGGCCTGGGCGCCGGCAATAATTGCGTGCGCCTCGCGCTCGACCTCCTGCCGCCTGCGCTGATATCCCTCCAGCAGCGCCCGGGCTTCCTCCTTGAGCCGGCACGCATCATCGAGCTCCGACTTGATGCGATTGCGACGATCGTCGATGGCTTTGACAAGACTCTTGTGCGCTCCGAAATAGCCGAGCACGCCTAAGAACAGCGCAAAGGCAATGGCGACCCAGAATTCGGCTTCGAGCACGGCTACGCTCCTGGTCGGTCGAGCACGGCCCGCACGGCTTGCTCGACGTCCCCCTTCGCGGGCGCCGTTCCGGTGAGCCGCTCCACGATTGCGCCCGCGGCCTCCCCCGCAATTCCGCGCACGTTGCGCATGGCGCCGGCGCGCGTTGCGGCAATGGCCTTCTCCGCTTCAGCGATCTGCAGGTTCAGCTTGGCGTCGACTTCCTTGCGCCGTGCTTCCGCCTCCGCGGAGGCCCTCGCTCGTGTCTCGTTGGCCAGCGACTGCGCGCGCGAGCGCGCCTCGGTTAACGTCTTCTCATGCGCGGCGAGCACGGCATCGGACTGCTCCTTGTGACGTTGCGCCGCTGCGATATCGTCCGCGATGCGCGCCCGGCGCTGCTCCAGAATCGAGCCGATGCGCGGGAGTGCCACGCGCGCCATCAGGAGATAAAGCGTGACGAAGGTCAGCGCGAGCCAGAGGAGCTGGGACGGAAAGCTGTGCGAGTCGAACGGCGGAAAGCCGCGGCCGTGCTCGCCGGCAGGTACATGCTCCTGCGTGGCGATGTGTTGCCCGCTCTCTTGCGCCATGATGCAGCTGCTCGCGCGTGTGCGGCGGCGCCAGGGTCAGAGCGCGAACAGGAGCAGCAGCGCGATCAGGAGCGAGAAAATTCCGAGCGCCTCCGTGACCGCGAAGCCAAAGATGAGGTTGCCGAACTGACCCTGCGCGGCTGACGGATTGCGCAGCGCGGCGGCGAGGTAATGGCCGAAAATGGTACCGACGCCGACGCCGGCTCCGCCCATGCCGATGCAGGCGATCCCGGCGCCAATCATTTTCGCAGCTTGCGGATCCATCAAGAAGCTCCTTTGTTTGACGAACAAATGGGCGGGTCAGTGACCCGGGTGGATGGCGTCGTTGAGATAGATGCAGGTGAGAATGGCGAAGACGTAGGCTTGCAGCACGGCGACCAGCAATTCGAGGGCCGTGAGCGCTACCGTCAGGCCAAGCGGCACCACCCCTCCCAGCCAGCCGAGCAGCCCGAATGCCCCCAGCATGGTCACGAACCCGCCGAACACCTTGAGCGTGATGTGCCCGGCCAGCATGTTGGCGAACAGCCGCACGCTGTGCGACACCGGCCGCGACAGGAACGACAGCACCTCGATGAACGACACGAGCGGCAGGATGTAGATCGGGATGCCGCTCGGCACGAACAGCTTGAGGAAGTGCAGACCATGGGTCCAGAAACCGTAGGCCAGCACCATGAAGAATACGAGCAGCGCGAGGGCGACCGTGATGATGATGTGGCTGGTGACGGTGAACGTGTAGGGGATGATGCCGATTACGTTGAGCACGAGAATGAACATGAACAGCGAGAACACGAACGGAAAGAATTTCATCCCCTCGGGACCGGCGGTGCTGCGCAAGGTCGTAGCGATGAACTCGTAGGACATTTCCGCGACCGCTTGCGCCCGGCCCGGCACCAGGGCGCGCGATCGGGTGGCGCCGAGCGTGAGCAGCAGAATCACCGCGAGCGCAATCAGCATGAACAACGCGGAATTCGTGAACGCGATCTCGGTCGCGCCGATATGCGCGATCGGGAACAGGCGCTTGATCTCGAATTGATGAATGGGATCCATGCTCTATTTGATTGGGTCCTGGTCGGCCCGTTGCAGTCAACCTAACGCGGCGGGTCCAGTGTTTTGGCCGGCAGGACGCCCGCTGCCCGCATCACGTTGAGCACGCCGGCGACAAAACCGAGCAGCAGAAATACGATCATTCCCCAAGGCGAAATTCCAAGCCAATGGTCAAGCGCCCAGCCGATGGCGGCCCCGACGAGGACGCCGGCAACGAGCTCGCTGGAGAGCCGGAATCCCCGCGCCATCGCCGATGCGTCGGCGGCCGGCCGCGCGATGTGACTTTGCCCAGAGGCGGCATCGGGAGGGACGTGGCGTAGCCGATCACCGAGATGGCGTAAGCGAGCGGCGAGCGCAGCCTCGTCGTCCGGCGGTCGTCCACCATCGTCCCTCTCGCGCGCGTCGTCGGCCATGCTTCGACACTCGCGCCGATTGGGAAAACAAGATCGCGGCGTTCCGTCGCCCTCAAAGGCCGGGCGGACCATACGCATGCACCTGCGGGGTGTCAAGAATCGGTGGCGGTGCGGTAACTTGTTGCGATTGCACGCCTCCTTACCTGCGTGCCGGCGATAAATAAGGGGCTGCGCGAGCGCGCGGGCTGAGCGCCTGCCGGCATCGCGATCGTCGAGGCGGGTCTGATCGCGGGCGCATCGCGTTCCACTGGAACTTTTGTGCTCAGTCCGCGTTGCGCCGACGCGGATTGGCATTGCTCCCGCCGGGCGGTGCTGCAAATCGGGATTCCTCGCCAAGCGCCTTCCAGCACGATGTCTGTCTGGAGCGGTTCATCACATCCGATGAACCCGGCGGAGGAGGATTTCGGGTTGAGGGTCTATGCGGATCTATTACGTGCATCCGGTGATGGTCGGGGCGGTTTCGAGATGGCCAGCCGTTTTGGCGGCTTGCCGCGAGATGGAATTCGACTGCATCGGGACTGCGCCGCTTTTCGCCCCGGGCGCATTCGGAGATATCTTTCTCACCGGCGATCACGACGCGGTTCACCCAGCCCTGCAGAAAGCTCAGCCGGCTGATGAAGTCATCGGCGAGCTCTGCGAGATGTGCGCAGGCTTTGGCCTCAAGCTGATCATCGACATTGTCCTGGATCGGGTTGCTGTTGACGGGCAACTGGCGAGCACGCGCCCTGGATGGTTTCATACGGCACCCCCTGGGCAGGCGATCCGCATCGATCCCCGAATGCGCCGGTTGGAGCTCGGCGCCGCCTGCGCGCGCTTCGACGATCCCGCAGCGGCGGAAGAATTGGCGGAATGGTGGCGGGGCCGTCTGACGCGTCTGGTCAGCGTCGGCGTTGCGGGCTTCCGTTGCGAGAGGCCACAACTGGTTCCGAGATCGGTGTGGCGGCACATCATCGCCGGCGCGAGGCAGGCATCCACGGCATGCCGTTTTCTGGCATGGACACCGGGGCTGCAGTGGTCACAGATTTCCGCGCTGCGGGGCGCCGGCTTCGACGCTGTGTTCTCCTCTCTGCCCTGGTGGGATGGCCGCAGCGGCTGGTTCATCGAGGAGCATGAGCTGTTGCGTCAGCTCGGGCCGGTGCTGGCCGCGCCGGAGGCCCCATTCGGGACCCGCCTTGCGCGACAGCCCGGATCGCCTGGCGACATTGCGCTTGCCTACAAACACGCGTTGCGTCGGGCGGCAGCAATCGGTGACGGTCTGCTGATTCCGATGGGCTTTGAGTGCGCATGCCCGCACGCGATGGATCGCCGTCAGGCAGAGCGGATGGATCTTGCCACGGCGGAGGAGGACCGCACCGTCGACCTGAGCAAGGACATCCGCGCAGCGAACGTCCTGACCCATCGGATTGCAAAGCTGGGCGTGCGCGGCGAGATGCGCGCGCTGACCGGGCCAGGCAGCGCGACGACTGCCGTGCTGCGCGCGAACCACAACGATGTGCGTTACGCGCGCACGGCGATGGCAATATTGATCAATTCCGACCTGAGTTGCGCGCATACCCCTCCGATCCTGCTCGATCCACTACCTCCGTCAGCGGGCGCGAGTTTCGGCCGCCCGACGCCAATCGAAGAAGGCGACCCGGCGTCGGCGCTTGCCCCAGGCGAGATCCGTCTAATCAGGGTCGGTCGTAGCGTCGCCGTCAGGCAACGCCGTAATGACCACGGCTTGCGCAAGCTTGCATCCACATGCCCGCGTATCGTCATCGATAAGATCTCGCCGGCGGTTGATGGCGGCCGTTTTGCCTGCAAGCGCGTCATCGGTGAGCAGATCACGGTGGAAGCCGACGTGTTCGCAGACGGCCACGACGTGCTCGCGGTTGAGCTCATCTGGCGCGCCATCGACGAGAATGAATGGCAACGGGTGCGGATGCAGTCTCTGGGCAACGACCGCTGGCAGAGCGTGATCGCCCCGTCGCGCATCGGGCGGCACCTCTATACGCTCGAAGCGTGGCGCGATGAATATGCAACCTTCTGCCGCGACCTCGAGATCAAGCGTAGCGCCGGCGCCGACCTGAAGCTGGAGGTTGAGGAAGGTTGCCGGATGCTCGCCGAGGCGGGCAAGCGGGCAAACGGGCAGGCACAGAAAATCATAGAGGCGGCGCTGGCTTCCCTCACCAAGCCTTGCCACGGCAAAGGCGTCGAGTGGTTCCTTGCCCCTGACCTGCGCGAAGCGATGGCGTGCTGCGACGAGCGGCCGTTCTCGCATCAGCAGCAACCCGCGCTGCCGATCGAGATTGAGCGACCGCAGGCGGGCTTTGGAAGCTGGTACGAGCTGTTTCCTCGCTCCGCTACCGACGATCCCGCCCGCCATGGCACGCTGGAGGGGGTGATTGCGCGCCTCCCGGCCATCCGCGACATGGGATTTGATGTCCTGTATCTTCCGCCGATCCATCCCATCGGCACGACCAATCGCAAAGGCCGCAACAACAGCCTTGCCGCCGGGCCCGACGACGTCGGCAGCGCGTATGCAATTGGCGGCGAGGAGGGAGGCCATGATGCCATCCACCCCGCGCTCGGCACGATCAAAGATTTCCGACGGCTGCGCGATGCGGCCGCCACGCATGGTCTGGAAATCGCGCTTGATTTCGCGGTCCAGTGCTCGCCCGACCACCCCTGGCTGAGCGAGCATCCAGGCTGGTTTCGCTGGCGGCCGGACGGCTCGCTGCGGTTCGCGGAGAACCCTCCCAAGAAATATGAAGATATTGTCAACGTCGATTTTTACGCGGACCAGGCAATCCCTGATCTGTGGACCACACTGCGCGATGTTGTTCTTTATTGGGTAAACGAGGGCGTCCTCATATTTCGGGTGGACAATCCCCACACCAAGCCGCTGCCATTCTGGGAATGGGTCATTGCCGACGTGCGCGCGCGTCATCCTGAAGTGATCTTTCTCTCGGAAGCGTTCACGCGACCGAAGCTGATGTATCGCCTTGCCAAGATCGGCTTTTCGCAGTCGTATACCTATTTCACATGGCGCAACAGCAAGCAGGAGCTCATCGATTATCTGGTCGAGCTGACAACTTCCGAGGTGAAGGAATATTTCCGTCCGCAGTTCTTCGTGAACACGCCGGACATCAATCCGTTCTTTCTGCAGACCTCGGGTCGGCCGGGATTTCTCATCCGCGCGGCGCTGGCGGCGACGCTCTCCGGGCTGTGGGGCTTGTATTCCGGTTTCGAGCTCTGCGAATCCGCCCCGCTGCCCGGGCGCGAGGAGTACCTCGATTCCGAAAAATATCAGATCCGGGTCCGCGATTACGATGCTCCCAGCAATATCGCCGCCGAGATCGCCAAGCTCAATCGCATTCGCAAAGGCAGTCCGGGGCTGCAGAGCCATCTTGGCCTGCGTTTCTATAACGCCTTCAACGATCAGGTGATCTATTACGGAAAGCCGTTGCCGGCGCGCGAC
>Ga0182038_10001639_pt1 | contig 11619 bp, 7 predicted proteins | sample sta12Can44000108_FD_125976 | JGI IMG/M metagenome (GOLD analysis project Ga0182038, IMG submission 125976) | Lab enrichment of tropical soil microbial communities from Luquillo Experimental Forest, Puerto Rico - statanox.12C.anox.44.000.108 | ecosystem: Environmental > Terrestrial > Soil >...
ACGGCGCCCGCTTCCAATGCGCATGGCTATGTCCGCGAGCTGGAGGACGCGGTTGCAAACGGTCTCGCAGTGGCCGGGCTGTGCCAATGGCTGGCGCGCGACAGCTTTGTGCCGGAGCTCGTCATCGGGCACAACGGCTGGGGCGAAATCCTCTACCTCAAGGACGTCTGGCCGGAGGTCCCATTGCTCGGCTATTTCGAATTCTTTTACCGAGCGAGAGGGTCGGACGTCGATTTCGACCCCGAATTCCCGCCCGAGCGGGATGCCGCGATGCGGCTGCGCACCCGCAATGCGGTCAACCTCCTCGGTCTCGAGGCGGCCGATCGCGGCCAGAGCCCGACGCAGTGGCAACGCGCGCAATATCCGCAACCCTATCGCGACCGCATCGAGGTCGTGCATGAGGGGATCGACACCACCGTGGTGAAGCCGGACAATACGGCGCGCTTGTGGCTGAGCGGGGGCCGCTGTCTGTCGCGGGCGGACGAGATCGTCACCTACAGCGCCCGCGACCTCGAACCCTATCGCGGCTTCCACGTTTTTATGCGCGCGCTGCCGGATGTGCTGAAACGCCGACCGGAAGCACAGGTGCTGATCCTCGGAGGCAATGGCGTCAGCTATGGTCGCAGACCGGAGCGTGCTGAGACCTGGCGCGCGCAACTGCTCGCGGAACTCGATGGTGTGCTCGATCTGCGACGGATTCATTTCCTCGGTCATTTGCCCTACCAGCAATACCTCACCGTATTGCAGATCTCGTCGGTTCACGTCTATCTGACCTACCCCTTCGTACTCTCCTGGTCTTTGCTCGAAGCGCTGGCGGCAGGGTGCCTCGTCGTCAGCTCCCTCACGCCGCCGGTCGAAGAGGTGATTTGCGACGGCGACAATGGCTGGCTCGTCGACTTTTTCGATGTGGACGGGTTGGCCGAGCGCATCGTCGCCGCTCTCGCCGGCAAGGAAGACACCATCAGCACTCGCCTTCGCGCTGCGGCGCGGCAGACGGTGATCGCGCGCTACGATCTCAACACGGTCTGCCTGCCGGCCTACCTGAAGCTGCTCCGCTCGTTGCTGGGAAGCAGCAAGAACCTCTGATCGATCTTTGCCCAAGGCTCGCGGATGAACATCACCACCGACCCCGCCACAGCGCAGACCATGTACAATGGCGAGTTCAAGATCATCGTGCCTGCCGCGGACTTGCCGCTGGTCGTTGGCTTCTGCCGGTTGAGCAGTAGCATTGCGTTATATGCCTGTGAACGCGGCAACCACCGGCGATTCGAACTTTATCGCGCCGGAGCGCAGCGCGGAACCGCGCGCGTTCCCGTTACCGAACCACCGACCTTCTGTCTGGCATTGCTCGCGCTTTTCTCCGCCGGGAAAAAACAGCTGGAGCTATTGCGTGATCTCTGGGCGGCGGGTGCCGAGGGCTTTCTGCCGAATCCCACCTTGGTCGATGTCGAAGCCGGCCCCGACGCCGCCACCACACAGGTGTACGAATTGCTGCTCAACGCCATTGGCGGCCTCTATGGCGCCTCGGCGGCGCGGCTCTTGGCGCTGCAGCGGCAATACACGGCATTTCGCATTGTCCATGATCAACTGCAGAGCGCCTTCGATACCGTCGAACAATTCCTGACGCGCTCGCAGCTGACGCCGCTGTGGCTCGCTTTCGCGTGCGAGCCCAGCGAGAACACGGTCGCGCCGCGAGGAGCGGATCGGCCGTTTCGTGTCACGCAACTTCTCCCGATCGCGTCGCAAGGCCTGGCGGCGCTCGAACTTCACACCACCGCGGCCGGTCCCGCCGCCGAGGGCCGGCTCGTCGTCAGCATCGTAACCTGCGATGATGACCGGACCTTGGGCGAGTGGGGGATCCCCTACAGCGCGGTCCCCGACGGCTGGATATTCCTCGATTTGCCGGAGATCGACATCGCGCCGCGGCAATCGGTGTTGCTGACCGTCACTTGGGAAACGCGATCGGGAGCGCCTCCTAAACTGTCTTTGACCAGTCTGCAGCCGGTGCCGGAGAGCTGCGTTCGGATCGCGGCGAGCGAGGACCGCGACAGCAACCGCAGCCTGGCGCTTCGGCTGCACATCGGTCTGCCCGGTTCGCGCCGGGTGGCGCATCCGTTTCACATTGGCGTCAGACGGCAGCCCGAAACCGGCCGTCGCGGCCAAAGATTGGCTTCAAGCGTACTGAGCCGGTTCGCCGAGCTCGATCCCAAGCCGGGCCACGGGCCGCGCGTGCGATTGATCGACGAGACGGCAGCGCTCGAACTGCGACCAGTAAACGGCACCATGACGGTGGCCAAACTGCCCGCCGCATTGCCGGCCAAAGCCCGCCGGCTCACTGCAACGATCAAGACCGCGGACGCCGAAGGCCCGCTCGTCGAATATGCGCTGCTCGCGCTCGCTCCACGCGCCGGCTACCGGCAAGTCCTGACCGAAGGCCGGCTCAACGGCCACCAGGGCGGCTTTTCCGGCTGGCTGGCGATCCATCCCGATTTCACGACGCAGATTCACGTGACTCTGGCGCAACCGGCAACGCGGCCACTCGACCTTTATCTGGCGACGCGCCTTGCCGACGGGCAAGCGGCAGAAGCGGCGCAGGCGCGCTGGCTCGAGTTCGTCGTCGACGGCCTCGACGAGGTGGCGGCGCGATGAACCCTCCGCTCGACGGAGGCACCCGAGCAGCCGAACTTCCGATGATCGCCGGGCGGTCGGCAGGTCCGACCCTCGCCGTCGTCATCCCCGTCTACAAACACAGCGTGCTGCTCGGCGAGGCGGTGATATCGGCGTTGAACCAGCAGGCCGATTTTGACCTCGTCATCGTCATCGTCAATGACGGCTGCCCGATGGCGGAGACCCATCAAGCCTGCCTCGATTTCGTCGCCGCGGCACCGGACCGCGTCCACTACATGCGGCGCCGCAATGGCGGGTTAAGCGCGGCCCGCAACACCGGTGTCGACTATGTGCTGCGCGCCTGGGCGAGCGTCGAAGCGATCTATTTCCTCGACGCCGACAACCGCCTGCTGCCAGGCGCGCTGCAGCGCGCCTACGGCGTGCTCTTGCAGCAGGCGGAGGCGGGCTGGGTCTACCCGAACATCGACATGTTCGGACAGGAGTGGAACAGCGACTATTCCGGCGAATATTCGGTGCTGCGGCATTTGGAGGAAAATATCTGCGAGGCCGGCAGCCTCGTCAGGCGCGCCGTCTTCGAAAAGGGCGCTCGGTTTGACGAGAGCATGCGGCTCGGTTTCGAAGATTGGGATTTCTGGCTCGGCGCGATCGAGCTCGGCTTTCGCGGCAAGCACCTCGAAAATTTCGGGTTTCGCTACCGCAAGCGGCCGGAAAGCATGCTCAGCGATTCCGAGCGCGACCGCCCGGAGATCGTCTCGTACATCACGCGCAAACATAAGGCCTTGTTTCGCTTTGACACGCTCCTCGCGCTCGAGCATGCGGAGGCACCTCGATACGCGATTTACACCGCCGATACGGGCAGCGTGAATTTGACGTCCGATCCCTCGATAGAGGGCCAATCGCTCGCATTGGAGGATTTTTTCGAGCAGTACTATCGGGCGCGATTGGCGCCCGCGCGCTATGCCAGGCCGCCTTTCCTCTTAGTGATTGATTCACCATTAAGAGAGAGCCTGACGAAGTTTCGGCTGTTGCAGTGGGCATTCTGGTTGCTCGAATCGGCGATAGACTCCGGCGGTTTTGCGTATTTGATCGGCAGCGCATACGCGAGAGGCGACCGCATCGAGGTCGCTGAAATCGCCGATGCCGCAGATGGCGATGCGCATCACTCCGCCGGGCTGGTCATGGTCAAGGCCGAGCTCTTCGACGAGTGCCTGGATGATCCGCTGGACAGCTGGATCATGAGCCTCGCCACGCCCTTCCCGCAGCCGAACATTTCGGCGTACCGGGTGTCGCTGCCTGATCCCCAGGCGGATTCGCCGGGCCGCGCCAATTCCGACTTGCTCGAGCTGTTTCAGCGAATGCGAACATTCCAGTCGACGGTGTGGCGGGGACAGGCCTGGAATTGGCGATCGGAGCTATCCCCGAGGCGGGAACTCTTCCGGGTCAGCCGCAAACTATTGAACGCCTCACCGGTCTATCCCCGCGTCGCGCGGGCTCGCAGTAAAAGTATCGGGTTTGTCGTGCCGCTGGCTGAATTCGGCGGCGTCGAGAAGACCGCGTACAACCTGGCCGGGGTGATGCGCGATCACGGCTGGTCGACGCATCTGTTCGTATTCTGCCGGCAAGCGGCGCAGCCAGCCTCGCTGATCGTCGAGGGTTTCGACACAGTTAATTTTCTTTGCGACACCGGCATCGGCAATTGGGACGAAGAACTGCGATATATGGGCTCGCATTACCCGAGCTGGGTGACGAAAGGACGGCACTCGCGCGCCTTCGGCCTGCTGTGCGGCCTCGATGCCGTCGCCAATTTTCACTGCGCCGAGGCGCACGCGTTGATGGCGCCGTTGCGCCGGCAAGGCACAAAAACGGTCGCCTCGCTGCACGTTACCGATTTGACGCCGTCGGAGCGGCCAAAGGGTCATACCTACCTGACCCTTGGATATGAGCACGCCTATGACCTCTTCGCTTGCTGCTCGCAGCAGCTCGTGGACTGGTGCCACGCGATGGGGATTCCCGATGGAAAATTGGCGCTGCTGTGGAATGCGCCGTCCTACGATCTTCCGCCGGCCGCAGTCACAGAGGTGCTGGCGGGCCGGGGCTTGCGCGAGCCCGGGCCGCTGCGGGTCTTGTTCCTCGGCCGGCTCGACCGGCAGAAGGGGCTGGACCGGCTGACCGCAATCGTCCGGTTGAGCCGCGAGGCCGGTCTGCCGATCGAGTGGCGCCTAATCGGCGCCTCGGTGATGGGGGATGCCGAGCAACAAGAGCTCGATCAATTGTCGATTGCGATCGAGCCGCCCAAGCTGACCCCGGAGGAACTGACCGAATCTTACGCCTGGGCGGATGTCGTGCTCGTCGTCTCGCGCTGGGAAGGCTTGCCGCTGACGATACTGGAGGCGATGCGGCTCGGCGCCGTCGTCTGCGCGACCGAGGTCGGGGCCGTCGCCGAAGCGGTTTCGGACAAGGAAACCGGTTTCCTGCTGCCGCGCAGCGGCACCGGCACGATTGCGCGCGAGGCCGTGAAAATTCTGTACCACCTTTGCACCGACCGCGACCTCCTGCAGCGCATCTCGTCTGCCGCCGAAAGGCCTGGACCTGGCAGAATTCGGCCGAGGATTTCCTGGCGCGGCTCGATCACCTGATCGCGGGCTGAGGCCGCCGGGGCATTGCGATGGGCTCGCGTGTACCGGTCTGTGCATTGGCCTGTCTGCTTGTCGCGCTGGGCATAAACGCGGTAGCCGGCGAGACGGTCACGGTCGGGGTCAATGTCGTCAATCCGCAGCGCCTCAGCGCGGGCGACCGCCAGGCGCTCCTCGACCAGTTGCAAACGGCCGGCGTGCGCGTCATCCGCGCGCCTCTCTCTCCTGCTTGGGATGGTGACGATTACGGGCCGGCGACCGATTTTATCCGCCGAGCCTCTGAGCGCGGGATCAAAGCCGATCTGATCGTCGGGCTGCAGTACCGGGAAGGCGCGCAAAGGCGGCCTGCGGTCAAGGACCTGCCGGCAATGTGGCCGTCCTTTCCACTCTCCGTCGCCGACCCGGAACGGTTCCGAGCGGTGTTCAAACCCTTGTTCGAGAGGCTGGAAACCACGGGCATTACGTTTGCCGCTCTCGAATTGGGGAACGAGATCAACTGGACCGCTTTCAACGGCGATTTCCCAATCCCCGGCGAGGGCCGAGTGTTTGGAGAGGCGGACCTGACGCGTGATCCGGAGGCGATCCGGATTGCCGAAGGCTACCGCGCCTATCTGCGCACATTGGGTGTATTGAAGGACATCCGCGATCACTCGCGACTCAACCGAGGTACGCCGATCCTCTCCGCCGGCCTTTCCGATCCCGGTCTCGCCGGCTCGCGGCCCGGCTCGAAGACCGATGCGGTCACGATCGGCGCGACCCTCCAATACCTCCGCGCCAATGGATTGGATGCGCTGGTGGACGCCTATGGCGTACACACCTACCCTGTGGCAAAAGCCTCTGCGCAGCGTCTCAAACAGCTGGAAGAGGATACGCTGGCGGAGTGTCGGCCGCCTGGCCAGGCAAAGCCGTGCTGGCTCACCGAATGGGGGCTGCCCGCTGCTGGCGCTGCATGTCCTGGCGACGATGGCCCGCGAGCCGCGCTGATGCGGGAAATGCTTGCCGACTTCGGACAATTCGTCCGGCAAGGCCAGCTGAAGGGGATGATTTACTACGCCTGGAGTGATGACAAATACGGAATACACCGCTGCGGCGCCCTAACCGAAAGCGGCCACTTGGCGCTCGACCGCTAGGATTTCCAACACGTGACCCCCAACTGATGACCCATTCCGACCTCGATGCCATCTGTAAATGCACTGTGACGTTTCGCGAAGGACTTGTATGATGGAAAAACTGATCCGAAATTTTAACGATGAAACAGAATTTAATTATTCCATTCACATATCCGAGGAGTTTCGGTTCATTTACTTCAATAACCCGAAGTGTGCGTGCACCACGGTAAAAGCTACTTTGAACCAGTCGTGCGCCAAGGTTTTGGGCAAATCGTTACATTATGACGGAATGCAAGACATACACAACCGTCAGAAGAACGTACTACTTAGTCCAGCGCAAATCGGATACAAAAACTTCGAAGATAAATTATCCGACTGCAGCTATTTTAAATTTTGCTTTATACGGGAGCCTATACGCCGGGTTGCATCTGCTTTCCAAGATAAGCTCACTTGGAATTCCCAGTTCCGCGTGGCGTTAAACCGATCCCTCGTTCGTCCTGAGCAGGCTGAAATTTCTTTTGAGCAGTTCGCCAGTGGAGTCGCCTCAGATACGAAGATCCGTGATATGGACGAACATTGGCGGCTTCAGTGCAAACAGGTTTGTTTTGATTTTGTTAAATTCGACAAAGTGGGGCTGTTCGAAAATCTGGAGGCCGACTTGGTAGCGATCCTTCGGCAGATATTCAGTGCGGAAGCAGACTCGGAAATCTTCGACGCGCGAACGCACTTTCGCGAGAACGTTTCAAAAGGTGACCGGGTTCGTTCGAGCATGCCCGCCGATGTCCGCGCACTTATCGAGTACGTCTATAGAGATGACGTTGAGCTACACGCGACTTTGGAGAAGACCTGCTCAGGAGCGTCGGATTCCTCGGTTACCACCAACCAGGGAAGCCGTTCATCACCGTCACCGTTATAGGCTGGCTCGGAACCTCACCAATTGGTGGCCGCGAGATCCAGTTGGGGTAAGAATTGTTCGAATAGCGATTTAGCTGCGCAACGACACCGGCGACATTCCCTAACTGAGCGGCGGAGCCAGGCCCTTGTTCCGCGATAGGACAGTGTTCGACGGCGTAACCAGTCCTATCTCAGCGCCGCCTCGAAAGGCCCGTTGGGCACGGTAGTCGTTCGCATCATTTTCGCGTTCAGCGAGCACACAACTCAATAAACGCTTGAAGATACTGTTGCAGTCGATCTCTGAAAGATCCTGAGCGCTCCGCGATATCTCTCGCTTTTCGAATCGTAACGTCGACATGGCTACTCATCGTGCAGGATACTTCCGCGTATTCAGCAAGGAACTCGCCAACATCTACAGAGACGAGTTTATCCCAGATCAGAAAGCGACTGCCTCGACAGTCGAAATTATAGTGGTGAAATCCGTTGTATTTTGCGCGCTCTGCCTCGTTTTGATGATGGCGCAGCAGGATGAGCCCGCCGACACGGACTACTTTCAGCATCTCAGAGATACCGCGGAGTGGGTCGAACGAATGATCGAGCGCGTTGCGACAATGGGCGATGTCAAGTGAGTTGGGTTCGAAGAAACTGCTGAGCTCCTCCGCTGGCGCGAATATCGGAGCAATCGGAGGGTTCAACCTGTGACGGGCCAATAAGCCCTTGTAAATCGAAGCCAAGGGGTCAACTGCAGTAATGCGCAGCGCTATGCCCTCGAGTTTGTATCCTATGCCGGGGACCGGCCCGGAGCCTACATCCAGGATTGACAAGTCCTCTTTGCCGAGACTGCGAGCTGCTGCGGCCACCCACGGGTCTAGGGGGGTTTCGGGATTGAAGCGTTTTCGGAAATCCTCCGGCCACTCTCCGCCTCGCTGTTGCATCCACGTGTCCCAGAATGCGGACTCGGAGGCGACGCCGAGCTTCCATTCCATCATCTGTGCCCGAAGGGTCTCTACCTCAGTCTTATGTTCGTCAATCATTGTCACCCGTCAGCGTCGGTAACTGCGAAGCGGTATTGCCGGTAACCTTACATCGGGGCGGTTAACGGCTGGTTGCGTTTGCCCGGTGGCAAACCCCCAACGCTAATCAACTTTCAGCAACCGGGAGCGGCAACGAGGGTCGCCGGCACTCCTCGAGTTTTCGTGGCGACCCACTGTTCCTCACTAAGAGGGATAGGCGGCACGTTCGCTGTGCAAAATTATTAAAATTAACTATGAATTTCAATAAGTTAACCATCAATTTTGACGAAGATTCAATTCAATCACACTAGATTTTTTAGATACCGGTGGGCGGGCGAGCCCACTCTCGCAGCAGGGAGGCGTTACGATGACGGACATATCGAAAGCCACAGCGGCGCTCGCGTTGCTATTGGGGGTGACGTACAGCACGCCGTCAATCTCGCAAACCCAGGTCGGGGTGAACCTGACCAACGGCGACCGTTTATCGCAATCGGCTCAACTTGCCGCGCTGTCCGAGCTGCAGGCGGCCGGCGCCAAGGTGATCCGCATCCCGTTGGAGTCGAGGACCTGGGGCCCACCAGGTGTCTATATCGACAGCATCGCGCTCATCAAAACGGCCTATGCAAGCGGAATAAAGCCAATCGTCATCGTGCCGCTGCAATACCCGGAAAACGTGAAGCCCCGCCCGTACAATCCCGCCTATCCCGATATTTGGGGGGCTTACCCGCTCTCCCAATCGGACCCGGCAATCTTTGCATCATGGTTCACGCCAATTCTGGCCCAACTGGAGGAAAGCGGGGTTGTTTTGGCCGGTCTCGAACTCGGCAACGAAATCAATTGGGCTCCGTTCAACGGCGATTTTCCGGTTCCGGGACAGGGGAAGGTCATCGGCGATACCGGTCTCTACAGCAACCCCGAAGCGGAAGTCATCGCGGCCGGATATCGGGCATATATGCTGAGTCTGCAAGCTCTGAGGCAGATCCGTGATGGCTCGGCCCTCAATCAGGCAACACCGGTTATCTCCGGGGGCCTCTCAAATCCGGGAGCGCCAAGGACTGCAGGGGTAGCGATTGACGGCGTCCCCATCGATGCGGTCTCGATCAATGCGACGCTAAACTATTTGCGGGCCTATGGATTGGATACCATAGCCGACACCTATGGCATTCATTTCTATCCCAATGCCAACGCGACTTCAGCCCAAAGGTATCACGATCTCGCCGATAATGCCTTGGCACAGTGCGGCAAGTATGGCGTCTCGTGTACAGTAACCGAGTGGGGCTTTCGTTTGCCGAGCTTTACATGCCCGCTCAACGATAGCAACCGTAACAATCTCGCTTACGAAATTCTATCCGATGTCGCTAATTGGGGCTCGGCGGTCAGATCTATGGTATGGTTTGACTGGCTCAGTCTTCAATATGGTCTCTATCAGTGCGGGGCAGAGACGGCAACCGGTCATCTTGTGCTCGGGCAGTAATATAACTGCAAGCGGCGCCCCGACTCCGATGCGATGATGACGATCGCAAAATTGCCTCATTGGCGTGGCATATTCGCGAGCGGTGGTAGGTGCCGGTGGACCAACGAGGTGCCGAGGGTACACGTTGTCGCTTAGGAACGCCGCTCGGGGCATACTGCAACTGAGCTAGATTCTGCTGCAGATTCGCTGCAGATTGCCAAAAGCCGATTCTTTGATGCAATTTTTGCTTGTAGCGCTACAGCACGAGGCGGCCGGCTACCAGGAGCAGCATTGTCGCCAGGGTCGCACGCAGGACCGTTTCCGGGACTCGCACCGAGACATAGCTGCCGAGGACGATCCCCGGCAGAGAGCCGGCGAGCAGTGAGCCGAGCAAATGCCAGTCGATCGAGCCTAGCGTCCAATGGCCGATGCCGGCGACGAGAGTCAGCGGCACCGCGTGGGCGATGTCGGAGCCGACGATGCGCGCAGTCGGCAGCTCCGCGTAGAGCAGCATGACGGCAGTGACGCCGAGGGCGCCGGCGCCGACCGAGGAGACCGACACCATCATGCCGAGGGCCGCGCCGATCAGAACCGTCAGCGCCGCCTTGCGCCGCCGGTCAAGCGCCCCGACACGCGCTGCCCAGAGGGCAAGGATTCGCTTGCGGAACATCAGCACCGCGGCGGTCGCGGCGAGCGCCCCGCTGAGCACGGCGGTGATCAAGCCTTGCGCCATGCCGCTGTCGATGCCGGAGCGTGACAGGGCAAGCAGGGTGAGGGCGGTCGCCGGGATGCTGCCCGCGGCGAGCCGGCCGACGAGGCGCCAATCGATGCTGCGGTTGAACCCATGCACCACTGTCCCGACACTCTTGGTCGCCGCTGCATAGAGCAGATCGGTCCCGACCGCGGTGGCTGGGTGGATGCCGAAGACGAGGATCAAGAGCGGGGTCATCAGCGAGCCGCCGCCGACGCCGGTCATGCCGACGAGAAGGCTTACGCAAAACCCTGAGCTCGCGTAGAGCAGATCGACCGAGCGGATCATCGCAGCGGCTCCGTCGGCGCCGCGCGAGGCGGCGCCGGCCGCGGCTTAGTGGGGGAAGATGTGGTCGATATTGGTAGTGCCTACCAGGGTCATTGTCGTGCCGTTGGGCATCGTGATCACAGTGTTGCCGTCGTGCGCCTGAGCCGTCGCCAGGACGTGATCGACATTCTGAGGATTCTGGCCACCAGAGGAGATCGCGTCATGACCGACATCGCCGAAGCCGACCATCGTGTCATGGCCGCTCTGCCCGTGGCCATGGCCTGGATCGGTACTGCCGCCGCCGTCAATCGTGTCGCCACCGATGCCGTGACCGCCGCCTTGGCCGAAAGACCAGTGACCTCCAGACCCGTCGTCGCCGTGCGCGCCATAGATCGTCGTCGGGCCAGTGCCGGGAGTAATCGTGTCGTGACCGCCGCCATAGATCACGTCGTGGCCGCTGCCGCCGGTGATCACGTCGTGGCCATGCCCGCCATAAATTGTCGTTGGACCACTGCCGGCAGTGATCGTATCGGGACCGTCGCCGGCATAGATGATCGTGGGGCCACTGCCGCCGGTGATCACGTCGGCGCCGTGCCCGCCGTAGATCGTCGTCGGACCGCCGCCGCCGGTGATCGTGTCGGGTCCTTGGCCGCCGAAGATCACATCGGCGCCATTGCCGCCGGTGATCACGTCGTGGCCATGCCCGCCAAAGATTGTCGTCGGACCGCTGCCGGCGGTGATCGTGTCGGGGCCGCGACCGCCAAAAATCACATCGGCGCCGCTGCCGCCGGTGATCACGTCGGCGCCGTGCCCGCCAAAGATCGTGTCCGGTCCGCTGCCGCCGGTGATCGTGTCGGGGCCGCGGCCGCCA
>Ga0182038_10001640_pt1 | contig 11618 bp, 10 predicted proteins | sample sta12Can44000108_FD_125976 | JGI IMG/M metagenome (GOLD analysis project Ga0182038, IMG submission 125976) | Lab enrichment of tropical soil microbial communities from Luquillo Experimental Forest, Puerto Rico - statanox.12C.anox.44.000.108 | ecosystem: Environmental > Terrestrial > Soil >...
AAAATCAAGAAGTCGCAGACTTTCAACAAAGGCTATGAGATGACCGAGCTCGTAGCCGCCGCCATGCTCGACATGCAATGGCATACGCTTCCTGCGACTGCACCGTTGCAGCCGCCGGACGAGTTCGAGAGAGCCGCATTGCAAAAGACGAAGCTGTGGGTCTCCTACGTTCCGCCGCGTTACCGTTCCAGCTACTTCAGTCACATTTGGGGCAGCGGATACGCCGCCGGCTACTACGCCTACCTCTGGACCCAGATGCTCGCCGATGACGCCTACCAGTGGTTCGTTGAGCACGGCGGGCTCACCCGCGCCAATGGCGATCGCTTCCGCGAGATGGTGCTCTCGAGGGGCAACACCGAAGAACTGGAGACGCTTTACGAGAAATGGCGGGGGGCAAAGCCTAGTATCGAACCCATGCTGAAGCGCCGCGGCCTAGAAGCGGGAACCGGCGCCACTACCGGCGCAGGCCGGTAGTTGGGGAGCCCCACTCGGCCTTCCTTTGGCCGGGTGGATCCTTTCCTCCTGGAACGAGAACTCGGCACCCTATCCTTCGCATAGTCTTCTTGGGCGCACGGGTGCAACCAGATCCAACCGCCCTAAGCCGATCCTTCAATACCCTGGGAATTCCGGAAGAAAGGCGCATTCAGCAGCAGCCCTGCCAAGAAGCTCGCCACCAGCAGAACCTCTGCCACTCTGTCACGAAGCGTGATCACAAAAGCAATCATCGTAACTACGACTCCCCATTTCACGGCCTCACCCTGGAAAGCACTTTTCCACTGAGGGTCAGGAGGCTGTTTATCCGCTACCTCCATAGGAATTGAAGACGGACCATTCTCGCGCCGAATCAGACGCAACAGGCGAAGACCTTCACCCACGACCATGACCGCAAATCCTACAGGAGCAGCCAGCGATCCCAGCCCAATTGCGTCGAGGAATTCGCCGAGAGGCCACGGATGGCGGAAATAGCGGTACAGCCAGGTATCAGTACGAGCGCAAGTGCAGAGGGCGGCACCAAACGCGATCAAGATCGCAGCGATGATGAAAAGAAAGCGTTCGAGCACCTGTGGCTCCGCGCGATCCTTGACGAGCCGCCAGACGATGTCGTCTGGTTGGATCAGGTAGGTAAGAAACGCGGCACCAACAATCAACTGATGGATCAACGTCTGGTGGCGATATTCGAAGTCTGTGACTTGAATCGCTGCTGGGCCAATGTTATAGCGGCCAGCAGTGCTTACACCGCCGGGCTTGTCTGCGGCTGAGTTACCGCCGATACTGCAAGGCTCTGCGGGCTCGGCAAGTTCAGCATCGCCCGCACCTGAGGCAGCGCCGCCCGCATCGCCGCCTCGCCGGCGGCAATGAGCTCCGGAGTTCGCTCGAAGCAGTCATAGGCAAAACCATTTACGGCCGGTTCAATTACCAGGTTCGCGTCCTTTTTCCACGAGTCCTCCAGTCTTGCTTGTGCAATCGAGAAGCACTGTCCAATGACCTCAAACACATGCCGCGGAGGCTTGGCATTGCTCCAGTGCGCACTAAGATAAATGCCGATCACGCGCTCGGCTCCCATTTGCCGTAATGGGGTAGTCGGCACAGCATACGCCAGCATGCCGTCGATGTAGGAGCGCCCATCGATTAGCACGGGAAGGAACATTCCCGGATAGGCGCAGCTCGCGCGGATTGGATCCACCAGCGGCCCTTTCGTGAAGACGGCCGGCTCACCAGTACGGAATTCCGTCGCCGCAATCGCGAGCGGGATTCTCAGTTCTTCGAACGTATGCCGCTTCAGAACGCGAGCGAAAAAGCGGATCATCCTGTCGTTGTTGTAAAAGCCGTAGCGCGAAAGCGTAAGCCGCGCAAAGTCGGCTAGCCGCAACTTCCGGGCCAATTCGCTTAACTCGGCAGCAGTCATGCCACCGCAATAAACCGCTCCAATGATCGCTCCCACACTGGTACCGGCAACATAGTCGATGGGAATGGCCTCTTCTTCCAGCACCTTCAGCGCGCCGATGTGCGCAATGCCGCGCGCGAATCCGCCGCCCAGCGCCACTCCCAGCGATGGCCGTTTCGGCAAAGTTTTTGGGGATTGGTTGAGTTCGCGAGAAAAAGCTCGAACAGAGCGAAGCAGCCTACTGATTTCCAAGCTACACCTGACGGTTTCCGGCACCCTTGGCCTATTTGGATGCTAGTCGTAGCCCGTGCGGCACGGACATGACTGTCTTTCGACGCATCATGCGGTATTTTTTTAACCGCCGTAAGTATCTTCTTAAACACCGATGGCGAAATTTTATCTCGTATTGATCGAGGGCCACAGGCCGCTAGTTTCGCTTAATGCCTTCAGTCGAAATGCACCAAACGACACTTCGGAGGACCCGCCCCCTCCCCCTTCCGTGGTTCTTTTTACCAAGAATCACTCGCCACTATTCACTGGCTACTCTTTATAATCGCGCCCATGGGAACACCTTCCCAGCCACCGGAACCGATCCTCCGCATTCATTGCGTTAGGGTATATGTTCGCGATCTGGAGGAGAGTGTGCGGTTCTACCGGGACCAGCTTGGCTTCCGGCTGATGGCCGACACGCGACTGCAGTCCGGCGAACGATGGCTGGCCGTAGCGCCTCCCGACGGCCAGGCTTTGCTCGCTCTGGTGGCCCCGGCACCCGACACTAAAGCCTACGAGTTCATCGGTCGATCCACGCATGTCGTTTTCGTGACTGATGACGTCCTCGCTCAATACCGGGAATGGTCGCGTCGCGGAGTCAAGTTCTTGTCCACTCCCAAATTGCGGCGCGTGTGGACCTCCTCTCCCCAGGTTCCGGATCACGAACCACCTGTCTGGGGCGGCATCTTCACTAGTTTCAAGGACATCGATGGCAACTCGTTTTCGTTGATAAGCTTCGATGAACTGACCCAATCTATTGAGGCGCAGCGCCGCACCCTCGCCGAAAAGGCCGAGGCCGAGCGCCGTGTTGCTCAGGAGTTGGAGATAGCGCGACAAGTGCAGGCCCACCTCTTCCCGCAGAACCTGCCTGCTCTAGACACTCTTGACTACGCAGGAAGGTGCTTGCAGGCGCGACAGGTCGGAGGAGACTACTACGATTTCCTGGCCACTGGCCCCAATCGCCTCAGCCTCATCATTGGCGATATTTCCGGTAAGGGCATTGCGGCCGCTCTGCTCATGGCCAACCTTCAGGCGAACCTGCGCAGTCAATGCACCAGCGCAATCGACAACCTCGACCGCCTGCTGGGCTCCGTCAATCGCCTGTTTTGCGAGAACACGCCCGACAATTCGTACGCCACCTTCATCTTCTCCGAATACGATGACCACGCTCGTCGGCTGCGCTACGCCAACTGCGGCCATCTCGCCGGGCTGGTAATTCGCGGCGATGATCGCATCGACCGTCTCGAGCCTACCGCAACCGTGTTGGGCCTCTTTGATGATTGGCAGTGTTCAGTCGCCGAAACAGACCTGTTTGCCGGCGATATCGTTGCGTTGTACACCGACGGCGTGACAGAAGCCTGCGACCGTAACGGGAGCGAATTCGGCGAAGAGCGTCTTTTGGAGTGTCTGTTCCGTCACCGTGACCTGTCCGCCGGCGGTGTGGTCTCCAAGATTGTCGAGGATGTGAGCCGACATTGCCCGCATGAACAGCAGGACGACATCACGTTGGTGGTTGCCAAATGCAAGGACGGTACGAAGGATAGCCAGCTTGGTCTTCCTTACGATTCGAGCGTTTGACTGGCTACGCTCTCGCCTTTCGACAGGCGAACGCAGGCGACTCTTTTGCACCACCAGTTACTGTTGGGGTACTCCCAACCGCATCAGTGCCCGTTCGGCATCTCCCAACCCAAGCTTTGCCGACTTGCGATACCAATTAATCGCGGTTTGTTGATCCTGAGGCACTCCATGACCGTTCTCATAGAGAATGCCCAAGTAGTACATACCATCTCGACTGCCACGATCGGCCGCACGGCGGTACCAGTTAGCGGCTTGACGATAATCCGTCTCGACTCCCTGACCGTACTCGTACGCCGCCCCAATGCTAGTCATTCCCCAAGTGCTTCCAGCATCGGCCGCTTTGCGAAACCAGACGAGGGCATTCGCGTGATCCTGGTCGTACTGGTAACGATTACCGATGGCCATTAAAGCATCGGCGTCCCCCTGCTGTGCCTTCTGGAAAGTTTCCGCCCAACTGGGCCCCCAACTCGCCGGCAAATTGCTTGATTCCAAATTGCTCGCTTGCGATGTCTTACGGGCGGCGCCGTCATCGGCTGTGCGGTCCGTAGGCGGCGTCTTGCTTACGGCGGTTATCTTTTCTCCACCTTGGTTTTTAGGCTTGGCAGCCGGATTCACCTCCTGCACGTTTTGGCCTGAGGACATCGCTGATTCTTTTGTCGCTGGCGATGAGGGTTGTTGACTCGTCTGTGGCTGCGCTTGCGTGTCCTGCTGTTGGTCGGTCGGAATATTTGCCTATTGTCTTTCACGGGAGCTTGAAATATTCCATACAAGGATTGCGCTAACGACCAAGATCGCTGCCGCAAGAATCGCAGTTTTTGGCCGCAGGGCGTAGCTCCGCATGCTTACTTGAGCAGAGGGCACCATATCTTTCGGCGAAGTGGGAGAGGATTGAAACGCCGGCGACTCTGTCTTCGAGTTGGCCGTCTCGGCCAGTGGTCGAATTGCAGCACTTCCCTCGATCGGTACCTGGGCGCCTTCCTTTCTGGAACTGGCTGGCGATGCCACCGAGCTCTGCGGAACGCGTAGCGCATGCAACAGCGATTTCAATCCGTTGTCATACTTGGTGCGGAAGTCGATATGCTACACGCGGTGCAGCTGCAAGGGAACTGTGCAATCGCGGAAGAGAACGGGAATTATGACTTTGTTCTCGTCCAGGGCGAAGGAGATCTCGTTCCTCACGTTCTTGGACTTGACTGAGGCTGGAGACAAAATCAGGAGCATCCGAGGAGCCTTGGCAACTGCCTCTTCGACTGCACTGTCCCACTCCTCACCCGGATGTATGTCGATCTGATCGATCCATACGTTCGCGCCCGCGGCTTTCAAGTCTTCTGCCAGGCGCAGGGCAAACTCGGAATCCTCGCGACTGTAGCTAAAAAAAGCTAGAGGTTCCTCTCCCACAGGCGAACTCCCGCCCTAACTGCCGTAATTTTGCCATAGAGTTGGTGCCCACGTGCGTATTTGTTGGCCGGAGAAATCGATATAAAAAAGGGTTCAAGCGGGCGCTATTAAGTCAGTTGCCCCACGCGCTAGACTCTGCGAAACTAGCCCTGCTTCGTTCCCCAACATGGTCCGCGAAACTTCTGCCGGCGGTGTCGTGCTGCGCAAAATGCGTGGGCGCTGGTATTTGGCGGTGATTGAGCCGCATATGGACCGCCCCCGACGCAACATTACTTTGCGCCGAACCAAGCGCACTGCCACGGACGCCGAACTGATCGCCCTGCCGAAAGGCTCCATCGACCCCGGCGAGAAGCCCCAGCAGACGGCTCTTCGCGAAGTCCGCGAGGAAACCGGCGTTCGCGCCGAGTTGATCGCCAAGCTCGCCGACATCAAATACATCTACGTCCGCAACTGGGGCGATCGCGCCAAGGTCTTTAAGATCGTCAGCTTTTACCTGTTCTTGTATCGCTCCGGTCGTTTGGGCAACATCTCCGATGCCATGCGCATTGAGGTGCAGAATGCTTTCTGGCTGCCGTTGGAAGAAGCCGCGGCGAAGCTCAGCTACAAAGGTGAGCGCGAAGTCGCCCAGCAGGCCCTTGCCTACCTTCAGGCACATCCCGAGCTAGGAGACCATGCCGCAAACACCGCACATTGAGCGCCACTTCACTGCCGGCGAGGTTGTTCGTGACGTGGTCATCGGCATGTCTGACGGCCTCACCGTTCCTTTCGCCCTCGCCGCTGGCCTTTCGGGCGCTGTTGACAACAGCCGCCTGGTCGTCGTTGCCGGACTCGCCGAAATCGCCGCTGGCTCCATCGCCATGGGTTTAGGAGGTTACCTTGCCGCCCGCAGCGATGCTGAGCATTACGATAGCGAGCGCCATCGTGAAGAGCGCGAAGTGCAAGAGATCCCCGACGAAGAAGCCCGCGAAGTTCAGAGAGTCTTCACCGACTACGGACTTACCCGCGAAGAAGCCACTCCGGTGGTTGAAGCGCTCACGAAAAAGCCCAAAGAGTGGGTCGATTTCATGATGCGCTTCGAGCTGGGCTTGGAAGAGCCCGACCCCAAGCGCGCCCTTCGCAGCGCAATAACCATAGCCGGCTCATATATCGGCGGAGGCTTCATACCGCTGTCGCCGTACCTGGTTTTGCACAGCGCGCGCCGGGCTCTGGTGTGGTCCGCATTGATAACCCTGGTGGCCTTGGGAGTGTTCGGTTACATCAAAGGCCGTTTCACGGGCGCCCGTCCCCGCCGTTCTGCACTGCAAACCGTTGTAATTGGAGGACTTGCGGCAGCCGCAGCCTTCCTTATGGCGAGGGCCATCTCCTAACCCATGGCGGGAAATCCGCAAATTCTCACAAATAATGTGACCTTTCCCATTGACTGAATGAAGACTCATTCATTACTATGGGCTCAATTTAATACGGCGCGCGTCGTTGCCATCCTCACCCCACATCTTGCGGCGCGCGCTGATTGTTGTCTGAAGCCGTTTTTGTCGAGAGGAGAGCACAAATGAATATTCATACGCCTCTTCTTGTTCGCGCTTTTTTGTATTCATCTTCCAAAGTTCATCCTGAATTCGTCGATTCACAGAATCGAAGTTCTTAAATCGCTCATTCTGATTTTGCGTCTGAATTAACGTAGCCTCGGCTGGCCTGCCGCACCAGCCGGCAAAAAGTTTGGAGCGCTTGAGCACTCATGCAGAAACGAATCAATAAGGTCGCCGTACTGGGCGCGGGCACCATGGGAGCCCGCATCTCCGCGCACCTGGCTAATGCCGGTGTTCCCTCTTACCTCCTCGATATCGTTCCTCCTGATGCCGACGGCCCCGCGCGCAATCGCATCGCCGCCGCCGGTAAGGAAGCCGCAGTTAAATCCAAGCCTGCCGCCTTCATGAAGCCCTCGCTCGAGTGTCTGGTCACAATCGGCAACTTTGAAGATGACCTGAAGAAGCTCGCCGAGGTCGACTGGATCATTGAAGCGGTCGTCGAAGACCTCGACCTCAAGCGCGAGCTGTTGCGCAAGGCCGAAGCCTTCCGCAAGCCGGGGACCATCATTACTACCAACACCAGCGGACTTCCGGTCGCAAAAATCTCCGAAGGCTTCTCCGACGATTTCCGCCGCTCGTGGTTTGGCACGCACTTCTTCAATCCTCCCCGCTACATGCGCCTGCTGGAGCTCATTCCGACGAAGGACTCCGACCCGGCCGCGATGAAGATAATCGCCGATTTCTGCGGTCTGCACCTCGGCAAGAGCGTGGTCTACGCGAAGGACACGCCAAACTTCATCGCCAACCGCATCGGCACCTTCTCCATGCTCAACGTCATGCGCGTTATGCAGGAGATGGAGCTCAGCGTCGAGGAAATCGACGCCCTCACTGGCTCCGCCGTCGGCTGGCCGAAGACTGGCACCTTCCGGCTCGGCGACCTGGTCGGCCTCGACGTCCTCGGCCACGTAGTTCGCAATGCCGCCACCAACATCAAAGACGAGCGCAGCGACCTCGCCCTGCCTGGGTTCTTCCTCGAGATGCTCAATCGCAAGTGGCTGGGCGACAAGACGAAGGGCGGCTTCTACAAGAAACAGAAAGGACCCGACGGAGAGAAGCGCTTCGCCCTCGATTGGAAGACGCTGGAATATCGCGAGCAGGCTAAGCCGAAGTTCCCTGCCCTCGAGATGGCGAAGAACATCGAAGACCTCGGCGAGCGCCTGCGCACACTGATCGCTCCCTCGAAGGACAAGGCCAACACGTTTCTCTGGAACGTCCTTTCGGATCTCTGGACCTACTCGGCCAACCGCGTGCCCGAAATCGCCCACTCCATCGTCGAGATCGATCGCGCCATGAAGACCGGCTTCAACTGGGAGATGGGGCCGTTCGAACTTTGGGATGCCGCTGGCGTCGCGCAGACTGTCGAGCGCATGAAGAAGGAGAACCGCCCTATCGCGGCCAACGTCGAAAAGCTGCTCGCTTCGGGAAAGGCCACCTGGTACGCCGACGATCCCAAGACAGCCAGCGGTCGCAGGTATTTCGACATCGCCACTGCCGATTACGAGGCGGAAGCGGTTCCCGCCGGAGTCTGGTCGGTTACGGTGGCCAAGAAGGCCAACGGTGTAGTCAAGAAGAATGCGGGCGCCTCGCTCATCGATCTCGGAGACGGCGTGGGCTGCATCGAGTTTCACTCCAAGATGAACGCCCTCGGCGGCGACATCGTCTCGTTCATTGGGCAGACGCTGAAGCCCGGCGGCATCGGCGACAACTTCGACGCCTTCGTCATCACTAACGACGCCGGAAACTTTTCTGTCGGCGCTAACATCATGATGCTGTTGATGGCAGTGCAGGAACAGGAATGGGACGAGGTTGAACTCGCCATCCGCCAGTTCCAGAACATGACTCAGGCGATCAAGTTCTCGTTCAAGCCTGTGGTTGTCGCGCCCTTCGGCATGACCCTGGGAGGCGGAACCGAAGTTACGCTTCACGCTCACGCGCGCCAGCCCCATGCCGAGCTTTACGCCGGACTAGTCGAGGTCGGAGTTGGTTTGCTCCCGGGCGGCGGAGGCTGCAAAGAAATGACTATCCGCGCTATTCACAAGGCCGCACACATTCGCCCACAAGGTCGAGGTGAGAGCGTCGAGCTCATGGAAGCCATGAAGCAGGCTTTCGAAATCGTGGCCATGGCGAAGGTCTCGACCTCGGCGTTTGAAGCAAAAGATTACGGCTTCATCTCTCCAGGCGACCAGATCACGATGAACCGCGAGCGCGTCCTAACAGACGCAAAGACGCGCGCGCTGGAGCTCTATCATGAAGGCTTCCGGCCGCTCATCATGCGCACCGATATCCCGGCGCCCGGCGAGAGCATCCTGGCAACGCTGAAGATGGGCGTGCACATGATGTGGCAGGGAGAGTTTATCAGCGACCATGAAGTGAAGATCGCTACGAAGGTCGCCGAAGTGCTCTGCGGCGGCAACGTCACTCCGGGCACGCTGGTGAGCGAACAATACCTGCTCGACCTCGAGCGCGAGGCTTTCAAATCGCTCTGCGGTGAGAAGAAAACGCAGGAACGCATTCAGTACACGCTGAAGACTGGAAAGACGCTAAGGAACTAGATGGCCGAGCGCAACACATTTTCGACAGAGCTCGAGGAGGTCGCGGGAGCGCAGAAGTTATTTGACTGCTTTGGATACTGGCCGAACTTCCACGACGCAGAAGTGATTAGCGTGCATTTGAACCGAGTAGGCCCGTCCGCGTTGTTAGTACATACATGGGACACAAAGGACAGCGTCGATGCCCAAGGGTATTTCGTGCAGCAGACGCACGTCCTCGTCAGCTTCCTGTTGTACGAGATATCGGAGTTGAGCCTGGAGGCCTTTAACCGCCAGAACGTTCTCTTTGGCCTGGAGTTGGTCTGTAAACGCTCGCACAGACGGAATGTTCGCAATTTGTCGCACATCGAATTTGATAATCGGATTTAACCAACTCGTAAGTGGCGACCGGCTAATTGCCAATCGCTATTGCTAACTGCTTGGAGCCAAAAAATGCGTGAAGTCGTAATCGTCAGTGCCGTTCGCACCCCGGTCGGCAAAGCCTACAAAGGAACCCTGCGCGCCACCCGTCCCGACGACATGGCCGCCTTTGCCATCAAAGGTGCGCTGGAGCGTGTTCCCCAGCTCGATCCCAAGGAGGTCGAGGACGTCATCCTCGGCTGCGCCATGCCCGAAGCCGAGCAGGGCATGAACGTCGCCCGCATCGCCTCGCTGCGCGCTGGGTTGCCGGTCGAGTGCTCGGCCATGACCATCAACCGCTTCTGCTCCTCGGGCCTCCAGGCGATCGCCATGGGCGCCGAGCGCATCATGGCAGGCGGAGCCGAGGTAGTGGTCGCTGGCGGCACCGAGTCCATGACTATGATCCCGATGGGCGGCAACAAGGTTTCGGCGAATCCCTGGCTGGTGGACCACTACCCCGACGCCTACCTTTCCATGGGACTCACCGCCGAGCGGCTGGCCGCGCGCTATAACATCACTCGTGAGCATGCCGACAAGTTCTCCGTCGACAGCCATAAGAAAGCCATCGCCGCCATCGCAGCCGGTAGGTTCAACGATGAGCTCGTGCCTGTGCCCGTAAGCTTCACCACGCCCAACGGCCACAAGCCCAAGCGGGTTGACAGTGTCTTCAAGACGGACGAAGGCCCTCGCGCCGACACCTCCATGGAAGCCCTCGCCGCGCTTAAGCCGGCCTTCCACGCCAAGGGCACGGTAACGGCCGGAAACTCGTCGCAGATGTCCGATGGAGCAGCCGCCGCGGTCGTCATGTCCGCCGACCGCGCCAAAGCGCTGGGCCTCAAGCCGCTCGCGCGCTTCGTCGCCTATGCGACCGCCGGCTATAAACCCGAAGAGATGGGACTCGCTCCGGTGTTTGCCATCCCCAAAGCCCTGAAGATGGCCGGTCTCAAGCTGAGCGACATTGACTTGATCGAGTTGAACGAAGCCTTCGCGGCGCAGTCGCTGGCCGTCATCAAAGAAGGCGGGCTCAATCCTGAGATTATCAACCCCAACGGCGGCGCTATTGCACTCGGGCATCCCCTTGGATGCACCGGCGCGAAGCTCACCGCCACCATCATTCGCGAATTGCATCGCCGTAAGGCTAAGTATGGAATCGTTACGATGTGCGTCGGAGGCGGCATGGGCGCAGCCGGCATTTTCGAAAATTTGCATTGAGACACAGAGAAGACGTAAGTCCAAAAAAATCCGGTTCCAGATCTGATCCGCGGTTAAGTTCTTGATTTAAGAATTCTCTGTGCCTCTGCGGTGAAAACAAGGTTTAGAAGTTCAACCAGCGAGGACTACGATGGCTACAACGACCGCAGCTCCCAAGACGAAACTCACGGGCGGAAGCTTTCTGCTCGAAGAACACAACCTCAACGACCTGTTCACCCCTGAAGACTTCAACGAAGACCATCAGATGGTCGTGAAATTGGCGGAGGAATTCGCCGTCAACGAAGTCGTCCCCAACGCCGAGAAGATGGAGCACAAGGAATGGGCCGTCTGCCGCGAGTTGCTGAAGAAAGCCGCGGAAATGGGCCTCACCAACGCCGATATCCCCTCTGAGTTCGGCGGCTCTGACATGGACAAGGTTTCATCGGCGATCATCTCCGACTTCATGTCGAAGTCCGGCAGCTTCATGGTGACCCTTGGCGCGCACAGCGGCATCGGCACGCTGCCCATTGTCTTCTTCGGCACCGAGGAGCAGAAGAAGAAATACCTCCCCAAGCTGGCGACCGCGGAGATCGTCGGAGCCTACGCGCTTTCGGAGAGCACAAGCGGCTCCGACGCGATGAACGCCCGCACCCGTGCAGTGCTTTCGCCCGATGGCAAGCATTACATCCTCAACGGCGAGAAGATGTGGATCACCAACGCCCACTTCGCCGACCTGTTCACCGTCTTCGCCAAAATTGACGG
>Ga0182038_10001644_pt1 | contig 11609 bp, 10 predicted proteins | sample sta12Can44000108_FD_125976 | JGI IMG/M metagenome (GOLD analysis project Ga0182038, IMG submission 125976) | Lab enrichment of tropical soil microbial communities from Luquillo Experimental Forest, Puerto Rico - statanox.12C.anox.44.000.108 | ecosystem: Environmental > Terrestrial > Soil >...
GACTGTCCGGGTGCTCCTTTAGGATGGCGCGGCCCGAGTCGGTTTCATTCGAGGGCGAGGCGATGCAGCGCGCGCCATAGGTCTCCATTAGCGCGCGGCGATATGGTTTCTGGTCATACGAGACACGTACCTGGAAGACGGTGACGTCGATGCCGAACAGCGAGCCGGCAAAGGCGAGCGAGGAGCCCCACTGCCCGGCACCGGTCTCGGTGGAGAGCCGCTTCACGCCCGCCTGCTGGTTGTACCAGGCCTGCGCCACCGCCGTATTCGGCTTGTGCGAGCCGGCCGGCGAGACGCCTTCATACTTGAAATAAATCTTGGCTGGCGTGCCAAGCTTCTGCTCCAACCGCCGCGCCCGGATCAGCGGCGACGGCCGCCACATGCGGTAGACTTCGCGGATCGGCTCGGGAATGGCGACGTAGCGCTCGCCCGTGACCTCCTGCATGATCAATGCCATGGGGAACAGCGGCTCGAGGTCAGCGGGGCCGACAGGCTGTTTCGTTCCGGGATGCAGGACGGGCGGCGGTGGCTTGGGGAGGTCGGCCGTCAGGTTGTACCAGACCCGCGGAATCTTGCTCTCGTCCAGTACAAACTTGACCTGCTCACTCACGCGACTCTCCCACGTTTACTGACCAAATTTTGCGTCACCATATCCGAGCGCACCGGCAATGTTAACGGGCGCCGCATGGCTTTAGCTTGCGGCTGCGCGCGCATTTACTCAAGCAGCTCTTTGATTATTGGCCGGCGGGATAATCCACGCGCATCAGGTAAAGCCCGTCCGGCGGCGCTACCTGGCCGCAGGCGGTGCGGTCGCACGCGGCGAGCGCTACGCTCAGATCATCGGCGCTCCATTTGCCCTCACCCACCATTACCAACGAACCAACCATGGAGCGCACTTGCGTGTGCAGGAACGAGCGCGCCGACGTGGTCACGTTCACCGCATCGCCGTCACGTGCGACAGCGAGCACGTCGAGCGTCTTTATCGGCGACCTGGCCTGGCACTCGGAGGCGCGGAACGTCGAGAAATCGTGCTTGCCGATCAGACGCTGCGCCGCGGCGTGCATGGCCGCCGCATCGAGCGGGCGCGGCACGCGCCAGGCATGGCCTGCATCGAGCGTGAGATCGACACGACGATTAATGATGCGATAGAGATAGTGGCGCTTGATCGCAGAAGTGCGAGCGTTGAAGTCGTCGGCGACGCGTTCGGCAGCCAGGATCGCCACCGGATGTGGGCGCAGATGCGCGTTGAGTGCGTCGCGCACGGTGTCGGTTTCCCAATCCTTACCCAGATCAATATGCGCGACCTGGCCGCGTGCATGCACGCCCGCGTCGGTGCGGCCAGCGCCTTGCACATTGGTCTTCTCGCCCGACAGCGCTTCGATCGCCGCCGTCAGCACGCCCTGCACGGTCAGGCGGCCGGCCTGGATCTGCCAGCCGGCAAACGGTGCGCCCTCGTATTCGATAGTCAGCTTGTAACGCGGCATCCGCCGCTATTTTCCCACTAGCTTGACCGCGTCGTCGTGCACGCTGGTATCAACGAGCATGGCCGCCGGAACGGTTTTCGGAATGACGCCCGCCTTGACGAACAGCTGCTCCATCCACTCCAGGCGATCAACCGGAACCGCCAAGGTCGGATCTATCTGCTGTTTGTTGATTGCCTCGTCCGTGATGAACTCGGCGCGCTTGTCCTCCGGCTTGGCGTTAGTCATCTCGCGCGCCAGCTTCACGGTCTCGTCGCGATGAGTGGCAGCGTATTTGTAGGCGTCCATTTCCGCCGCCACAAACTTCACTAGGTCATCGCGCCGCTCGGACAAGACCTTGCTCGAGGTCGCGACACAAAGTCGAATGAATTTCGGTACCGCGGTGCTGCCACTTGCCAACACCTTGATGTTTGGCGGCATGACGGCTTCAAATTCATTCGACACCACGGCCGCGTCGGTGATGCCGGCGACCAGCGACTTGTAGCGGTCGAGGTCAGCGCCTTGCGTCGCCAGCTTCACCTCGGCAAACGGGACGTTTGCCGAATCTAGCATGCCGCGGAACAAGAGATCGGGCAGCGACCCGGGTGAAGAAATGGCGACGGTTTTTCCCTTGAGATCCGCCAGCGAACTGATTTCAGCCTTGGCGAGCACGACCTGCGGCACGCCCGGCCAGGTGCAGCCGACGATCTTGACGCCGGTGCCGCGCGCGGCAGCGACAATGGACTCCGCAGCGCCCATGTCGACGCTGTCGATTTCACCGGCGATCAGCGCCTTCATCAGCGTGGCGCCAGCCTTGACCTGCAGGATTTCCACCTTGAGCCCATGTTTGGCACCGAAGCCGCCCTTCTCTACCATGGCAATGAAGCCGGAATCGCTCTTGGCCTCGAGGATGCCGTGCTTCCAAACCTTCTCCTGCGCATTAGCAGCCCAGCAGGCAAAAGTCAGAGTGGCGACGAGTGTGATTCTCTTGGCGCGCACGCACATCGGCGTTTTCCTTTTTTATTTGAGCAATTCTAGCGTGCGGACAGCGGGAATTCCTAGATCCGATTCTCGCCGCCGCGCTTGCGGCCTTGGTCAACGTTGAGAAACAGCTGCTCCAGGGCCGGGTTTTTCTTAATGAGGCCCTGCTCGTGCGAATAGCTCGCGAGCGTCTCGAGATTCCTCCGGTTCTTTTCGGTGAGCCCGTATTCCCATGGGTCAGGACCGAGGATGCGTTCCTGCTCCTCCCACGCAGCACGATACCAGGCGAGTGGCACGATACGAGGATTGATCATCCGCTTCATGGCAACAGCCTTTGCTTCATTGAAGGCGCGGAACAGATTGATCGCGAGCCAGGGATGCTCTTCCGCCAGCGCCTGGCGAAGGCCGAGCACGTGCATGATTGGGAAGATGCCGGTGCGCTGATAATAGGCCACCTCTTCCGCCTTGTGATCGGGGAACAGGCGTACCACGCGCGGATCCTTCGCGATGAACGGCTTGACGAAATCGGAATGAAAGACCGCGTCAAGCTCGCCCTCGGCCAACATGGTCTCAACCGACTTGTTGTTCGGCAGGCAGGAATACTTGATGTCGACCGGCAGCGTGACTCTCACGTCGTCCTCGATCTCGGCCACCCACTCGATCGAGCTCAGCGGCACGCCGTAATCGTGCTGCAGGATGCCGCGCATCCACAACACGGCGGTGGTCATCATTGTCTTCACGCCGATACGTCTGCCCTTCAGGTCGGCCGGCTTGCTGATGCCTTTTGACGCGTTGATGAACATGAAGCCGTGGCGGAAGCGGCGATGCAGGAACACTGGTATGGCGCGAAACGGCAGGTCATTGTCGCGCGCGGCGAGATAGGAGGAGCAGGACACTTCCGCAATGTCGAATTCGCGGTTGTTGATAAAACGCCAATGGCGCGTGGCCGAATCCATGTCGGTGAGGATGGTGAGATCGACGCCATCAACGTTGACGCGGCTGTTGATCAGCGGGCGCACGATCTCGTAATCACCGCAGGCCAGAGTGAGAGGCAATCTCTTCGCCATAAGAGTCCCTCAGTGCCCCGTCGCGATTTCCGCGAGCCTCTCCGGTTCTTCCAGACGGTTGCCGCGCCAGACAACGTGCAAGTCGGGACGCAGCAGGATCAGGTCGTAGCCGTAAATATCCCGCGACTGCGCCTCGTTAATATCGAGGACTGTAAATGGCGCGGCGTAGAAGGCAAAGGCCCGCTGCAATGGCACCACGTCGGCCTGCGCGCCACCGAGGCGCAGCAGCGTGTAACCGTCGCCGATGCAGTCGTGCAGTGCGCGGCCGTCGGCAAGCCACAGATGCGGCAGGCGCGCGCCCGGCCAGGTGGTCGGCTCATATTTCATGAAATTTGGCGCCGGCCCCTCACCCGCCTCCGGCCAGATCAGCGGCGAGTCGACATAGCGGTAGCCGAGTTCGGCGCCGATCATTTCGTTGCTCTTGCGCTGTTCGACGTCGGCGATGCGCGTCAGGTTGGCACGCGTCTCGGCGCCTTCCGGCGTGTTGTCGCGGATGTTGGGCTTCCAGGCCGCACGCCAAGTACGCCGTCCGTGAGAGGCGAAGCGCGAGGCCTGGACGTTGCGGACGCCTACCTGCCGACGCTCAGTTTCGTACGACGCAAGCAAATTAGGCCCAGCCCAGCCTCGCAGCGTCGCGGCAAGTTTCCACGAAAGATCGATGGCGTCGCCGACGCCGCTGTTCATGCCGAGCCCGCCGGTCGGGATGACCAGATGCACCGCGTCGCCGGCGAGGAACACGCGACCCTGCCCGTAGCTGTCGGCCAGCAACAAGTTCTGCCGCCACGGCGCGCAGGACAGCATTTCGTATTTGACCGGCATGGCGACAACCTGCTCGAACTGGCTCTTCATCGCCTCATCGCTGCCGAGCGTCGCATGTAGCGTGAAATGCTTTGTGGAGTCCTGCACGATCAGGAACGAATTATGTGCGTCGGCTACGTGGTAGTGCCTGCCTCTGCCGATTGGAATACGCTCGAACAAATCGTCGCAACGGTAAAGCGCCTGCCGTAGTTGCAGCAGATTGGCTTCGCCGGAAAGTTTGATGCCGAGCTGCCGTCGCACCGCGCTGGTGCCGCCGTCGCAGCCGACGAGATACTCTGCGCGCAACGCGATGTCACCTTTGGCCGTCTTCACGCGCGCCGTGGCGGAGCCGGCGTCCAGCGCGAACGACAGGAACTCGCAGCCGTAGCGTACGTCCAACGTGGGCATGGTTTCGGCGCGCGATTTGAGCAGCGGCTCCAGCGTGTATTGCGAAATGAGCTGATAGGGCTCGAGCGGCAACGATCCGTCCTGGCAGTCGGCGATTTCCGCCTGTGCTTGCGCCACCGACGGATAAGGCAGATGCAAGAGCGGTGGTTCGATCAGCGAGGTGACGATGAACACGTCCATCGCCACGTCGCGTGGAAAACCGGCGGCGCGGATCTTCTGCGCTAGGCCCATGCGCCGGTAGATTTCCATGGTGCGGGCGTTGCACCGCTCCATTTTGGGCAGGAGCTGCGGCGCTTCTTTCTGCTCCAGCAAAATGCAGCGCACGCCGCGGCGGCCGAGATCAATGGCGAGCGTCAGGCCGACCGGTCCAGCGCCGACGACGATGACCTCGCTATCAAACTCAGCCAAGTTGCGTTTCCGCTTTCATCGGCGTGCCGCGCAAAAATTCCTCCGCCGCCATCGGCTGTTTGCCGGCGCGCTGCACCTTCGTGAGCCGCACCGCGCCGTCGCCGCAAGCGATGGTGAGATGATCGTCGAGCAGCGTGCCGGGCTTACCGCTGCCCTCGCCTTTGGTCGAGCGCAGCGCTTTGACGCGCACGCTATCGGTCTCGAACCAGGCACCGGGAAACGGCGACAGCCCGCGGATTTGGTTGTGCACCTCAATCCAGGGCTTGCCCCAATCGATATGAGTCTCGTCCTTGCTGATCTTCGCGGCGTAAGTCACACCCGCCTCGGGCTGTGGCCTTGGAGTCAGCGTACCGCGCTCGAGCGCCGCCAGCACGCGCGCCATCAGGTCCGCGCCGAGGCGCGCCAGTGCATCATGAGCCTCGCCGGCGGTCATATCCGGCGCAATCCACACCCGCTCAGCCATTGCCATGGCGCCGGTGTCGAGTCCTTCGTCCATCTCTATGATAGTGACGCCGGTTTCCTTGTCCCCTGCCATGATGGCGCGGTTGATCGGCGCGGCGCCACGCCAGCGCGGCAGCAGTGAAGCATGAACGTTGAAGCAGCCGAATTTCGGCGCCTCTAAAATCGGTTTCGGCAGGATAAGACCGTAGGCTACCACCACAGCGGCATCGGCCCGGTGCGCGCGGAACTCCGGCTCCGCCACCTTATCCTTCAAGGTCTTGGGCGTGCACACCCGCAGGCCGAGTTGCCGCGCCTCGCGCTCGACCGAGCTCAACTGCAGCGCCATGCCGCGGCCAGCAGGTTTCGCGGCGCGCGTATAGACCGCTGCGATCTCGTGTCCGCGCGCAGCCAACTCGATGAGCGTCGGCACGGCGAAGTCAGGCGTGCCCATGAAGATCAGGCGCATTCAGGCACCGCCCTATTAGCCGATGTGATGGGAAGGTACTTGGTCCTCGGCCAGCGGCTTCACGGGCTCGCCGCGCTTGGCCGCCTTGCTGAATTTCTTTACCACCATGTCGCGCTTGAGCTTGGAGATATAGTCGATGAACAGCACGCCGTTGGTATGATCGATCTCATGCTGCAGGCAGGTGGCGAGCAAGCCCTCGGCTTCAATCTCATGCTGCTTGCCGTCCAGGTCCAAGTACTTGACGCGCACTTTCGACGGCCGCGTAACCTCCTCGTAATATTCTGGGATCGACAGGCAGCCCTCTTCGTAGGTCGCCTCCTCGTCCGATTTCCACGTCACTTCCGGATTGATGAACACCTGCGGCGCTTTTGGCTCGTCCTTCTTGGCGAGGTCCATTGTGACCACGCGTTGCGAAACGCCGATTTGAATAGCCGCCAGGCCGATGCCCGGCGCCGCGTACATGGTTTCGAACATGTCTTCAACCAACGTGCGCAGCGGATTGTCGATCGTCTTCACCGGCTCGGATTTGAACCTCAGCCGCTTGTCAGGAATGACGAGGATGTCTCGGAGAGCCATGCGCGCGATGTAAGGCGGTAGCGCAACCTTGGTCAATGCGCCCTTTCCTCTTGAGCCACGGGCATGTCGAACCTAGCGTTCGCCCTTCGTTCCAATGCCGTGCGAATCGGGGTAGAAGCGTCTAATGTCGGAAATTATCCTCATCGCCGCCCTATGTTTGCTCGCTGGTCTCGCCGCCGGTGCGCTGATTTTCGTGCTGGCGCGCCCGCGCACCGCCGAAACCGACCGCGCCGCCGTCGAGGGGTTGGCGCAAGTCAACGCACGCATCGACGCCATGGGCAGTTGGCTGCACAAGACTCAAGGCCAGCTCCAACAGACCGTGCATGAGCGCCTCGACGCGGTGAGCCAATACCTTGGCGAGTCGGTGAAGACATCCACCAAGCACACGACGGAACATCTGCAGCAATTGCATGCGCGGCTGGCGGTGATCGACAGCGCACAGAAGAATATTACCGACCTCGCGGCTCAGGTCAGCTTGCTCCAAAACGTGCTTTCTAACAAACAATCACGAGGTGCGTTCGGGCAAGCACAGCTCGAGTCCATCGTGGCCGATGTGCTACCGCAAGGTGCCTACGAATTTCAGTACACACTAAAAAACAAGTCGCGGCCTGACTGTGCGATTTTCATGCCGGATTCCGGTCCGTTGATAATTGATGCAAAGTTCCCGCTTGAAGCAATGACCGCTTGGCGAGCCGCCGCGACCGAAGAGGAACGCAAGCAAGCTGCTCAGCGTGTCAAGCATGACATCACAAAGCATATCTCGGACATTGCGGACAAATACCTGATTCCGGGCGAGACACAGGATATCGCCTTAATGTTCATTCCCTCCGAGTCTGTGTACGCTGATTTGCACGAACGCTTCGATGACCTCGTGCAGCGGGCTCAACGTGCCCGTGTAATGATCGTGTCACCAACACTTATGGTAATGGCGATTCAGGTCCTCAAGCAGGTACGCAAGGACGCGCAAATGCGCGAGGCCACGGATCAAATTCGCGGCGAGGTCGGCCACATGTTAAAGGATGTCGGTTTGCTTGCTGAGCGTGTTAGGAAGCTGCAAACACATTTCGGTCAAGCCAATACTGACATCGAAGTAATCTTGACCTCGACCGGCCGTATCGAGAAACGTGCGACAAAAATTGAAGAACTCGAATTCGACGGCGAGCCGCCGAGCGCCGAAATCATCCAGGCACCGATCCGCAAGCTAGAAGCCGGCGAGTAAATGACTGCCGCCCCGGACAGCGCCGCACGGCCGTCCTTCCTTGACACGCTGTCGGTGTATCTGAAGCCGCGCGTGCTTATCGTGATGTTCCTCGGCTTCTCGTCCGGGCTGCCGCTGGCGCTGTCCGGCACGACGCTGCTGGTGTGGATGCGCGAATCCGGCGTCGATCTCGGCACCATCGGCTTGTTCGCGTTGGTGGGAACGCCTTACACCCTAAAATTCCTGTGGGCGCCGCTGACCGACGCGCTCGACGTGCCGTTGCTGTCGCATTGGCTCGGCCGCCGCCGCGGCTGGCTGGTGTTCACGCAGATTCTGCTGATGGCCGCGATTATCTTTCTCGGCTCGAGCAATCCGGCCGCGGCGCCCGGCCTGGTGGCCTTTGGCGCGCTCTTGGTGGCGGCCGCCTCGGCAACACAGGACATTGTGGTCGATGCCTTCCGCATTGAGAGCCTGCCGGAAAACGAGCAGGCAGCCGGCATGGCTTCCTACGTCGCCGCCTACCGCGTCGGCATGCTGATCTCGACTGCCGGCGCGCTCTTCCTGGTCAGCGGCATCGAAGCCCATGGCTTAGACAAGCAATCGGCCTGGCATTGGGGCTATGTGGTGATGGCGGCGATGGTGCTGATCGGCACGGCGACCGCCCTCGTCGCAACGGAGCCCGAGCGTTCGCGCGACGCCGAGGCGGCGCATGCGCGTGAGAAGCCGCTCACGCGCGTCTTCGAAGCGGCCGTCGGCGCGTTCAAGGATTTCCTTGGCCACGAATTGGCCTTCGTGATGCTGGCTTTCGTGGTGCTGTTCAAGTTCACCGATGCGCTAAGCGGCGCAATGACCGCACCCTTCGTGATCGACCTTGGCTTTTCCCGCAACGAATACGCGGCCATCGTCAAAGGCGTGGGTCTCGCGGCCCTTCTCGCCGGCGGTTTCGCCGGCGGCTTTGTGGCCCGCGCGCTGCCGCTTGCCACCAGCCTTTGGTTCGGCGCCATCGTGCAGGCTATTGCCAATCTGGGCTTCTGCTGGGTCGCGCTCACCGGCCATAGTCTCACGGCGCTGACCGTCGCCATCACGCTGGAGAATTTTACCAGCGCTATCGGCACTGTGATGTTCGTTGCCTACCTCTCGGCGCTCTGCCAGAACCCGATGCACACGGCGACGCAATACGCGCTACTCACGGCGCTCGCCGCGGTCGGCCGCACGTATTTATCATCGGGCGCCGGTTTTGTTGCCGAATCGACCGGCTGGGTGTGGTTCTTCGTGATCTGCGCGCTCGCCGGTTTGCCCAGCCTGCTGCTGCTAGCCCGGCTTCAGCGGCGCGGGCATTTCAAACGGCTGGTGCCGAATAAAAGCTAATGCCCAGGCGCTCGGGGACTGCCACCTGGTCACGACGGCGTCGCCGACGTGCAAGGCAGCCGGTGAACAAAAGAAGCTGGTCCCCAATTACCGCAGCTTTCTTTCCGAAAGAACGTCTGAGCCGTTTTAGTCTGCTTATCCTTGAACACGACGATGTGGAATGTCACCGGCGAATGATCGGGGCAGAATTCGTCCTTGTCGGCAAAGAGACGCGGATCGTCCGCCGTAACCGTTAGACGCTGAACCAGGTGCCGTTAATGTTGCGCACGGAAAAAGAACAACTTCCACCGACTAGATCGTCTTGCTTGAACGGTTTCTGCGCCAATGATGGCACGGCGATGAAAAGGTGAGGAACGAAAGGAACGTATCAGAAAGCCGTCCGCTGCTTGATCGCCGTCGACAGCGTGCCCTCGTCGAGATAATCCAACTCACCGCCGACCGGCACGCCATGCGCCAGCCGCGTCACCTTGACGTTACCATCCTGTAACAGTTCGGTGATGTAGTGCGCGGTGGTTTGGCCGTCGACCGTGGCGTTGAGCGCTAGGATCAGTTCTTTCACCTGCGCCTCATGCACGCGCGAGATCAGCGAGTCGATGGCAAGATCCTGCGGACCCACGCCGTCGAGCGGCGACAGCGTGCCGCCCAGCACGTGATAGCGGCAGTTGACGGCGTGCGCGCGCTCTAGCGCCCACAGGTCGGCCACGTCCGCCACCACCACAATGATCGAAGCATCGCGCTCGGGGTCGGCGCAGACGGTGCAGGGATTTTGCGTGTCGATGTTGCCGCAAGTCTTGCAGATCACGATCTTTTCCATCGCTGCCTGCAAGGCGGAACCGAGTGGCGCCATCAGCAATTCGCGCTTCTTGATCAGATGCAGCGCCGCGCGCCGCGCCGAACGCGGGCCCAAGCCCGGCAATCGCGCCAGGAGCTGGATCAAGCGCTCGATTTCGGGTCCGGCAACAGCGGTGGGCATTAAGTCAGGTTCAATCCTGGCGGCAGCGGCAGGCCGCCGGTGAGGCTCTTCATCTTCTCCTGCATAACGGCTTCCGCCTTGCGGCGAGCGTCGGCATGCGCCGCGACCAGGAGATCCTCGACAATTTCCTTTTCCGACGGCTTCATCAGCGAATCGTCGAGCTTGACGCCCTTGAGGTCACCCTTGGCCGTCAGCCGCACGCTCACCATTCCGCCGCCGGCCGTGCCTTCCACCTCGATGGTGTCGAGCTCGGCCTGCAGCGCCTGCATCTTGGACTGCAGTTGCGCGGCCTGCTTCATCAGACCCATGAAATCAGCCATATGCTATTCCTCGATCTCATCGGGTGCCGGGTCCGGCACGACGTCGGCGGTCGGAGCACTTTGCGTCACTCCGACCACCTTGGCGCCGGGGAAGCAGTTTAGCACCGCCTGCACGAGCGGATCGCTCTGGACGCCACGCTCGAGTTCTGCCCGCCGCTCGTCCTGCTGCGCGCGCATCGTGGCGTTGCCCTGCGCCTTGGACACCACGACCATCCAACGCTTGCCCGTCCAGGCGCTGAGCTTGCGCTGCAGATCGTGCACCAGCGTTCTCGCAGCCGTCGGCTCTAACGCAATCTCGAGCCGGCCATCCTCACACCGGACCAACCGCACATCGCGTTCCAACGCTATCTTCACCGAAATGTCACGCTTCTCTGCCGCCAGCCTGATCAGCGCCTCAAACGAGCCGATCGTGAGCATCGATGCGGTCGGCTCTCTTTCGGCCACCGGATCCTCCGCCGCACGCGGCAATACCGCAGCTGAGGAGCGCGGCGAGCCCCGTGGCGTCTCGGACGGCGGCGAAAAAGTCTGTTGCGGCGGCTGCGCCGGGGCCACGCCGCGATTACCCTGCGAGCGAGCCACGCTGCCGCCCTCCTCACTGAGCGAGCGGATCACTTCATCCGGCGTCGCAAGGTCGGCAGCATACGCGACGCGCACCAGCACCATCTCCGCGGCGGCGACCGGCCGGCCGGCCGCCTGCACCTCACCGATGCCCTTGATCAGCATCTGCCAGGTGCGGGACAGAACGCGCATCGACAATTGCGCTGCGAAGGTGCGGCCGCGCACGCGTTCGGCTTCCGACAGCGAGACGTCGTCGGCGACCGCTGGCACCACCTTCACGCGAGTGATAAAATGGGTGAACTCGGCGAGATCGCTCAGCACGACCGTCGGATCGGCACCGATTTCGTACTGCTCGCGCAATTCCTTGAGCGCCGCGGCAACGTCGCCTTTCATCAGCGCCTCAAACAGATCGACGACGCGCACGCGGTCGGCGAGGCCGAGCATCTGCCGCACGTCTTCCGCATGGACGGGGCCGGCGGCATGCGCGATGGCTTGATCGAACAGCGATAGCGAATCGCGCACCGAGCCTTCCGCCGCGCGCGCGATGAGCGCTAGTGCCGCCGGTTCGACTTCAACCTTTTCTTTAC
>Ga0182038_10001648_pt1 | contig 11592 bp, 11 predicted proteins | sample sta12Can44000108_FD_125976 | JGI IMG/M metagenome (GOLD analysis project Ga0182038, IMG submission 125976) | Lab enrichment of tropical soil microbial communities from Luquillo Experimental Forest, Puerto Rico - statanox.12C.anox.44.000.108 | ecosystem: Environmental > Terrestrial > Soil >...
ATTTCAAACAAAGCTAGGTCCCGAGCAACTCGAACGGAAACTGCTTAAGCTTTTCCGCGAAGCACGGACCTACGAGGAAGAGCAAGGCGTTAATATTTTGTTCGTTGCGATCGGTTTTCTTCATTGGTTCGAAGATTCGCGTTCTGAGGAACCTTGCTGCGCTCCGCTTTTGCTTGTCCCTGTGTCTTTGGAACGTCAAAAGGGGCATGACTCGTTTGTGTTGCGCGGCCGAGACGAGGATCTCATCGCAAATGTTTCGCTTGCCCAAAAACTCCTCAAGAACGGAATTACTCTCCCAGAAATCTCCGAAGGTGATGACTGGGTTCCAAGCGGCTACTTTGACGCGGTCACGGTAGCCGTTGCAGGCGAACGGCGATGGGAGGTAGACCGCGCCGGTATGGGACTCGGGTTCTTTACGTTCTCCAAATTCCTGATGTGGAAGGATCTGCATGCGGACGCTTGGCCGGACCCCAAGGAACTCTTAGGACACAGCATTATAGGAAAGCTTTTAGCTAATGCGCCTACAGCCGGACGCGAAGAACCTTTGGTTTCTGACGGCGAACCTATCGACAAGCAAATTGACCTGGCGAGTGCGGTCCATGTGCTTGACGCCGATAGTTCACAGGCAGCCTGCATTGAAGAGGTTCGGCAGGGTCGCAGCCTGGTTATCCAAGGACCACCGGGCACGGGTAAATCGCAAACGATCGCTAATATAATTGCAACCGCTGTCTACAGCGGCAAATCAGTCCTTTTTGTTGCCGAGAAAGCTGCCGCGCTTGACGTCGTTCATTCTCGACTAAAACGAGTAGGTCTCGCCCCACTTTGTCTGGAGATACATAGCCGCAAGGCAACAAAGCAATCTGTCATCGCATCGCTGGAGGAATCAATTCGTCCGTCTGCCGGACTACAATTTGGCGGAAGGACCGCGGATGAGCTGCGATCCGCACGGGACAAACTCAACGCTTGGTCGAGTACCGTGCATCGCGAAATTGCAAGCACCGGTCGAACACCTTTTCAGGTGATGGGAACGGTTTTAAAGCTCAAGACTTCGCAAGCAAAAACCTTCGCCAGACGCTTGGACGCAGTTGACAACTGGGATCGAGCCACGATCGAAGAAGCCGAAAGAGCCGTGCAAAGGGCCGCGTCGGCGGTCGCTAAATTAGGGGGTGGCGCCTGTTGATCACATTTCGTACGGGGCCAGCGCAAAGCAGTTGAATCCGTTTGATGCTGACCGTCTCCGGGACGCTATCAGCTTGCTCGCTTCTTGCGCGCGAGAACTTTTGAGTGCAGGGCGCGACGCTGCAAACCTTCTGAAAACCGACCCCGGTCAGTGTGCACGCGATTACGTAAACCTGATAAAGGCTCTCAGGATTCTTGGCGACTTACCGGAAGGTTCGGAAGGATTGGTTTATAAACTCGAATGGAAGACGGAAAGAAGTCGAATTTCCCAACAAATTTCGAGAGCCATCACCTGCTTCGAATCCAGTGGTGGAAATCTGACACGGAAATACTCCGCAGCGTCAGAGCATGGCTCAAGATCAACTCTCCGCCAGGCCGCAAACAGTACACATCAGAGGGCAGAGCGACATTCGAGCGGCGCGTCAGGGCTGCGCTTAAGGCCCTAGCCGCCTATCGCGTGCTACGCGCCAATAAAGGCGACTGGACCCTGCCGCCGTCGCTATACGTCAATCAGTCCGAATGGATTGAGGCCCAGACCACGGCTGAAATCATCATCCACCATATGAGCCACGTATTGCCCTAAAACTAGGCGCAACGCGATTCTAGTAGCGGCCTATACAACAAAAATTACTTGCGAGAGATTCCCTGCACATGCCTCCATCAGCACAACTTGAGTACCAGAAACCCGGCCTTTTTGAGCCGTTACCCGGCCCACGAAAGCTGTTGCTCGGCTTCCCTAGACACACGCTGTTGGAGCTTCACGCGGCCGGTTTGGTACGCATTATCTGGGCACACTCGCCAGGGCGAAAATACCCGGTCGCAGTCGTTCATATCCCGAGTCTAATCGAATACCTCCAGCGTGAGGAAGAAAACGCTCGTTGGGCCAAAGCTGAAGCGATCCGCAAAACCTATCAGGAGCCGCAGCCGGACACGGCTGATTTGCAAGCCTCAGTGTTTGGAATGCAAGCGCAGGAGGTGACAAATGATTAGCGGGTTAGGACCACCGGGAAGCCCTAGCGGCCCCCGAGGTTCGCTAAAACCTCGGAAGGCCGGACGTAAAATAGACGTCAGCTGGGCGAGCCAAAAGTACTCAACAAAAGTCGCAGAAGCAAGCCTGCTTCAACCAAGGCGCACCAGGGGGTTATCGTGAGCGCGGGTACAGAAAAGCTCACCTCTCTCGAAGCGAAGCTCTTCTCTCTCGTGCTGGACCCAAACGCGGCTCAGGGAGAAGTAGTGACCGGCGCGCAAAAGCTAATCGAATCCTGGCGCAAGCGCGGCGTAACCGTCCAGCAATTCACTGAGCCTGCATGGGAAGGATTGCCGGTGAAGCAGTCCGCCCCCGATTTCGGGCTTTGCACAATGTTGTGGGGCAAAAACAAGGGGAAATTCTTCATGGATGTTTCCCCGAGCGAACTCCGTAGCGCGGCTAAATGGGCTAGTAGCATGCCAGATACAGCCAGGAAATTCGCCGACTTCATTTCCAACGTTGAGAAGTTTCTAGCCCAAAGCCGGTAAACCCAATATGCCCACTTACCAGAGTACAGGACTGACCAGCAGACAATCGGCTTTAGCGGCTAACGTAGCGGCCTATGTAAGTCTGGTGATTGATCGCTCGGAATCGATGTCCTCACTCCGCAGCAAAGTCATCGAGGCGACGAACAAGCTGATCGCCGACCAGCAGAAGACCGGTGGACAAGCGTTTCTGAGTCTGGCGACTTTCGGCGGCAGCGTGTCGATGGTTGCCGACGCGGTGCCGGTCGCACAAATCCAGCCACTCACGGAAGAGAGCTACGCGCCGTTTGGAGGCACGGCCCTCAACGACGGGGTAGGCCTCTCGATCCAGGCTATCGGCAAGCACGCCGTCAGGAGAAGCCGGGTACTGATCGCGATTGTCACTGACGGTGAGGAGAACAGCTCGCGTCAGTTCTCGATTAGCGACGTGCGGGACATGGTCGGTTACCGGCGCGCCAGCCACGACTGGCAATTCATCTTTATCGGCCCTGCCTCATCGTTTTCATACGCACGCAAAATAGAAATTCCAGACCGGAACATCGTCGAACTTGATTCCGATATCGGTCAGCTGCTGGACCGGCTCAGTAAAGCTGTTGGCGCGTTTTTACTGGGCGATTCGCGCTACGTACTGCGCCTTCACGACAAAACCTAGAACAAGAGATTTCATGCCAACCTACAGATCACCTGTCCGAAGATCGTACACCGACCTATCTCCGCTACGTGAAGCTATTGATCGGTTGACCATCCCCGTCTTGTGGCAGCGCCTGGGTCTGCCTGGACACGTAAAGGATTTCTGTTGTGTCCGATCACCGTTGCGCGACGACGACCGCACCGCCTCGTTCTCGATCTACGCACGCGGCACACGCTGGAAAGATCACGGCACTGGAGAAGGCGGCGATTCGTATGACCTTTTTCAGAAGGTTATGGGAATGGACCGCAAACAAGCCTTCCTGCCGTTCCTGGATCTGGCTGGAATTCGGCGACGTTAACGCATCACCCCCGGAAAGAGATCCCATCAATGCAGCATTACGAATTTAACTGGCAGGCTTGTTCTGTTCGTGCTCGGTCTCGTCACTGTGCTCTGCCGTCGGCATGCCGTGTCCGATGGGATCAACCTACTGGTTGGGACCGACATTGCTGGTGGGTTGTCGACATTTTCGAGCTTTGCCTACGGGACGGTCGTGTTGATGTCAGGTTCGGCGGCGAGCTTGATATTTGCCTCCGCCTACGTCTTGATTAGCCTGTTCTTGGGCTACGTCGCCGTAGTTTGCGGCCAACAGGTTGCGAGACCATTGTTCCCTTGAGTCGGATTGGGATCATAGGGTTGCAGGTTCGAGCCCTGCCGGGTGCAATTCAAGTCTGGTAGCCGACTAGAAGGCGAAAATCATTTCTCGAGATCGGGCTACAAAGCTGCTCTTAGAATCCTTAGCCCGTTTTTCAATTTTGCTCGACGGTCGGACGTGTCATGTGCGGATAAATCCGCGCAATTTATTAGCATGCGGATACGCGTTTTTTTACAATCCACAGGCACAATGAAGCTTACCCCTCGCAACGCCGCGGCGATCGCCCAGTATTGTATGCCGAACTGGTCGGCATTACGCCACTATGTCGACAATGATCTCATCCCGTCCGATCAGGCGATTTGCACGAACGCTCTCGTAATGCGATAATGGGGTTCACCCAGGACGGATTTACTCGTCGACACTCCATGATTCTCAAGGGAGGCGTATTTGTGGGCGGCTAATGGAGCCTCGGCGATCACATTTAGAACGAAGCTGCGTTCAACTTTTATCCTCCCGCGCAAGGACGTGCGCAAGCGTTCCCACCCTCTTAAACCACAGGAACAAAGACTATGAGTGCTCTTCACGTCACACTCAAAAACACCCAAGGAATGGCGGTTGGCAAGGACCGTATCGAACGATTTCAGGCCTCATTTCGAGGAGAGGTGATCCAGCCGGCTGATTTTGCCTATGAAAAAGCGCGGAAAATCCGGAATGCCAGCATTGATAAGCACCCCGGTATCATCGCACGATGCGCAGGCATAGCCGATGTAATGGCTGCTGTGAACTTCGCGCGCCCATGGCGTTCCCACAGATGCAAACGTTACTGGACGGGGCTTTCCCGGACGGTAACTATAACTACTGGAAATCGACCTTCCTGCGCGAGCTCAGCGATGATGCGATCGCCTTGCTTGTGGAGCATGCGAACCGGGCGACGTCTCCTCTTACGGGAGTGGTTATCGAGTACTATGGCGGAGCTGCGAGTCGGATTGGAGTCGCCGACACTGCTTTTGCGCAGCGTCAAGCCCCCTTTGACCTGGATAAGTCAGATTGGGAGCTGGACTGAGCGGCGATACGACAAACGCGTCTAGAATATTATTAGTAAGACCGTACTCGCTAGTGTTCCACTTTACTTCGCCCGCAGTACCGCTTAAACCAGTAACGCCGAATAGAGCCACGCTACAACCGGTTACGGATTCAACAATATCAGCTGGACCAGTTTCAAAGACGCCATGAAAATATATATTGGTACTGTTGCCCGTAATACTAACTGGGACAGGTGTACTCTCACATTCACAATTTTGCCAAAACACATTAGATGCGCCATTAACAAGAACAGCAGTAGTGGTATAATGTTCTGGTTGAACAGAATAAAGAAATAGTGGGCCCGTACTGTTTATTTGAAAGCCAGTAGCTGGACCACTGGCAGCAAGAGTACCCCACGAACCGTTTTCAAAAAATCCACCCCCCGCAGAGAATACAAATGCTGTAGAGGTAGCAGATACAGTTTGGAAGAACGTCATTCGAACATCGATTACTAGAGACGAAGGATCACCAGCCCAACTCAATACTCCCCCAGTACTGGTTTGGTAAATATCCATTCCTACAATAACAACTCCACCTGTTCCATTTCCTGTTACTGAGAGTGCCGCCGTTCCACTGGTAGTAGCAATAGTTAGTATACTAATATTAGCACCACAGCCGAACATTTTCTTCCCAGCACCCAGAACTAATTGCCCTGTGTATTTGTAGGTTCCGGGAGGAAAATACACTTCGTTACTTGCGGCATAAGCTGCATTAATTGCTGAAGTATCGTCTGTGCTGCCATTCCCCGTCGCCCCATACGACTTAACATTAACGCACACAGAAGTAGGATAGGGATAGACTGGGTCTGGCCACGGGCTACCTTTAGCTGCAGAGTTTATTCCAGAAGTTCCACCGCCGGCAACTGCGGTGTTATAATATAGCGCTGGTGTACCAGAGGTGCTGGCATTGGTATATTGAGCTATTTTTCCGGTTGAATCGGCAAATGTTTGTAGGGCAGATGGCACAGCCGAAAGGTTTGGCCATTGGAAATTTTCAATATGCCAAGCATTGCCGCCGCTACCAGAGGACCCAGTTTTAATTGTTCCAATATCAAAAGGTGTATTAGCTGTGATTGTGCAATCATATGCTCCCCACCACATCATACCATTTTTAGGTTGGAACCCAACTCCGCTAGGATTGTTAAATGTACAGTGGATAAAATTAGCTGCGCGGCATTGTCCAGAATTGGCCGAAGTGATCGCCCCATTAAACGTGCATCCTCGATAAAGTATTTCATAACAATCGTTATGGCTTAACGCAGTATTCGTTCCGGCAGCATTACAAGTTACGTTCTCAATAACCCCACCACCGCCAGTCAGGTCACATCTTATGACGTTAGTAGTTGCGCTATCTCCCGTGAGAACACAACCACGTAAAGAGGTCTGTTGCGCACAAGCCCAAAGCACAACATCACTGCACCCGGCATTACCCGGTCGAACAGTAAAGTTGATATCGCGGAGATAAATATAAAAAGTATTGTTCGTCGTCCCATTCGTACTGTTTGTTGTTCGAGTACTCCAGTCAGTCGAATAAGCTGCCTCGTTGTACCCGCCTGCCGTTACGACAAATGGATTTGCCCCAGAGGCAAAATTGGGGCTATTAGCCGCCAAAATAACGCTCGGGTGATTATTGGGATCACCGAATATCTCTGTATTCTCCCAGAGGATCAGAGTGTTTTTAACTAGATATGTTCCTGGCGGAACATAAATTGACACTGGCAGAAATACATGATTTGCGCCTTGATACCTGCCAATATTTAAGGCGTCTAGGAATGCCTGGGTATCGTCGGTCACCCCATCACCAACCGCATTAGCGCCACCATAGGCAGATCCCTTTTTTACGTTTCTGGCTCCGCTCTGCTGAATCGATCCATAGGGTACTGAGCCACCACCGGAATCCACAACTCCTGTCGAGGCGGCCCGTGGTGCGGTAGCCGTAATACTGGTATCAGAGTTAAAAGTGAACTTGGCCGGATTAGTGCCAAAATTCACAGCAGTAGCCCCGGTAAAGCCGCTCTCCGTAATTGCTACAGTTGTTACTCCACCATAGGTCGAACCATTAGATGGACTAATCCCGGTGACACTGGGCTCCCCAGCGGCGTATTGATCGGCGCTGGAGGTGGCGCTTGTGCCCTGTGGGGTTGTCACGGTCACATCCACCGTGCCCGCGCTCCCCGCTGGAGTTTTGCAGGTGAGGCTCGTAGAAAAGCTCACCGAGAGATTAGTAGCAAGGCCAGTCCCCACGTGTACGCTGGTAGCGCCAGAAAGGTTTGTGCCAGTGACGGTGAGCAGCGTACTGCCAGCTGTTCCCCCACTCTTAGGGCTGATATTGGTCACCGTCGGTGGCCCCGGAGGCGCTCCCGGCTTCAGGGCGCAGAGCAAGCTTGACCAAACAAGAGTGTTGTTAGGTGGAATGGTCATGGTCTGACTGTCATTGTAGCTCCCAGCCGCGCCCGAAATAGCCGCTTCGATCCAACGGGCAAACGGTCCGGTAATCTGGGTCGCACATCCGCTTTGCAATGTGCCGGGAGTGCCACCGCCATTGTCTACTAGGCAGCTAATTAGGATCTCGTTTGCGCTAGCCGTAGTAATACTCCCGCTACTGGCCGGGCTGCCGCTCCCGCTAGTGCTAGAGCCTGCGAAGACCAAATTCCCTTGGAGTTCCAGCATGCAAAGGCCTAGATAAGTCACTGTAGCATTGACGTTCAGAGTAACGGAATTAGTGCCCGCTGTGATTCCAGTACAAAGAAAGACTGCCCCGTTACAGCCCCCATCGGAGCTATTAACCGGCCCAACGATTAGGGAATAAGTATTGCCTAGAGTATCAGTCAGGCTAGGAGTGCCAGCCCCACTGACGGCAGCAAATATAAGATTAGTGTTGCCGGCCACTTGATTCGAGTTCCAAGGGACTTGCAACGATTGGCCACTGGCGCTATTGCCATTTGCCCCGTAATTAACCATTAAGTTGTAGGTAAACACCGCCGCAGTACTAGTCCCATTGGGAGTCGTAACCGTTGCGTTCACCGGTCCCAGAGCTGTGGCGATTGGCGCAGTTACGGTGATAGAAGTATCGGAGTTTACGTGGACATTTCCGCCCGTAATGGTCGCGCTGCCAAAGCCTACACTGGTGGCTCCAGTAAAATGGACGCCCGTGATAGATACCTGAACTCCTGCGTTAAAGGCACCGGTAGCGGGCGTCAGGCTAGAAATACTGGGTGCGTTGCTGCTTGTGGCCACAAACTTGGGAACGTTACTCTGGGCCCAGCCTAGGGTTAGTGTAATAGCTCCTGGCCCTATATTACCTGTATTGTCTGGGTCCATCGGTGCGTTACTAGTCGTATCATTCCACATCCAATTGGCCACCCCGCCGTAAGCTGTGTCTACGGCCGAGAGACGTGGACCGCCCCAAGGTCCGGTCATCCCAATAACGTATTGATTGGCAATCATTTTGTCGATCAGGGCTTGCCAGCAATCTACCTGTCGAGAATAATAACCGGTTCCCTCCTGATATTGCATAGGGCTCCACTCGCTAAACATTATTGCCGTATTCGTGGCGTTTCCCCAGTTATTAGACAAGCTATCTAGCATCGTAGCCGGGTCGCTATAGTTGCCATACTTAATATTCATGGCATAGCCTTCCGCCCCGAAGAAATCTAAAGGAGCTCCGCCGTTGGCTAATGCCTGATAAAGGTTAATCCTAGCTCGCGCTTGGCTAAAGTTGCCGCTACTATAATCTAAGGTTTTCCAGTCCGTGGAGTAAGGGCTTAAGTTGTACCCTCCGGCGGTCACCAGGAAGGGTTTGGGATCTTTCGGGTCCTGGAAATCCGGAGAATTGGGCGCCAAGACCAGCGTGGGGGGGGCGGTCCATTCGCCGAACGGGAGCGTTTGGCGCCACAGGATCAAGGTTTTCTTAATTAGGTAGGTGCCAGGGGGCACGTACACAGCAACCGCCGAGAGGAAGGGAGGATGGTTGTCTCTGCCTTGATTCAGCGCGTCCAGGAAGGCCTGGGTATCGTCGCTCACCCCATCGCCTTTTGCACCGTAGTTCTTCACGTTACGGCTACCGGCAGCGATTATATTTTGTGCATGGGCATTCAATGCCGTGCAAAGCAACGCGACGAGGACAAAAGACACCGCCCGAATGGGAATCATAGCTGGAAATCTGGTTCGCATAGCGCGTCTAGCGATGAAAGTCTCCGAATTGCTTTTTCGATACAGCCGACTCGAGACGTTCCTCCACTTTTCCTAGTAAGATTCAGTACGTCGCAGTAATCCCGCGTGGAATCGCTTGGCAAACGGTTTGCCCCAAGATCCAATGTGCGTGGGCTGTTCAGGCGCTTACCGCACACCTCTGAACCCAAGATTTGTAAATTTGGTAAGTGTCGCATGCAAGTCCCTCGTGATATTCCGCTTCGGATAGTGGGCTTTTCATTTTGCCCAAATCAGAGATGTAGCAAATGTAGTCCCCCTTTCGATTCTGGTCAATGTATTCGTACGACACCTTCTTCCCGGAAATTTGCGAGATCAGCGAAAATGCTTCAAGAATCGAGATGGAATTACCGCGTCCGCCTCCAAGATTATAAACCTCACCGGACCGCGGCGCGTGTATAAACTGGTTCATGAATTGCGCGACATCCCAAGAATGAATGTTGTCACGCACCTGTTTACCTTTACAGCCAAAAACTTTATAGGTGAGGCCTTCGAGATTGCATCTAACGAGATAACTCAAAAAGCCATCTAGCTCGACGCCCGAGTGGTTCGGACCGGTAAGACAACCGCCTCGCAAGCAGCAGGTTGGCATCTCGAAATAACGTCCGTATTCCTGAACCATCACATCGGCAGCCGCTTTCGACGACCCGAAAATCGAATGCATGGAGTTATCAATCTGAAAGGTTTCCTTAATCCCGTCAGCATACTCGGGATCGGCAAAGTCCCAGCGCGTTGCTTGCTCAACCAGGTTCAACCGGTTCGGTGCGTCTCCGTACACCTTGTTGGTCGACATGTGAACAAAAGGCGCCTCCGGGCAAGCGCGCCGGGCCTCGAGGATTTCCGCATGTTTCACAAATTTGTGCGTCATCGTGCCGCGGAGCCACAACCAGCTTACAAATACGCTGCTGCTTACAAAGCGTCTTGCTCCCTCGAGAGCCCTGAGCGACTTGTCAAAAAGTTGTCCAATTTGTGCAGCCTCTAGAACATTTAAGGTGCCGATCGCGTTGACATCAAAATCGTCAAATGGGCGGGTCGCGGCCACGTCGTGACTTGGTTGCGCGGCTGTGTGAACGATTGCGGCGGGCCTAATTTCTGCAACGACGTCCAGAACGCATCGATGACAAAAAGTGAAATCGCGCGTACGCAGGGTCGGATCGAGTACAGCTCAGAAAGGCGGTATCCTGTCCGAACGCTCTCCCTAGTCCGCACACCCCGATCAACATGAGAGCTGTCGCGAATTTGCCAAACTGATCGGGCGCCATCGACGCGGTAGAAATGAGTATTCCAAGGAAGCGCAAACCCTGACAAATGATCGAACTGCCACCGTAGTAAAGCGTGGCGCGGATTTTTGCTCCATACTTGATACGGTCTCCGACGAACCGCACCAACGTTTCAATCATCGAAGGTTCAGCGCAGAGGCCGCGGTTTCCCTGGGCTGAAAACAACACACGAGCAGGAAGCCAACGAGAAATGCAAAAAAAACATTGACAGGAAATACGCCCAAATGACTCCCGAACAACATCCCGCTATAGAGGATCGCTGCCAGCACCGTCAAAAGCGCAATGGCAGTCGTACGCGTCTCAAGATCTCGCTGCACCAGGACGCATCGGTGCGTTAGCCAAAGCGCTCCGACGAGCAAAAAAAGAAATCCGCTCAGACCCACAAAGCCAAATTGGACGAGGATTTGCGTGAGTTGGTCATGAACCACTTCGTCACGAGCAACAATTGTCCCGTTAGGCGAATGCAACTCATGACTGCCGAACCACGTGTGAAAGAGCGGGTTAGTCACCATATTGCGAAAACTGCAAAGACGATCGCTAAAAGTTTCGATCCTGAAGGTTTGCTCGGCTAATGCAGAATCGCCGGGAAGTTTTTGTTGAAGGTAATCTAGCGAGTCGAGCAAAGGATCCGCGTTCACGATGAGCATGACCAGAAGAGCGGTCACGAGTCCATAGAATCCGAGTGTCGTTGAAGCGCGACGAAAGCAAATCCAGCCGATCACCCCTAGAGCTAAAAGCACCCAGCCGGCACGGGAAAGGCTTGCCCAGCAGCCCCCCATGAAAAGGATGCCTACCGGGATTTGCCAAGATGTGCGCTTAGATCCTTTCAAATGAGTAAAAAACGCGAGCAATGCCAGGACGGCCATCATGACGGTCAACGCATGAGGCGAATTCAGAGTCGAGAATGGACGCGGCCGAACATCGTCAAGCTGACTCACGACAATGGTGTACCCAGTGTGTAAATAGTCGATCTCGAAGCCGTTTAGGCCGAAAATCTGTTGCCAGATCCCATAGAGAGCAACCGGGATATAGATGACGAGGCAAAAC
>Ga0182038_10001652_pt1 | contig 11584 bp, 19 predicted proteins | sample sta12Can44000108_FD_125976 | JGI IMG/M metagenome (GOLD analysis project Ga0182038, IMG submission 125976) | Lab enrichment of tropical soil microbial communities from Luquillo Experimental Forest, Puerto Rico - statanox.12C.anox.44.000.108 | ecosystem: Environmental > Terrestrial > Soil >...
CCTGTACTTCTTTTGCTTTACCCAATCCTTGTCCTACAACACCGTTCGAATTTCCTACTACTACTAAAGCAGAGAAACTGAAAGTACGTCCACCTTTTGTTGTTTTTACAACACGATTGATAGCCACAACTTTCTCTTTGAACTCTACATCACCACTGGCTTTTACTTTATTTTCTGATATTCTAGACATCTTATCTGTTTGAAATTTCAAATTTGAAATTAGAAATTATTAAAATTGAAGTCCACCTTCTCTTGCACCGTCTGCAACACTCTTAACACGGCCGTGATATAAATTACCACCTCTGTCGAAAACGCAAGTTGTAATACCTAATTCAACTGCTTTGCGTGCAATTGAAGCACCAACCAATTTTGCTTTTTCAACTTTTGTAACTTTTTGTGCAGCAATTTCTTTATTATTGGATGCAGCGGAAACAAGTGTTAATCCTTTTACATCATCAATAAGCTGAGCATAAATCTCAGAATTACTTCTGAATACTGAAAGACGAGGCTTCACAGCAGTACCTGCAACTTTCTTGCGGATACGGTATCTGATTTTCTGTCTTTGAACTAATTTGCTATTCATCTTTTTTGTATTTACATCTCCCGATTCTGCCGGAAGAAAATTGTTTATTGGTTTACCGGTTTATTAATTTTCTTTATCAAACTAATAAAACCAAAACTAACTATTAAACTATTTACCTGCTGCTTTACCTGCTTTTCTTCTTAATACTTCACCAGCGTATTTCACACCTTTTCCTTTATATGGTTCAGGTTTGCGTAAGCCTCTTAATTTAGCAGCAACTTGCCCTAATAATTGTTTATCTACACCTTCTAGGCTAATAGTAGGATTTTTACCTTTTTCTGTTACTGTGGCAACTTTCAATTCTTTAGGTATTTCGAAAATAATATTATGAGAATAACCTAAAGAAAGATCTAAAATATTTCCCTGATTAGCAGCTTTAAAACCCACACCCACTAATTCTAAATCTTTTTTAAATCCTTCTGTAACACCTTTTACCAGATTATTTATTAACGCACGGTACAAACCATGCATAGCTTTATGACGGATTTGTTCAGTTGGGCGGGTGAAAATAATTTCATCACCACTTATTTCAACTTTAATATCACGATCAATAGCCTGTTTTAATTCGCCCTTAGGCCCTTTAACAGTAACCACATTATCACCACCAACTGTAATTGTAACACCTTTAGGAATTGTTACTGGTTTTTTACCGATACGAGACATACAATTAGATATTTAATATTTTATAATTTTCCAAGACCGGTCAGCAGTGTATGTACTGCTTAATGTATCTGAGAAATATGTTTTAACTAATGAAGCAAAGAACTTCGCCACCAACATTTTGAGCTTTCGCTTGCTTATCGGTTAATACACCTTTTGATGTACTGATGATAGCAACACCCAAACCATTGATAACTCTTTTCATATCTGCAGGTTTTGCGTATTGGCGTAAACCCGGGCGACTAATTCTTTCTAAAGAACGAATAGCCGGCTGTTTGGTAGACGGATCGTATTTCAAGGCGATCTTAATGATACCTTGTTTACTGTCATCTTCAAACTTGTATTTCAAAATGTAACCTTGTTCGTATAAAATCTCAGTAATTCTTTTCTTCAAATTTGAAGCAGGAATTTCAACTATTCTGTGTCCAGCCATCTGAGCATTACGAATCCTTGTTAAAAAATCTGCAATAGGATCAGTTACCATGTTTATTTAAATTAATTCAGTTCTAAATTTTGTTTCTATGCATCTCCACATTGGAGAAGTTATAGTAAAATATTACTTACTACCAGCTTGCTTTTTTCACTCCCGGAATTTTGCCATCCAAAGCCATATCTCTGAAAATAACTCTCGATAAACCGAAGTATCTCATATAACCTTTAGGACGTCCGGTTAACTGACAACGATTTTTAAGACGTACCGGAGAAGCATTTTTAGGAAGTTTATCCAAACCTGCAACATCACCCGAAGCTTTCAATGCAGCACGTTTTTCTGCGTATTTTTCAACCAAAGCTTCACGTTTTGCTTGTCTGGCTACTACTGATTTTTTTGCCATGTGATATAATATTAATTATTATCTTTTTTAATGTTTTTGAAAGGCATACCTAACTCTTTCAACAATTCGTAGGCTTCTTCATTGGTTTGAGCAGATGTTACAAAAGTGATATCCAATCCGGTAATCTTATTTACCTTATCAATATCGATTTCAGGGAAAATAATTTGCTCTGTAACACCTAATGTATAGTTACCACGGCCATCAAAAGCCTTATCGCTAATACCTTTAAAATCACGTACACGAGGTAAAGCAATAGAAACCAATCTGTCTAAAAATTCAAACATTTTATCTCCGCGTAAAGTAACTCTTGCGCCAATCGGCATTCCTTTACGCAATTTAAAGTTCGAAATATCTTTCTTAGAATAAGTAGGTACTGCTTTTTGCCCGGTAATTTGCTCTAATTCACCAACAGCAACATCTACTAATTTTTTATCGGTTACTGCACCATTAACCCCACGGTTGATGCAGATTTTTTCTAACTTAGGAGCTTGCATAATAGATTTGTATGCAAACTTTTTTACTAAAGCAGGTACAACTTCATTTTTGTACTTATCTGCTAATCTCGGAGTGTATTTTACAGTACTCATTACTTAATAGCCTCCCCTGATTTTTTTGATACACGAACTAATTTACCATTATCTCTGGTGCGTTTTACTTTAGTGCCGGCACCTGCTTTAGCATCCCATAACTGTACATTACTGATGTTAATAGGCGCTTCTACTTTAACAATACCACCTTTAGTGTTTTGAGCACTTGGTTTAGTATGCTTAGTAACAATGTTCACACCTTCCACCACAACACGACCTTTCTCTACAATTACCTCCAACACCTTGCGGGGCTTTTTCAAATCTTTATCATCACCGGCAATCACCACTACGGTGTCGCCCTTTTTGATGTTGAATTTGGGTTTAAATCTGTTAGTCATTTTATTTACCCTTTTATCTTTTTTCCTTTTTATAGGATGTTTTTGATACCAACTTTTGTTCTTTACTCAACTGCCGTTGCGTCGCACACTTGTACTACAACACTTCAGGTGCCAATGAAATAATTTTCATATAACCTTTATCACGCAATTCTCTGGCTACCGGCCCAAAAATACGTGTACCCCGAGGTTCATCAGAGTTGTTCAGCAATACAACTGCATTATCATCAAAACGGATATAAGAACCGTCTTTTCTGCGTAATTTGTTTTTAGTACGAACAATAACTGCTTTAGATACTGTACCTTTTTTAACGCCTCCCGCAGGGATAGCATCTTTAACGGTAACTACAATTTTATCGCCAATCTTAGCATAGTCTTGACCACTATTACCAAGCACTTTTATACAAAGTACCTCTTTGGCACCACTGTTATCAGCTACATTGAGTCTACTTTCTTGCTGAATCATTTTTTAAAATTTGAAATTTGAAATTTCAGATTTGATATTTAGAATTCCGTAAAGAATTACAAATCTCAAATCTCAAATCAGAAATAATTTATTTCGCTTTTTCTACTATTTCAACCAATCTCCAACGTTTTGTTTTACTCATTGGGCGGGTTTCCATAATTTTAACTACATCACCAATACCACCTTCACTCTTTTCATCATGAGCATGGAACTTGGTAGTTTTCTTTACGAACTTACCGTAAATAGGGTGTTTTACTTTTCTTTCAACAGCAACAGTGATGGTCTTATCCATTTTATCACTGGTAACAACACCAATCCTTGTTTTACGCAAATTTCTTTCAGCCATTGTTTGCTTTTTATTTGGTTATTTAAGCCAAAGCTCTTTTTTGTAATTCCGTTTTTAAACGGGCAACATCTTTTCTTAAGCCGCGTATACTCACCGGGTTTTCCAGTGGAGATATAGCGTGTGCAAATTCCAGTTTTTTCAAGCGAAGTTGATCTTCCTGGATGCGTGCTTTAAGGTCACTGTCTGTTAAATCCTTCAAGCTTTTATTAAAATCTTGTTTCTTGTTAGCCATTGCAAATATTTTTTATAATTAAGCTTGCAAATCTCTTCTTACAACAAATTTGGTTTTGATAGGTAATTTCTGAGCAGCTAATTCCATAGCATCTTTTGCAGTTTGTTCGGAAACGCCATCGCATTCAAACAAAATACGACCCGGTTCTACCACTGCAGCCCAAAATTCAGGGTTACCTTTACCTTTACCCATTCTCACTTCTAAAGGTTTGCGGGTAATGATCTTATCGGGAAAAATGCGAATCCACACATTACCTTCACGTTTCATAGCACGGGTCATACTTTGGCGGGCAGCTTCAATCTGGCGGTTAGTTAACCAAATTGGTTCTAAAGCCTTTAAAGCATAAGATCCGAAAGAAATGGAAGTACCACGTTTTGCTACTCCACGTATACGACCTTTCTGCTGTTTTCTATGTTTACTTCTTTTAGGTTGTAACATCTTAGTTCAATTTGACAATTCGATAATTAATTTCTTCTGTCGCGTCCGCCGCCGCCTCTTCTATCTCCTCCTTGACCACCACCACCTCTTCTGTCATCTCTTCTATCGCCACCTCTTTCTCTGTCGTCTCTTCTATCACTTCTTCTATCGCTTGCATCGTTTTTACCGCCAACAAAGTTTGGATTCAATTCACGTTTTCCTAAAACTTCCCCTTTACAAATCCATACTTTAATACCAATTTTTCCATAAACGGTTAAAGCATATACAGAAGCATAATCAATATCCATACGGAGTGTATGCAACGGAACACGACCTTGTTTAAATTCTTCACTACGTGCAATTTCAGCTCCACCCAAACGTCCGCTTAATTTTACTTTAATCCCTTCTGCACCCATGCGAAGTGTAGAAGCAATGGCCATTTTAGTGGCACGCTTAAAGTTGATACGATTTTCTATTTGTCTTGCAATAGTGTCACCAACAATGGTAGCATCTAATTCAGGACGGCGGATTTCAAGAATATTGATCTGTACATCATCTTTACCTGTTAATTTCTTCAATTCTTCTTTGATGCGATCAACCTCATTACCACCTTTACCAATGATAATACCGGGTTTACTTGTATGAATGGTAACTATTAGCTTCCCTAATGTACGTTCGATAACAATTTTTGCGATACCACCTTTGTTGATACGTGCATTCAGGTAAGTACGGATTTTATTATCCTCAATCAACTTGGTTGCGTAATCTTTTTTGCTGGCATACCAGTTGCTTTCCCATCCGCGGATGATACCTAACCTGTTACCAATTGGATTTGCTTTCTGACCCATATTTATGGTTTCAATTAGTTTTTAGAATCTACAATTAACGTTACGTGATTGCTGCGTTTTCTCACTCTGTATCCACGACCTTGTGGTGCCGGACGCATACGTTTTAAAACTCGGCCACCATCTACAAAAACAGTTTTTACTACAAGGTTGCTATCGGCAGCACTTGTTCCGCCATTCTTTTGTTCCCAGTTACTGATAGCACTCTTCAATAACTTAGCCAACGGTGTGGCATTATGTTGAGGATGGTGTTCTAAAATTGCTAAAGCTTTTTCAACTTCCATTCCTCTAATAACATCAGCCAGCAAACGCATTTTGCGTGGTCCTGTTGGATAATTGTTCAGTTTTGCTACTGCTTCCATTTTTTATTAATTCATTTGAAACTTGAAATATAAAATTTCAAATTAGTTACTGTTTAGTTCCTGAATGTCCTCTAAAGTTTCTGGTTGGCGCAAACTCACCTAATTTGTGGCCTACCATAAATTCCGTTACATAAACCGGGATGAATTTATTACCGTTATGCACTGCAAATGTGTGCCCAACAAAATCCGGTGTAATGGTGCTTCTGCGGCTCCAGGTCTTGATAACACCTTTTTTTGCCTTACCATCATTAATGGCAGTTACTTTTTCATCAAGGTTATGATCTACGTAAGGACCCTTTTTAATCGAACGACCCATGTTTATTTTTTATTTATGATTTTGGATTTAAGACTAATCATCCTAAATTTCCAATCTTGTTTATTTGTTTTGTTATACAAAACCATTTTAACACTATATGCAAATCTTATTTCAAAGTAAGTTTCTTACCGTCTCTTCTTTGAAGAATTAATTTGTCGCTTCCTTTACCATGCTTTCTGGTTTTTTCACCTTTAGCATATTTACCGGTTCTGCTACGTGGATGACCACCTGATGCTTTACCTTCACCACCACCCATCGGATGATCTACCGGGTTCATCGCAACACCACGGTTACGTGGGCGAATGCCTTTCCAGCGGTTAACACCGGCTTTACCGGCCATTTCTAAATTATGATCACTATTAGAAACCACACCTACAGTTGCAAAACAATTAATTAGCACTTTGCGTAATTCGCCTGAAGGCATTTTTACAACAGCATATTTTTCTTCCTTACCTGTTAATTGTGCAGAAGTACCGGCACTTCTTGACAATTTAGCACCATGACCGGGTTGCATTTCAATGTTGTGAATCATAGTACCCAAAGGCATATGCTTCATTTGTAATGCATTACCAATTTCAGGAGCCACAGCATCACCGGCAATTACTTTTGCTCCTACCTGTAACCCTTGTGGAGCAAGAATATATCTTTTTTCCCCATCAGCATATTGCAATAAGGCAATAAAAGCCGTACGGTTTGGATCGTATTCAATTGATACTACGGTTGCTTCTACATTATGCTTATTACGCTTGAAATCTATGATACGATAATGTTTTTTATGACCACCGCCAATATATCTCATTGAGCGGCGTCCCTGAGCATTACGTCCACCTGATTTTTTTACAGGCTCTAACAAACTTTTTTCGGGTTCGTTAGTTGTGATTTCAGCATAAGCATTACCAATTCTCCAGCGTGTGCCGGCCGTCATTGGTTTATACTTTTTTAATGCCATTTTATTTTTCTTTTAATGCGAATTTTTCAGCTTCGCTTGCTATAATTAAATATTTGCGTATAAATCTATTGTTTCACCTTCGGCTACAGTAACCAAAGCTTTTTTGTAAGCCGGTTTTTGTCCTTTAATAAAACCTGCTTTGGTATAGCGTGTTTTATTTTTTCCGGGAACAACTACAGTATTTACATCAATTACACTTACACCATAAAACTCCTGTACTGCTTTTTTGATCTCCAGTTTATTAGCTCTGCGGTCTACTTTGAAAGCATATCTTCTCAATTTTTCTTGTTGGCCGTTTGCTTTCTCTGTTAAGATGGGCTTTATTAAAATTTCGCTCAGTTTCATTTTATATTAGATTGAAACGTTTTCAATTATGCTTCTACAGCTTCTTTTTCTGCAAGAATTTTAGCGGTATTTTCTGTAAACACTAAAACATCTGCATTCATTATTTCGTAAGTATTAATGTCTGCCAATAAAGTGCTTGCAATGTTTGGCACATTACGAGTACTTAAATACAGATTATCGTTGTATTCCGGTAAAACGATTAATGCTTTTTTAGCAGCAACGTTTAAACCTTTCATTACTTCAACTATTTCTTTTGTTTTAGGAGCATTTAAAGTAATATCTTCTACAACGTAGATTGCGGCATCTTTTGCTTTATGACTTAAAGCAGAGATTTTAGCTAAATCTTTTACTTTACGGTTCAATTTAAAATCGTAACTGTGCGGTTTTGGTCCAAAAATGGTACCACCACCTTTATACAAAGGGTTACGAATATTACCTTTACGAGCACCACCGGTACCTTTTTGTTTATGCAATTTGCGGCTTGCTCCGTGTACTTCTGCACGAGTTTTAACCTTGTGCGTACCCTGGCGACCAGCAGCTAAATATTGTTTAACAGCGAGATAAATCACATGATCGTTTGGTTCTACACCAAACACTTCTTCTGGCAACTCAACTGTTCTGCCCGTTTTTTGTCCTTTTATATTTAATACATCTACTTGCATATTCTTTCAATTAAAGTGTGGTTAGATTACTTCTGGATTAATACGATTGATCCGTTATGTCCCGGAACCGAACCACTGATAAGGATATAGTTTTTTTCAGGGAAAATTTTAACAACTTTCAATCCTTTTGTTTTTACCCTATCGCCACCCATACGACCAGCCATTCTAACACCTTTAAATACACGGCTTGCATCGGAAGAGTTACCAATTGAACCCGGTGCTCTTTGACGATCGTGTTGACCATGCGATTGTTGGCCCACACCGCCAAATCCATGGCGTTTTACAACACCTTGAAAACCTTTACCTTTTGTAGTACCAATCACTTCTACTTTATCACCTTCTTCGAAAATGTCTAAAGTAATAGTTTCACCCAAAAGTTTTTCTATTGAATAATCGCGGAATTCTTTTACAAATTTTTTAGGAGCAGTTTGAGCTTTTGCGTAGTGATTATTTTCAGCTTTAGTAGAATGCTTTTCTTTTTTATCGCCAAAAGCCAATTGAAGTGCAGCGTAACCGTCAGTGTCTTTCGTCTTAACTTGTGTTACAACGTTGGGAGCAGCCTCAATAATGGTAACAGCTGTCTGTTTACCATCGGTAGAGAAGATGCTGGTCATCCCGATTTTTTTACCAATAATTCCTTTCATCTTGTTGCGGTTTATGCCCGCTGAGGTTAAAGGACATTATGCAGATGAAGCATAATTCAATCCTTGTTTGCTGACGACCTTTTCCTTTGTTTTCAAAACCTTGTTTGAAGCGGAAGTACCGACAGTAAACAAACCTCGAAGGGCTTGTTTATATGTTCTCTCAACTTTGCAGTTGAAAAATTTTGTTTACTCAGAGCTCTTTTTTCAATCACGTTATGTGGCGTGATGATTGAGAGATGAAAATATTTTTAAGAACTGATTCTGATTGCCTGTTTTATTATCAAGCCTTAATCTCAACTTCCACACCTGATGGAAGATCTAATTTACTCAAAGCATCTACTGTTCTGGAAGATGATGTGTAAATATCCAATAAACGCTTGTGCGTACATAATTGGAACTGTTCACGACTCTTTTTATTAACGTGAGGTGAACGAAGTACAGTGAAAATTCTTTTACGAATTGGTAAAGGAATTGGCCCTGTAACTACAGCACCTGTGCTGCGAACAGTTTTCACAATCTTCTCAGCTGATTTATCAACTAAGTTGTGATCGTATGACTGTAATTTGATTCTGATTCTTTGAGACATAGCTTAACCCAATTTTCCGATTGGGTTGCAAAGGTAAGGGGCTGTATTTGAATAGGCAAGAAAAATGAAAATATTTTTTAGAAAAATAGATATTTTCTTAAAAAAAGAGGGCTTATACTCTATTTCCCTGATTTTTAATAGCAAAATTCTTTTTTCGCATACTCAAAACAAGTTTTTTAAGTTATTAAATCAATAAAAAATTTTCAAACTGCCCCATTTGTTATTTAATGGCTGTTTTTTTGAAATTTGCAGTACCTGTTTATTAATCCGAAACATCAAATTGTGTCTATATTAACTCAGCTTTATGGCAAAAGCCCGGCAATCCTTCAAAACCTAATGGTTTCTGCTTACGGGTTTAGTTGGCGGAAAAGAAGGTTTGGCGGCATTTTCACTGAAGAATATAATCTTGCTAAACAAAGAGAATCTTTCTTGCGAGCAGATTGGAATGAATATCAAAATTTTCAGCTTCAAAAATTATTGCAACATTCGTTTCAGAATGTACCGTTCTACAAAAATAAATACACAGAATTTGGCTTCAATTTAAACAGCCTTTCTGCAATTGATATTCAAAATCTGCACATTCTCCCCGTAACTTCAAAAGAAGAAGTTAGAAGATTTGGAACAACAGATTTATTGGCCCTAAACAAGAATAAACACGGCAGTTTTTTCTCATCAAGCGGAAGTACCGGTACTCCGGTACAAATTTATTATTCGCATAATATGCACCAACGTTGGTTTGCACTATACGAAGCCAGAGTTAGAAACTGGGCTAGCGTAAGCAAAGCAACACCAAGAGGAATGATTGGCGGTAGAAGAATTGTTCCCGATGCATCAAATAACCCACCATTCTTCAGGTATAATTATTTTGAAAAGCAAGTTTATTTTTCTGCTTATCATATCAGTCCAAAAAACATTGCTGATTATGCAAAGGCTTTTGAAAAGTACGATATAGAATACATGACCGGATATGCGATGAGTAATTTTTTTCTGGCAAGAATGTTTAAAGAAAACAATATTCATGTAACACCTTTGAAAGCCGTCATTACTTCGAGTGAAAAGCTTACAGATGAAATGAGAAAAATGTTTTTAGATGTTTATGGATGTAAAACTTTTGACTCGTGGAGTGGTATGGAATTTTGCGGATTGATTTCTGAATGTGAACATGGCAGTTTACATATTAATCCCGATGCAGGAATTATTGAAGTATTGAATGATGAAATGAAACCGGTTGGTTTTAATGAAGCAGGAAATGTATACTGCACCGGGTTATTAAATTTTGACCAGCCATTGATTCGATATAAGATTGGTGATAAAATAGTTTTGAGTGAAAAGCAATGCGGTTGCGGAAGACAGATGCCTGTTGTAAAAGAAATTGTGGGAAGAACAGAAGATATTGTGTATGGAAAAGACGGAAGAGAAATGGTTCGTTTTCATGGAGTTTTTGTGGGATTGAAATCAGTAAAACTTTCGCAACTAATTCAGGAAGATCTTGATACTATTATAATTAAAATTGTACCTGACGGAAGTTTGCAAGCAGATGAAAAATTACTGATTGAACAAAGAATTAAAAGCCAATTAGGTGATATTAAAATTCATATTAAAGAAGTAAAAAACATTCCTCTAACTGCAAACGGAAAATTTAAAGCAGTTATTTCAAAAATAAAAAAGCCTCACTCTTTGTAGAATGAGGCTTTTATTGTTTTGTATAAATTTAATCTTCAATTTTTACCTTTCCTTTACTCTTTGCTATTACTTCTTCAGCAATATTATTTGGAGCAGGATTGTAATGAGAAAACTCCATGGTAGAAGTTGCACGGCCAGAAGATAAAGAACGTAATTGAGTTACATAACCAAACATTTCGCTCAATGGAACTTTAGCTTTAATTACCTGTGCATTACCACGGGTATCCATACCTTCCAACATACCGCGACGGCGGTTTAAGTCACCTGTTACATCACCCATGTATTGGTCTGGAGTAACTACTTCCACTTTCATAATTGGTTCTAATAAAACGGGTTTTGCTTTTCTGCCCGCTTCGCGGAAACCTGATTTAGCACACAACTCGAATGACATTGAATCGGAATCCACCTGATGGAAACTACCATCAAAAATTCTCACCTTCATACTAACAATCGGATAAGCGGCCAATACACCTGTACCCATACTTGCTTCGAAACCTTTTTGGATTGCAGGTATAAACTCACGAGGAATAGAACCTCCGAATATATCGTTTACAAACTGGAAAGCTTTACCGGGGTTTTCTGTCATCCATTCTGCATCAGCAGGGCCGATTGAGAATTGAATATCAGCAAATTTACCACGGCCACCAGATTGTTTTTTCAATACTTCCCGATGTTCAATGGTTTGTGTAAATGCTTCTTTATATGCAACCTGAGGATTACCTTGGTTTACTTC